>Ga0180432_10005475_pt1 | contig 16875 bp, 17 predicted proteins | sample SS_ome_10_FD_132414 | JGI IMG/M metagenome (GOLD analysis project Ga0180432, IMG submission 132414) | Hypersaline lake sediment archaeal communities from the Salton Sea, California, USA - SS_1_MS_2 metaG | ecosystem: Environmental > Aquatic > Non-marine Saline and Alkaline > Hypersaline >... | reverse complement strand
CTCCGGGGCAACGGGCGGATATCACCGTGATCGATCCGGCGGCGGAGTGGCGCATCGACCCCGGGGCATTCCGGTCGCGCAGCCACAACACACCTTTCGGCGGGCGGGCGGTGAACGTGCGGGTCGTGGCCACCCTGTTGGGCGGGGGCATCACCCACCTTTCGACGATTTACGGGGAGCGGCTTGCCCCGGCTGGGACGGTTGGCTGAGGAGCGGGATCTGCTCCGAGGCCGCCTGCCGATAGTGGGGCGCACGGGCCACGGCCCCGTTGGGACCGTCGATCCGAGGAGGTGCCTCGGGGGGCGGCCGGTTCCGCTTGACGTTTTCCGCCGACGTGGTACTCTACACTGTTGCCGAATTACGCTCCGATCTCACCCAGCCTTCGATTGCGGGCCGGGCTGTCCGGCGGCCGCGGTCGGAGGCGGTCGACGCTTCCCGCAGGGGAAGCGAATGGTGGGTCTCGCCACGCCAGGGAGGACTTCATGTCTACCGTCAGCCGCATCGCCGGACAAATCACAGGGATCGAGAAACGGGTGCTCACGCCCCTGCCGGCCGCCCACCCGGAGGTCGAGGACCGCCGGGACCACCTGCGACGACGAGCGGGGTTCTGGGTCAGCCTGACCGCCCTGGACGGCACCGAGGTGTTCCGGAGCCGGGCCGACAACGTCGGCGAGGGCGGGCTCCACGTCACCGTTCCGGTCGGCTACGGGTTCGCTGTGGGCCAGCGCTACGAGGTGCTGGTGGGAAACGGCCAGACCGCGGATGAGCAGCCCAATCTCGTCGGGGAGGGCCATTACGCGACCGTCGTGCGCACCCGCCTGCTGCGGGTCGCCGGCAGCGACCGAATCGGTCTGGGCCTCCGCTTCGATCAACCTGTGGTCCTCTGACCTCCGGCCGCGCCGGGCCGGAGAACCCCTCACACCGACCTCCCTCCTCGCAGAAGCTCTCCAGTTGACGCTCTGGACCGAGCAACGTCCCCACGGCAGCACTCCACGCCGACGACCGCGGTGTGGCCAGCAGAGTTCAAAAAGCAGGCCGGCGCCCGGGCGGGGGCTTGAAAGATGCGGTGCGCTACGCTATACGGGCGCTAAGTTTGCTGGTGCGGGACTCATACGATACGATCCCGGCTTTGCACGGCGGCGTGGATGTCGCCCGCCGTTCCCTCCAGCCCCGCGGAAGCCACCGCGCCACGGCGCGGGGCTCGGCCCCAACACGGCGCACGCGAGGGGCCCCACCGGGTGTCGCCCTCTGCCGGATCGAGGCCTCCGCTCAGTAGGAGATCATTCTTGAGCACACTCACCAAGATCTTCATCGTCCTGCTGGTCGTCTTCTGTATCGCGTTCACCATGTCGTCGATCTCGTTCGTCGCCCAGACGCACGAGTGGAAGGCACTGGCCCAGGGCTTCCAGCAGGAGGCTCAGGCCAGCGAGACGCACCTGCGCAACGTGCTGGCGTCGAGCGCTGCCCAGGCGGCCATGGACCGCGATGCGATCAACGCCCACATCCAGCGGATCAAAGCGCTGGAGGCCGACCTCCAGCAGGCCTTGAAGGCGAACTCGGGCCTGGAGACCCGCCTGGCCGAAGCCCGGGCCCAGGTCAGCAGCTTGGAAGGGTCGGTCCGCCTGCTGAGCGGGGAGCTCAAGGTCGGGCAGGCCGGCTGGACCGAGCAGCGCAAACAGCGCGAGGAGCTGGAGACCCGCAACACCGAACTGGAGACCCGCAACATCGACCTCAGCGAGCGGGTCAACGAGCAGACCGCCCAACTGGTGGTGCTCCAGCAGCACGTCCGCCAACTCGAGCAGCAGCTCCACATCCTGCGGCAAGGCTCCCAGAGGGTGGCCCGGCTCGACGAGCCGGGCACGGCGGGTGACCTGGGCACGCTGGCCGGCGGGGGCAGCGGTGTGGTCCGGCCCGCCACGCCCGCGACCGGCTCGCCGATCCGCGGGCGGATCACGGACGTTTCCGGGGCCCTGGCCACCATCAGCGTGGGCTCGGCCGACGGCGTGGTCGAGGGCATGGTGTTCGTCATCCACCGCGGCCTGGACTACATCGGCGACCTGGAGATCACCCACGTCGAGCCCGACCAGTGCGCCGGACGCGTGGTCCGCTCCGTGCGCACCCCCAAGATCGGCGACGGCGTCGGCGACGAGGCCCTTTTCGGGATGGCCCAGTAGTCCGTCTGATTCGGGATTCACCGGCGGTGCCCCCCGGCGGGCGCCGGGCACAAGGCGACCAGAGGCGTGAACATGAGCGAAGGCGGACCTGCGGGAACGGCACCCGAGAGTGACATTTTCACTGTCCTGATCATCATCGCCACGGTGTTCGTCGCCGTGGCGACGATCTACACGTGCGTCCGGGCGAACGAGCTGTACGGCAGTTGGCTGCCGTTCTAGCAACGGGGACGGAAGAACCGGGGGCGGAAGCTGAGGGCCGCACATCGGTTGCTCGCCCGGGGATGCGCGGTCCTCAGCGTTCGGCGCCCGGTTCTCGGGCGTGAAAGGATGCAGCGCCGTGATCCTCGATTCGCTCTTGGGGCTCTTCAGCGTGGACATGGGGATCGATCTGGGCACCTGCAACACGCTGGTCTGCGTGAAGGGTGAGGGGATCGTTCTGAACGAGCCGTCGGTGGTGGCGGTGAAGCGGGGCACCAACCGCGTGCTGGGCAACGGCAACGCGGTGGGCCTGGTGGCCAAGGAGATGCTGGGGCGGACCCCGGGTTCGATCAGCGCCATCCGGCCGCTGCGCGACGGGGTGATCGCGGACTTCGACATCACCGAGGCGATGCTCTCCTATTTCATCCGCAAGGTGCACGGGCGGCGGAAGTTCTTCCGCCCGCGGGTGGTGATCGCCATCCCCTCGGGCATCACGGCGGTGGAGAAGCGGGCGGTGTACAACTCGGCGGAGCGGGCCGGGGCCCGGCGGGTCTACCTGATCGAGGAGCCCATGGCGGCGGGGATCGGGGCGGGCCTGCCCATCGCGGAGCCGACGGCCTCCATGATCGTGGACATCGGCGGCGGGACCACCGAGGTGGCGGTGATGTCCCTGGCGGACATCGCGGTGCGGGAGAGCATCCGGGTGGCGGGCGACGACATGGACGAGGCGATCGTCAACCACATGCGCAAGACGTACAACCTGATGATCGGCCTGCAGACCGCCGAGCAGATCAAGATCGAGATCGGCTCGGTGGCCGACCTGGACCAGGAGCTCACCCGCGAGGTTCGCGGCCGCGACATGATCAGCGGCCTGCCCCGCAAGAGCGTGGTCACCTCCGAGGAGATCCGCGAGGCCCTGCGCGAGCCCGTCTCCCAGATCGTGGACTGCGTGACCCGGACGCTGGAGCGGGCCGACCCCGAGCTGGCCGCCGACCTGGTGGACAACGGCCTGCACCTGGCCGGCGGCGGCGCCCTGCTCCGCGGGCTGGACAAGGTCCTGGCCAACGCCACCGGGCTGGACGTCCAGGTGGTCGACGACGCCCTGAGCTGCGTGGCCCGCGGCACGGCCGTCTACCTCGAGAACCTCTCCGACTGGAAGGACACCATGGAGAGCGACGTCAACGGCGTATAGCAGCCCGCTGAAGAACGCCGGCCCCGGCAGTGCGCTGCTGCACTGGAAGAACGGCACCGCCCAACGGGCCGCCGGCCCACCCCCCGACCGGAACCGCGAGTGTCAGCGAGCGGCCGTCTTGCCTGGCCCCGGGTGTCGCCGCAGACCCGATGGGGACGCGCCGGAAGCACGGGCCCCGGCCGACCTGCCCGCCGGGAGCCGTGGCGACAGCCGCCGCCACACGCCCGCCCCCCGGGGTAACGGAGCAACCTGCCGCGAACCGTGCATCTCAGTGACGCGTCATGGCACTATCCGCCGCCCGAAGGTCGCCGCCCCCGCCGGCGGAATCCGCTTGCCCGCTTCGCCGGCATGCGATACGCTCGCCGTCCGTACGGTGGACCCCCCTTCGAGAGACGGCCATGGCCTACCGCAGCAGAAGGCGAATCTCGGGCAGACGGCTGCTGGCTCTGCTGGTCGGGGTGTCCCTGATCGGCCTGCTGCTGCCGACCTCGGTGACCGGCTGGTTCATGAACCTGGTGCAGGTCCTGGTGCCCCTCCAGGACGCGGCCTCACGGGCCGCGGACGCGACCGGCGGGGCCCTGGGCGGGACCGGGGACATACCCGCCGAGGAGCATGCCCGCGTCCGGCGGCGGGCCGACGCCCTGCGCAACGCGGTGGTCGCCCTGTCGGCCCGGGTGGCGGCGTTGGAGGACGCCAACCGCCAGCTCGCCGGAATCCGGCGGCGGGGCCTGGGCGACCGGGGCGCGCTGGTGCCGGCGCGGGTGGTGGGCCAGGACCTGCTCGGCTGGCGGGACTCGACGCTGATCAACAGCGGGACGCTCCGCGGGGTCCGGCGGGACGCGGCCGTGGCCAGCCGATCGGTCTCGCTGAACGTCGGTGACGCTGACGGCGCCCTGCCCGGCATGGCCGTCCTGGCCGGCGAGTGGCTGGTGGGCTGGGTCGAGCACGCGGGGACCCACACCGCCCGGGTGAAGCTGCTCAGCGATCGCACCTCCCGCCGGCCGGTGACCGTCTGGCGATTCGAGGACGGTGTCGCCTCCATGCTGGAAGCCGAGTTCTGGCTGGAGGGCCGCGGCGCCGGCCGCATGGCCGTCATCGACGTCGACCACCGCTACGTCGAGCAGAGCGAAATCCGTACCGGCGACCTGGTCCTCACCCTGCCCGACGACCCGGCCCTGCCCGTCCCCCTGGTTGTCGGCACCATCACCAGAATCGAACCCGACCCCGAGAACACCCTGCTGTATGTCCTCACGGTCGACTCCGAGAAACAGCGGGCCCTGCGTCACGTCTATGTGCTGAACCTCAACCCCCGCCCCGCCGGCGATTGAGACGGGGGCGCCCGGCCCGCCACAGCCGGGTGGACCCACGCGCCCGCGCCACGCCACACGCCCATCCCGGGCCAACGAATGCCGGGATGGACCCGGCGGCTCGCCTGGAGAGCGAGCGGCGGGGCGGCTTGTCGGGCCTCGAACGGGCTCGTATCATGTGCGTGGAGGTCCCTCATGGCGCTGTACCGTGTGTTGATCGAGCAGGACGAGGACGGGGTGTTCGTGGCCGAATGCCCGAGCCTGCCCGGGTGCGTCAGTCAGGGCGCCACCCGGGACGAGGCGGTGAGCAACATCAAGGATGCCATTGCCGGATACCTGGAGAGCCTCCGCAAACACAACGAGCCGATCCCGCCCTCGACCTGGGAGACGACCGTTGAGGTGCCGGCGTGAGCCGGGTGCCCGTCGTCTCCGGCCAGGAGGCCGTCCGGGCCTCCGCGAAGCTCGGATGCACAGCAGACCATCAGACGGGCAGCCACATCATTCTGCGTCAACAGGAGCCCCCACACCGGCGATTGAGCGTGCCCGGCCCCGGGAGCTGGCCAAGGGTACGCTGCGGGCCTTGATCCGTGAGGCAGGCCTCACCGTGGATGCCTTTCGAGCTCTCCTTTGACGGACATCTCTTGCGCGCCCCGCTGCTGCCCCACCGCGACTCAGAGGGCCACCGGGTGCCGGCACGCCGTGGGAGCCGGGTCACGCAGAGCAGGATCACGGCAGGCGCGCCGGGTGCGTTGTGAGCGCCGGGATGGACCCGGCGGCTCGCAGCCGCGCGAACGGCGGGGCAAGGGCAGGCCACCTTTATCAACCCGCCCGGCGGGCCTATAATGCCCGGCCGTGCCCCGCCGACTGGTCCCAGACTGGTTTCCGAGGAGATGGCTTCGAACGACTACTACGACATTCTCGGCGTGAGTCGCACCGCCTCGGCGGACGAGATCAAGCGCGCCTACCGGCGTCTGGCCAAGCAGTACCATCCGGACCGCAACCCGGGCGATGCCACGGCCGAGGCGAAGTTCAAGGAGGTGCAGGCCGCCCACGAGGTCCTCAGCGACCCCGAGAAGCGGGCCCAGTACGACCGCTTCGGCCCGGCCGCCGTCGGCAACTGGCAGACCGCCCCCTCCGGCGAGAAAGTGTACACCTGGTCCGGGGGCGGACAGGGCATCCCCTTCGACGACCTCCAGGACCTGTTCAACGCCTTCGGCGGGTTCGCCCAGGGGGAGGACACCAATGCCCACCCCTTCGCCGACATCTTCGGACAGACGCGCCGCCGGCAGGCGGGACGGCGTCGTTCTCCGGCCCGGCGCGGTCAGGACCTGGAGCAGCGGGTGAACCTGGCCTTCGAGCAGGCGGTTCGCGGGGCGAGCATCGAGATCGACATTCGCCGGCCGGACGGCCGGCACGAGACCCTGAGCGTCAGAATCCCCCCCGGCGTCGCGAACCAGCAGCGCATTCGGGTCAAGGGCAAGGGCGGGCCCGGATCCGGCGGAGGAGCCGCCGGAGACCTGTATCTCGTCGTCTCGGTGCGTCCACATCGTTTTCTACGCAGAGATGGTGAGGACCTGTACCTCGACGTCCCGCTTACCATCGTCGAGGCCTCCCTCGGGGCGGAGGTGGATATCCCGACCCTGGACGGCCCGGTGACGCTGAAGATCCCGCCCGGCACCGGCGGGGGTGCCAGGCTGCGTCTGGCCGGCCGGGGCGTGAAGCCACCCGGGAAGGCGGCAGGGGATCTCTACGCGGTGGTCCGGATTGGCGCGGTGAAGGACCCCACCGACGAGCAGATACGTTTGTTGAAGGATCTGGCGGGCACGTTCCGGAAAGGCCCCCGCGACGACCAGGGCTGGTAGGAAGGCAGGTGTGGCCGATGGCCTATCGCAAGAACGGCCACGACAACGAATTCCAGCGCATCCGCACGGGACTGATCGTCCTGCTGGTGGGCGTGGTTGTCCTGCTGGCGGCCCTGGGTATCGCCATTGTCCGGAGCATCGGCCCGTCGGTGGATTCCGGCGTGCAGGATGCCGCCGCCCCCGGCGGTGGATCCGGGGAGCTGTCCACCCGAGTGGGTGCGGCGGCCATCGTGCTGGGCATCGTCCTGGTGGTCACCCTGCTGATCACCAGCTACGCGCTGTTCCGCATCACCCGGCGCTTCGCCACCGCGGAACTCAGCAGGAAGCCACAGCCCACGCCGGACGACGACGTCTGGCAGATGCACAGGCTGCCGGAGGCTGCGGCACCGGAAGACCAGGGCGGGGAAGAGCCGCCGCCCGGCGCCCGGGGCTGACCACCGACAGCCCCGGCTGCAGCCGGGGGCCTCCCCGCGGATGACCCGAGCATGAACACGACCGGCAGCGTGGCACTGATCACCGGGGGCGCCCGGCGTGTGGGCCGGGCGATTGCGTTGTCCCTGGCCGAGGCCGGCTGCGATGTGGCCGTCCACTACCATACCAGCGAAGCGGACGCCGCGAGCCTGGCCGACTCGATCGTGGCCCTGGGTCGACGGTGCGCCCTGGTGCGCGGCAACCTGGCGCAGACCCGGACGCCGGGCCAACTGGTGAGCGCCACGGTGGAGCAGCTCGGCCGCCTGGACGTGCTGGTGAACAACGCCTCGGTCTTCGGGGCCATGTCGCTGGACGCCTTCACGCCGAAGGGCTGGGATCAGGAGTTGCGAATCAACCTGACGGCCGTGGCGGCACTGTGCCACCACGCCCGTCCCCACCTGCAAGCCGCCAGGCCCGGCAAGATCGTCAACCTGTGCGACATTTCCGCCGAACGGCCCTGGCCGGAACACCTGGCCTACTGCGTGTCCAAGGCCGGGGTCGCCTGTCTGACCCGGGCGCTGGCCCGCGAGCTGGCCCCGAACGTCCAGGTAAACGGAGTGGCGCCGGGCATCGCCGTCTTTCCCGAGTCCTACGACCAGGCCACCCGCCAGGCGCTGATCTCGAAAGTGCCCCTGCGCCGGGCCGGCCGGCCCGAGGACATCGCCGCGGCCGTGCGTTACCTGGTCCAGAACGGTGACTACGTCACCGGGCAGATCCTCGCGGTCGACGGTGGCAGAAGCGTCACCTGAGCGCACCTCGGCCCACGCGCCCCCGCTCGGGCAAGCGGGGACCCGCGGGAGCACGTTTTCCGCTTGACAGGCGCCGCTCCGACGGGTTATCTACCCGGCCTCGCGACGTGGTTGTGAAACGAGGGAAGGGTTCGCCCCTGATGCAGCGTATCCTGAACGCGCCCAGGCATCCCCGCGGCGCGGCGGGCAACTCCTGGACAACTTCGGCGATGCGGTTGCCACCGTGCGGAAAGGAGTACGTGGATGCTCGCGGTGAGGTTCCGGTCGGTGATGGTTGCGCTATTATCGGTCGTCGTGGTGGCCCTGACGGGCTGCGGCAGTGCTGAGAAGGCGGCCATCGAGATTCAGTACACCCTGGACCCGTCCAGAGGGCTGCCGCCGGGGATGAACACCGTGGCGGTGCTCGACGCCCAGGTCAACGTCTCGACGGACCAGAAGTGGTCGGAGCTGGCCGCCAATTACATTCAGGAGCTTGTTCAGCAATCCAACGATCGTTTCGGGACCACGCTGCGGCTGGCGGACCGGAAGCACACCACCTCGGTGCTCCGGGAGGCGGACCTGGCCGCCGCCGGCCTGGCCGCCAGCGACAGGCCCGGCGAGATCGCCCAGTTGCTCGGCGTGCAGGGCCTGATTATGGCCGAAATCAACGTCCGGACCGAGCTCCACCACGGCAAGAAGACCACGCTTGACCCGACGGGCATCTTCCGCGGCGGCACGTACATCCGGACGCGAGAGGTGGACACGACCAGCCGCCACATCACCGTACAGACCGATTTCAAGCTGGTGGACGCGGCCACGGGCCAGAACTGGGTGACCCACTCCCCACCGCCCTACCACCGCACGGACAAGGGCTCGGTGAGCCCCGTCTTCGGCTCGGCCAAGACGGAAGCCTCGATGACACCACGGGACGAGATCATCGGCGAGGCCGTCGAGGTGGGGGCCCGCGACTTCGTCTCCAAGCTGGTGCCCTGCGCGGTAACCTATCGGGTCGAGCTCGAATCCAGCGTCCATGAGGGCTGCCAGCGGGGCGTGGGCTGCCTGCGGGCCGATATGCCCGAAGAAGCCCTGAAACACCTCAGGCTGGCCCTGGCCGACGATCCCAACGATCACCGGGCGGCCTTTGCTGCGGGCGTCGCCTGCGAGATGAGCCGCCGGTACCAGGAGGCGCTGGACTACTACAGGCAGGCCTGCCTGCTGGACAACCGGGAGGAGTACCTGGAAGCCAAAAGGCGGGTGAGCGAGAACATGCACCGCGCCCGGGCCGGCGGCGTATCCTGAGCAGCAGGCCGCCGCCCCCGGCCGACGCGGCCCATGGCGGCGTCTTTTTCGACGGGCTGCTAACCCAGCAACGTGTCCGCTGTCCAACTCAGGCAGCAGGATCTGTGAGCAGGCCGGGCTCCTCGCCCGGGGCGAGGCTCGCCTGCCGGAACGCGACCGTTTCGCACGAACAGGAGAGTCCAGATGACGCGCTATCGGGCGGTTGGGATTGGGGTTCTGGTCGGTGTGTTGATCCAGGTGGCATTCCCGGCCTCGGCCCGGGCCCAGGATGCGGCCAAACAGGCCCAGAACAAGCTGCTGGCCAAGCGGGCCGCCGAGGCCGACGCCTACCGGAAGCTGGCCGAAACCGTCAAGGGGATGCGGATCAACTCCGAGACCCTGGTCCGGGATTTCGTCACCGAGTACGACGTCATCAAGTCCGAACTGGACACCTACGTCAAGGGCATCCGCCTGGGCGAGCCGGTGTACTACGACGACGGCACCTGTGAGGTGCGGGCCGAGGTCACCGTGGCCAAGGTCATCACCAAGATCAAGGAGCTGCACACCCGCCACTACCGGGGCAACCGGGTCAGCGGAACCGACATCGAGCGGATGAAGCAGTACGTCCAGAAGGACGTGATCGAGGCCATCGGCATGGGCGCCCCGCGGCCGGAGCTGCCGCCGGACCTGCCGGAAGGCGTGGCCGAGATGCTGGGCCCGCCGCCGGCCGACGTGCCCCCCACCATTCCCGAACTCTGGCGAAGCATCCCCCCACAGGAGCGGCTCATGGCCGCCCGGGCCGCCGAGCTGGACGCCAAGCGGAAGCTGCTGGAGCGCATCCTCGGGCTGCGCATCACCTCGGACACGCTGGTCCGCGATTTCGTCACCGAGTACGACGAGATCCGGGCCCAGGCGGACGGCATCGTGGTGGGCGCCCGGCAGAAGGGCCGGCCCTACTACCACGACAACGAGCTGATCGTGGACGTCACCGTCGAGGTGCCCGTCGAGTCGGTCATCACCTCGATCAAGCGGCTGCACACCCGCCATTACCGCGGTCACCGGGTGACCGGCACCGACATCGTCAACATCAGAAAGACGGTCAAGAGGAACACCTTCGAGGCGACCGGCTCGGGCTGCCCCCGCCCGCAGGCCATCCAGATGGCGGCGGCCAGCACCGGGCAGAACATGCCCGACTGGATCGCCACCAAGATCACCGCCACGGGCAACGGGACCGATCCGGCCCTGGACACGCCCCAGGGCAAGCTCAAGGCCCACCGGGCCGCCGAGCTGGACGCCAAGCGCAGGCTGGCCGAGCAGGTCTACGGGCTGCACATCGACTCGGACACCCTGGTCCGCGACTTCGTGACCGAATACGACGAGATCCGCTCGCAGGTGGACGCCGTGCTGGTGGGGGCCATCGAGGAACGGACCGACTGGGGGGCGGACATGGTCACCGTCACGGTCAGCCTGCCGGCCCGCGACGTCTGGACCGTGGTCAACAGCCAGATCGTGATCACCCGGCGGCGCTAGGCGGGCCGACCGAGCGGCGAACGATTCGGCCCCTGAACCAGACGAGCCGCGAACGGAGCAAGTCCCGCCGAGGTCGGGAGTTCGCGCGGAGTTCCGAAACGGTGAATCCCGGTTCGCGCGGAGTCAGGGAGTCGTGATCCCCGGTCCGCGCGAAGCCTCAGAAACATGAATCAAGGCATCGCCGAGCCCCGGCCCGGCGTCGTTGGAGTACCTGCCATGTTCCGAAGAGCCGCCACCGCCACCCTGGCCACCGCCCTGGCGATCGTGCTGACCGCCTGCGTCGCGGGCTGCGAGGACGACGTCCGGACGACCACCACCATCGAGCAGACCACGCAGTCCGAGGTGTACATGGTCTCCCCCGCGACGGAGCGGCGCACCGAGACGTACTACTATGAGAGCCCGGCCCGGGGCGAGCGGACCCACGAATCCGAGCCGCACATGGTCTCTCCCGGCGAGATGATCGTCGAGTAGCGCCGCCCTGCCCGCTGCGGGCGGCGATCCGGCGATTCACGCCCCGGGCAGCCCCGGGGTTTTTACGGCCGGCTCGCCGCCCGGCGGCGCGGAGTTGGTGTGCTCCTGCCGGCCCAGCGCCGTCAGCCCGCCCAGCGCCCCCAGGCCCATGGTCTCCACCGCGGTGGAGGGCACGATGACCATCGAGCCCTTCTGCTTGAGGCCCTCGAAGACCATGTTCATGGCCCGCAGGTGCAGGGCCACCGGGTTCTGCTGGTAGGCGTGCGAGGCCTTGGCGAACTTCTCGGCGATCTCGGTCTCGGCCGTGCCCAGGATGATCCGGCTCTGCCGCTCGCGCTCCGCCTGGGCCTGCTTGCTCATGGCGTCCTCGAGGCCCTTGGGGATGATGATGTCGCGAATCTCCACGGACTGGGCGGTGATGCCCCAGGGGTCGGTCTTCCTGTCGAGCACCTGCTGGATCTCGTTGCCGAGCTGCTCGCGGTGGGAGAGCAGGTCGGCCAGCTCGCTGCGGCCGATGGCGTCCCGCAGGGCGGTCTGGGCCGAGAGGATCACCGCCGAGGCGAAGTCCTCCACCTCCAGCACGGCCTTCTCCGCGTCCCAGACCATCCAGAAGGCGATGGCGTCCACGTTGACCGGCACGGTGTCCTTGGTCAGCGTGGTCTCGGCCCGGAAGTCGGTCGCCCGGATGCGCTGGTCGACGTACTGGGCCACCTTGTCCATCACCGGGAGCATGAAGAACACCCCCGAGCCGCGGATGCCCTTGAACCGGCCCAGCCGCAGCAGCACCGCCCGCTCCCACTGATAGGCGATCTGCAGGCAGGGCGCCAGCAGGGCGGCCGCCACCGTCGAGACCACCAGCACCCGCGGCGGCACGTCCAGGTGCCGCAGCGAGAGATACCCGCCCAGGGCCACCACGGTGGTGGTGACCACTACCGCCTCCCAGACCTGGCTGACCCGAAACACGCCCCCCATGATCAGCGCCCCCGTGATGGCGAAGACCACCGCGGTCACGCTGAACTCGTGCAGGGCGACGTGCAGGACGAGCCCCAGCACCATCAGGCCCACCAGCAGCAGGGCGTTGAAGGGCGCGAAGCGGTAGTCGGCTCGGGAGCTGGCCGAGAACTTCTCCATCGAGGTTTTCAAAACACCGCTGCCAATCATCGTGCGTCTCCTTGCGTCGATGGGCTGGTGCCCGAAGCGGTCACCAGCTACCTGTTTCGTCTCCGGGGCGGCTCACCCCGGCGGCGTACTCCCGACCGGTCGCGGCGGCGTCGCCGCCGTGCAGCCAGAGCACGTTGCAGGTGGGCGTCACCGGGTTGTAGGTCACCCCCACGCGGTCGCCGGGCTGGAGCCGTTCGGCCCATTCGTAGTGGTAGGTGCGGTCCTTGCCGGTCACCTCGTGGCCGCGGTGATCGGTGAACCGGTAGTAGACGTCGTAGGGGTGCCGCCGGCCGAAGTGGATGTAGGTCACCTCGCGCACCTGGAGAACCTCGGCCGGCGCCGCGGCGCCGTGGACGAGCAGGAGGCGCTCCCTGCGGGCCCGGGTGCCGCCGACGGCCAGCAGGACCAGCCCGACGCCGCCGTGCGGCACGCCGATCAGGCCGAGGATCAGGAGGTAGAGCCAGAGCGGGATGAGGGAGACCGTGCCGCCCGCGGGCCGGGCACGCCAGGGATCGGCGGGATCGTGTTCCACGGGAATCGTGTCCCCGGGCTGGAGGCGTTCGAAGGCCGGATCGAGCGTGTAGCCGGTGGCCACCGCCTCCGTTCCATCGTCCGTGACCAGGGTGAACACCACCTTCCAGGGGTGGCGGGAGCCGAAGTGGACATGGTACTGGCACTCCGTCGCAACCACCCGGCCCGTGGCCGTGGCGTGGTCGCGATCCAGGGCCAGGTCCACCGTCGGCCAGACCCGGCCCCCCAGGAGGAAGAAGAACACCGGCAGCCCCAGACCCAGCAGCAGCCCCAGGCCCGTCAGCAGCACACCGCAGAAGAACACGGCCCGCATGCGCCGGAGAAAGAACCACTCCGGGACCGCCCGCGGCGGGTCCGGAAGAAACGGCTCGTCCTGTGCCTGCATTCGCCCGGTCATTCTTCGGTCTCCCTGACACCGGCCCGCTCCTGGAGAGCCGCCGTCACCTCTTCGATGGTGAAGCCGTAGGTCGACGCCCGCGACAGCAGCTCCGTGCAGATCTGATCCAGCATCCGGCGGCGCTGCTCTTCGGATATCTTCACCCGGTCGCTGCCCACGAAGGTGCCGGTTCCCATCTGGGTGCTGAGGACGCCGCGAATCTCCAGCTCCTGGTAGGCCCGGGCCACGGTGTTGGGGTTGATCTTCAGGTTGACCGCGAGCTGCCGCACCGTCGGTAGCTGGTCACCCCGGCCCAGCCGGCCGTCCGCGATGGCGAACTGGATCTGGTCGATGATCTGCCGGTAGAACGGCACCCCGCTCTTGGGATCCAGCATGAACTCCATTACACCGTGTCCTTCACGCCGCCTTTGTCTGATGTACCCGTTCACTAATGTACTAGCAGTATAGTACATCAGGACAAGCTTGTCAAGGCGTTCCACAGTGTCATCTGGGGGGATTGATGCACTCTCGATGGATTTTTACGGTTCTGACAGCAACCCGTCGGGCACCGAACATGATCAGAGCCGCGGGCGCGAGCCCGCGGACAGATCCCTGATCCAGACCCCCACGGTGCGGCAGCCAGCTTGGTTGAGAGGCAAGCTGACAGACGCTCGCGGGTCCGGCCGCGACGATTGGTAGCCCGAGGCCTCCCCCGGGGCCGGTCGCGAGCGGGACCGGGACAAACACTCTGAACATCTGTAAGTCTTTACGTCGCTCGCTGGAAGCGGCAAGGTCAAGGTCAAGCTACTGCGGCATCTCATCAACAGCACGTGTTTCGATGAGCGTGCGGAAGTGGCGAGGTGCGCGTTGGGGCGTCTGTGCGGAGCGGCGTTCGCAGCTCGGCAGGGTGTTCTCAGTCCCGCGGGGCGGAGGCGCCGGCAGCGCCCCCGGTCAGAACCACGAGCGTGAGCGAGCGGCCGGTTCTGGCTGTTGCGGCCATCGGCAGGCGTGTCGTGTTGACTCAACTCGGATGGAAACCTCCCCGGAAACTCGTGCCGGGCTGGTCCGCTTGGGGTAGAGTAGTCGGTGGTGACGGGTGGCCAGGGTTTTGCGGTCGTCCGGCGACGGGCGGGGGCCGGCCGTCAGGCCACAGGAGCGCTCGGAATGAAACGCTACAAGAAGATGCTGGTCTGCCTGGACGGGTCGCGGCACGACGCCCCGCTGGTGGCTTACGCCGGCGGCCGGTCACAGGTGGCCGAGTCGGAGGAGATCCACTTCCTGCACGTGGTCGAGGAGGCGCCCGCCCCGCCTGATGAGGGCGGTCCCGCCGAGGTGACCTCCGACACGATCGCGGCGCTGGTGGCCGAGCGTTTCAGCGGCCACGGGGGCGAGAAGACCGCCTACGAGGTGGTCCGCGGCGCCCGCCTGCTGGAGAGCCTGCGCTACGCCTACGAAAAGGACATCGACCTGATCGTGCTCAGCCGTCACTACGCCCGCAAGACGGACGAGGACGACGAGGCCCTGCTCGCCCGCCGGATCACCCGCAAGGCCACCTGTTCCGTGCTGGTGCTCCCCGAAGACTACGCCCGCCAGGCCGACGAGCTGATCGTGCCGGTGCGTGATTCGGACTGCTCCGCCCAGGCCCTGGAGGTGGCCTGCGGGGTCGCGGAGGTGACCGGGGCCCGGGTGACCGCCCTGAACATCTTCCCGGTGCACGGGGGGTACTCGCGGGTGGGCAAGACGCTCGAGGAGCACACCGCCCTGCTGAAGGCGGCGGCCGAGCGGGAGTGCGACAACCTGCTGGAGCGCACCGACACCCACGGCGTGACGGTCACCTGCAACTGCCTGCCGGACATGGGCGACGATCCGGTTGGCGTGATCCTGGACGTCCTCGGCGACGGCCAGGGCAAGGCGGTGGTCATCGGGGCTCGCGGTCGCAGCGGGGCGGCCGGCGTCCTGCTGGGCAACGTGACCGAGCAGCTCATCCGGCGGGCCCCCAGCCCCGTCGCGGCCGTCAAGAAGAAGGGCGAGCAGGTCGGCATCATCCAGGCGCTGCTCATGCTCGCCGGGCAGGGCTAGGGCCTTCGCCCGGGCCCGGGCCTGGTGTTGGTTGCGGTCGGCGCCCCCGGTGTCCCGGGCGGGTGGTGCGCCCGCCGCTCATTCCTCACGGAGCACCTCGATGGCGGGTCTGCTCAGGTAGACCAGCGTCATCTCGCCGTCCTCGCTGGTGAGGTAGGGGATATGCTCGTTGCCGCAGGCCATGCCGTCGGTGGGATCCACCTGCCGCCAGCCGTGGCCGGTGAGATGGACCTCGGCCCAGACATGCCCGCACTGGCCGTACAGCCAGCCGGCCACCTGCCGGGCGGGCACGCCCGACGCCCGGCAGAGCGTGACGAACAGGTCCGAGAAGTCCCAGCAATGCCCGAAGCCCTGCTCGAGAACCTTCAGCACCCCGTAGCGGGAACCCGTCACCGGTCCGCCGAACCTGATGTTCCGGCCCGGCATCAGCCAGTCGAGCAAGGCCTGCACCTTCTGCTCGTCGCCGCGGCAGCCAGCGGTGATCTCTCCGGCGAGCCGGCCGATCTCCGGATCGTCACTGGGCCAGCGCCGCGTCGGTGCCACCAGGGCGGCACCCGGTTGGCGACGGGTGGGTGAGTCGGCGAAAGCCTCGCACTCGACCGTGGCGGTCACCCGGACCCGGGGCACCCCGGCCCGGGGCGGCAGGTCGCCGAAGGTGAAGGTCAGCAGGTCGCTCCGCCGGGATCCCGTCCGCTTCACGGGCTGGGGCTCGAACGAGTAATCGCTCCGGGCCTTGCCCAGGCCGTGTTTTCGGAGCGTCAGCACGTCCGCGAATCCGAACGCCGGCCGCAGCTCCTCGATCCGGGCCCGGGCCGCGGCATCCTCCGGGTGGGCGGCCAGGGCCAGGAACGCCTCGAAGAGGTCGTTCCAGGACATGTAATCGGCCGACTTCAACGGCGCGGCGTCGAAGGTGACGCGGTACACGACCCGCTGCGGCCGCAGCCCGAGCACGTACGGGGCCCGGCGGGCCACACGGTGATCGGCGCCACTGAACTCGATGACCTCACTGCCGCGGCGGAGCACGAAGGCCCGCATCCCCCCGTGGGCCTTGAGCAAAGCCTGCTCGACCCGCCGGGCGTCCCGGGCGCCGGCGCAGGAGACGACGTTGACCTTGAACTGCCGCCCGTCCACCCTCAGCAGGCTGTTGGTCAGGCCGACGACCTCACCCCCCAGCCGCCTGCCGATGGCCGCCGCCTGGTCGGCCGGTACGACGTCGTGACGTTCGAGCGACCAGCCGGCCGGCAGACGATCGAAATCCGGCTGATCGGCGGGCGCCGACGAGGCGAGCAACATCACCGTCGCGACCAGCAACAACCCCGCGGGCGGATTCACGCATCGGAACATCGGGCACCTCCCTCGGTCGAACTCCAGAGACGCCCGGAGAATACCAGCGCCGCCCGAACGCCTCCACGCAACGCTCCTCCGGGCGAGGAGCCGGCCCGCCGGGAAGGGCGCTCGCCCTTGCCGCCGCCCGCGGCGGTTCGGTACCATGGGTTCAGAGCAGCGCTCCTGCGGGG
>Ga0180432_10005473_pt1 | contig 16878 bp, 14 predicted proteins | sample SS_ome_10_FD_132414 | JGI IMG/M metagenome (GOLD analysis project Ga0180432, IMG submission 132414) | Hypersaline lake sediment archaeal communities from the Salton Sea, California, USA - SS_1_MS_2 metaG | ecosystem: Environmental > Aquatic > Non-marine Saline and Alkaline > Hypersaline >... | reverse complement strand
GCTGCGACGATTCCGGCCCTCACGTGGCGCTTTGGCCACGCTCCGGACCGGAATCGTCTTGCTCCTCGCATCTCAGGCACTTGCGGCAACCTCGCTACGTCTTCATGAATAATCCGGGCTAGCAGCCCTTCTTTGCGGAAAGTGCCGGGCATGGATTTCAGATGGGAGATGAGATTTCAGATTTCAGTGTTTTGGCTCGGGAGGACCCTCGCCCTCCAATGACGCGAATACACCAATGACCAATGACCCGTGACCCGTGAGGAAGGACGCCTCACTTCGACCACGGCCTCTCCGCGTCCTCGGCGAACCCGGCGGTTGAAATGCCCCTTCTCTACCCCCCGATCTGCTGGCCGCAGTTCATGCAGAACTTCGCCCCCGGCGCGACCTCCTTGCCGCACTTCGGGCACGCCGGCGGGGCGAGCGACGCCCCGCAGTTCATGCAGAACTTCGCCCCCGCCTGCGTGGGCTTGCCGCACTTCGGGCACGCCGCCTGGGCGGGCGCGGTCTCCGCGCCGCAGTGCGGGCAGAACTTCGCTCCCCCCTGCAGGGGCTTGCCGCATTGCGGGCAGGGCGCGGATGCGGCCTGCGGGGCCCCGGCCGCCCCCCCCCCGCCCTGCGCCTGGCCTTGGCCCTGCTTCGATCCCTGACCCATCTGCGAGATCGCGTTCCCCATCTGCGCACCCATCCCGAATCCCATGCCCGCCCCCATCATGCCTCCCGCGCCGCCGTCATGCTTCGCGGCCTCCTCCATGGCGCCCGCGGACTTGTACTGCATGTAGCGGTCCATGTCGCCCAGCACGGCCATGCTGGAGCGCTCGTCGATCTTCTTCTGCACCTCCTCGGGCGGCGTGATGGCGCTGATCAAAAAGTCCACCAGCTCCAGGCCGTACTTGCCGAAGTCGTCCGTCACCCGCGCCTTCGTTCCCGCCGCGATCTCGTCGTAGTACTGCGCCAGGTCCAGCACCGACTTCAGCGACTCCCCGAGAAAATCCGTCAGCCGGGAGACCGCCACGTCCCGCAAAAACCCCTCGATGTCCCGGCTCGTGTATCGCCCCTGCGTGCCCACCACCTCGTTGACGAAGAGTTGCGGGTCGACCACCCGGATCGAGAACTTGCCGAACGCGCGAAGGCGCACCACGAAGAAATCCGGATCCCGGAACGCGATCGGCTCCTTGGTGCCCCACTTGAGGTCCAGGAACGTCTTCTTGGACACGAAGATCACCTGCGCCTGGAACGGCGACTCCTTCCAGGGCAGCGTGAGCAGGCGGGTCAGCAGCGGGACGTTCTGCGTCGTGAGCGTGTAACGGCCCGGACCGAAGACGTCGAAGGCCTTCCCGTCCCGGAAGAACACGCCCTCCTGGCTCTCCTGCACGATCAGCTGGGCGCCGTACTTGATGTCCGAGGAGCCGGAAGCCGGCCACCGGCTCACCATCGCCTCCCCCGACTCGTCGAAACTCTTGATCACTTCCATTCGCATCACTTCACCCCCATGATGATCGCTTCCCGGTCGGAAAACTTCTTGTCCAGATCGTCCAGAACCCGCGCGCACGCCTTCGCCCCCGCCTTCATCGCCGGCTCGTCCCCCGCCGCGGCCGGAAGCGACTTCATCCGGTCCGTCGCCTCCCGCACCGCCGAGACCATGTCCAGATCGAACCGGTGCAGCGTCGCAAGATCCCCCTCGCGGATCTTCACCGCGTCGAAGAACCCCGAATACCCGTAGTCCGCGTGGCGGATCCGGCTCGACGTCTTGTCGATCTTCTTCTTCAAGCGGTCCAGGTCGTCCAGGATCTCCAGCATCCCTTCCGAGGCCGCTTCCTGGATCACCTCGTCCAAAAACCCCTTGTTCTCCTCCAGCGCCTTGGCGATGAACTCGCGCTGGATCTTGTCCGAATCGCGCCTTCGCTCCCGGCTGAGGTACCCCGAGAAACCGGGGATGAACGAGGCGATCTTCTCGATGATCCCCATGTCCTCTTCCGCCCGGCGGTGAACGTCTTTCATGGCGATCCTCTCCAAAGGACGAGATCCATTGTGTACGGAAACGGCGGAAATGGGAAATGGAAAGCGGGTTCAGGATCCCTCCCCCCCCCCTCATTTCCCCTCCCGCTCGACGAGAGCGACGTAGGCTTCCCGGAGCCACGCCGTGACCGGCCCCACCAACCCCTCACCGATCCTTGCCCCTTCCACGCGCGTCAGCGGCGCCACCCCGATCAGCGCGTTGGTGAGGAAGGCTTCACCGGCCGAGACCAGGTCCGCCCAGACGAAACCGCCCTCGTCAAACGGCAGGCCCTTCCCCCGGCACAGCCCGAGAACGGACTCCCGCGTGACCCCGGGAAGGCACCCCTGGTCGAGACCCGGCGTCAGCACCTCCCCGTCCCGCACCAGGAACAGGTTCGTGTAGCAGCCCTCGCAAAGACGCCCCGCGTCGTTGAGAAGGAGGCCCTCCTCGCACGGCGCAAGCGCCCGCCGGAAGAGATGGACGTCCAGGCCGTTCCCGCACTTGTGTCCCGTCGTGGGCGCATCGAGGATCCGCGGAAAGGGAACCTGCAGGCCCCGCCACCCTTCGTCCCCGTCCTCTCTTTCCGGCGGCGCGTACGGCGAGGCTGTGACCAGAAGGCTCGCCTCCTCGCCCGGCTGCCGCGCCGCCAGGGCGATGCGAAGCCGGCCCGTCGTGATCCGGTTCTCCTCGCACAGCCGGGTCGCGACCGACCGGATCTCGTCCAAAGCGGGCGCAGGGCCGAGCCGGAAATGCGAGGCGGAAGCGGCGAGTCTCGCCAGGTGGCGGTCCAGGCGGAACGTCCGCGTCCCCGCGTGGAGCCGCACCGTCTCGTAGAGGCTGAACCCGAACCGCACGGTCTCGTCGTAGGGCGAGAGTCGCGCCTCATCGTCCGGGAGAAACGCGCCGTCCTGGTAGACGATCCGGTAGGGGCTGGTGTCGCTCATGAAAGGAAAACCGAAAGGTCCAGTTTCGGTAAACGCATCCCCCAGGTGTCTTCTCGAGCCTGATGTACATGATTCTCTCTCTTACGGAATGGACTCCACATGGAAATCATGTAAATCAGAGCCAGGATCCTGTTGATCAGGCTCGAAAAAAAACATCGCAGCACCGGAAACGTTCTCGCGAAAACACGAGGCCGCCGCCTCACCACGCGGCCCTTCGCTCCACCAGGAAATTGCCGAGCACGTCGTGACCGTTGGGCGTGAGGATGGACTCGGGGTGGAACTGGACGCCCTGGACGTTCCACCGCCGGTGCCGCAACCCCATCACCACGCCGGAATCGGTCCAGGCGCTCACCTCCAGATCCCCGGGCACCGCGTCCGGATCGACGACCAGCGAGTGGTACCGGCCCGTTTCCAGGGGATCCGGCAGGCCGCGAAAGACCGTCTTCCCGTCGTGGTGCACGAAGGACCGCTTGCCGTGGACGGGCAGGGGCGCCTGGACGATGCGCCCCCCGAAGACCTCCCCGATGCACTGGTGACCCAGACAAACCCCGAGCAGGGGGACCCGGCCGGCGAAACGCCGGACGACCTCGTTCGAGACGCCGGCCTGGGCCGGCGCGCAGGGGCCGGGGCTGATGATGACGTGGGTCGGCGACAGCGCTTCCACGTCCGCCACGTCCACGGCGTCGTTGCGGACGACCCGGCAGGGCACCCGGAACTCGCCCAGGTACTGGGCGAGGTTGTAGACGAAGGAATCGTAGTTGTCGATCAGGACGATCATTCCAGCACACCTTGCGGCTTGCCGTTCGTCGTGAGCCACGGAATCCTGAACCGGAGGCTTCGATACGGTTCAGGATGGAGTGGCGGAGCAGCGCGGATCGATGGGCTCGCGGCACTCCGCCTCGCTACGCGCCTCACTACGAACGTCGGCCCCGCCCCATTCCCGGATCCGATTTCCCATTTCCATTTCCCGTCAACGGTTTTCCTTCTCTCCACATCTGGCGCCGGTGAGCGCCTCCGCCAGCGCCCGGCCCTTGTCCAGCGTCTCCTCGTATTCCATCCCGGGGTCGGAGTCGTAGACGATCCCCCCCCCCACCTGGTAGTAGGCCCGGTTCCCCTTCCACAGGATGGTGCGGATCACGATGTTCAGGTCCATCGTCCCGGAGAACCCGAGGTAGCCGATGGCGCCGGTGTAGACGGAACGCCGCGTGGGTTCCAGATCCTCGATGATCTCCATGGCGCGCACCTTGGGCGCGCCGGTGATGGAGCCGCCGGGAAAGGAGGCGCGGAGGAGATCCACGCGCCCGCGCCCGCCGGCGAGCCGTCCCTCCACCGTGGAAGTCAGATGATGGACGGTCGGGAACGTCTCGAGCCCGCACAGATCCGTCACCCGGATGCTTCCGGGCCGGCAGACCCTTCCCAGGTCGTTCCGGAGAAGGTCCACGATCATGGTGTTCTCCGCCCGGTCCTTCTCGCTTCCCAGGAGCGCCTCGGCCAGGCGTCGGTCCTCATCCACCGTCTCGCCGCGCGGGCGCGTCCCCTTGATGGGGCGGGTCTGGACGCGGTCGCCCTCGACGTAGAGGAAGCGCTCGGGGGAGGCGGAGACGATGTCCACGTCGGGCGTGTGGAGGTACGCTGCGAAGGGCGCCGGATTGCGCTCCCGGAGCCTCGTGTAGAGCGCGAAGGGGGAGCCTTCGACGCCGATCTCGAAACGCTGGGAGAGGTTCGCCTGGAAGATGTCCCCCTCGATGATGTAGCGGCGGCACCGGTCCACCGCCTCGAGGTACGCCTCCTTCTCGAAGTTCGAACGAAGCTCCCCGGTGATTCCGAAAGCCGGAGCGGGCGAGGGGGCGGGGGAACCGAGGAGGTCGCGAAACGTTTCCAGCCTTTCCCGGGCGCGCGTGTGCGCCCGCTTCCCCGTTTCGGGAAATCCCGTGGAGACGAGCCATCCTTCGCCCGCTTGCGGATCGAGCGCCGCAACGACGTCGTGGAAACCGAGGAAGATCTCGGGAAGCGAGAGGTCGTCCTCGGCGTCGGTGGGCAGACGTTCGACGTGGCGGCCGAGGTCGTAGGCCAGGTAGCCGATCGCGCCTCCCTGGAGGGGGGGAAGACCCTGGCGATGCTCGAGGGCGTACCGGGCGAGGAGGGTCTGGAGTTCGTCGAACGGGTCGCCTTCCTTCGTTTCCCGCTTCCCGTCCTCCGTCTCGAGAAGGATCTCCCTTCCCCGCGTACGGAGCGTGAGAAAGGGGCGGGCGGAGAGGAAGGCGTAGCGTCCGATTCCTTCCATGATCAGCCCGGAGTCGAGGAGGGCCGCGCCGGGAAGCGCGTGGATTCGGGTGAAGAGCTCGACGGGGTCGGGGGGGAGGTCCAACGTCTCGACCAGAGGGAGGTTCGTCGCCATGGGAATACTCGAACTCCTTTTTGATTCATCCAGGCGCCCCACGGTATCGTTCCCCCTCCCCGGAATCAACACGGAGGACGCAAAGGGGCTTGGGGTTGAGTGGGCGAACGAGCCGCGGTACACCGAACCTGCGGCATCAAACCCGCCCCGACCCTTTGCACCAATCTGCTCCGGATATTCGGGAAAAACCTTGATCGGTGACCGCCTTGGAGGGCGAGCTTCTCCTCCTTCGCTTGCAGGTGGTTGCGAGAGCTACGGAGGACCCTACGTAGCCCTTGCAAGAGCCGATCGGCGTAGTACGGGCCGGCGAGCCACATCGGTGGGCTCGGGGGCCCGCCGCCTGTCTTGCCCATGCAAGGGCTATGGCGGGTCCTTCGGAGACCCTCGCCCTCCAAGTTTTCATGGTTTCCGGGAGAGCCGAAGGCTCATGGCTGACGACAATCTACAATCCGTAGTCCTGAGCGAGCGAAGCGAGTCGAAGGGTCCAATCCCTACGCGTCCCTGCTCCCCCGGCTGAAATCCGAAATACAATGACGGCGCCGCTTGTGCTATCCTGGGGCGCGACGAGGGGGCGGGAGGAGTTGACGGGTTTGCAGTGCCCTGCCTGCGAAGAACGGCTCTCCAGGGTGGATTATCGCGGCGTCGCCGTAGGACGTTGCGAGGCCTGCGGGGGATCCTGGCTCACCGGAAGCGGGTTCGCCGGCGTCACGACCATGGACGCCTCCGATGTCTCCCCCGTCGAAGCGGCCAAACTCAAGGTCCTCGCCGAATACAAGGTCGACAAGAACGTCACCCCCACCGAGCACCCCTGCCCCAAGTGCGGCCGAACGCTGAAGGGCAGGAACTACGCGAACATCGCGGGCTTCCGGATCGAGCAGTGCCCCCGCGGTTGCGGGGTCTGGGTCCGCGAGGGCGACCTCGACAAGATCCGCATCCTCCGGTCGCTGGGCCACGGCGAGGAGGTCAAGACGAAGGCCAGGGCCCCGGCCGCCCGCAAGAAACCCGCCGCTCCCGCCCCGGGCGAACCCCCCTCGCCTCCCGCGAAAACGCCGGCCGAGCCACCGAAGCGTAAGCGCACGCCGCCGAAGAGCGCCTCCCTCCCGGGGACCCGCCGCGAACCCGCCGCACGGAAACCCGGGCTCCTCTCGCGCCTGATCGCCCGGCTTCTCGGCCGGACGTGAGTAGACCCTAAAGCCGCAACCACAGCGGGCAAGTCTTCGACACAGAGAACGCAGAGGACACAGAGAACACAGAGAGAAAAAGACTTTTCCGAGCGTAAGGGACCAAAATTTGAACAGAAGGCGGTCTTTCTCCGTTTAGAACGGAAACGATTCCCGGCGGAGGGAGAGATGAAGTCGCGACCCGCCATCCTGCTCTCGATGATCCTGGCCGGGGGAACCCTCGCCTTCGCCTGGCATCTCGTCTCACCGGAAGAAACACCGGATATCGTTTCCGTCCCTTTCGCAAAGGGGGTTGAAGAGGAACCCGGCCACCGGGCTTCGCCGATGCCGGATTTCGATTTTCCGGAATCGACTGGCGAAAACAGCCGATCCCGTCCGGGCGCCAGCGCCGGGCAGCGCACCGGCGATGCCGGGGCGGGGCGGGAGGAGGACGGACGGCGGGGAAAGTACGAACGCATGAATCGTCCCGGCGACGTCCGCATCGATCTCGAGGGGGCGGAGAAGCCGATCATTCGCGTGACCACGAACCTGGAGATCACGGGCCACCTCGTGGCCGACGGGGAGGCGATCTCCCGCCGCGACCCGCTTCCCGCCGGGCTTCTCGACGTCTGGCCCGGGGATCCCCGGGCCTGGCTCGACGTCTGGGGCGTGGAACACGGGCCTCTCGAGAAGGTGGAGAATCCCGAGCTCGACCTCGAAGACTTCTGGCTGGAGGAGGAAAAAAAGAACCTCCTCGACGTCACCCGGTCCGGCACGTATGAAGTGAAACACGACAGGGCCGTGGAGATGGAGCCGGGAAGGACGACGACCCTGAAGGGCCGCGTGATCGACGCCGCGACGGGCGCCGGCGTGCCCGACGCCACGGTGGTCCTCTTTTCCACCTTCTACAAGCGGCTCTTCTTCTATGACCACCATCTCCGCGAGGTCGCGGGCGTCCGCACGGGTCCCGGCGGCCGGTTCGAGATCGAGGGCTTCAACACCGACGACCTGCATTTCGGAAGCGCCGGCAAGGCCTTCCTCACCGTGCAGCGGGAGGGGTACGTCTCCGTGGTGGCCTGGTACCTGGAAACGCTGTTTCCGGGGACCGTCAACGACCTCGGCGACGTCCCCTTGTCGCGGGGCGGGCTCACGGTCCGCGGCCGCGTGGTGGATCTGGAAGGCGTTCCCGTGGAGGGCGCCGTGGTGGCCTGCACCGGCGAGATCTTCCCCACCGAGTACAGCAAGGACCAGCGCTACACCTTCCTGCCCCGCTTCCCGCATGCGGTCTGCGGGCCCGACGGGCGGTTCGAGATCCACGGCATCCTCGGACGGCACTGGGTCTCCGTCCATGCCGGCACCGACTGCGTGGAGGAGCGCCTCCTCGAGTTCAGGGGGGAGGAGGACCCGCCGGCGCTGTTCTTCCGGGTCCTGGCGGGGGGCCTGGTGGAGGGGCGCGTCGTGGACGGGGAGAAGAACCCGGTCGCCGACGCGGTGATCACCGCTGGAACGAATTCCACGCACAGCTACGCCGACGGAAGTTTCAAGCTCGAGAACGTGGAAGGGGACGTTCTCACGCTCGTCGTGCGGCATCACCGCTTCCACATCGACCGCGTGGAGGGGATCCCCGAGGGGGCGAAGGGAGTCGAGATCGTGATGGATGCGCCCCTGCCGGCGGTCGTCTTCAAGGTCCGGGAACCGGGAACGCTCGAGCCCCTGTCCACGGTCCGCATCCGTTTTCTCGGCCCCATCGTGACGCCCGTCCCCGAATCCACGCTCTACGTGAACGAGGAGGGCCGGCACGCGGCCGTCGTGCCCGAAGGGGCGCGCCGCGCCCTGGTGGAGGCGGAGGGCCACGACGCCGCTTCCGTGGTGCTGCAGGACGCGCGCGACGGCGACGAGATCGAGGTCCTTCTTTCCCCGCGAGGGGAATGACCGGAAGGTATCATGTCGATCAGGAAAAGATCATGTGAATCAGGCTCGAGAAAGCACCCCAGCACCGGAAGGGCTCTCGCGAAAACAACATGTAGGGGCGCAGGAGTAAAAGCCCAGCCTGTTCGCTCGACCGCCTATCCTGCGATTTCCACCTTGCCCATGCTGTCGCCCTGCTCGATGGCTTCCACCACGTCCTGGCCCTTCGTCACCCGGCCGAAGACGGTGTGGACCCCGTCGAGGTGGGGCTGGGGCTTGCGGATGACGAAGAACTGGGAGCCGTTCGAGCAATCGCCGCTCAGCTTCTCGCCGGTCTTGCGGTCGTGCTTGCAGGTCCCGGCGTGGGCCATGGAGAGCGCCCCCACCTCGTGCTTCAACCCCGGCACGATCTCGCAGTCGATCGTGTAGCCCGGGCCGCCGGTGCCCGTGCCCTTGGGGCATCCGCCCTGGATGACGAAATCGGGAATGACGCGGTGGAACGTCAGGTCGTTGTAGAAGCCCTTCTCCGCCAGATCCGTGAAGTTCTTGACGGTGCGGGGCGTCTTGTCGGCGAACAGCTCCGCGACAATCTCGCCCTTGGCGGTGTTGAACGTGACGGTGGGGTTGGTTTCGCTCATGGTCGCTCCTTTCGTTTCGCGTCTTCGTGCTAGAGCCACTGCCCCTTGGACAGCCGCCGCTTGCGGCGCTGGTGGCCGCGCTTGCCGTGGTTGGCCTTCGTGAATTTCTTGCCTCGACGGGAGGTCAGTCTCGATCGTGCCATGGCGTGTCTCCTTATGGGGGAATGAAAACGTGGAAAGGATATCTCTTTCCGCCCCGCCGGGAAAGGATCTTCCTTGACGAGCGTTTCGCGCTGCAAGCAAGTCGTGACCCTCGCCCTCCAAGTTTTCATGGTTTCCGGGAGAGCCGAAGGCTCATGGCTGACGCCAACCCAAAACCGGCTACAGCGCGTCGCGGAACAGCAGATGGGCGATCAGTCCCGCGACGGGGGGAAAGAAGGCGGTGCAGACCATCCGGACGGCCGTGAACTTCCAGCCGAGAATCCCCACCTCCAAGGGAAGCCTGGAAAAGGCCCACAGCGACCATCCCGTGATGTAGGCGACCATGGTGCCCGCGCCCGCGCCCGCCTTGAGCAGGCCGGCCGCGACGGGCATGCTCACGTAGGGGCCCCCGGGCGACAGCCCCCCGGCGAGGGTTCCGATGAGGATGCCGCGAAGCCCCGATTCCCCCCCCACCCATCGGGCCACCGATTCCTTCGGGATCAGTTCCTGGACGAGGCCTGCGATCACGAAGGCGAACACCAGAAGCGGGATCACTTCCAAAAGCATGATCCCGGCGGATTTCAGGCCCTTCGTGTGGGCGTCTTCGCCTTTCTTGACGGCGATCGCGAGCAGGAGCAGGGCCAGGGCGCCCATGATCAGCGTGGGAACGAGCATGGCGGATTTCCTCTTCTTCTCGTTCGTCCCGGGGGATGGCGTTTCGGTTTCGGCGTTCATGTCGCCTCGTCTCGCGTCGGAGAGGGTCGTGCTCCCCTCGATTCTCCGGAAATCGCGCGGATGTGCAATGTTCCAGGGCGTACGCTTCATTCCGGCCGCCGGAGCGCCTCCAGGATCTCGCCCATCCGGTTGATCGGCAGGGAGAAGTGCCCCTCCTCGGGATGGAAGACCGCGGCGCATTCCCGAAGCGCTTCGGCCTGGACCCGGCCCAGCGACGCCGGAATCGTGGCGTCCCGCTCGCCGTGCCACAGATGGACCGGCGTCTCGATCTCTTCCAGCGAAAATCCCCACGGTTTCCGGAAAATCTCGAGATCCACCAGACACCCCCGCGAGCCCCAGCGGAACCCCTCCCGGAAAGCGTTCAGCACCGCCTCGCGGATGGCGGGACGCGCGAGAACCGCCCGGTCCGCCGGCGGCGCACCGGCGCTCAGGATCGAGAGGACCGCCTCCGGACGACGGACGAGCCACGACGCGTAGATCCGGAGCAGGGCCCGGGCGACCATGTGGGACTTGGAGGCCAGGTCGAGAACGAGCCGGTGCAACCAGCTCATGGACGCCAGGCTCTCCGGCCTGTCGAGCGGCGGCAGGCCCGCCACGATCCCCGCCGCGGTTACCCGGCGGGGAAAACGGTAGGCGACGGCCAGCGCGTACGGGCCTCCGCCGGACACGCCCGCCACGGCGAAGCGATCCAGCCCGAGAACGCGGGCCAGCACTTCCACGTCCTCGGGCCAGTCCAGAAGCCCTCGGCCTTTCTGGAAATCCGAACGCCCGAAACCGGGCCGGTCGGGGGCGATCAACCGCACGCCTCGCGCGGCGCCCTCCGCGTCACCCAGCCGCGCTTCCAGCCGCGAGCTCGGAAACCCGTGGAAGTAGAGCAACGGTTGCCCTGCGGGATCGCCGTATTCGGCCCAGGCCAGACGACGGCCGCCGTGGAGGAGGATCGTTTCAGCGGGATGCGGTTTTGAATCCTGTCTCACGTCTCAGACCAGCCCCTCGGCCTCCATGGCTTCGAGCACCTGCCGGGCGCAATCCGCGGGATCCCCGGCGGCCGTGTCGATCGTCACCGCGGGCGCTTCGGGAGCCTCGAAGGGCGCCTGGAGCCCGGGCACCGTCTGCGCCTCGCCGGCCGCGCCGCGGGCGTAGATCCCCTTCGGATCCCTTTCCATGCAGGTCTCGAGGGGACACCGCACCCACACCTCCAGAAACCGCGGGATCGCACGCCGCGCGCCATCCCGGTGGATCCGCTTCGGCGCGGTGGCGGCGAAGAGCACGTTCACGCCGTTTCGGGAAAGCAATCCGCCGAGGAAGGCCACGACCTCGTAGAACCAGTCCCGCTCGGTCTCGCTGTAGGAGGGCGCGGGCGTGAGGATCTCGCGGAGTTCGTCCGAATCGAGGATCTGGACGCGGATTCCCTTCTTCGCGAGTCCGGTTGCGACGCGTTTCGCCACCGTGCTCTTGCCGGAGGCGGGCAACCCCGTGAACCAGACGCCGAAACCCCTCCGCCCCGCCGTCCCGCTCATGCCAGGAACTCCTCGATCCCGTCCGGCTCGAAACGCTCCGCGTCGAGCACGTTGTCGATGAACCGAAACAGCGTCTCCCGCACGCCTTCCGGCAGGTCGGGGTACCAGACGGGATGGGCGAGCACGAGGGCGCGCCAGGCGTGGAAGGGCTGGTTCCTCTCGAGGATCTCCTTATCGCCCGTGCGGTCGAGGTAGCGCTTCCAGAACCGCAGGTACAGGTCGCGGAAGGGATCCTCGAGCCGCCCCCGCTTCCACAGGGAGAAGAACAGGAAGTTGATGCTCATGCACGTCACGTCGTCCGCCGGCTCCCCCCACTCGCCGCGGCTTCGGTCCAGCACGGAGAAGTCCGTCCCCTCGCGGAAGAGGACGTTCCAGGGGTGGAAGTCGCCGTGGACGCAGCTGAGGCGATGGGAGGATTCCTTGATCCGCCAGCGCCATCGGACGCACGCTTCCTCGATCCTGGCGAGTCGCTCAGGCGGCGCCTGGGCGAAATCCGCGGGGTAGGTGTCCAGCATCCCCATGATCCCTTCCCCGTGGCCCAGGAGGTCCCGGATCCGGCGATGGTATCGCACGGCGTCGTCGCTCTTGTCCTCGTGGATCCCCGCCAGGTAGTCGGCCAGGGTCTCGACGCGCGCGCGGTCGAGATCCGAAGCCTCGAAGGTCCGCGCCATCCGGTGCAGGTCGTCCGCGTAGGGGTCGCCCGGCGAGAATCGGGTCAGGAGGAAGAACTCGTTCGTCTCGCCCAGGGAGATCAGGGACCCGTCGCCGGTCAGGGCCCCCACGTCCAGGGCGTCGACGTGGCGCGGGAGGCGGTTGAAGGTGGCGTAGTCGAGAAGGAGGTTGCAGGCGCGATCGGAGGGCCGCTCGTGGCTGAAGGCGTCGGGCGCCATGGTGTGGAGCACGGCCGTCTCCTCGCCGGCCGGATGGGAGAACGCCACGCCCAGCGGCATGCCGTATCCGAACCGCTTCAGGGACGCGCCCTTCTTGTCCGCCGCGAGGGGCCGGATGGAGCGGATCTCCACCGGCGCACCAAACAGGCCCTCCAGGTAGGAAAGCAGCGCCTCCTCGCGGAAGGGCATCCCCGTTCGATTCTTCTCGTTTTCCATCGATCTTCATTTTACCAGGACGCCCCGGCCGGCGTTGCAGAAACCTTTCATCTTTGTGCAGCGAACCCTTCTTCCTTTCCCGGGAACTTTTCCGCCCCCCCCCGCGTCGGAACCTGCGGATCCGATGCCTGGAAGATTGGAAGGAGATGCGGCATGAAACGAACCCGAAGAACGATCCTCGCGCCCCCGGTTGCGGCCCTTCTCGCCCTCTGCGCGGTCGCCATCCTGGCCGGAGACGAAGAGAAGCAAGAGGAACCGACCGCGATCCTCGGCGGTGAGGAACGCGCCCGCGCCTCCGTCTCCACCGACAAGCCCATCTACCGCCCGGGCGGGACCGTCTGGGGACGCGCCGTCCTCGCGGACGCCTTCACCGCGGCTCCCGTACAGGGAAGCCTCTCCGCGACATGGTCCGTGCGCTCGCCCAAGGGGGACGTCGTCTTCAAGGGCGTCACCGCCTTCTCGCGGGGCGTGGCCCCCTTCCAGTGGGAGATCCCCGACGCGTTGGCCGGGGGCGAGTACACCCTGCAGGTCGACTTTCCACGTCATGGATATCCGCCTGCGGTCCGGACCTTCGACATCCGGAGCTACCGGGCCCCGCGCTTCAGGACCCAGATCCGCTTCCTCCGCAAGGGCTACGGCCCCGGCGAGACGGTGACGGCCACGTGCACCGCCGAGCGCGCCGAGGGCGGCGTTCCCGACGGGGCTTCCGTCACCGCCCTCGCCCGGCTGGACGGCCGGGAGATCGCCCGCCAGGAGACCTCGATCGATGCGAAAGGGACCTGCACCGTCCGGTTCGACCTTCCCGAGACGATCCAGGACGGCGAAGGCACCCTGGCCTTCTTGATCCGGGACGGCGGGGTCCAGGAGACCGCCGTCAAGACGCTCCCCGTCCTCCTGAACCGGGTGCGTCTTTCCTTCCACCCCGAGGGCGGGGACCTGGTGGCCGGGCTTCCGGCCCGCGTCTTCTTCGAGGCCCGGAACCACCGCGGGAAACCCGCCGACGTGGCCGGACGGATTCTCGGCCCCGGCGGAGAAACGACGGCCTCGTTTTCCTCCGAGCACGAGGGACGGGGCCGTTTCCGCTTCACGCCGGAATCGGACGTCATCTACACGGCGGTGCTCGACGAGCCCGCCGGCAACACGCAGAGGTTCCCTCTCCCGGCGGTGAAGGACGAGGGCTGCACCCTTCGGGCGGGCTCCAAGGTCTACGCCGGGAAAGGCGCCTTCTGGTTCTTCATCGCGTCGACGAAGACCATGAAGGCCCGTCTCGCCCTCTTCCGGTTGGAGAAGGAGATCGCGAGCCGCGAGGTCGAGCTGGCCGCGGGCGAGGAGAAGGCCGTGGCGCTCTTTCCCACCGGCCCGGCCGTCGGCGTGGTCCGCGCCACGCTCTTCGACGGGGACGGCCTTCCCCGCGCGGAGAGGCTCGTCTTCGCCAGGCCCCGGGAAGGGATCGACGTGACGGTGAAGGTCGATCCTGCGACGGCGTCGCCGGGGAGCACCGTCGAGGTGGAGATCCGCACCCGCAACGGCGATGGCGATCCCGTCCCGGCGACGGTCTGCCTCGCCGTGACGGACGACGCGGTGCTCGAGAAGATCGAAACGCGGGAACAGGCCCCGAGGCTTCCCGCCCAGATTCTCCTGGAAAGCGACGTGAAGGAACTCGAGGACGCCCGCGTCTACCTCGACGGTTCCGTGGAGGGCGACAGCGCCCTCGACCTGCTTCTGGGCACGCAGGGGTGGCGCCGGTTCGTCTACTTCGATCTGGAGGATTTCCTGGAGAAGGGAGCCGACGAGGCGCGCCGCGCCGTGGCCCACCGGAAGAAACCCAGGGTGAGGAGGCTGGAGCTCATGGACAAGGGCGCGCCGGGCGGGGCCGCGGGCGCCGATGTCGAGGGCGAGGCGCCACGGGAGGAGGCCGCGGTGGACGGCGTCCCGGAAGCGGCGGTGGCTCCCGACGAGGCGAAGGACGCCGACGACGCGAAGGAGGAAGCCGAGGAAGCCCGGCTCGAGGAGGCCGGCAAGAAGCGCAAGGAGCCTGCAGCCCGTCCCGCGCTCGAGCGCAGAAGGCGGGGCTTTGCGGACGAATTGCGCGTCGCACGGTACACGCGGCAGTACGCCCACAAGGCGCGCCCGGGGCGGAAACCCGGCGAGCGCGTCGATTTCGCCGAGACCCTGTTCTGGGACGCGGGGTTGAGAACGGACGAGAACGGACGGGCGACCTTCACGTTCGATCTGTCGGATTCCGTCACCACGTTCCGCGTGCTGGCCGACGCGATCTCGGACGAGGGATCCCTGGACACGGCGGACGCCCTGATCGTCTCCCGCAAGGCCTTCTACCTCGAGCCGAAGCTTCCCCTCGAGATCACGGCCGGGGACGTGGTCGAGGCGCCGGTGGCCCTCTTCAACGGTACGGACGGCGACCTGCAGGCCACGCTGGAGGCCGCGATCGGGGAGGGGCTCGTCCTGGAGGGCGCCGAGCCCGCGACGACGGTTCCCGCCGGGCGCTCGAAACGACTCTACCTGACGCTGGTGGGCGGCCGGCACAACGGGGCGGTGGAGGTGAGGCTGTCGGGAAAGGCCGGGGCCCACGTCGACGGCGTGACGCGAACGCTTCCCGTCGCGCCCGCCGGCTTCCCGGTGGACCAGGCCTTCGGCGGCCGGCTCGAGGGGTCCGCCCGGGGCCGCTTCACGATTCCGGCGTCGGTCTCGCCCGGCTCCAGGGTCGCCCGCGCGGCGGTCTACCCGAGCCCGCTGGCCACGCTGACGGAAGCGCTCAAGGGGCTGCTTCGCGAACCGCACGGCTGTTTTGAACAGACCAGTTCCGCGACCTATCCCAACGTGATGGTGATGAACTATTTCGCGTCGCACCGCGTCAGCGATCCGGCGCTCGTGGACCGGACGCGCGGGTTGCTCGAGCGGGGCTACAAGCGGCTGGTGGGTTACGAGTGCAAGCGGAAGGGCTACGAGTGGTTCGGCGGCGATCCCGGGCACGAGGCCCTCACGGCCTACGGGCTGATGGAGTTCAGCGACATGTCCGGCGTCTTCGACGTAGACGCCGAGATGGTGCAGCGGACCCGGCGCTGGTTGCTCGAGCGCCGGGACGGCGAGGGCGGGTTCAAGCGGAACGCGAGGGCCCTCGACAGTTTCGGGCGCGCCCCCAAGGACGTCACGGACGCCTACATCCTCTGGGCGCTTCTGGAGGCCGGCGAGACGGGTCTGGAGGGGGAGGTCGCTTCCATCAAGAAGCGGGCTCTCGGGGCGAAAGACCCCTATTTCCTCGCCCTGGCCGCGAACATCCTCCTGCTCGCGGAGGACGGGTCCGCGGAAAGCATCCTCGAGAAACTCGGAAGGATGCAGGCCGAAGACGGCTCCGTGCCGGGCGCGAAGACGAGCATCACCTGCTCGCGCGGGACGGGGCTCGACATCGAGACCACCTCGCTGGCGATCCTGGCCTGGCTCAAGTCGGGCAAGCACGCCGGCCGCGTCGAGAAGGCTTCCGGCTGGCTCTTCAAGCGCTGCCGGGGCGGACGCTTCGGCTCGACCCAGAGCACGATTCTCGCCCTCAAGGCGATCCTCGGCTACGACGCGTCCCGCGCGCGACCGAAAGCGCCGGGGACGGTCCGGCTGGTGGTCGACGGCGACGTGTGCGCCTCGATCGCCTTCGACAGCCGCACGAGCGGTCCGCTGGCCTTCCCGGATTTCGGCGATCGCCTCGGCCCGGGAGAGCATACGGTGGCGATCGTCATGGAGGGGGGCTCCCCGATGCCCTTCGCCGTGGACGTCCGGTACCACGCCTCCACGCCGGCGAACCATCCCGACTGCCCGGTAAGATTGACCACCCGGCTCACGGAGCCCGAGACCCGGGAGGGCGAGACGCTGGAAGCCCTCGTGCGCCTCGAGAGCCTGTCCGAGGAGGGCCTGCCCATGACGGTGGCCATCGTGGGCCTTCCGGGAGGACTCGAGCCGCGCCACGACCAGCTGAAGGAGATGGTCAAGGCGAAGGTGGTGGATTTCTACGAGGTGATCGGGCGCGACGTGGTCCTCTACTGGCGGTGCTTGAAGCCCGGCGCGGTCCGCGAGATCCCGCTCTCCCTGACGGCGGCCGTGCCCGGCGTCTACACGGGCCCGGCGTCGCGCGCCTACCTCTACTATGCCGACGACCAGAAGCACTGGGTTCCCGGCATGAAGGTGAAGGTGGAGCGGTCGGAGGACTAGCCCGGATTATTCATGAAAACTACTGCGGTCGCCGCAAGCACATGATCTGCTTCGTCGCTGCGACGATTCCGGCCCTCACGTGGCGCTTTGGCCACGCTCCGGACCGGAATCGTCTTG
>Ga0180432_10005471_pt1 | contig 16879 bp, 12 predicted proteins | sample SS_ome_10_FD_132414 | JGI IMG/M metagenome (GOLD analysis project Ga0180432, IMG submission 132414) | Hypersaline lake sediment archaeal communities from the Salton Sea, California, USA - SS_1_MS_2 metaG | ecosystem: Environmental > Aquatic > Non-marine Saline and Alkaline > Hypersaline >... | reverse complement strand
TTCCTGACCCGAGGGCGATACCAATATCTGCTTTCTTCAGAGAGGGTGCGTCATTTACACCGTCACCGGTCATGGCCACAATCTCGCCGTCTCGCTGCAACGAGTCAACTATATGCAGCTTATCCTGAGGCGAGACCCGGGCAAAGACAGCAATATCCTGCATTTGTCTTTTCGCCACCGTGCCGTCGACCAGTTTTATTTCCTGACCCTCGGCGATATTTTTTTCTTCCGCGGGCAAGCCAACTTCCTTGGCAATTGCCTGAGCAGTCAACTTGTGATCACCCGTCATCATTTTCACCCTGATGCCGGCTCGCCGAGCCCGCGCAATTGCCGCTCGGGCTGCCGGCCGCAGCGGATCTTTCATCCCGACCAGCCCGGCGAAAACAAAATCCGTTCTTTCTTGCCGCAGATCAATTTTGCCGGGATCTTTTTCTTTATAGCCAAAAGCTAGAACTCTCAAACCACGCCGACTCATTTCCATATAGCGGCTAACAACTTGTTTACGCTCCGCCATTTCCAACGGCCGCAGTCCTTTTTCTGAAAAAACCTTGGTGCACATCGGAAAAACTTTTTCGGCCGCCCCTTTTATAAAAATTACCTGGCCTGATCCCTGGGGCTGCTTGTGCAAAGTGGCCATGTATTTCCTCTCCGCCGTGAAAGGTAACTCGGCCAACCGCGGTCGCTCTTTATCCAACGACTCTTTATCAAGACCACTTTGGGTAGCCGCGACCAACAGAGCCTGCTCCGTCGGATCCCCTGCCACCTTCCATTCTGCAAAGTTATCTTTAGGATTTTCTATATACGCATCATTATTGAGCAAGCCGATTTTAAGAAGCAACTGGCGCTCGGCGCTCTGCTCTTTCTCACTACCCCGGAAAAGGCAGCGCTTACCATCAGAACAAATATCAGTATAAATCTCACTGACTGTCATTTTCCCCTCAGTCAAAGTGCCCGTCTTATCCGTACAAATAACGGTAGTGGATCCCAGAGTTTCCGCGGAAGCCAAGCGCCGAATCAAGGCCTTGCGGCGCGCCATGCGCCAGAGGCCTACCGCCAGAACGACAATGACAGCCGAGAGCAAGCCCTCGGGAACAGCCGAAACCGCCACCGCCACCGCCGTCGTGAACATTTCCTGGACTGAGTGTCCGGAAAGCCAACCCATAAAGAGAATAGCGCCGACGATTAAAATGGCGATCGCGCCAATCCAGCGGGTGAACTGACTCAGCTTACGCTGCAACGGCGTGTTCGTATCTCTGGTTTCATGCAAAGAGATGGCAATTTTACCGAATTCTGTCCGGGCTCCGGTACTAGTAACTACCGCTACACCGGAACCGTTAGCAATCAGGGTGCCACTGAAAATCATGTTAACCTGATCGGCTATTGGAGTTTTTGCCGGCACAATTTTCCCGGGAGTTTTGATTTGCGGTAAGGACTCCCCGGTGAGCGGGGCTTCGTTAATCTTGAGCTCTTCGGCCGACAGCAGGCGGGCGTCGGCCGGTACTCTGTCCCCCGCCCCGATCTTAATTATGTCTCCGGGAACAAGTTCAGAAGAATCCAGCTGCTGAAGTTTGCCGTCCCGGATGACATTGGCATTCCAGGCAACAATCTTCTTGAGTGAAGATAAGGCCTGCGCCGCCTTCTGTTCCTGCCAGAAACCCAGCGACACATCGATAATTGAAGCCGCCAGGATAACCCACATATCCAGATATTCATGGAGAAAATAAGAAATACCGGCGGCGGCCAGCATAATATAAACCAGCGGCGAATTTATTTGGCGCAATAAAATTAGCAGGCGCGAGGGCGGTTTCGGCTCGGGAATAACATTGCGCCCGTATTTGGCCTGCCGGGAGTCAGCTTCAAATGAAGACAGCCCAGATTTTTTCTGAACACCGAACTTTTCTAACGTTTCCTTGATGGAAGTATTATGCATACAAATTACTCAGCTTAAGTATACCCTACTTTCCAACTCTAATAAATCCTGTTAGTATGTTTTTATAACCAAAAACCTATGGCCAAACTTTCACGAAAAAAAAGACGGCGACGTCGCCGTGACAAAAAGCACGATTTTTCACCGGGCCCAGTAACTAGCCAGAAGCCGGTTGAGGCAAAATCTGATAAACTAACTTCGGCAGACATCGCGGTGCCGGCGGGACCGAATTTTGCTTGGCAAAAATCTGACATGATAACGACCCTGACTCTGGCCGCAGTTATTCTGGTCGGTTTTGCTCTAATCGCCTATTTTGACTCTCAGTATCACTTTTTGGTCGAAATGGGACAGGGCTTGACCGGATACTTTGGACTTAGCCTTTAATTACATACTATATGTATTTAGAGGCCAAGAAGGATGAAGAAGGCTAAACTCCCCTGCTGTACATCTAGTATGTAATGATCAAAAAACATAACTAGTACACTGGCCGCGATGATTCCCAATATCAGTGCTCGCAGAAGATTATCGGGTGCTTCCCGCGAAACTGTTCCACGTGGAACAGTTTTTGTTTTTGGCTTCAGGATTTGCCAGACTCTAACAACTAGAATACCAGTAAACGCAATTAACCCCCACATCCCTATTTCCGAAAATATCCCCAGCCAAACGTTATGAACTGGCTGTTTCATCCAGTCCGGCAAAGTAAAATTTTCGGTAGCGGTTAACATAGGTACAAATGACTTAGGACCCCAGCCAATATTAATTGCCGAGGTTCCAAACTGCAATGCCTTAGCATTCAGGTACTGCCGGAACGAACCTGCCATGTCCCCTTCATTATCAGCAACAGTCATTCGGCTATCCAGCAACGGCGCCAGCACAACTATTGAACTCAGCGCCATTATTAAAAATAGGATAACACAAACCCACAAGATCTTTTGCTGGAATTCTCGAGCCAGGGGATTCCATAGTTTTTGGGTCCGCGGCCGCTCACGCTGAATAATGGCATACATTATTACCGCTACAATTACCCCCAAACCAAGCGCTAGCCAAGCCACCCGCGAAAAAGTCAGTAACAAAGCCAAAAATTGAAGTCCGGCCAAAAAAGTCACCGACAACCTCATATAAGGTTCGCGAACTCGCCAAAAAACATATCCACCCAGGAAGAGTGAAATTACCAAAAAATAGGCCAAAACATTGGGGTGCGGCAAAGTTCCGTAGGCGCGCAAAATCGGCTCGCCGGCAAATACGACTTCAGCAACATTTGGAATATATGTCCCCAGAGGTGATTCGCCCAAAAGTGTCAGACCCAGCGACGACTGATTAATGAACTGGAAAATTGCAATAATCGCCTGAATACCGCCGCTGGCAAAAATTAGTAGGCAAGTCAAGAGTCGACGTCGGTAGGTGACAATATTGTAAACGCCGTAGAGGAAAATTAATCCGAATTCAATTAGCTTAACCGCACCGTATATTCCCAGCCCCCAAAAAGGCGATAAAACCGCCGAAACAAGCGCTATCAGCGCAAAGGCTAGAACTAGTATATTTAGCGCGCGACCGTGTTTAGCGAAGGTGGGATGAAAGCGAGCTAAACGCCTAAGCCAAAAAATCAAAATCAAAACTACAAGAATATCGGTTCCGTACAAAAAAGCCGAGGTCCACTCATTGAACATCGTGCTGGAATAGAGGACCAGTGTCCCCAAAATACTCCTGGTACCAAAAGGAATGCAAAAAACCAAGATCCAGAAGAATATGAGATCCGGAGCATTATGCCAGGTAGTTTTTAGTTTTTGCCAGATTTGTTCCATGTGGAACAGTAGGACTTAACTTAACCTAGGCGTGACTTTTCCACTTAGCTAGGTCAATAATACCATACTCCAGAAAAAAGGGGTATCTTTACACACTATATGTATAAATAGCTATATTACTTGACAAATTTATAAATATATGATATGCTTATAACAGCGAAAGGAGGGATCATGGCAAGAATCCTCAGCATTCTCCGGTGGATTTTCCGGAGACCGAGAAGGTTGCTGATCGCCATCATGCTGGTCATCGGACTGGCGATGGGGATCGCACCGAGGGCAACCGAATCCCTGATCGAAGGCCTCGTGCCGGCGATCGTGGCAGTCGGAGTCATCCTGTTCGGACTCCATGTTCTGGGAGTCGGCAGGCTCTGGAGACGCCTCGGGCGCTGGTAGCCGACCGGTATAGGCACCATACCAGGTGCCTTTCCACTCGGAGCTAGCGCAAGCACACCACGCTTGCGCTCACCCTACTAAACATCATAGAATGGTGATTAGTAGAGTGACAACAACTAGGAGGAAACATCATGTTCCAGCAAGTCATGACCGTTGTGTGGATCGTTCTCGGGATCTTGGGTCTCGGCCCAATGTTTTTGATCCCGACCATCAAGGCCCTGGGCCTTGAGTACGACAGCGAGGAAGCCCGGGAGGGTTAACCCATCTCGCTAAGCGCAAGCCCGCATCTGCGAGGCTTGCGCTCACCCTCCTGTTTATTCAAGCAATAGATAGGGGAGTGAGGCGGCGCCGGCCCAGGAGGGCGAGGGTGTACCTGTCTCGGTGCAGGGAATTGGTGGACGTACCAAGTGCGTGCGCTTCTCGGGGTTCGAAGCCTCCCGCCGCCATTACATAAGAGCGAGCCGTTGCTACGCAACTGCTCGCTTTTAAAATATAACCTCGCTTTGATTTTTATGGATATACCAGCTATATTAAGAGAAGTTGGTGCCTGTAGCTCAACTGGATAGAGCACTCCCGTCCTAAGGGAGGTGTTGCAGGTTCGACTCCTGCCAGGCACACCATTTCAAGTTTACCCGCCTTAGGCATACAAAAACAGCCCCGCCGTTGGCGGGGCTGTTTTTATTATCCTAAGCCGTTAGCAATTTATTAAGCCTGCCAACTGCTTCTTTGGCACTCTTTGCCCCACTCGCCGCCGCCAGTACCTCTTCCCGGGTCATCTCTTTCTCATCCCGGAGCCTGTTAGCCAATTTATTTAGCTGCCCGATCTCCGGGCCGGGTTTAAAACCTAAACCCAGCCAGTCGCGACCCTGGGTCAGCGGCGCCGGCTCGCTGGTTTCAACCCCGAGTTCCCTGGCTCTGGGAAGCAACCAATTGGTGGGAGGAAAAGAATCCGGTGGTAGCAAAACCTCCGCTGGCGAATCCGGTTCACTCTCCCGGTTTTTACCTCGGTGCTCGGCTTCGGCCAGCAAGACCAGTTCTCTGATCGTAGCCGGATGAATTGTCTCGGCCAGCTGTCTGATGTCTCCGTCCGGAATTTCTTTCTCCTCAGCTTTAGCTTGCGCATATAACTCTGCCGGCTCTGCTAGTGCAGGCAAGAGTTTTACTACCTTATTGGGAACTAAATTATTGCGAAAGGCTTTGTCCGCTCCGACGCCTTTCAGAAAACTCTGGACTGTATCTTGGTCCGGAAACCGGACGCAAACCGCTGCCAGCATCACCGCCATCGCCTCGCTCTTACTCAGCCCTTCACGGTTAACTTTCTTGGCTACTTCGTCAATAATATCTAGTGTCTCCAGCCAGCAGCCACCCCGCGCTTCCGGGGAAGAATCTGCCGCCGGCTCGATCAGTTGTTGTATCTCAGGATTAATTGCTTCATAGACACCTAGTTCATGCCCGACCAAAAGTCCCCGGGAAGGCTTATCTGATTTGAGCAGCAACTTCACCCATTCGTCCCATATCCTTTCGGCTGGTTGCTCTCGAAATTCCGGCAAAGCGATCGTCTCCAGAACTACTCGCTTGGTTTCTTCATCCATTTCCACACCAAAACGACCAATAAACTGCATTGCCCGCAGGGCCCGCAAGGGATCTTCACTGAACTGCCGGGCATTGGTAACCCGCAGCCGTCTTTCTTTTATATCCTCTAGTCCGCCGTAATAGTCAAAGACTTCTCCCGTCAGGGGATCCGCCGCAATCGAGTTCATTGTGAAATCTCGCCGGCGGGCCGCTTCCTCTATGCTCATGTTCGGGTCCACATCAGCCTGAATCCCCTTGTGTCCTTTGCCTTTTTTGGAATCACGACGGGGAAGCGAAACATCCAGATCAACCCCCACTTCTTTTCCCAGGCCAACCTTAAGGACACCAAAAGACCGGCCAACCTCTTTGACTTCGCCCTGGCTGGCGACAACTTCTCTGAGTTTCTCGAGCGGCAGACCGTAGACCTCCAGGTCTATATCCTTAGAAACCTTTCCAAAATAAAGATCCCGCACAAAACCGCCGATCAGGAGCGCCCGACCGCCGGCTTCTTTGACCGCCTTGGCAATATCCACCGCTCTCTGGTAAGCGACCGCATGGCCATCCAAACCCTGTCCCTTTAGAGCATCCATAAATTCCGCCGGCTGGGGAATACCTTCCGCTGGTGGTTTCATTTCCGGGGCATCAATTGCCTCAGCGATAGCAGGATCAACTTCTTTTTTTTCCATAATTTCATTTTACACTAACCGAGTCTTTTGGCAAAGATTAGCTCTGTCCTGGGGTTGACTTTTTCTTAGATCTATGCTAACAATACATATCCAAGCTTAAATGAGATTTAGGGGGAACAGATCGGGCTCAGTCCGAACAAACTAGAAAATTTTTCCGAAGGAATTAAGTAATTCCTGGCGCTAGACACTGGCTGGCGTTTTTTTGTTTATTGAAAAAGGGATGACACGTGGTCACCCCTTTAGTCTTGACTTCGCCCCCCGATCAGTCGTAGCGAATCGTCGCGTGGCCGGTAGTCCCTTTCGTCACCACTCGCCAGGCTTCGTGAGTGCAAGGATAGGTGTGGATCTTCAGCTCTGATAAGCGAACCGGATGCCTGGTCTTCATCGGCTGTCCTTCCGGGCAGTAAAGTAACGGGCTTTCAACGTAGCGCCGCAGAATCTTCCAGGCTTCATGATGATGATCATTAACCTGGCCTTCTTCCAGAGGGTAGTGTTCTCGCCAGAAGGAGTGACTCCAGCCGGCGGCGAACCGAATCAGATCGCATAGCAGTTGGTGAGTAGTGAGCGGGCGAACATCTTCATCTGGAGAAGAAATCGCTGCTCGCAGAATCACCCTGATACAATCCCGGAAAGCATCAGCCAGAATGATCCCGCCCGGCAAATGTTCAAAATCAGCAGTGCTGATTTTGATAATCGGCCGTGACTGCGGCTCAAAGCCGCGGCGAGCCTGGATGATTTCTCCCAGAACTAAAACGTTTTCTCCTGAACAACAATGATCTTTCAATAGTACCTCCTTTACAGAACTTGGGTTTTTCAAGTGATCCGACTAACTCTTTCTAACAGTAAATCAATCGGATGTCAAAGACTATTGAAAAGGAGCAACCTCCACACGTGAGTGTTTTGATTGCTCCTAACCTGCTACTCGCTGCGAAAGACGATCTTGCCGTCCCTCCAGCCCATGACGAGGTTATGGTCTGGTTCCGGCGCCGGGAAGTACGCAACGTCTGCGGACGTGACTTCGTACATCGGCATGCCCAGCTGATAGGGATCCCGGCAGAACTTGGCCAGTTCCCCCAGCACCCTCAGGTCACATTCCTCCGGAAAGCGCTCACACCAATTGGAGTAAGCCCAGCCGCAGGCGGGAACCAACAGGGCGGCGGTCAATCGTTCCGAGGGAACCTGCTGAATCTCCGAATCCGTGGACTGCCTGGCTGCTTCTACCAGTGTCACCAGGGCTAACAGGACATCGAAGATAAGCTCGGTGCCGTTCGGTAAATGCACAAACCGGCGCCTGATGTTCTGGAACGCTTGGCCCAAGCGTAGCCCGGGAACCATTCTCTCCAGGAAAATCAGGTAGTCTTGCTTCGTCATCTTTGCCTCCTTTCTCTTTCTTTTAGCATAAAACCCACGGAATGTCAATGAATCTGACCCCAAACTTGACAAACAGACAAGTCTTCAATCTGAAATTAAAAATATCCGCTACTTTTCCCCAGTTTTAGCGTTGCCTAAGCGGTTAGTAACGTTTAGAATTAATAGAACCTTCGCAGTGAAGGTAATTTAAATGCCTGAGTTTATAGCTCTCAGGTATGTGTTTAAAGCCACTAATAAGTACCAGCCGGGCTAGCCCATCTAGTTTTGCTGGATGTGGTTTTAAATCGCCCTGGCTGGTTTTTCTAAATTCTTATGTCACGGAAAAACCGCAAAAAAAAGCGACGCCGAGAACGGAGGGAAAAAGATTTCAACTTTGAGTCATCAGACGACAACAACCAGGAGGATGACTTTGATGAACCGGTAGACAAATCTACTGATGAGATCGAAGACAAGGACGATTTCGATGATGACTTTGAAGTCAAAAACGAAAATACAAACGATAACGAAGAAGATCCTTTCGAAACTGAGGCGATGGATATGGAACCGTCCCGCAAGGGCCGAGTTATCTCCACCATAATCGTCATTGTCGTTGCCATCATTGTCATCTGGGTTTTCGCCAAGAACTCTGATGAGCAGACAGAAGAACCGGTAGCAGAGGATGCTCAGGAAGAAACACAAACGGAAGAAGCCACTGAGACAGAAGAAACCGGCGACCCAATTGCCGATATGAAATCGGATTTTGACGGTGCCGCGGTGGCAATTGCTGACGAAGTCCAACAGGATTTCGATGAGGCTATTTCTGACCTTGATAATAAATTGGCCGATACCGAATCGCAGCTGAACGAAGCGGTTGACGAGGCCAAAGATGAGGCCCTCGACACAACCAATTCTGAGCTAGAGAAAGCCAAAGAAAGCCTAGAAGAAGCCAAAGAAACAGCCGACGAAGCGGTCAGTGACCTCAAGGAAGAAGTTGCTGGCAGCGAAGACGCCGAAGAAGATCTCCGCGAAGCCGTTGACGAGGCTAAGACCGATCTGGAAACAGCCCGTGATGAACTCAGTGAAACCATCACCGAAGCTTCCGATAGTTTCAGAGAAGAAGTTGACGAAGCTGTGGCGGATGCCCTAGATCGCAGCGAAGAAATCCGCGCCGAAGAAGCGGAAGAAGAAGCCGAAGCTGAGGAAGTCGAAGCTGAGCCGGTAATTGAGCCGGAAGAGGTGGAGGTGGTTGAAGAAGAGGTTATGGAAGTCGAAGAGACTGTGGCAGAAATCGAGGAAGTCGAAGTTGTAGCCGAATCTGTTGTCGATGAATCAGGTTACACCGAGACTGCCGAGTCCGGAGACAGCGTCACCACCTTAGCTAGACATGCTATCACGAACGCAATCAATAATGGCGACCTGGCCGGTGAATTCTCTGCCGAACAGCGCATCTATATGGAAGACTATCTGCAGAACCACACCAGCAGTAGCTGGCTGGCGATAGGAGAAAGTGTCACCTTCTCTAGAGAACTGATGGCGGAAGCCGCTGAAAAAGCAGCCGCCCTCTCCGAAAGCCAGCTGGATAATCTCCAGCACTACTCGTCTCAGGTTTCGTTATAAAGAGCCAAAAAACCCGTCCGCACAGGGCGGGTTTTTGGTTATAACGAAGTACGGGCTGGATTAACTTTTCCCCTTTTCCAAACCCCTTATTTATGTTATAATTTAAAGGAAAATGAATACAAAGTACCCCCAAAACTAGACAACGGGTGGGGAAAGTTTTGCGTTATCAGAAATCTTTGTCAAAAAACAAAAAACCTACAATCCATATCATTCTAGACGGCTGGGGAATCTCGGAGCAAAAAGAGGGAAATGCCGTCTATCTATCCAAGACCCCTTTCCTAGACAAAGTCCAGGCTGATTTTCCGACTACGCGCATCGAAACTTGTTGTGAGCATGTCGGTTTACCGCCAGAGATTATGGGCAACTCTGAAGTCGGGCACTTGAACATGGGAGCCGGCCGGGTAGTGCCGCAGGATGTGAAAACTGTAAACGAAGCCATTGACTCCGGCGCTTTTTTTGCCAACCCAACTCTGCTCACCGCCATGAGCCACGTCAAACAGCATGGATCCAAGCTGCATTTAGTCGGCATGATCAGCGACGGCTTGGTTCACAGCGATATCCGCTTTCTGTTTGCCTTACTTGATATGTGCTGCAAGGAGAACATTAAAAAGGTTTATATCCACGCTATTACGGACGGTATCGATGTCGCTCGCCGCAGCGCCTTGGATTACATCAAGCAAGTTAAAGACAAAATAAAAAAAGTCGGTTGCGGGCAGATTGTAACTGTCAGTGGCCGTTACTACGCCATGGACCGGGCTCACAACTATGATCGCACTGCCCGGGCTTACCACGCCATGGTCCACGGAATCGGCCCTTACGAGAAAACTGCCGAGGCTGCCGTCGAGCGGGCCTACCAATACGATCTCAATGACGACATGATTGAGCCAACAGTTATTTCTGATTCTTATGTTCCCAAAGCCCTAGTGGAAGCCGGAGATGCCTTTGTCTTCTTCAACCTGCGATCTGACCGAACCAGGCAGCTCTCTAAACCTTTTGTACTGGACGAATTCGAGTTTTTCGATCGCGGTCCGCAGATCCAGAACCTGAATTTTGTCGGCATGACAAACTTCGGCGATGACCTACCGATGGCGATTGCCTTTTTGGAAAACAGGATCGTCAATTCACTGCCGGAAACACTGGGACGAATCGTCAATATACCACAGCTGTACATTGCCGAAGAGGAAAAGTTTTCGCACGTTGCTTATTTCTTTCACGGCGGCTCTTCAATTCAGTACGAAAAAGAAAAGCGAATCATGGTGCCCTCCAAACGAGACCGCAGTTATGCTGATAATCCTCGCATGAGCGCCGAAGAAGTTACCAAGGAAATTTTGGCAGATATTAAAAAAGGCTCGTCTGATTTCATCCTGGTTAACTACGCCAACCCCGACATGGTTGGTCATACTGGTGACTTAAAAGCAGCCATCAAGGCTTTGGAATTCATCGATTTCAAAGTTCGCGACGTTGTTTCCGCAATTACCAAGAAGGATGGCAACGCCTTGATAACGGCTGACCACGGCAACTGCGAGGAGATGATCGACCTCAAAACAAAAGAAGTTTTACGTAAACATACCACTAACCCGGTTCCTTTTGTCATCATTGGGGGAGATCAGAAATTGAAGAACTTGAAACTAAATGAAGGTGCCCTAGGCAATGTTGCCCCCACAATTTTAAAAGTTATGGATCTGGAAATACCGTCCGAAATGACTAGCCCGCCGCTATTTTAAATACATGAGCCAAGCTTACGACAAGCTTTTCAAAACTTGCGCCGCTGAGAGGCTGCCTATTTGGGAGTGCCCGAGTTTTGTTTTTACGATAATGGGACTGGTGACGATTGCAGTCATGATGGTTACTTATTTCATTTCCCGGGTCTATTTGTCGGTTGAGCTGGTAGCCATAGCTGTTATCGGATCCAGTATGATCTTCCTCGTTCTCAGCTATTCAGTTTCCAACGGGATCCAGCGCCTGGGCAGAGCCAAGCGACGCGCCGAATTTGAAAAAGCTAAAACGGAAGCCATTATCAAATATCTTTCAGATGGTCTGATTATGCTTGATAGCTGTTGCCGAGTCGCGCTGGTTAACCCTCGGGCTCAGGAGTATCTGGGCGTGAAGGAAGATAGCGTTTTGGGAATTGACGTGCGCAAAGAAATCAGTGATCAGGACAAAAAACAGTTCTTCAAAGTAGCCCACTGGTGTCCGACCAATCATGAAAGGATTCCCAACAAAGTATTTGTGGAAGAGTTCGCCTTACTAAAACCAGTAAAAAGATTCATCAAGGTCCAAACTTCCACAGTTCAAGATGACGAGGATAAAATAATCGGATTCATAAAGGTTTTGCATGATATCACCCGCGACAAGGAACTTGATGAAATAAAATCTGACTTTATTTCAATTGCTTCGCATCAGTTAAAAACTCCTTTGTCGACAATCAAATGGAATTTGGAAGTTTTGAATAAACAGCAACTGGGTGAACTTGGGGCAGAACAAATAAAAATCCTGGAGCAGGCCATCGGTGCCAACGAAGAGATGATAGAGGTAGTCCGTGACCTCCTGGATGTTTCCAAGATTGAACAGGGGCGGGTCAAACCCGAATTTACCCGCGGTTCACTGCCACAGATAATAGACAAAATCTTTTCTCACTACGAACCCCTGGCGGAAAAGCACAACATTGAATTGAAGAAGAGTCTACCAGAGCACGATATCAAATTCAGTTTTGATCCCGAGGCAATAAAACTGGTGATTACGAATCTGGTTGACAATGCTATCAAATACACGCCCGGACATGGTCGTGTTGAGATTCGCCTTAGCTACGAACCGGCTAATAATCCGAGTGAGGCAATAGTCGAAGTTATCGATACGGGAGTTGGCATTCCGAAAGAAGAACAAGCCAAGCTTTTCACGAAGTTCTACCGGGGCAAGAATATTACCCAAATGAATACCAAAGGAACCGGCTTAGGCCTTTATATAGCCAAAAACATTGTCGACCTACACGGAGGTAAGCTGGCAGTTTCCAGCGTTACCAAAAAAGGAACGACCTTCAAATTATCTCTGCCTCTTGAACTAACCAAAACTAATTAAGATATATAAATATGGCAAAAAAGCGAGTACTAATAATTGAAGATGAAACCGCCCTGCTCTATGCCCTAAATGCGGAATTATCTACGGCTAACTTCGAAGTCCTGACTTCAGCCGATGGTCGCGAAGGCCTAGAACAGATGAAGAAAAAAGAGCCTGATTTCGTGGTGCTGGATATCTGGCTGCCGACAATGAACGGCTTGGAGATCCTGGCTGCCCGGGACAAGGATCCGAAGCTGAAAAAAATACCGGTCCTGGTAGTTTCCAATTCCGGCAGTGACAAAACTATAAAAGAGGTCAAGCAGTTCGGGGTGGTCGACTATCTAGTAAAGACCGATCATTCCCTGGAAGAGATAACCAAAAAAATTAAGGAAATAGTTACTTCATAATGCCAGTCAACGATCAAAAATTAGGCGAGCAACTAGTAGCCGATGGCGTTGTCACCAAGCCGGCTTTAAAAACACTAATAAGCGAGGCTGATAAAAGTAATATTGGCCTGGATACTTTGGTTCTGAACAAGAAAATCCTTTCCGAAGAACAATTAACAGAAGAAATTGCCAAAATTTATGGCGTCAAGGCTGTTGATCTGAACCAATTAAAGATACCGAAGGATGTTCTGCTGATTATCCCCGAACCGCTAGTTAAAAAACACAAGGTTGTCGCTTTTGAAAAAACACCCCGGGAGCTGCATGTTGCTATGGTTGATCCCGGAGACCTGGAAACAATTGAAGGGTTGAAGAAAAAGACCAACCTACGGGTAATTCCTTATTACGCCAACCCGAAAGATATCGAAAGTATAATCAAACTCTACCGGCAAAGCGTAAAATCCAAATTTGCGGAAATACTGGCAGATGCCAAGGTTGCCAGAACAGACATGAGCAGCGAGGAGGCGGCCCAGGACCTACCAATAATTCGCATCGTAGACACACTTCTTGACTATGCCGTTTTGCAGGATGCTTCCGATATTCACATTGAGCCGATGGAAGAAGATGTCGCTGTCCGCTATCGAATTGATGGAATTCTCCATGATATCGTAAATCTGCCTAAGGAAGTGCAGCCTGGCATCGTTGCTCGCATAAAAGTTTTATCAAACCTGAAAATTGACGAGCATCGTCTCCCTCAGGATGGACGCTTCAAAAAAGAAACGGAAGATTACCGAGTTTCTTTCCGTGTCTCAATCATTCCAGTTCTAGACGGAGAGAAGATCGTGATGCGCATTCTACACGAGGAACAAAAGATATTAACCCTGGAACAGCTCGGTTTTCAGCACTCAGCCCTGGAAACTATCAAACGAAATATCGACCGGCCCAATGGCATGATCCTGGCTACTGGCCCGACTGGTTCGGGGAAGACGACTACTCTCTACGCTGTCCTGCATATTCTGAACAAACCGGAGGTAAATATCGCCACTGTCGAGGATCCAATTGAGTACCGAATGCCGCGAGTTAATCAAACCCAGATCCGGGCTAACATCGGTCTGACCTTTGCCGAGGGACTGCGCTCGCTGCTCCGCCAGGATCCGGACATTCTGATGGTCGGGGAGATCCGGGACAGCGAAACCGCGGAGATTGCCGTGCACGCAGCTCTCACTGGACACATCGTTCTTTCTACCCTGCATACGAACAATGCTGCCGGCACCTTGCCGCGATTGCTAGATATGGGGGTTCAGCCTTTCTTGGCCGCTTCGACAGTCAACACCGTAGTTGGCCAACGTCTGCTGCGCCGTGTCTGCTCTAATTGCGTTGAAAGTTTTAAGCCGGATGCTGATTTCTTAGCCACGTTGAAAAAAGAATTTGATACTGATAAAATTCTGGAGGTTATGAAGAAAGAGAGAGTAGTTTCCGAAAAAACCACCTTGGAAAATCTCAAATTCTACCGCGGAAAAGGTTGCAGCCAATGCAACAACGAAGGTTACAAGGGCAGAATCGGCATCTATGAGGTTTTGGAGGTCACCGACACGATCAGGGACCTCATTGCCGGACGAGCCTCGACAGACGATCTATATAAACAAGCTACGGCCGAGGGCATGATAACCATGGAGCAAGACGGTTTCATCAAAGCTTCTACCGGGGTCACGACCATTGAAGAAGTGCTGAGAGTTACGAAGGAGTAGTAGCGAACAATGCCGCTTTTCAAATATACAGCCCGAGACAAGACCGGCCAGGAGAAGGCCGGTGAAATGAACGCACCCGATGAGCATGCGCTGGCTTTGATGTTGCGTGAGCAAGGGCTACTGCTGACAAGTGCAGTTTCTAAAGGAGAAGAAGGTAAGAAAAAGAAAAGTGTGCTGTCTATGGAACTTGGCGGCGTGCCGATGATCCAGAAGATTCTCTTTACCCAACACCTGGGGGTCATGCTGGATGCCGGGCTTTCACTGGCTAAGGCTCTGCGGGTTCTGTCTCAACAGTCCGGAAAGAAGTATTTTGCTGAGGTTATTACAACAATTCAAAAAAGAGTCGAGCAGGGAAGTAGTTTCGCCGAATCACTCAATGCTTATCCGAAAATTTTCCCGCCGGTTTATGTCAGTATGGTCAAACTGGGAGAGAAGTCAGGTAATCTGAGCAAAGTTCTAAGAGAATTGGCCGTGCAGATGAAAAAGACTTATGACCTGACACGCAAAGTGAAAGGCGCGATGTATTACCCGGCTGTTATCCTACTGACGATGGTCGGTATCGGCATCATGCTGGTAGTCTACGTGCTACCAAAACTGGTTGATGTTTTTGAAGGACTCGGTGGGGACTTACCCCTCACAACCCGACTTCTGATCAGCGGGAGTAAGTTTATGCAGGCTAACTGGCTTTGGCTGGTAATCGGAACTGGCGTGCTCATTGCTATTATAATATTCCTACTCAGATCCAATTCTGGGAAGAAAGGGATGAGCTCAGTCGGCCTGAAGATTCCCAAAATCGGCGGCATCATTAAGAAAGTGAATATTGCCAGATTCTGCCGAACTTTCTCTTCACTGCTAAAAAGTGGTGTCCCGATAGTAGACTCCTTGCAAATTGTGGCCGAGACCCTAGGCAATGAGAAATATCACGAAGCGGTCATAAACTCCTCCAAAGTCGTCAAAACCGGTACTGCCATCAGCCAATCTTTTGCCGGTTATGAAGATATTTTCCCGCCGATTGTCACCCAAATTATGAACGTCGGCGAGGAAACCGGTACTTTGGACGAGGTCCTGACGGAATTGGCTGATTTTTACGAAGAAGATGTGGCTCAGGAGCTGGAGAATGTTTCCTCTATCATTGAGCCGATTCTGATGTTAGTATTAGGAGGCGGGGTTGCCCTGCTCGCAGTTTCAATAATTGGTCCAATCTATTCACTTTCAGGTCAATTGTAATGGCTGATTTTAGCAAAAATCAAAAAGGTGTTTCCCTGGTAGAGGTAGTTGTTGGTGTGGCTGTTTTTGCCATCATCGCAACCGCTTTCTACTTTTCCATAAACGTTGTCATAGATGCTGTTGAAATCAGCAGGCGAAAAACCGTTGCCACCAACCTCGCTAATGAGCAAATGGAAATCTTGAGGAACATGCCCTACAGCGTCGTCGGTGTTATTGACGGTAATCCCGCCGGGCCTATTCCGGCTTCACAAACAAAAACTGTTGATAATATTGACTATGAGATCAACACCTATATCTCTTATGTTGATGACCCTTACGATGACACTTTTCCAACTGATCCTTACAGCGCCGATTACAAACGGGCCCGCGTTGAAGTTTGCTGGACAGGATCCCTTGCCTGCGGTAATCCATCTGTTCTGATCAGTGATTTTTCCACAAATACAGTTGAAACCGGGGAGGGAACCGGTGTAATGCAAATAACAGTTCTAAATGACGACAATGTTGGGGTCGGTGCTGCCTCGATCGTTATCAGCCGTGATGATCCAGCGGTGTATATTGAAGGATTTACAAATGGCGAAGGTGTTCTGATAGAGCCTCTGCTGGACCCTAGTTACAATAACTACCACGTAGAAGCTACCAAATCAGACTATGGTACTGACTATACCTCTGCTGCTACTGCCGAACTTGATCCTACTAACCCTGACAAAAGTATAATTGCCGGGGAGTTGACGGAAGTTACTCTGTACATTGATGAACTAAGTGACCTGACTGTTAATACCGTGGAATCAGCTACCGGCAATCCGATTGGCGATGTTTCCTTTGAAGTGACGGGCCTGAGAAAAATACTAGGCACTTCCGGAGATGATCCGCCCGTGCCGGTTTACAAATACCAACAGACCAAATTTACAAACGCCGAAGGTGTACTCGACATGAATGATATCGAAAGTGATTATTACTATTTTGCCCTGAATGGCGGCAGCGAAACCCAATACTCTGTTGCCGCATTTGAATATCCAGGAACATCCCCCGACCCGGTTACGACCATGCAAATTAATTCCGGAACCATTAGTACCCTGAATATCTATTTGGATACATACACGCCTTACAATTTGCTGTTCAC
>Ga0180432_10005470_pt1 | contig 16881 bp, 15 predicted proteins | sample SS_ome_10_FD_132414 | JGI IMG/M metagenome (GOLD analysis project Ga0180432, IMG submission 132414) | Hypersaline lake sediment archaeal communities from the Salton Sea, California, USA - SS_1_MS_2 metaG | ecosystem: Environmental > Aquatic > Non-marine Saline and Alkaline > Hypersaline >... | reverse complement strand
CGCCGACGGCGGCTCGCTGGACAGGACCAGCGCGCTCGTGGCCGCGAGGATGCCGCCCGAGCCGTTCGTGATCGCGAGCTTGGCGTCCGGCACCTGGTGGTTGCCGCCGTTGAACTCGGTCTTGGACGAGTCGTCGGCCTCGCCGCGCAGCTGCAGCACGGCCTCGACGATGTGGTGCATGGCGCCCAGGTGCGCCTGGCGGATGAGCCCGCCGTGGGTGTTCATGGGCAGCTTGCCGCCGAGCTTGGCGTTGCCCTCGAGCACCCACTCCCCGGCCTCGCCGGGGCCGCAGATGCCGAAGCCCTCGAGCGCGATGAGCGGCGTGAACGAGAACGAGTCGTAGATCTCGGCCACGTCGAGGTCCTGCGGCGTGATGCCGGCGACCTCCATGGCGCGACGCCCGGCGCGGCCGAGCCCGTCACGCACCGAGGCCACCGACTCGGCCTCGGAGATGTACTGGTGCGAGAAGCCCTCGCCGATGCCGGTGATGTACACCGGCTTCTTCTTCATGTTCTTGGCGCGGGCCTCGGTGGTGACGATGAAGGCCGCGGCGCCATCGCTCACCAGCGAGCAGTCCATGGCGTGGAACGGGGTGGCGATCCACCGGTCGTTCATCACGTCCTCCACGCTGACCACGTTGCGGAGCATGGCGTTCCACTTGAGGGCGGCGTGCTCGGACTGCGTGGCCACCACGGCGGCCAGGGCCTCCTGGGGGATGTCGTGCTCGTACATGTAGCGCTGGGCCAGCAGGCCGTAGCCACCGATGGTGGTCAGGCCGAACGGGGCCTCGTAGGCGCCGTGGCTCATCTCGCGGGCCATGGCGATCATGCCCGACGACGAGATGCCGGAACGGGTGTTGTCGCCGCGCACGCACAGCACCACCTCGGCCAGGCCGGCGTCGATGGCCATGGCGGCCTGCACGGCCATCAGCGGGGCGGTGGCGCCGCCCACGGCGACCGATGCGAAGTAGCCGGGCTTCATGCCCATGTAGTCGGCCAGCGTGGTCGAGTGCATCAGCGTCGACTCCACGAAGGAGAAGGCCGTCACGATGCCGTCGACGTCGCTCAGCTCCAGGCCGGCATCGTCCAGCGTGGTGCGCGTGACCTCGGTGAGCAGCTCGAACGACCCGCGGTCGCTGATGATGCCCTGCTCGGTCTCCCCCACACCGGCGATGCAGATGCCCTTGCTGAGCATCCGGCGTGCTTCCTTGACGTCGGGCGTTCCCTCTGCCATTCCGTTGTCCTCCACGGGAATCGTCTGGGTTCGGGGCGCGCCGATGACGGCCACCGAACCCGCAGGTACCGGGACCGCCTCGTGTACGACCAAAACCCTGGTCGCGCGACCCCCTAGGTGGGCCGCCGTCTTACCGGTTGGGCAACTTACCCGCCGGGAGGTCCCTTTGCAGGAGAACGGTCGTCGGTCGGGGCACCGCGCAGCGGCAAGCCCGCCCGGAGCTCGGCGATGCCCTCGGCGCACACGCCGTAGGGCAGCCACGGGCAGCCTCCGCACAGGTGCTGCAGGTCCTCCGGGGCCACGCGCTCGCGCACCCGGGCGCGGAGGTCGTGCCAGTCCATCTCGTCACCCGACTCCACGCCCAGCACCTCGGCCACCCGGGCGTCCTGCCGCAGCACCGACTCGCCATAGCGCATGCAGCCCGACAGCGACAGCGACGGGCACGCGCGGCACACGGCATCGGCACCCACGCGCACCCGCACGCGCACGCCGGGCTCATCGCGCAAGCGGGCCACGATGCCCGCGAGCGACGCCACGAAGCCCTCCGAGTACCCCATCCCCCGGAAGCCGTGCACGCACAGCGAGTGGTGCGCGCTCAGCTCGAGGGGGCGGTTCACGCCTCGGCGGGGTCCAGCCTGGGCGGGCCGGCGGCCATGAGCGCATCGGCGATGGCCTCGGTGAGGAACTGCACGCGGGCCCACAGCAGGGCGGCCTCGCGGGCACGGGCGGCCTCGGGGGCGCGCTCCCACAGCGGGGCGGCCACCTCGGAGCCCGACAGGCCCTCGGGCGTGGTGCGCGCCACGGCGTCGTCCACCAGCTCGCGGTTGCGCAGCAGGTGCTCGGACTGCCACTCGGTCACGCGCTTGGCGAAGCGCGGGCCGTCCTCGCCACCCGGCTGGCACGTGGACCCCACGCCCTCGGCGAACAGCCGCCCCAGCGCGCGCAGTTCCACCTCGCGGTGGTCGTCGTTGGGGTCGGCGGCACGGCCGCGCTGCTCGGCGCGGGCCTCCTCATCCAGCTTGAGGGCCTCGAGGCGCTCCTCGCCGGCCAGCATCCACTTGTCCATGTCGGCCGCGAACGCGGCGGGCACCGCCGACCAGTTGGCCTGGATGGCGGCGGCCAGGTGGCGCAGCCACGCGCGGGCCGACGCCTGGCGGGCACGATCGAGGCGCTCCTCCGGCGTGGGCAGGGCGCCCCCGCCCTCGGCCGCCATGAACTCCTGGATGAGGGCCTTGGAGCCCTCCTCCTTCATCCGCTCGTCGAGGGCGGGTCGGTTCTCGACCATCCACGACACCAGGGCCACCCCCAGCTGCCGGCCGCTGTTCTCTTGCGATTCGGGCACGCGGCGACGCTACCATCCGCCCGCGGACCCGGTAACCGAGATCGGTGACAAGGAGAACTGGTGGCCGACGACCCGTATTACAACAAGGAAACCGACACGTACCGCGTGATCCACAAGGGTCATGACAACGCCTCGGCGGTCACCAACACCGAGGGCGTGACGGTGTTCTTCGACCCGGACAACCACGACGTGCTGGGTTTCTCGATCGCCAACTTCTCGAAGTACTACGAGGCCCACGTCACGCCCGAGGGCGAGTTCGAGGTGGTCCTGCCGGCACGCGTGCCGGCGAACCTCGAGGAGGAGATGGACTTCGACGAGGAGACCATCAAGAGCAACGTGAGGATCGCCGAGATCTACTGACCTACGGCGCCGGTGCCAGCAGGTCGGCCACCCCGGGGATCACCTCGGGGGCCGGCCTGGGTATCACCAGCTTCGCGTAGCGGTCGTAGTGGGTGCGGGTGGTGCCCACGATCGCCACCGTCGACCCCCTCTTCAACGGAACCGACGGCAGCATGGCCATCGGATCGGTACGCAGTTGGGTATCGAGGATGAGGAACAGGTCGCACCATGCGGCCAGGTCCCAGGCCCGGATGATGGCCTCCTCCACCAGGGGCTCGCCCCACAGCGTCCCCGTGGGGCGCAGCGGGTACCCGCAGCCCTCGCGCGTGCACCGGGGCACGCCGTCGCCGGCCGCCGCCACGAGCGCCTGCACCTCCGACAGGGCGTAGACGTCGTCGCACCGCGTGCACCTGCTGGACAGCACGTTGGCGTGCACCTCCACCACCTCGCCGCCGCCCGCCCTGCCGTGCAGGTGGTCCACCGCCTGAGTGATGACGGCATGGATGACCCCGGCGTCCTGCAGGCGCGCGATGGCCAGGTGGGCCGGGGTCACCTGGCGCTGCGATGCCTCCACGGCACGCGGCAGCCAGTTGTCCCAGAACCGCGCGGGCTCGGTCAGCAGCACCTCCAGGCTCGCGGCCTCGCCCCACGCGCTCCCCGCCGCCTTGGCCTCGGTGTCCTCGGTGGCGCCCAGGCGCACGCCGGTCATGGCCACGCAGCGCTCCGACTGCCCCAGCAGCTCGGCCAGCCGACGGATGTCGGCGCCCAGGTCCTCTGCCCCGTCCGTTCCCACGCGCGCCAGCCTACGAGACCACGGTGGGCTGGGGCGGGCGCAGCCCCTCCAGCGCGCGGATGCCCACCAGCGCCACCCAGGCGGCGGCCAGCGCACTGCAGATGCCGAGCACCAGCAGTGCGGTGGTCAGCCCCACCAGGTCGGCGATCACCCCGATGGCCAGCAGCGGGATGGAGAAGCCCCCCAGGTAGCACGCCACGTAGTACGCCGACAGCAGCTTGCCGCGGTGCTCGACGGGGGCGATCTCGGTGCACAGGTCCACCCCGCCCTTCATCATCAACCCGCAGGCGCCGCCGGTGATGGCCACGGACACCAGCAGCAGCGTCTCCGACGCCAGCGGCGCCGCCGCCACCACCCCGAAGAACGACACCGCGCCGATGGCCAGCCCCAGCAGGATGGCCCTGCGGGGCACCATGTTGGGCACCAGGGCCTGGCTGATCGCGCCGCTCACCAGCACCAGGAACCCCGACGCGCCCACCAGCGCATAGTTGGTGATGCCCAGCACGCGCACGGTGAACACCGGGATCAGCGATAGCGCCACGCCGTCGAACAGGCTGAGGATCATCCCCGAGGGCACCAGCACGCGCCAGAACACCGCGCGCTCGCGCTGGGGCACCTCGAGCGACAGGCGGATGGGCCTCCGGTTGCGCTGGAGGACCGTCTCGGGCAGGTACACCACGATCGCCGCGGCGATTCCCAGCAGCACCAGGTGGGCGGCAAACGGCAGTTGGAAGGGGTCGGGGGCGTACTGGATGAGCACGCCCGCGATGCCCGGCCCGAGCCCGAGCCCCAGGCGCACGGAGATGCTCGCGAGGGCCGACGAGAAGCGTCGCCTGCCCACCGGGCTGGCATCCACCAGGAAGGCCGTGCAGGTGCCGAAGAAGGCTCCGGTGGCGGCTCCCTGCAGGCCACGGGCGATCAGCAGGCCGGCGAGGCCCGGCTCGGACAGGATGATCACCTGCGCCACCGCCAGCGTGGCGATGGCGCCCAGCAACACGGGGCGGCGGCCCACCTGATCGGAGAACTGCCCGAGGGTCAGCATCGAGGGCACCAGGGCGGCCACGTAGCAGACCAGGAACAGCGTGACGACGGTGTCGTTGAAGCCCAGGTCCTGCTGGTACAGCGGGATGAGGGGCGTGATGAGGCTGGTGCCCATCGCGAAGAAGAGCAGCACCACCCATGTCCGCCATACGCGCCCCATCGCCCGTCAGGTTATGTGGGCAGCAGCACCGCCGCCTCCCACCGCCCCATGCGCTCGCGCCGCGCGGGCGCGAGGCCACGGGCCCCCCAAGCGGCGATCACCTCGTCCATCGGGGCGGCCTGCAAGCCCGAGAGCATCAGCCCCGACGGCACCGGGTGGCCGGGCACCGACAACAGGGCGTCGTGCGCCACGCGCGGGCAGTTGGCCATCACCACGTGCCCGTGCACCTCGTCCGTGGCAAGCGCGCCGAGTCCCGTGCGGCGCGCGCTCACCAGGGCATCGAGTCCGCTTGCCCACGCCGACTCCCGTGCCTGCGCCACCGCCCGCGGCTCCACATCCACCGCCAGCACCGGACCCCGGCCGAGGCGGGCCCATGCGAGGGCGAGGATGCCGCTGCCGCAGCCGGCGTCCAGCGCGGGACCGTGCGGAAGGTGGGACAGCATGTCCAGGCACATGCCGGTGGTGGGGTGCTCGGCCAGGCCGAATCCCTCCCCGTCCACCAGCACCACCTCGGGCACGCCGCGCGGGGCCGGGGCGTGCCCCGGGGAGCGGCGGTACACGCCGCCGCCCACCGCCGCGGGGAACGGCAGCGGGGGCGCCGGGCCGTCCACGGCCTGCCACGCAAGCCGCACCATCCGGAGCCGATCCGCCTGCTCCGCAATGCCACGGCCACCCGACAGGGGCGCCACCACCAGCCCGTCGGGCGTCCATGCGATGGGCTCGAGCGCCGCCAGCAGCGCAAACGCCGCGCGCAGTTCATCCGGGGTGCCGCGCACGAGGAGGCGCGATGGCACTGCGCTCGTAGACTCACCCACCGTGACGTCCCCATCCGCCGAGTTGGTATCCGCCGCCCAGTACGCCGTGCAGGAGGCGCGCAGGCTCGACCTCGACGCCCGGCTCGACCTGGTGGCGGCGGGCGCACGCGCCATCGCGGCCGAGGCGCAGGCCATCGAGGACGCCGCCGTGGCCGAGGCGGGCCAGGCGCGCAAGTTCGCCCGGCGCGAGATCGCCAGCGCGCTCGACCTGCTCGATGCCCTGCCCGACCTCGCGCAGGGCATCCGCCCGCGCGAGGTGCCCGCGTGCACGGGGTCGACCCGCCTGGAGTTCGCGCCCTACGGGGTGGTGTTCGGGTGGCATTCGGCCAACTCGCCCATCTGGGTGCCCACGCTCATCGCGGCGTCGGCGTTCGCCGGGGGCAACGCCGTGCTGGCGCGGCCATCGCGGCGCGTGGGCACCACCAGCGCGCGGGTGCTCGAGGCACTCACCTATCGCTGGCCGCTGGGCGCGGTGCAGGTGATCACCGCACCACCCGACGAGGCCGAGGCGCTCATCAGCGCTCCCGGCGTGGGCGCCGTGGTGGCGCATGCGTCCACTGCCACCTGCCGACGGCACATGGCACGCCTGGCGGCGGCCTATGCCGACGGCGCCGTGATGCGGCCATACATCCCCGAAGCCTCGGGCAACGATGCCATGGTGGTGCTGGACGGCGCCAACATGGACCGCGCCGCGCAGGCCGCCGCCCTCGGCGGCTTCGCCAACGCCGGGCAGCTCTGCATGGCCGCCAAGCGCATCATCGTGGAACGCGCAGCACGCGACGAATTCGTGCCCCGCCTCGTCGAGGCGGTGCAGGCCCTGGTCACCGGCCCGGCCGACGACGAGCGCACCGACGTGGCCCCGATCGCCGGCCCGGCACTGTCCCGCGCGCTGGACGACCTGGCAGAGGCCCTGGAGGCAGGAGGCAAGCTCCTCACAGGGGGACAGTCCCAGCCCGGGGACAGTCCCAGCGCTGGGACTGTCCCCGGGCTGGGACTGTCCCCCACCGTGGTGCTGCTGCCGGGGTCCGCGCTTCACGTTCGGCTGTGGCGCGATGAGTCGTTCGCGCCGCTTCGCGGGCTGGTCGTCGCCGACGACGCACGGCACGCCGTGGCGCTGGCAAACGACACGCCATTCGGGCTGGGGGCCGCCGTGTTCGGCCCGCACGAGAGGGCCATGACCGTGGCGGCCGCGCTGAAGGGGGCGCGCGTCACCGTCAACGAGGGACCGCTCTACCAGGACGCCCACCTGGTGGTGGGCGGGATCGGCGATTCGGGCCTCGCAGGGGCGCGGCCCAAGGTGGAGCAACTGGTGTACGCGCGCCGCGTGCACGTGGCCGCGGGCGGGTGAACCGCTAGGCCAGCACCCGCAGGTGCTGCCACCGGATGAAGGCCTCCATGCCGGGGTGGCCGAGCTCCGTGCCGATGCCGGAGCCCTTCCAGCCGCCATAGGGGGCGTAGGGCACCACCACGCGCCAGCCGTTCACCACCACGGTCCCGCACTCGATGCGCTCGGCCACCTCGAGGGTGCGCCGCTGCGGGCCCCCGCACACGTACGACACCAGGCCGTAGTCGGGACGGTTGGCCTCGGCGATGGCCTCCTCGAGGTCGTCGTAGGGCATCACGGCCACCACTGGGGTGAAGGGCTCCTCGTCCACCAGCAGCACGCCCGGACCGGCACCGGTGACCAGCGCGGGCTCCACGTAGTTGCCGTCCAGTAGCGCGCCGCCCTCCACGGTGGCTCCCTTGGCGCGGGCGTCATCGAGCAGCATGCGGTGCCGCTCGCGCCCGCGGTCGGTGGCCATGGGGCCCAGCTGCAGCGCCGCGATGCCGGGGCGAAGGCGATCGAGGAACTCCGGCTCCATGGACCGCGGCACGAGCACGCGGTTCACCGAGTAGCAGGCCTGCCCGCAATTGGCGAACCCCTGCACCAGTGCCACCTCGACCGCGCCGTCGATGTCGGCATCGTCCAGCACCAGCAGCGATCCATGCCCGCCCAGCTCGAGCGACAGCGCCTTGAGGCGGGGCGACGCCCACGCGGCGATCTGCTCGGCGACCCGACGCGAGCCGGTGAAGGCCACCTTGTCGACACCCGGGTGGGTGCACAGCGCCTCGCCGATGGAGGGGCCGTCGCCGGTGATGCACGACACCACGCCATCCGGCAGGCCGGCCTCGGCCGCGAGGTCGCACAGCATGCGCGCTGCGAGCGGGGCCTCCTCAGCCGGCTTGACGATCATGCAGCAGCCGGCGGCGAGCGCCGGGCCCAGCTTCCACAGCACCAGGGCCACCGGGAAGTTCCACGGCGTGATGGCGGCCACCACGCCGATGGGTGCCGGGCGAACGATCGACCCCGTCGACAGGGTGGCCCCGGGCAGTTGCATGGTCCACAGGCGCTCCGCCTCGCCTGCGAAGTGGTGCACCACCTCGCATGCGCGCGCCACCTCAGCCTGCGCCTCCGCCAGCGGCTTGCCCTCCTCGCGATGGATCGTTGCGGCGATCTCCGGCTGGTGGTCATCCAGCACCGAGGCATACCGGCGAAGGGCGTCCGCCCGGCCCTGCGGTCCACGCGCCTCCCACGCCGGCAACGCAGCGCGGGCCCGGGCCACCGCGGCATCCACGTCCGCGGGCCGGCCCATGGCCACCTCGGCGATTACCTCGCCGGTCGCGCGGTCATGCACCGCGAACCAGTCGGGGGTGTCCACCCGCTCGTCCCCGATGACCAGCGGGTACCGCGGGGCCGCCACGGGCATCAGGCCTTGTCGGGCACGCGCACCACATGGCGCACGCGCCACGCCGGCTCATAGCCCTCGACGTCCTGGATGTCGGCGTGCGACAACCGGCGGGCGTCCTGGGCGTCAGCGGCCCAGACCTCGAGCTCGTGGACATCGCGCCGCTCGAAGAAGTCGTCCTTGGGCTCCCACACGGCGTACACGACCCGGTAGCGATGCGTGCCGGGGGCACGCGGGGTGAGGGGCTTCAGCACCCCCAGCGACCACTTGTCGTCGCCGTTCTGGCGCTGCTCAAGCGCCTTGCGCGCCTCGCTGCGCGCGCACGCGAGATCGGGTGCCTCGAACACCACGCGCCCGGCGACGCGAGGCCGGCGGGCGCCCGGGGGGCGTCGCAACAGGGTGATTTCCCAGGAGGGAGCGGTACCCATGGGCGCGGGACTCTACCCCGCGCTCCGCCCATGTGTCGACCCGACATCCGTCTTCCGGAAAAGCGTTGGTACAGGCAGCCCCGGCGCCACGGGGCAGGCGTCCACGCCGCCCGGGTAGGGTCGCCCCGACCCCCGCCACAGGAGGAACGATGACGTCACGCCCCATGCTCGCCGCCACCGCCGGAACACTCGCCGCGATTGCCGCGATGGCGCCGGCGGCCCTGGGCCAGGCATCGAGCGATCCACGGTTCAACAACACCGTGATGAGCGTGGAGGGGCCCACCGCGAACGTGCTGCCGCCGGCGTGGGTGGCGGTGCGCACGACCGGCACGCGCGTGGTGCGCGACAGCTCCCGCACGCGGGTGCGCATCTCGGCGCGCAGCGTGCTGTCGCAGCTGGCCACGGGCTCGCGCGCCAACGGGATCCCCGTTGCATGGACCTGGTTCGCGGACTTCGGCGCACCATACGTGCGCACGATCAACCGCATCGCCCCGAGGGGCGCCAAGGGCTGGAACTACCGCGTCAACAGCCTGTACTGGCCGAAGGGCTCGAACCTGGTGAACCTGGGCCGCGGCGATCGCGTCACATGGTACTGGGGCGCCGAGAAGGACACCGTTCTCGAGATCGCCTCGCCCGCCACCGACATCGCCCCCGGGGCGGTCGTGCTGCCGGGCACGTTCACCGTGCAGGTGAATGAGGTCACGTGGAAGCGCGTGCGCACGGCGTCAGCGGGTGCCACCGTCACGTACGGCGCCGCCACCGCCACTACCGGAGCCGACGGCACGGCGACGTTCACCGCCACGCCGGGGATCGCGACGCTGCGGGCTACCAAGGCGTCACGCATCGCGGCCACCAAGCGGGTGTGCACCGTCGGCGCGCCCGAGTGCCCCACGCCGTAGCCCCGTGACGGCGCGGCGCCCGGATCCGTCGGCCGTGGCCGCGGGCGCGCGGGCGCTCGCGGCCGGTCGGCTGGTCGGGTTCCCCACCGAGACGGTGTACGGGCTGGGCGCCGATGCGCGCGACCCCGAGGCCGTGGCCGCGGTGTTCCGCGCGAAGGGGCGGCCCCGGGATCACCCTCTCATCTGCCACGTGGCCGACGCGGCCGGCGCCGCCGGGGTGGTCACCGAGCTCCCGCCGGCCGGCCGGGCGCTGGCCGATGCCTTCTGGCCGGGACCCCTCACGATGGTGCTGCCCCGGGGACCGGGGGTGCCCGACGCCGTCACGGGCGGCCGCGACACCGTGGCCGTGCGGGTGCCCGCGCACCCCGTGGCCCTGGCGCTGCTACGGGAATTCGGCGGCCCGGTGGCGGCCCCGTCGGCCAACCGGTTCGGGCGGCCGTCCCCCACCACCGCGCAGGACGTGCGCGACGAGCTCGGCGACGCCGTGGACGTGGTGATCGACGGCGGGCCGTGCGAGATCGGCATCGAATCGACCGTCGTGGACATGACCACCGAGCCGCCGCAGGTGCTGCGTCCCGGCCGGATATCGGCCGCGCAACTGGCCCACGTGCTCGGCGCCCCCGTGGATGCCCGCGCATCCGGCCCGGCCCGCGCGCCCGGCATGCTGGAGTCGCACTACGCGCCGGGAGCGCGCGTGGAGGTGGTGCACGACACCGGCGCGGCAGCGCGATGCGCCGCGTCCGCGGCTGAGCATGGCGACCGGGTGGCCGTGATGGCATCGCACGAGGTCCCCGGCCTCCCCCCGGGATGCATCGTGCTGGGCCCCCTCGGCGGGCCCGACGACTACGCGGCGCGCCTGTACTCCGCATTCCGGCGGGCCGACGCCGAAGGGGCGGCAACGATCGTGGCGGTGCCCCCGCCGGCCGAGGGAATCGGCGTGGCCGTTCGTGACCGGCTCGCGCGGGCGGCCGCAGGACGCTGACCGTTCGCGCACGGGAGGCGCGCGAAACGTCATACCCTGCGTCCATGCGCATGGCACTCGTGGCATCTGCCGTTGCAGCGGTGGCCATCCCGGCGGCCGCGGCCGCCGCGGCCCCGGTGGTTCCCCAGGGCCAGCGAGGCGCTCCCGTGATGTCCGGGACCTACCAGCGCCTCGACGGCAATCGCATCAACCTCTCGCGGCTTCGCGGCCGCGTGGTCGTGGTGGTGAACACCGCGAGCCACTGCGGCTTCTCGGACCAGTACCGCCCGCTCGAGGCCCTGTGGCGCGAGCGCCGACGCGATGGCGTGACGGTGGTGGGCGTGCCGTCCAGGGACTTCCAGCAGGAACTTCCCACCAACGCCCAGGTGGCGCGCTTCTGCAAGCGCAACTTCGGCGTGTCGTTCCCCATGCTGCGGATCTCGCGCGTGACGGGCCGCAAGGCCATCCCCCTCTTCCGGGGGCTTGCGCGCCCGGCGTGGAGCAAGCAGCCCCAGTGGAATTTCAACAAGTACCTGGTTGACCGCCGGGGCCGGGTTGCCATGTACTTCCCGGGCAGCGAGCAGCCCGACTCGCCAGCCATGACCAAGGCCATCGACGCCCTCCTGCGCGAGCGCGCGGCCCGCAGGTCGGTCTAGCGCCGGATCAACCGCGAGCGCTGGCGCACGGACTTCTGGCCGGCGGATTCACCGCGACCGGCCACGATCACGGTGGTTCGGACCCGCGGATGGCGCTGCAGCAACCGGCGCGCGGGCGTGGTGAGGACCACGTCCACCCTGCCGCGCCAGCCGGCAGGCACGGTCACCCGCCGCGTGCCTTGCGCAATCCAGCGGGGTGACCTGCTGCTGCCGCGCCCGACGCGCATGCGCAGCGCCACGGTCACCGAGCACCCGGCGGCCACCTGCCGGCCGCACGTCACCGGCACGCCCGCCCTCCAGCGCCCGGGCCTCACGGCGATGCCCGACCCCAGGCGCAGGTTGACGACACTCCGCGCCTCCGGGGGGACCGGCGGGGCCGGCGGGGCCGGCGGGGCCGGCGGCGACGACTGCGGGCGCGCGGGGACCGCGGCCAGCGCGGCGTTCACGTCCAGCCGGCCTCCGGTGATCACCTTGCCGCGCAGCGACTCCATTCGCACCGCGGTGGACAGGATGGCGTCCTTCACCTGGACCGCCGTGAGGTCGGGGTTCTTGGCCAGCAACAGCGCGGCCGCCCCCGCCACCAACGGCGTGGCCATCGACGTGCCATCGAAGAACTCGTAGCTGCCCGCCCCCGGCTGCCCCACCACGCACTTCACGGTGGGGGGAGTGAGCTCGACGAGGGGTCCCGGGATGCCCGGGACGCTCTGGACGATGAACACGAGGTTCAGCCCCGACCTGCCGATGAGGCCCGAGAGATCGACATCCCACGGGACCGACTTCCCCGCCGAGTCGCCGGAGATCGGCGAGCCGGGAAGAAGGGTGACGGCGGAATCACCCGGTGCCTTGTACCCCACGGCAAGCGCCTGCCGGCCCGGCTCCAGGTCCACCTCGACGCTCGCGTTCATCTGGCATGCGTCTCCCACCGCGGAGAACGACCCCGGTGCGGTGATGGTCCACTCGGTCAGCGATGCGGCTGGGGCCGGCCTGTTGAGGACGATGTACGGAGAGCCGCCGCCGGGCACCCATTCCCATGCGGGAGTCCCGCCACCCGGGTTCCTGTCCTCAGTCCACCCGAGCGGCCGCGCAGGGGTGGCGCCGTCCGAGGCCATCCCCGGGTCGAAAACCGTCGCGAACGTCGGGACCGTGCTCTGGATCTCCACGCCGGGTGCGGCGATGTGCACGCTGCGGGCGCCGTAGTTCGAGAAAGTGGCGAGGTCGCCATCGGGACCAAGGGCCGCCACGCACAGCACGTTGGGCAAGCGGATGTTGCACGGGTCCTGCGGGACCGCGTCATTGTCGACCCCGTCGTTGCCCGCCGCCACCACGTAGAGGCTGTTGGGGTGCCGCCCGATGGCCTCGGTCGACGGCTGTGGCGACTGCATCGGCCCACCAAGGCTCGCATTGACCACCCGTGCCACGCCCCCGGCGTGCGCGAGCCCCGCCACCGCCTCCGGGCACACCAGGGAGAAACCGCATGCGCGCACCGGCACCATGCCGACCGCCCAGTTGACCCCGGTCACCCCCAGCGCGTTGTCGCCGACCGCGCCGATGGTGCCGGCCACATGGGTTCCGTGCCCGTTGGCGTCGTCCACCGCCGCGGGGTTCACCACGCCGTCGACGTCGGGGATGAAGTTGCGCGCACCGTCGGTGCGAAGGTTGGCCGCCAGATCGGGGTGGCGCATGTCGATGCCCGAGTCGACCACCGCAACGCGCACGTCCGACGAACCGCGCACGGTCGACCAGGCCCCCACCGCGCTGATGTCGATGCCGGGGATGCCCGCGAAGGGCGTGGGGGCCTGCACCTGCTGGCCGGTGTTGCTGAGGCCCCACAGGTTGCCGAACAGCGGGTCGTTGGGAACCTCGGAGAGGCGGGCCTGCACGTCGGGCGCTGCCCACTGCACGTCGCGACGGGCATCGAGGCGACGCGCGACCTGCCGCGGCGACTCCCCGGCGTCCACCGGTACCCGCCACACGCCGGGCAACCCGGGTACCGGACGGGCGTCACGTGGCTGCGCGCCCGCGCCGTCGAGCGCCCGAGAGCGGGCCGCGCGCTGCGTGCGCACTGCCGTGCCGGGCGCGAACTTCACCAGCACGTCGCGCTCCACGGGCTGCAGGCCCGAGGGGGTGGCCACCTGCGTCTCGGTGCCCACGATCAGCGGCGGCGCTGCCCATGCCGCGGACGCGGTACCGACCAGCGCAAGCGCGGCGAGCGCTGCCGATCGGTATGCACGCAGTCGGGAAATCATTCCTGCCTTGCCGGGAACTAATTTTCACCGTAGCAGGGCATTCCCCGACCGCCAGCCGACGACCCGGGCCCGCGTCAGTCCGGGGCAACCGCCGCGGCGCCGTGGCCGGTGGACCGCAGGAACCCGGCCCCCAGCTTCTCCGCCAACGCGATCACCGCCAGGTGCGTGTTGGCCGACGGCACCCGCGGGATGATCGACGCGTCGATGCACCATGCCCCGTCGAGCCCGCGGATGCGCCCCGCGCCGTCGGTGACCGCCGTGGGGTCGTCGTCGCGGCCCATCCGGAGGGTGGACACCGGGTGATGGAAGGTCTCCACCGTGCGCAGCACGTGGTCGGGGTCATCCAGGTTGGGCCATGGGTCCAGCAGGTCGGCCAGCGGGGCGGTGCGCGCCACGGCCATCAGTTCGCGACCCGCTGCCTCTGCCAGTTCGCGGTCGCCCTCGGCCTGCAGCCAGCCCATGCGCAGCACCGGCTGATCCATGGGGTCGGCCGACTGGATGTCCACCTGGCCGGTGCGCCCGCGTGAATCGGCCACCTGCACGTTGAACTCACTGATGCGGTGCCCGCCGTCCACCAGCCCCACGTAGGGCATTACCTGGAACAGCCGCTCCTCGCCGGCCACCTCGGCCTTGGACGTGAGCAGCACCTGGATCCACGGGTGCGGCCACTGCGGGATGTCGGTGGAGATCCAGAAGCGGTACGAGATCTTGGGGTGGTCCTGCATGCCGCGACCCACGCCGGGGAGCTCGTGCACCACCGGTATCCCGAACGGGGCAATGGCATCGGCCGGTCCCACGCCCGATCGCAGCAGCACCGGAGGGCTCTGGTAGGTGCCCAGGCACAGGATGACGTGATCGGCATCGTGCGTCGTGCGCTCGCCCGTGGCCTCGTCCACCACCACCAGGCCGGTGGCCCGCGTGCCGTCGAGGACCAGGCGGTCCACCCGGACGCCGGTGACGAGCGACAGGTTGGGGCGGCCGAGCGCAGGGTCGAGGTACAGGTCGGCAGGCGTCTGGCGCACGCCGGCCCGCATGTTGAACGGCGTGGGGCCCACGCCCACCGCTCCCGGCGCGTTGTGGTCATCCACCCAGGCATGGCCGCGGGCCAGCGCGGCCTCGGCGAAGCGCTCCAGCAGCGGGTACCAGTCGTCGCGCGGGTACCTGTTGATGGGAATGGGACCGCGATCGCCGTGGTACGGCTTGTCGCCGAACTGCTCGTCGGTCTCGATGAACCGGAACCACGGAAGCATCGCCTGCCAGTCGAGTCCGGGCACGAACCGCGCCCACTCGTCGTAGTGCTCGGGCAGCCCCCGCAGGGCGATGGTGGCGTTGGTCACCGACGACCCCCCCACCACCCGACCGCGTGGCACGTGCACGCCCCGCGGCGAGGCCCCGGCCTGCGCCGTGAACCCCCAGTCGTGGGTCTCCTTGATGATGCGGAAGGCGTGCGACAGCTCAGGTGGCCAATCGCCGGGCCGGTAGTGGGGCCCGCTCTCGAGCAGCAGAACCTCCACGGCGGGATCTGCCGACAGCCGCGCCGCCAGCACGCATCCCGCGGTTCCGGCCCCGGCGATGATCACCTTCACCGCTGCACCGCGCGCATCAGGCCGCCGCCAGGCGCCCGCCATCCACCACCAGCACCTGGCCGGTCATGAATGACGACGCATCCGACAGCAGGAACACGATGGGCCATGCCGCCTCGGGCACCGAGCCCACGCGCCCCATGGCGGTCTTCGACACGAACTTGTCGCGCAATGCCGGGTTCTGGTTCATCAGGTCCTCCACGATCTCCGTGACGATCGTGCCGGGCGCGATGGAGTTGCACAGGATCCCCTCGGGGCCCAGCTCGACCGCCATGGTGCGCGTCATGGCGTCGAGCGCTGCCTTGGTGGCGTTGTAGCCCACCAGCGCGGGCAGCCCCGCCAGCGCCGCGATGGACGACAGGTTCACGATGCGCCCGCCGCCGCCGCGCGCCTGCATGGCCCGGGCCGACGCGCGCGCGAACGCCGCGGCCGCCCGCAGGTTCACTTGCAGCAGGTGCTCCCATTGCTCGTCGGTGGTGTCGGTTGCGGGTGCGTAGTACGGCGAGATGCCGGCGTTGTTCACCAGGCCCCACACGCCGCCGGCCTCCTCCGCGGCGGCCACGGCGCGCGCCGGAAGGGCCGGGTCGGCCACGTCCCCCACCACCACCGTGGAGGGCCCCGGCAACGACGCCTCGATGTCGCGCAGGTCCTGCTCGGTGCGGGCCACCATTACCGGGTGCCCGCCGGACTCCGACACCGCGATGGCGGTGCCCTTGCCGATTCCCCGGGACGCACCGGTGACGATCACCACGCGGCCGTCGAGGCTGAACGGATTGGCCATGCTCCAAGGCTACGCCCGGCCCGGGGCGACCGTCCATGCGGCGTCCGGGGCACCTGTCCCTTCCTCCCGACGACCGCCGTTCTCCTTGTGCGATCCGTTACAGGTCGGTCTACCATTCCGGAACCCGCGCCAGACGACCCCGAAGGCAGGAGCCCAATGCTGAGTTACGCGTTCACGGAGGAGCAGGAGGACATCCGCGCGATGGTGCGGGAGTTCGCCGAGGCGGAGATCGCCCCGCTCGTGGAGGAGGCCGAGAAGGAAGAGAAGTTCCCCGTCGAGCTGATGCCCAAGCTCGGCGAGCTGGGGCTGCTCGGCATCGTCTTCCCCGAGGAGTACGGCGGCATCGACGCCGGCAAGATCACCGAGTGCATCTTCGTCGAGGAGATGACCAAGGTGTGCGCCGGCATCACCGCGTCGGTCAACGCGCACGCCGACCTGGCGTCGTTCCCCATCTACAAGTTCGGCACCGACGAGCAGCGGGCCAAGTACCTGCCCGACGCCATCGCCGGCCAGACCATCGGCTCGTACGCCATCACCGAGCCCAACACGGGCTCCGACGCCGCCGGGCTTGCCACCAGCGCCAAGAAGACGTCCAACGGCTACGTCATCAACGGCCGCAAGAACTTCATCACCAACGGCACCATCTGCGACTTCTGCCTGGTGGCGGCCTACACCGACAAGGACAAGCGCGGCGAGGGCATTTCGGTGTTCATCGTCGACCGCGACACCCCGGGCTTCGAGGTCACCCGCAAGCTCGAGAAGATGGGCCACCGCTCCTCCGACACCGCCGAGCTGGTGTTCGAGGACTGCGAGGTGGGCGAGGAGACCCTGCTGGGCGGCAAGGAGGGTGCCTTCGGCGCCCTGATGGAGGCCCTCAT
>Ga0180432_10005469_pt1 | contig 16882 bp, 16 predicted proteins | sample SS_ome_10_FD_132414 | JGI IMG/M metagenome (GOLD analysis project Ga0180432, IMG submission 132414) | Hypersaline lake sediment archaeal communities from the Salton Sea, California, USA - SS_1_MS_2 metaG | ecosystem: Environmental > Aquatic > Non-marine Saline and Alkaline > Hypersaline >... | reverse complement strand
GGATATACAGTCCCCTAAAAATATTCATTCTTTCCTTGAAATCAATCCTTTTATATGACATCCTTGCATCCTAACACAAAAATTTATTTTTTGCGCTAGGAATTACCGAGTACCTACTAAATTCAGTTGATTTTATGAAAATTAAATAATAAATTATTAATCTGTGTTAATGCGACTGTTTGTTAACAAAGTATCATGTTATAATAGTCTTAAACTGATTAAATACTGTAATACAAATAGCAGGGCATTTCGATATCCTCAGCGAGCAGGCGGTCAGGATGACCGCCGGAGCCGCTAGCACAGGATGTGGTATTTGCGGCGGGGCGAGCGAGGATATCGAAATGCCCCCGCATGTGCTAGTAATTACCTTAGATTTAACACCTTTTTTATTTCAATCATTGCATAATTATTACAGTGCCCATAACCCCTCACTCGATCTTGTCAACCTGTATCCCGTACTGCTTAATCTTCCGGTGCAGATTGGTCCGCTCGATACCCAGTTGCTTCGCGGTGAGGGTGATATTGCCGCTGTTCTTTCTCAACGCGTGAACGATATACTCCTTCTCGAATCCTTCCCGTGCGCGCTTCAACGAAGAGATGCTTTTGAAGATCCCATCATCATAATCGTAGGATTCAAGGTGCTTCTTAATATCATCCTCTTCGATCAGCCCGCGAGGAATCATTATCATCAGGCGCTCTATTATGTTCTTCAATTCCCTGACATTTCCCGGCCATGCATACTGCATTAAAAAATCCATTCCGGACTCATCAACCTGCTTCATCCCCAGGCCGTGTTCCTTTGCAAACTTCTCGATAAAGTACTCCGTCAGCAGCGGTATATCCTCTGTACGCTCGGAGAGCCGGGGAACGTAAATCGGAATGACATTCAAACGGTAGTAAAGGTCTTCGCGAAATCTTCCCTCATCGATCGCCTGCTTGACATCGATATTGGTCGCCGATATCACGCGCACATCAACCTCAATCGTCTCATTCCCCCCCACCCGCTCAAACTGCTGCTCCTGAAGAACGCGCAACACCTTCGCCTGCGTGCTGGCACTCATATCGCATACCTCGTCGAGGAAAACCGTTCCGCTGTTGGAGAGCTCGAATTTCCCGAGCCGCCTGCTCACCGCCCCGGTAAAAGCGCCCCTTTCATGGCCGAAGAGCTCGCTCTCAATCAGCTCATTGGGAATAGCCGCACAATTCACCTTGACGAAGGGTTTAGCCGATCGCAGCGACTTCCGATAGATCGCTTTGGCAACCAGCTCCTTTCCGGTGCCATTGTCCCCGGTGATAAACACACGCGCATTGGTGGCTGCCGCTTTGTCAATGATTTCCCGCACCTCACGAATCCCCGGCGATGCTCCAATCATCTCATCCTCTGAGAGCGAACCCCGCAGGAGGCTGATATTCTCCCGCTTTAAACGCACATGCTCGAGAGCATTGTTCAGCGAGGTTATCACCCGTTCCATTGAAGGAGGCTTTTCGAGGAAATCGAATGCTCCCAGCTTGGTCGCCTTTACGGCAATATCTATGGAACCGTGTCCCGAAATCATGATCACGGCAATATCGGGATAGAGCTGCTTGGTCTTCTCCAGCACCTCTATCCCGTCAATATCGGGAAGCCAGATATCGAGTAAAATAAGATCAACATCGTTCTTCCGCAAAAAATCGAGCGCTTCTGCTCCCGTTTTGCTGGGATAGACAATGTGATCCTCGTCCTGCAGGATAGCGCTGATTGTTTTAATGATGTTGCTCTCGTCGTCAACTATGAGAATCTTCGCCATGGGAGGGCACCTCTCTCTCTATAATAGGCAGCTCAATGACAAACTCCGATCCGACGCCGGGAACCGAATGACAGTAAATTCTGCCCTGATGCTCGAGTATGATCTTTTCCACGATGGTAAGCCCCAGGCCGGTGCCCTTCTCCTTGGTCGAGAAGGTCGGTTCAAATATCTTTTCCAGTTCTTCACCGGCAATGCCGACCCCATCATCCTGAATCGTTATCCGAACAACGCTCCCCTCATCCTCCACGAGCCGTGATGTCACATGCACAGTGCCACTCATTCCTATTGCATCAATGGCATTCTGTATCAGATTCGTCATCGCCTGTCGCAAAAGGGCCCTGTCAAAGGAGAGGGGGGGAAGCATGTGATCGAGATCGAGCTGAAAGCTCACCCCCTCGTGTCCACGAAAGAAATCGACACACGTCTCGATAACCGGATTAATGTGCTGCAATTCCGGGCGCATCTCGGGAAGGCGGGCAAAGCGGGAGAACTCATTGAGCATTCTCGTCAGAACGGTAACCTCTTCAATGATGGTCTCGGTACCTGATCGTACAATTCCTTCAATCTCGGGATGTGCCTCCTCAAACCGCCTGCGAATTCGCTCCGCCGAGAGCCGTATCGGCGTGAGGGGATTCTTGATCTCATGAACGAGCTTCTTTGCCATCTCCCGCCATGCCTCAAGCTTCTGCGTCTCATACAGAATCCGCCTGCTCTCGTTGAGCTGTATCACCATCCGATTGAAGGATTGAAAGAGGAGCGACATCTCGTCGGGAGAATCGCGCTCCAGCTGTACGCTAAAATCACCCGAGGCGACCCTCCTCGCGGCGGCGGCGAGATCGAAAACCGGCTGCGTTATGCTTTTCGACAGGATAATGCTCACCCCGATGGAGAGGAGAATAATGAGAATCGCGAGGAGGAGGAGGAAGATGCCCACGCCGGTCTGAAAATACGGTTTCAGGAATTCCATCTGTTTATATCTTCTCAGTGCATCCTCGTACAGCGTTACCCGGGTAAATACCTTCGCCGGTATCGTCCGGTACAGAGCGATGAGATAGCCGCGAATCGGCAGGCACCCCAGGAGAATCGAATTCCCCTGAACGGACAGATTATGCACCCGTGTCGAGCCGAGGTTCTGTGCCCGCAGAAAGTCAATCAGGGACTTCTCCAGATCGCTCTCCCGATCCGCGCCATCCATGCGGAGGAGTGAATTCGATACAATATCTTTCCTCAACACCCTGAAGAAGAGCATACGATACCCCTTGAGGAGCAGCATCTCGGTGATTACTTCCCTGCTCTGCGGCGACCTCAGGCGGAGGGTGTTCCTCTTCACCAGATAATCGAGTGACCGCAGCTCCTGTTGAACCTCGGTATGTATCTGCGATACCGATTCCTTTGACATCGATATCGATTCTTCGAGCGAGAAGGAGGTTTTCTCGCTGATAAGCTCAGCAATTGTATTATTGATGATATTATTGGATATCAAGATGATCGGGAGTGATGGCAGAACCGCAACGAATACGAAAGCGATTGCTATTTTCAACCGTATGCTGGAACCGGCTTCAGGTGAAGAGGTATAGAGCTTTCTCCTGAATGAGGTCACTATAAAATATACCGCGGCGATGACCGGTATCGTCATCATGTAATAGAGGAAAAAGCTCTTTCCGGTTTCGATCGTCGTGTCGGATTTCGGGAAGAGGCCGATGATCAAAATCGCCGCGAAGAGAAAGATCCCTATCAGAAAAATAATGTCCTGAAACCGGGTCCGGTATTCCCGTTTCATGATGAGTTTCTCGAGCAGTGACATGTTCACCTATTTGATAATAGACTATCAGAGCACCCCGTCCTCACTTCATGGTAAGCGGGGGGCCCATCTCCCATCCCGTATCGAAATCCCAGATGCCGATTACATACTTGAATACGTAATTCATGGGGAAATAGAGATGCACCGATTTCAGCTCAGCCCGCACCTGCAATTTATAGTCCCTGTTCATAAGTCGGGATACCTTCCCCAGCCTGATATTCTTCACCGAAAAGAGGAGATCGAACAGAGCATTCTCGCTATAGCAGAGTGTATCTTTTTGCACCTCTCTGACAAGAAAAGCCTTATTCCAGTAATCGTATTTAACTGAACGTTTGATATTCACTCTGAGAACCGTTCTGCTCCCCAGAAAACCGAAGGAGGAACCTTCCACGACTTCTATAGTATAATAGACCTTTCCTTCGAGTCCCCTTTTGATCGCCTCAATTATATCTTTTCTCTCATAGGAGACAACAGAAAAACTCGCAAAGACATCACCCTCCTTAATGCTCAATCGGTGAAACATTATATCGGCAGCATGAGCGAGGGCGGTCAAAAGAAGGAATGCAAGCGTCAGATATGCACCTATGTTTCTCTTTCTACTCATCAATACGACCACATAAGAACTTCAGGAATTTTCACCGCACCTTTCAGAAAGATCTGCTCAAGCCAACCAGTATTCGATTGTCATCGACATCCAGGGACAGGCGAACCTGGCTCCTGTGCTTCCAGTAGGGGAAAAATATCTCCCGGTTGTACTTCTCAGCGGAATCAACCGCGTTGACAACACAGAGAACCTTAACCAGAAGCATAGAAAATATATATCCGATGATAATTCCCTTATCCTTCGCTTCTACATCCTGCCATTTAACGATTTCATCATCGTCCGAGGTGTACTTGTCCGAATAGTAGAATATCATCCACACGAGCACCCCCTTCTGAACGATGTCCGCCAACAGGAAAAGAGACCCGTAGGTGTATTCCTGTGTATAGAATTGTCCCAGTCCCGACCAGGACCAGGAGAGCAATCCTGCCACGAAGGGATCCTTTCTCTCGGGTTCTTCCACATAGAAGCTCTCGGTGATTTCTTCCGTTTGGTCCGGCGATGGAACCTCCTTCCCGAACAGCGGCTGCATCGTAACACAGAGGGACAGAAAGATGAGGAGAAGAAGAGCGGACGCGCCCTGCCGGTTTCGGGTGATCCTTTTAAAAATACGTTTCGAGTCCAATATAAAAGCTCCTTTTATCGTCGCAGCCAATTTTAAGCGTGGGGTACTTCTTTCTGAGCTCCAATCTCTTCCTCTCCAGCTCAACATTATAGCTCCTGGCCGAATAAACCGCATCAGCAACATTGAAGAGGTGAATAACGAGAACGAGCGACATTATCCCGATAAACACATTTCTTCGTGAGGTTTCCACAACACCGAGATCGGTTCTCTTCGCATCAACATTTACCTTGAAACCGGATCCCTCACCGGCAGCAAAGTCAAAATCGAGAAAGTAGAATATTGCCCCGATGGTAAGCGAATACTCGGTCACCAGGAAGAACGTTCCCTTAAAAATCTCACCGGAATAAAACTGACCCAAACCCGGCATATACCAGGAGAGCATTCCCGCAAAGATCGGATCCCGCTTCTTCTCAAAGAACGCCTGATCGTATTCGAGCTTCTCAAGGAAATCCTCCCGCTCCACACGAGGCCCGGGATAGGAGGGGCTTTGCAGACAGAGGAGAATAACAATTGATGCCGAACCGATTCTCAGCAGCGTGCGAAGATGAAAGTTCTTCATAGGAATCCACCGTTCAGAAGAAAAGTTTTTCCTGCAATAGTGAGGAGGAGATATTCCCCTGCATGCTGTTTCAGGTTTTCTCTATACGATGCTTTTTCAGAGAATAGAACACATAAACCGGTTTATCCGTTCTCATCCTTGAAATCATTCTCAACGAGCATGGCAAGCACATTCACCGCTTCCTGCTCCCTCTCGCCGTCGGCCTTGATAATGAGCTTTGAGCCCGAGGTTATTGCGAGGCCGAGGACAGACATGATTGATTTCCCGTTTGCCTGGATCCCACCTTTTACCAGAAATATCTCGCAGGGAAATTTCATCGCTTCTTTTACGAAGGTCATTGCCGGACGCGCGTGAATACCGACATCGCTTGTAACAGAGACTTCCCGCTCAGTCATCACTTTCCTTTTTTTCGATTTCATTTTTTTTCGATTTCAACCAGTCCTGTATTTTCCGATCAAGCTCCTTTGCGGAAAACACGCCCATCTTCTTCAATCGGAGATTAAGTGCAGCAGTTTCAATGATTACCGGAATATTCCGACCGGGGCGCACGGGAATAGTGATAAACGGAATCTCAAGATCGAGAATGGTATAGGTCTGTTCATCGATGCCGAGGCGGTCATACTCCTTTTCGCTTTTCCACTCTTCCAGCTCGGCAACGAGCTCGACCCGCTTTCTGTTTCTCACCGAACGAATGCCAAAAACATCTCGAACATTGATAATGCCCAGCCCCCGTATTTCCATGTGATGTTTGATGATTTCCGAGCCGCTGCCCTGGAGATAGCGCTCATCAATTCTCCGTATCTCGACAATATCATCGGCGATGAGAAGATGTCCCCGCTCAATGAGCTCAAGGGCACACTCACTTTTCCCGACGCCGCTCTTCCCGATGATCAGCACCCCGATGCCAAAAGCCGATACGAGGGTTCCGTGCACGGTTATCTTTGGGGAGTGCGCATCCTCGATGATATGCGTGAGCAGGCTGATAAACTTGGTGGTCCGATGATCGGTGACAAGCGTTGGCACCTTGTTCCTGTCAGCATACGTTCTGAAGATATCATCGGGGTGCTTCGAATGAGTGAAGATACAGCAGAGCACATCGTAGGAGAAAAATTTCTCAAATATCTCCCCCTTCCGCTCATCTGGGAGAGTCTCCAGAAATGCCGTCTCGCCGAGCCCGAAGATCTGAATTCGCTCATACGCAAAAAAGTCAAAAAAACCTGCAAGGGTTAGCCCGGGGCGATTAATATCACCAACCGGTATCTCCTTGTCGAGACCTTCCTTCCCGGCGACGAGATGGAGTTGCAGATCGCTTTTCCCCGTTTTGCCGAGGAGATCATGTATGTAGATAGCATCCCGTTGCATCGTCCGCTGTATCACCCGTTCTTACAGGGGTGGAACCATAACCGCAAACCCGTCTCCATCACGATAGAGCACGTTCAGGTACTTCGACTCGGTATTGAAGAAGGGGACGAAGCTGCTCTTCAACTCGGCAATGAGCTTCAGCGCCTCACCGAGGGTCATGTAATGAACCTCGGCATTCCCGCACTTCTTGAGCTTAATTTTCGGTTTGGTGGGAGAATCCTTAACAATCTTAATGTCATATACCAGAAAGCAGCCCGGATGAAAGCTGTTCCGCTTTAATACTTTATCGGGTATCTCTATCATCTTCAGCCCCTCCTCGGCGCGGTAGATGATAGCATAGTTGCGATTGAGATAATCGGTGTCACTCTTAATGGTAAAGACCCCCCTTTTGAAGAGCATAAAATCGGCATCGTCAACACGCATCTGAAGGAATGCCTCGACGATATCGAACGGCTTATTGCTCACCTGCTTCAGGGCAACCCGGATCATCTCATCACCGACATCCTCAGGGTTCTCCAGGGTGCTCAGTGACGGCGCTTTATGGTCGGAGTGTTTCTCCTTGTGCTTGATGATCTGCTTTTCTATCTTGTCATAGAGCAGATCTATCGATGAATACATATCACCCGCCTTCTCAATCGCGTGAAACTGCACCCCGTCCCCGTTGACGACTATCTCGGCAACGTGATCGACCCGCTCAATGAACAATATAACGCGAGCATCAATCAACTGATGGAAGTATTTCTCAAGCTTCTTGATTTTCTTTTCAGCATATTCCCGCAGGCTCGGCGTAATCTCCATATGCCGTCCGGTAATCGCAAGATTCATATTATTTTCTCTCCTTAATCATGTTCAATTTTTTCCGTTTTGTGGAAGCGGGTATGCTCATTACTCCCCGATACTTTGCAATCGTTCTCCGTGCAATGACTACTCCCGCTTTTTCGAGACGCTTCAGTATCTCACCGTCACTCAACGGTTTCCGGGGATCCTCATGAGCAATGATATCCTTGATCAGATTCATAACTTCATCCGATGAATGCTCGCTGCTGTCCTGCGATTTCAGCCGCGAAACAAAAAAGTACTTCAATTCGAAAACCCCCCAGTCGGTCTGAATAAACTTGCTGCTGGTCACGCGGCTGATAGTCGATTCATGCAGGCCCAGCTCACCGGCAATATCGAGATGAGTCAGCGGCTTCAGATGACCCGGTCCCTTAATCAGAAAATCACGCTGATGCTCCATAATCATATGTACAACCCTGATTATCGTATCCCTCCTGTTGGAAATATTCTTTATCAGGTTCCGTGCCGACTGCATTTTCCCCTGAATATATTCCTTAAGATTTTTTTCAATGCTTTTTTTCCTCAGCATATTTACGTAATACGAATTAATCCCTATAGACGGCACCCAGTCATCATTGACATTGACGATAATCTCACCATCAACATACTTTACCTCAACATCGGGAATAATGTACTTTACCTTTTTCGTGGAGTACTGCCTACCCGGAAACGGATCGAGATTCTGTATAAGCCTGCTCTTTTCGATAATCTCCGGTATCGGGCGAGAGAGGGCTTTCCCGATCTTCTCATACCGGAGCTCCTCGAGATCCTCGAAGTGGTCTTTCAGGATCGCTTTAAGGGTATCATCCTCATCATAGTAGTAGGACGCCTGAGCGAGAAGGCACTGCTGAACAGTGGGGTGCCCGCACCCGATGGGATCGAGCATGCTGACGGCGGCAATGGTCTTCTCCACATCGGCCGCGGTCACTTCGTTGAGCCGTGCAAGATCCTCAACCGGCATCGCCAGCAAACCGTTATCATCTATTGCGGTGATAACACTTTCGAGCAGGCGCAGCTCCTCTGTGGAAGACGCTAACAGACGTGCCTGCCAGAGGAGGTGCTCCTTTAAGGTCTCCTCCTGGAGAACGGAATTCTCGATATATTTCCTTTTCCGATCATCATCATCAACAACGCTCGAGTATCCACTGTCGCTGGAATCCTCATAATTCCTTCTCAACTCCTCCTTCCGTTGCAGAACGGTGTCATCGCCGGTAAATTTAAGATTTACGCGTGAAGCAATATCCTTGTCTTCGGTATTCCGTGACGGCAGATTGGTATAATCCTCCTCTTCGAGGACCGGATTTTCGAGCATCTCAGTGGATATCATCTCTGCCAGCTCTATCGTGGAGAGCTGCAACATCTCAATCGACTGTCGAAGCGATTGCGTCAAGACGAGCTTCTGGGACTGTTTCAGCCCTAGTTTAATTGATACCATGATCGCCTCTTCATTGTACAGACAGGTCTCATGCCCTCTCCCTTCACGTCCAGACAGACTGTAAGAAAAGCATTTTCATGGGCCGGTTCCTCACGCACTATAATTAAAAAATAATGAGAAGCCCACTACATGGTGAACTTCTCCCCTAAAAATATCTTACGCGTCTTCCTGCTCCGGAGGAGCTGATTGGCACTGCCACTCATCAATATCTCCCCCTCGTGAATGATATACGATCTATCGGTAATGCTCAATGTCTCGCGAACGTTGTGATCGGTGATCAGGACGCCTATATTTCTCTGTTTCAGCGAATAGATTATCTCCTGTATATCAGAAACAGTAATCGGATCGACACCCGCGAAGGGTTCATCCATCAACATGAAGGCCGGACTCGTTATCAGCGATCGGGCAATTTCCGTTCTCCTGCGCTCGCCACCGGAAAGGGTATAGGCCTTTTGATCTGCCAGATGAGCAATGGACAGATCCCTGAGGAGCGCATCGCGCCGCCGAACGATCTCCTCCCGCTCGGAATGATGCATCTCCAGTATGATCTCGAGATTCTCGGCAACGGTAAGCTTGCGGAATATCGAAGATTCCTGCGGGAGGTATCCCACTCCCAGCCGGGCCCGCTTGAACATCGGCAGTTCGGTGATATCCCGATTATCCAGGATAATTCTTCCGGCATCCGGTTTTATCAAACCGACAATCATATAGAAGGTGGTGGTTTTCCCCGCACCATTCGGACCGAGGAGACCGACAATCTCGCCCTGAGATATCTCGAAGGCAATCCTGTTAACCACTGCCCGCCTGCGATACCGCTTTAACAGCGAATCCAATCTGAGCCTGCTCTTCTCACTGCTCATCCAGCACTATCCACACATCACCATTAATCTCATGGGCCGACTCCAGAATCCTTCGACGGATTTCCAGAGCCCGAAAACGAAGCTGAGCCCCGTTTTTCCGGCATTCCAGGGTAAATACTCCGGACTGTCCCCCTGAAATGCGAGTACATCCATATATCTCAGGAGCGCTCCCGCTCGTTGCAGAAACACCTCCTCTTCCAATTAAAACGCCATACCCCGGCGACGAACAGAGAAAAGGAGACACATCATCCGCTGCATTTTTCGGGGCAGTTTACTACAATATATAGAGAATGAAACCGCACTTCCAGAAAATAATATGCGTTCCCTCTTCTACCGGACATTTGATCCTCGAATATTGCCGATTAATCGTGCATTACGGCTCCTGGTATTAAAGAGAATACGATCCGCCATAAACCGGGACGAACCCCGCTGAACGGTGGGATTTCCATAGATATACATGAGATCTTTTCTTCTGAGGTATCGAGCAAGCGATCCCTGTAGCGTTTCAGCTTGACGATGAACTCTGACATTCCCGCTGATGAAGAGCTCATCAGAGTCCTGATAGAATTCCATAAAATCGCCATAGACCCGTGCACGCTCCGAATCATCCTTTCCCTTTACGATGATAACAGGATCACCCCACAACAGGGCAACATTCCGATTCTTGTAATATCTGAATTGCTCACCTCTGGCATCCAGATTCTCCCTGGTATAGTGAATCTGAACATCGGTGCCCCGGGCATATTCCGAGTGCTCTCCCCATATCTCAAGAACGCTCCCCCTGAAAACCGCATCCTCCCGCTCGACCACGGCATTGCCACGGATGATCATCCGCCGGTCTTTTTCATGATATTCACCGGCATCGCCAGTGGTATGTGCCGGCACCCACCGGGTGCCCTTCTCTGAATGTTTCTCCTCGGAATAGGTCGTCAGCGCAACATTGTTCTCAAGATACACAATCCTCTTCGACACATCATAGCGAATCAGATCCGCCCGAAAGGTATCCCGCTCCTTCCGGATAACCGGACTGTCCATGAACTTCACGATGGCGTCATCCCGCGAATAGGTTGCGCTTCCCGAGCGGACCCTCATCTCCTTGTGGCTGAGCCGTACATTGCCATGTGCACGGGTCATCTCATCATCGATATGATATTCTATCCGGTTCGCCCTCAGATCGACTTTCGAGTTATCGTCCCTCCTCGATACAATGCGCGGCGCTCCGGTGAGATCTATCCTGTTGACATCTCTGAGGAAGATCGCCGTGCGGGATAGAACAGTGGTCCGGTTCTTCCGATCAATGAGCCGCACCCTGCCGCGGCACTCAGCGCGCTCCCCATCTTTGCCGGTAATTATAATTTGCTCGCTCCTGATAATGACGGAGCCTGAAGTGATTCTGGGATGTCCGGTGATAACCGTCAGGTAGCGCTTGATCCCCTTCTCGATGCCCATCAGTTTCGTCCGCACTCTGTCACCGGTGATGACGACCGGCCGCTTCTCCTTCTTCGCATCGGCCCCCGATGCGATCGGCTGAAAGGGAGCGGCGATCAGCATCCCGCAGAGAATATAATAAGCAGATCGAGGCATGGTGTTACCTCTTCCTCTCAAGAATCTCATCCGACTGCCTGGTAACCGCTCTGACGCTCTTAAGCTCGTAATCCTCGAGATCATAGTTCGCTCGCAATCCGATCCCCTCGATGACATCGCCATTCTTCCGGATAATTTTAACCGGCTCATCGGTATCGAGATACTTCTCCAGATGATGCCACCGAATTCGATCGGTGAGGAGTCTGTTCCCCGACGGAGACAGCGCGTCGACATTGCCAATAAGCTCGATATCCTTTGTCCGGGTATTGATAACCGCCCGGTCAGCCTGTATCACCGCCCGCACTGCCTTATTGGTATAGTAATGCAGGAGAACCGATTCGGCAATCGAACGGTTCTCATCCAGATAGTATGCCGATTCCGCAGCTTCGAGCTTCCAGGAGAGGGTGCTGTGATGATAGTTATACGAGGTAAAATGACTGATCCTCATATCCGGCCTGAAACTCGCCGACTCGAGGGGAGTCTTCTGGCTGCAACCGGGAAGCAGCGCTGCAACGGCAGCAAGGATGACACATCCCCTTATCTTTACATATTTTTTCCGCATCACCTCTTAACCCCTCGATCGGAGGATGAGATCGCAGACCTCGCGCACCGCTCCCTCGCCGCCGGAGAGCCGGGTAACATACCGCGCAACTCCCTTGACCTCATCCATCGCATTGGCAACCGCAATGGGAACAGCAACCTCTTTCATGAGAGCAACGTCATTGACATCGTCGCCGATATATGCTATCTCCTCATCTCGGATATCCGGGCAGCACGCGCGGATATCCCGAAAAGCTGCAACCTTATCATACGCCGCCTCCCTGATAAGGTCTATTCCCAGCTCCTTCAGCCTCTTTCGCGCAATCCTGGATCGCCTCCCCGATATGACCGCAACGGTGAGGCCCGCTTCCATAATTCGCCTTATCCCGAGCCCATCCAGCACGTGAAAGCGCTTTATCGCCTCGCCCCGTTTATCATAATAGAGACTGCCGTCGGTGAGCACGCCGTCAACATCGAGAATTAAAAGCCGAATGTTTTTCAGGCCATCTATCACTTCAATCAATGCTCCCTCTGCATCTCAGCAACCCTCACGTTTATCGCTTGACGACAGCGTCTATCTCCAGGAGGACCCGCAGCAGCGCCTCTATCGATTCGAGCGGGTACTGATTGGATCGATCGCAGAGCGCCTTTTCCGGATCGGGATGGACCTCCATGAAGAGCCCATCAATGCCGGCGGCAACAGCGCTCCGGGCGAGGAGTGGCACGAACGCCCGCTCCCCGCCGGTCTCCTTCCCGCCACCGGGGAGCTGTACCGAATGGGTCGCATCAAATATCACCGGCACCCCGAGAGATCGGATAATCCCCAGAGAACGCATATCAACAACGAGATTGTTATACCCGAAGGTATACCCCCGCTCGGTTACGGCATAGCTCTGACATCCCGTGCTCCGCAGCTTCTCGATGACGTGTTCCATGTCAGCCGGCGCCACGAACTGGCCCTTCTTCACGTTTACGGGCAGCCCCGTTTTCGCCGCCCCGATCAGGAGATCGGTCTGCCTGCAGAGAAAAGCGGGAATCTGTATCAGATCGACAATCTCCCTGACCGCGGCAATCTCATCCACCGCATGAACATCGGTGGTAACGGGAAGGTCAAACTCCCGCTTTATCTCATCGAGCACCGCAAGCCCCGCGTCCAGTCCCGGCCCCCGGTACGACGAAAGCGAGCTCCTGTTCGCCTTGTCATAGGACGACTTGAAGATACAGTGAATGTTCAACCGTCTCGCAATGGCTTTTACGGCCTCCGCCGTTCGCATCATCAGATCCCGGGACTCAATAACACAGGGGCCGGCGATAAGGAAGAATCGGCTCTTCCCGGTGAGCTCATAATCACAGAAGTTCATGAACAGGTCTATCCTCTCAGTCTCATCGTTCTCCCGATCCGGTCCTCTCCCTTTCTTCACCGGCGACGCTCATCAACCGGAGCGCCATGCGCCACAGAGGAGGGTTAAGTTCACCTTTCGCTCCTCTCCCTGGCAGCACCGATAAAGGCTTCAAAGAGGGGATGCGGCCGCACCGGCTTGGACTTAAACTCGGGATGGTACTGTGTAGAGACAAACCAGGGGTGATCCCTGAGCTCGATAACCTCTACCAGGGCGTTCTTGGGGTTTATTCCGCTGAAGACAACACCCTGCTCTTCGAAGAGCTTCCTGTATCGCAGCGTGAACTCAAGCCGATGCCGATGTCGCTCCATTACCGATTTCCGCTGATACGCCGCATACGCGCGAGATCCTTCCAGAAGCTCGCACTGAAAAGCACCGAGTCGCATGGTTCCCCCTTTCGACTCAACATCGAGCTGCTCCTCGAGAAGCGAGATAACCGGATGCTCCGTGGTCGGATCAAACTCGGTGGAATTGGCATTGCTGAGACCGCACATATTTCTGGCAATTTCAATCACGGCGCACTGAAGACCGAGGCAGATGCCGAAGAAGGGGATCTTTTCTCTCCGCGCATAGGATATCGCTTCGATCTTCCCCTCAATACCCCGATCGCCGAATCCGCCGGGCACCAGAACGCCATCGACACCGCCGAGCAGCTGTTCGACACTGCCGTGGTACTTCTTCTCAATATCCTCGGAATCAACCCGCAGGATTTCGAGCTCGACCCTGTTGGCAACCGCACCGTGCAGAAGCGCCTCATAGATGGACCGATACGCATCCTGCAGCTGTATGTATTTGCCGACAACGGCAATGGAAATCTTTTTCTTCGGATGATGAAGCGTGCTAAGAAATCGATCCCAGTCGGGGATATGAAGACCGTCGTCGGGCAGCCCGAAATGCTTCAGCGCCATCGCATCATAGCCATTCTCATGGAGCATAGCGGGAATCTCATAGATGGAGCTCTTGATATCAACCGCCGATATAACATGTGTCTCAGAGACATTACAGAAGAGGGCAATCTTGCTCTTGAGCTCGGAGGAGAGAGGCACCGCAGTTCGACAGAGCAGTATATCCGGAAGAATTCCCAGCTCCATCAGCTCCTTCACCGAATGCTGGGTCGGCTTCGTTTTCTGCTCACCCGCAACCGATATGGTGGGGACCAGCGTCAGATGAACGTTGAGAACGCGGGAACGTCCCAGCTCCTGACGGATCTGGCGTATTGTTTCCAGAAAGGGTATCGACTCGATATCACCGACCGTTCCCCCTATCTCAACCAGGACAAAGTCAATCTCCTCATCACTGGCGACATCATATATCCTCTTCTTTATCTCGTTGGTAATGTGGGGAATAACCTGAACCGTTTTCCCGAGATAATCGCCGCGCCGTTCTCGCTGAATCACCGAATAGTATATTTGACCGGTTGTAATTGAGTTCTTCCGGGTAAGCTGTGCATTGGTGAAGCGCTCATAGTATCCGAGATCGAGATCGGTCTCTGCGCCATCCTCTGTAACGTATACCTCCCCGTGCTGATAGGGGCTCATCGTCCCGGGATCAACATTGATGTAGGGATCCATTTTAATAAGCGAGACCGAATAACCGTGCCCTTCGAGGAGGAGACCGAGAGAGGCGATGGATATCCCCTTCCCCAGCGAAGAGCAGACCCCGCCGGTCACAAAGATAAATCTGGTCATCATCTTACTCATGCAGCTCACCTTAATCGTGCGGAGGATCTGCGGCTACCCGGGATGGAAAATACCTGATGTAGCACGAGCCGTTTCCCTCTCCGGGCAACCACCCTCCGCAATCGCCTTTCCAGTATGGATAACCGGTTATGAAAGTCAAATAAAATACATCGCTGAACGGACCGGGGAATAACATCTTTGAACAGAATACTCGAATCCCGGATATTCCCTTCGGTCAGAACTATTTCTCACCATGGACGAAAGAGAACGCAACCCATACCGTTGATTCGATGAGCTCCTCTCTCGCTTTTTTACTCAAAACTTGTCTTGACAGAAAAGGAAGTGGCGGTACAATAGTGAAGCGGTAAGATGCTCCGGATACCGTGAGAGACGGATCACTTTAGACATATACATGTACGTTATTGCGCACCAGGAATATCCCCAATTAAACATATGAGGCATTTTCACCATGAGCGAACAAAGAAAGTATCCCCGTTATTCCTGTAATATCAAGGTCAACTTTGAGTTTTTCGAAGGCGACCCGGAAACAATCGATACGGAAACGGCCGCGCCGTCCCCGGGAGACGGATTTATTCTCGACATGAGCAAAGGGGGCCTCTTTATCGTTTCGAACACGCGGGTGGGGATAAACCAGCCGATCAGATTGGAATTCTCTACGAAGACGGAGAAATATCATCTCGAGGGAACCATTGTCAGAACCGGTCTCCTGAAACACAATCCATCGGAGGTTGCCAGGCGTTTTGCGAAAAAAAAGGTGAAGGGCGATTCTTACATAGCCATTGAGTTCACCACTCCCCTTGACGAGCTCAGCGAAAAGGATCTTTAGCACCTTCGATATATACTTTTTCTGTGCATGATTAAAAAAACAGGACAGGATTATCACGATATATTGTATTATATTCTGTAAAACCGAACATATTGTACAAATATTTCCATTTGTACAATGATAGTTTTTCGAAACGTTACCAGGATAAAAACATGTCATGAAAACGAAGTTCATCAAGATCAATAGTATTTCCGAAATAGATCCCTCAAAGGCAACGGTCTACGATCTCAACAACCGATACATCGATAGCCAGGGAAAGATGTACAGCCTGAAATACAACCGACGCAAGCGGAAGATCGAGATTGTGCAGATAATACGAACGCCCGCCGAATCGGCGCCCTTTTACGAGCAGAAAATACGTGAAAGTCGAAAAGCACCCCAAAGCCCGCCCGGTGCACCATCCGAGTCCGAGGAGCTAGCAGAAGCAGAGATAGCCGAACCCGAGGTGGCGGTTGAAGAAGAGCACTTTGATCCGGGCGAATTCATCACGGAAGCACTCGAGCTCATGACGACCCACAAGGATCGCCTCTACGGCATCATGGTAAACATCAACAACTCCCCGATATTCCAGAACATTGCACCTGAGACATCAAATGATCTGCAAAATCTCTTCAGGAATATGGATATTGACGGGATACAGCGAATCGAAAAGGTTATCACAACCCATAAGGAGCTGGTGAGCTATCCGCGCTCCGTCTCCTATTATCTGACAAAACTCGATGGGAAAGATAAGAAATTTGCTGAAGATATCGGCGATGAAAACAGGCAGATGCGATATATTTTTCTCAATGAAATGTTTCACGCCATTCGCAATCTCTACAGAACCCTCACCAGGATTCTCGATGAGGTAAAAAATATTTTTAGAGAAATTAATACCGGAGACCTGAGCAATCTCACCCATCTCGACAAGCAGAATATCGATGATGCGAAAACCTCTATTGAGAATACCGTGAGCGAAATCAGGG
>Ga0180432_10005468_pt1 | contig 16885 bp, 19 predicted proteins | sample SS_ome_10_FD_132414 | JGI IMG/M metagenome (GOLD analysis project Ga0180432, IMG submission 132414) | Hypersaline lake sediment archaeal communities from the Salton Sea, California, USA - SS_1_MS_2 metaG | ecosystem: Environmental > Aquatic > Non-marine Saline and Alkaline > Hypersaline >... | reverse complement strand
TTGTAGAGGAGAGGGTTAGGAAGCGTACTAGACTAGGCTATGGTGTAGAGAAAAATAAAGCTCAAAGGCGTAAACTTAAACCACTTAGTCCTGATTATGTAGACCAACGTAAGAAGTCTCGCTTAAGTTCTCAGACATCGCCTAGAAAATCTAATTTGACTAAAACAGGTCAAATGCTTGATAGTCTGACCAGTACTGCAAGAAAAGGTTTAATCATTGTAGGGCCTAAAGGTGCGAGACGTGACTCTAAATTATCTAATGATGAGGTATCCGAGCATGTCTCTGATCAGCGACCATACTTAAATCTTAGTAATGTAGAGATCAAAGCCTTAACGGAGCTTATGAATAAAGATATCGTTAAGAGACTTAAAAGATAAATATTTGATTTTGACCAATGGAGGGTTAAAATGACAGATAGCACAAGTCCCAGTGGGACACCTCAGAATGCCAGTGGCAATCCTGAATCAATAACCGAAAATAAAGATTCCGTCGCTTATGAGACTTACCGGAAGGTTTTAGGTGAGAAAAAAAAACGTGATGAGGAATTAGCTGCTGCTAAACAGCGTTTAGAAGAGTTGGAGCGGTTACAAAAAGAGCAAGAAGAAACTAAGTTAAAAGAAAAAGAAGATTTTAAAACTCTTTTGCAATTGCGCGAACAAGAACTAAACGAAAGTAAGCAGAAGCTTCAAACTCTTGAGACAGACATAAACGATGGAAAAAAATTAAATGCTTTTTTAAAGGCTATTAATGGAACAGTAGATAATCATTATTTAAGTCTAGTAGATTTAGATAAGATTGTTATCGATCCAAATACGAATATGCCGGATGAAAATAGTGTAATGGCATTTGCAAAGGAGTTTGAGCAAACGTACAGCAAGATCATTGATAGACCTTCTGGACAAAAACTCCCTAATAATGCTGCAAGTTTTGGAAATGGAAGTCTTACCGTCGAAGAATGGACTAAGCTCCCTTTAAAGGAGAAAAAAGCCAGGCTTTCGGAGGTAGTTAATAAACACTAACACGGAGGTTAGACATATATGTCTACAACAAAGCTAGCTGAAGTTCAGGAACAGATTCAAACATTCTGGTCTCCTATGTTTATGGACGAGCTAAGAGAATCACTCTTAATCGGATCATTGGTTAATAAAGAATATCAAGGAGAGCTTAAAGCTCAAGGAGATACAGTTCGTGTATCTCAGATTAATGCACCAACAGGTGAGCTAAGAACTGTTGGAACTGATGCAGATTCTTTTAATTCTGAATTACTAGAAACAACTTATGTTGATATCAAAGCTGATAAAAGAGCTGTCGCATCATACAAAATGCAAGATCTAGTGATGTTACAATCGCAAATCGGAGCACAAGATTCTCAAATTAGAGCTTCTTTGCTTTATGCTGTTCAAAAACAAATTAATGATTACTTGTATACATTAGTTTCTCCAAGCGCATCAGCTCCAGATCATATTCTTAATGGTATTGCGGACTTTAATGCTTCTCAGCTTTTAACTGTTCGTAAACTTGCTGCACAAGCTAAATGGGAGAAGTCTAAAGGTTGGTGGATTTTGGCAGATCCAAGCTATTACAATGATCTTTTAAATGCTACGACCATGACATCAAGCGATTACATTGGAGCAGAAACTCCAGTTGTTGCTGGACAGATTGTTCAGAAGCGTTTTGGATTTAATATTCTTGAGGACAATAGCCGCTCTGAAGATTTTGCATTGGCATTTCATCCAGACTTTTTACACTTGGTTATGCAAACACAACCAACGTTTAAAATCTCTGATCTCCATGCACAAGGACAGTTTGGTTTTATTATGTCCGTTGATATTGTTTTTGGTGGAAAACTTGGAATTGATGGCGATCTAAAACATATTAAGATCTACAATACATAATAGGGTGCATAATGGCTGAAGAGTTGTTTGATAGTTTAAATACTTTAACTGGACTTAATTATATAGTTGCAGATTCTGCAGAGGATTTGCGCAAGCAACTCTTAGCCATTCATATGCCTGTTAGTACGCTTGGATTTTATGCGGTGGGAAGTAAGCATGTAGCTTGGTTTCTCACTTCGGCAAAGATCAAAAAAGTTGAAAAAAAATCAGAGGTAAAAAATGGCAAACGTAACAGATAAAAAAGACGTAAAAGTATTTTCCAATGAGCTTAAGCTTGTAAAAGTTAGCTACGATATCACTGGCGGTGACTCCGGTGTTGTCGGTGTTATGGACATGTTTGAAGCAAAAGAAAATATGGTTATCTACGGCGGATGGGTTCAAGTAGATACACTCTTTGCTTCAGGTGGAGCTGCTACACTAGAGATCGGTGTTAAAGGCGGAGACACTGATGCAGTTCTTGCTGCTACGGCAGTTGGAAGCTTAACTGCTAACGCAACATTTAAAAACGATACTGCAAGTGATGCTCTCTACTTGGCTTCTGGAGGTATCTTGAGTGCAGAAGTTAAAGTAGCAGATATGACTGCAGGTAAGTTAACGCTTGCATTGCTCGTAGCTAAATTCTAAATTGGGCTAGTTAAAAAGCATTGCCCTTAAATTCCTTGAGGGGAGTAGTTAGAGATCGCTACTCCCCAATGGTGTTATATGGCTCTTGATGTAAACATAAATACTAGAGAGTTTCAGAAGTTCTGTCTTAACTCTGAAAACCTAACTGCTGTCCGTACATGTACTGAAATTAATGGCGGCAATATTACCATTAATTCACCTAAAAGCAGACGAGTTACAACTATGCAAGTAGGCGATACTGAGGTTAAAGTGCCTACTACTCCTTATACAAATAGAATTTCAATTTCAATCGCTAATTTATCTGAAACGGACACGCTTTACTTAGGTAATACAGGCGTAACTGCAGATCGCACTTTAGGTACTAATGCAGGGTGGGAAATAGGACCAGAAGAATCCTTTAATGAAAATATAGATCCCTCAGATGATATTTATTGCATAGCACCCACTGGCAAGACTATCTTGATTAAAGTAATGGAGACTTCTAAAACTTGAGTAACGCAACACAGACGTTTCGAGGTAAAGCTAGTCCAGATTTATCCGGAATAGAATTTTTAAAGAAGTTTATTGGTACTACGACTCCAGGTAGTGAAGTTACAATTATATCATATACTGTACCTGCTAATACTCAGGTTAACCTATTGCAATTAAACATTACTTGTAACACTTCAGGTGTATTTAAAGTTTTTTTAGACTCTGATCAGGTCGGTTCAGGAAGAACTGGAGCTGCTGCCAAGAATGTCCTGTTTACGTGGCCACCATTTAAAAAAGTTGATGCCGCGGTAGTAGTAGCAGTAAAATATGAGTCAGAGGCTCATACTCCGGCAACGGAAATTGAAGCTTATCTGCAGGGCAGGGAGATTGCCCTATAACCAAAAATGGAGGACCAAGGAATGGCTAACGAGAGAGAAGTTTTTACAGTACTAGAAACTTCAACAGGTGCTGGACAAAGTTGGAGATCCAAACAAGAAGGTGCAGCTATTGCAACAGTCGAACATGCTCCAGCTATTGTTGCTAAAAAGCAAAGTCAATATGTTCTATTGCCTGTTGAGACTGAAGGCGTAGCAATCGGAGATGCAGTACCAGTTCTGGGTGCCAAAGATTCAAGTGGCAATCTAGCGTACATACCACTTAATTCTGATGGTGCAGTGATTGTTTCGCCAGACGAAGAAGGAACAATCATTGAGGATGAAGCTACAGTCTCTGCTAGCGTGGGAAGTGATACAGACGTAGTTACACTTACGCTTACAGCAAGCGAAGATTATAAAAAGATTGACGTTGTTGCTTCTTGTACCTTTCTAACTCTTTGGAAAATTTTACAGGTCGATGACGTAACAGAAACAGATCTTGTGAAATTTATCACAGGCCCAGGATCATTCTCTTTTGAGAAATTGTTTGAGCATCTTGAGTTCACTGCCGGTGCAACTGGATCACAAGAACTTAAGCTTATTGGTAAGCAAATTTATGGACCAGCTTCTGACTTAAACGGCTACATTGGAGTCTTAGAGAAAGCATAATTAAATGGCAAACGTACCGTCTTATTTTGAAACTGTAGACTTGCAAGGAAGCACGGATGCGTATAACGGCACGGTGGGAACGTCATGGACGGCGATCCCTACCGTCGCCGATAACGTAATCCAAAGTGCACTAGTCGTTTGTGTTTTTGAACAGGGCATAGCAAAGGAACTCTATGTAAGCTTTGATGGCGGCACTACAACTGCTGCAAAGCTTGCTCCAGGCGGCTACATTAGTACAAACATCAAGGGCAGAAAAACTCAGATCCACATTAAGGGCAATGTAGCAAGTGTATCGTATGAGGTTACTCTCAACAGGGAAGCAAACTAATGAAATACTCTAAAGGTAAGACACTTACTAAAATCATTGGGCAAGACGATACTTATGCTGCCGACGTAGTACTGCAAGAAGGACTGAGGCGACTAGCTACAAACTCATTAGTTGAAGTAAGAGAACAGTTTGGCCGAGATCCGCTTCCAGACAACTATTTTAAAATTATAAATACTGGTGCAACTAACGATACTTGGAGAATCCAAATTGCTGCTACCGCAAGTGACCCCACAACTCCAGATCGCGACGTACCAGCGGTCGATGTAACTGTTACAGTCACCGCTAGTGAAGCTGGAGATGAACTTGCGCTACGGGATAAGATAATTACTTCGCTTAATACGGATACTAATTTCACAAATGCATTTTTATTTGCACAAAGTGTTAAAGATAGAGCGATTGTACATATTACTTCTAAAACATTTTCGTTAGAAGACGAGTTCTATGAGCGACCAAATCCAGGTGATTTTTCGGTTACAGTGACTGGCACTGCGGAAGTCTATTATCCCGATGAAGTATTTATTTCACGAGGGAAAACTACATCGTTAGCGCGAGACCCTGATAACCCTCATCGATTAGGTGTGCTAGGTATCTCTGGTACTGTCGCAGTTATTCCAGGTGTTATTTCCGACCTTGATTTTCAGCACGCAGAAAACGGTGGGAGTAAAGACTTACTCGTGAATGGTTCTTCTACATCTGTTACATTTACAATTCCTGCTAAATCGGGCAAAGATACTTTTATTGAAACTCTTCGATTTCATGGCAGAGCAAGTTCTATTAAGGCAGGTCAGTTTTTAGCGATTTCAACCCTCTCAAATGGGATTATAGTTGAGATTAAATCTGATGATACAACGTTTACATTTCCTGTAGTATATGAAACGGATGATTTTTTATCTGAATGGAATTATGGAAACGAAAACTTTTATCTTTATGACCAACCTGGCGCAGCTATTTTTTCTGCTTCTTTTGCGCTAGAAAATCCATTTCCGATTCGTGCACAAGGCACTTTCACTACAGATGACTACATAAACGTTACGATTAGAGATAATTTAACTTCAACGCAGTTACAGGTTTTAGAGTTCCAATCACTTGGTTTTACGAGGGATGTGTAATGCAAAGACGATATTATGCAAACGTATCAGCAGCAAGTAACTCTACAAATGATTACACCATCCCTAACGGTGATCGTTTAGTTATTACTAAAATTATTGGCAACGCTAGTGCTAGTTGCTGTGCTAAGTGCGAACTAATTTGGGATGCTACTGGTACTCCAGAAATACTTATGAGTACGCATGGTGATACACTTCACGAGTTTAAAGATGGACTTGAATTAATTGGAGATGGATCTAAAGTTCTTAGAATTAAATTAACAAATGATTCTGATACCTCTGAGACTATGGGAGTATATTACGAAGGGATTCTTTATGGATAGAAGTATTACAATAATAAGAAAATTACCTGCAAATAATGCTTACGTTGAAGTATCACCAATAGTTGCAACTGATAAGGTATGGCGGATTGATGAATTTGGAGCACTTGATATTAATACTGGCGATAACATTAGTTCAGTGTATGTGCTACAGTATGGCAATGATACTTCTGGTTGGCAGTTAATTCGTGCCATTTCATTAACTGGTAATACTCAAGCTTTTAATATTAACAAAGAATTTACAGGCGATGGCACTAAACAATTTAGAGTCATTATGCAAAATAATTGTGGAACTGAAAAAGATCTGCATTTTTGGATTAAACTTATTGAGAGAAGCTAACCATGATACTACGCAATAGAGTTATTTGGTCAGACAACGGGACTTTAAAAGACATTTCAGAGAATATGAATAATCATATTTCTGGGGATCAAGTAATTCCTATTGTAGCAGCAGAAGACTATATATTTTTAGGTAGTGATGCCCCATTTAACCATAGGTGGATTGAGATTGAGACAGTTAACGATACTGCATCGCGAATAAGTATTGATATTTGGGATGGCGACGAGTGGCAAGCTGCAGTCGAAGTTATAGATCAGACTTTAAATTCTGCAGGTGATACTACTCTAGCACGTAGTGGCAGGCTTATTTGGGTTCCAGACAAATATGAGCCAGGTTGGTTGAGGGACGATACGACTAATGAGAGTGGATCGGATACAATTACTGGCCTTGGAAACGTTACGATCTACGACATGTATTGGGCTAGGCTTAGTTTTTCTGCTGATGTCAATGTACTGACGGAGCTTAGCTTTTTAGGCTACAAGTTTGCAAATGATGAGGATTTAATATCAATTTATCCTGAGTTCGGGACTAGTGAAGCTCTCGCACGATTTAAAGACGGTATTACTAACTTCGATCAGGTGCATTTTGAGGCAGCAAAAGAAGTTTTAAGAAACATGAAGGCTACACAAATCATTCGATCTGAGAACCAAGTCCTTGAATGGGAGATCTTAAGGACACCTGCAATACATAAAGCAGCAGAGCTTATATACTCAGCTTACGGAACCGATTGGTTAGAAGAGCGAACGCTGGCAATTACTAGATTTAAAGATGCGATGAAAGTAAAATCATTTTATACAGATCAAAATTTTGACGCGACACTTTCTCCTGTTGAGCTAAACTTAAGAGTTAATAGGATGGAACGATGAGTATAATTAGCAATTTATACGATCAAGTTGTAACTCGCGTTGAGACTGTGTTACCAAATCATAAACGTTTGGCAGATCCATATTTTTTAGAAAAGAATACTGATGCTGCTAAACGTAAAGGGTTTGGGATAAAGATAGGTCCAGGACTTAACACTGAAGAGCAACTTTCATGCGATATTATCATGTCCCAAACAATTTCAATTATTGTAGCAAGAATGTCTACAGGCAGAGAGCTTGAGATTGAAAAGAAAGCTGATACTGAGAAGCTCCTACTTGAGGATTTTTGGTCTATTATTCAAGATTTTGAAACTGATCCACCTCTAGGCGATTCTCAAATAATAATCGCATCTAGTTTTAATGGCCACAATGGAATAGAATCTATTCGTGGAGCAAAAGACAATTTTTTATTTTTGGAAGGGAGTTTTAATTTTAGATTTAGAAAAGATTTAAATTAAAACATATAGATTAAACGGAATTTTACATTACACAAGGATGGTGTATAATGGCATTTTTTCAAACGAAGAAATCAAGAATGGCGATTGTTGAGGAAACTACTGAAGGTACAGTAGCATTCCCAACAGCAGGGACAGATTATTTAGCATTACAAAGTGGATTTAGTACTGAACTAAATTTTGAAAGACTTACAAATGAAGAATTAAAAGCTTCTCTTGGTAAGTCTCAAGACGTGGTTGGATTTGAATCACCAACTGCTTCTCTCTCACACTATATCAGACACTCTGGTACAGAAGGGCAAGCTCCACAATCAGGATTCTCTAAGCTATTTAAAGCAGTTTATGGAGCAGAAGAAGTTAATGCTACAGAATATGATACTGTCGCAGGCTCTACTACAACTGTAATTAACGTTGACGTTGGTGAAGGTGTAAACTTTGCAATTGGTGAAGCAGTACTTGTTAAGCATGCTTCTCATGCATGGGAGATAGCAGTTATAAAGTCTATTTCAAGTGACGCTTTAACTCTACTCTTTGCACTTCAAAATGCTCCAGCGGTTGGAACTAATCTAGGTAAAGCTGTTAGCTACAGAGCTGCAGAAGAAAACTTCCCAACACTTAGTGTCCATGATTATCGTGGTAATGGTGGCGCATATGCAGTTGTTGCAGGTGCTCGCGTAGTTGGAATGACTATTGATGGATCTGCTGGAGAATTTATTAATGGATCTTTTGAGCTAGAAGGTATTGGTGGTTACTTTGATCCAATTGAAATTGAAGCCACTGATACATATCTCGATTTTACAGACGATGCAGGTACTCATGCAGCAATTATTACTGCTAAGGTGTATAAGACTCCAATAGAGCTAGCCAGTGCACTTCAAACTGCAATGCAAGCAGTTACGACTGAGACACCTACTGTAACTTGGTCAAATACAACTGGTAAGTTTACAATTGCAAATACAGGCGCTTTATTCTCATTGCTTTGGAGTACTGGAGCAAATACTGCAAATACAGTCGGTGATAAGATTGGCTTTGTTATTACATCAGATGATACCGGAGCTTTGACCTACGATAGCGATACAGAGCAAGATTGGTCTTCACCACAAACTCCAGCTTTTGATTCTCCAGGTACTCCACTTGTCGCAAAAAACAACCAAATCAGACTTGGATTACAATCTGATAATGTTTGTTTTAGCACGAGAAGTATTAGCTATGAGCTAGCTGTACCAAAGGTTGACGTTCTAAGTATGTGTGCTGAAACAGGTAAAGAAGCGTCATTACCAAATGAACGCGAAATTACAGTCTCTATCGTAGCAAACCTTGAAAAACATAAAGCTGATTTATTTGAAGCACTAAGAAACAATACAGCAGTAGCGTTTCAGTGGAATTTTGGGAATAAATTGGGTAATAATTGGATTGCCGGGGAGTCTGGTTGCGTACACGTAAAAGACGCCTCGATAGTTACACATATTCTTTCGGATAACGACGGTCTCGTTACACTAGACATCGAAGTTTCAGGCTTCGTTGATGCAAGTGCAAACAGCGAAACCGCGTTGAATCTTTTGTAATCTCCACATTGACGTATACACTTGGGGATGTTCTTATAAGGGCATCCCTTTTTAATTTGGAGACTCTAATGATTATAACAAGACATATTAACGACTACGGTTTTACAGGCACAGTTAAGCTAGACATGCCGGGCGCACTTGAAAGAATTAGATTAGTTAAAAATCTTAATTTTAAAGTAGAGCAAACAGAAAATAAAACTGCTTTGGATACTAATGACCAAGTCGATATGGCAGAGAAGATGCTTACAGTCGTAAGTGATAGACTCAAAGAAGTAGATCTAAAACATAACAGCGGCAAAGAAATTAAAACTCGTGAAGAGCTTGAAATCTACACCGAGGCAATGGAACTCCTAAGCCACCTATCTAATATCTTGCTGCAGGGTGTCCAGCTGGGAAACGGATCAAAGAACTCATAAAAGAGGAATGCCGCTCTATTTATTACCAGACTGGGGATCATAACGAGGCCTCAGCTATCGTTAATGAATATATATATAAAAAGAGTTTGGCTAAACTTGGCTATGAGTTCAAAGAAGAACTATATGATTTTCAGATCGAAGCGTATATACTAATAGACAACGAATTTAATCGGCTCATGGAAGAGAAGGTAAAACGGTCACGTCATGGCAGACGTTAATATACAAATAAAAACGACTTTAGAAGGTTTGCAAAAGTCTACAAAGAATCTTAATGACTTTGCATCCAAAGCCACTAGGCAAGTATCTAAGATCCAAGATTCGTTTAAGAAAGTTACATCTTCTCTAAGTATATTTAGATCAGGAATTACTAAAGCCGCAGTAGGATTTACTGCGCTCAATCAAGGTATCCAACTTGTTGAACGTCTTGCACGTGTATTTGCTGCACCAATAGCAGCTGCAAGTCAGCAAGAGGATGCCATTAATGAATTAAACACAGCTCTTGCATTAAGTGGTAAATTTAGTGAGCAAGCTAGTAAAGATTTTCAAGAATATGCATCTTCATTACAGGCCGTTACTAAATTTGGTGATGAGGTAATACTTCAAACAGCAGCTTTAATACAATCACTTGGTAAGCTTGATCAAGAATCATTAAAGCAAGCTACTGCTGCAACTCTTGATCTTGCATCAGCACTTAGAATTGATTTAAATGCTGCAGCTTTACTTGTAGGTAAAGCTGCTCAAGGTCAAATTGATACATTTACAAGATATGGTGTATCTATCCGTAAAGGTAAAGATGCAGCTGAGACATTTGCTAATACATTAGAAGCATTACAAAAAAACTTTGGTGGAGCTGCTGCAGCTCAAGTTAAAACATTTTCAGGTGCTATAACTCAACTCGGAAATATATTTGGTGACGTAGTCCTAGAAAACATAGGAAATGGGATTGTTAAAAATAGAGTTTTTATTGAAACAATCCGACAATTAAGTATAGCGCTTGGCAGTGCAAATGATGAATTTCAAGATCTTGGTCGTGGTATTGGTGAAGTATTAGTTAAAGGGATTAGGCTAGCAGTAGATGGCTTTGGAATACTTATTAGAGCTATAAGCAAAGTTGATACTGCATTAACCGCTGCTAAAAATGGCGCTGTAGCATTAGTTAAAAATTTAATAGATATACCTAAACGTATTAAAGGATTAGTTACATTAGATTTTAAATTTTTAGATGATAATACAATAAAAAGATCTAGAGAATTAGAAGATAGTTTTGCTGGCCTAGCTAAAAGAGAAAAAAGTTATGCAAAGATCGCTGAGAGCGTAGCTAAGTTTAGTGTAGCATTAGAAAAAGCAGATCCATCTAATATAGATAAAGTAAATAAAAGTTTTGAAAGGCTATCTCGTGCAGCAAGAGAAGCCGCTTTTGAAGCAGGTGAAAACTTACCTGAATCGATTGAAAAGCTGCAAAAGAAATTTGCAAATGCAGGATTAGATAGAGTTCAAATATTACAAAAAGAGCAAGCTGCAACACTTAAAATAGTAGAAGACTTTGCAAAAAAAGATATTGCTGCCAAGAAAACTGCAGCAAAATTAAAGGCTCAAATAGAGCTAGATTTTGCTACAAAAATCGTTGCAGAAGAGGAAAAAATAAGAGCAGAACAACGCAAAAAAGAATTAGAAGAAATTAGAAGACAAAAAGATCGTATTAGTTCTCTTATTAGTGGTGACGTTCAAAAAATAGTTACTGAGATTCAGGTCGGTGGTAAACTCGATACAGTAGTAGACTTTGGTGCAATTGGTGCCTCAATAACTAAAGCAGTTAGCGGCGGCGCAGAAGGTGCAAAAAAAGCAGTAGCTGGAGCATTTGGTGCTATAGCTAATACTTTACTTCCAGGAATTGGCCAAAGTGTAGCAGAAATAGTTAACTTCTTAGCACAAGGTCCTGAAAAAGTAGCTGCTACAGTTGAGGCTTTTATCACTGCTATACCTGATATTATAGCAAATGTAATAGAAGCTATTCCAGCTTTGCTAATTACAATTTTTGAAAATTTAGACGTATTTGTAGAACAGCTTTTAATTTCTTTGGGTGAAGCTTTACAGACATTAATAATATCCATTCCTGATATAGTTTTTGCTTTAATAGAAGCCGTACCTGACGTTATTTTTGCGATGGTTGAGCAAATACCTGTTTTTATAGAAAAGCTTTTAGAAGGTGCTGTAATGATGGTGCAAAAGCTTGTTGAAAATGCACCTATGATTATTACTAAGCTAGTCTCTAGCGTCCCTAAAATTATAACTTCTTTTATTAGTCAATTACCACGTATAACTACGGAAGTAATTAAAGCTTTACCTAAAATAGCTACACAATTTGCAATAGGATTAATTAAAGAAGCTCCAAATATTGCAATTAATATAGCAAAAGAGTTTATTAACCAAATTCCTGAGATCGCTAAAGGCATAGGTGAAGCTGCAAAAGAAGCTATTCTTAATGCTATTCCAGGTGGTAAAGGCATTGAAAGTTTTTTAAAAGATCCAGGCAAAGCACTTGAGAATGTTGGTAAAGATATCGAAGGCTTCTTTAAAGATCCAATTGGCAGCATCGGCGGCTTTTTAGGTCTTCAAACAGGAGGTATGGTTCCAAAAGGTTTTCCGGATGATTCATTTCCTGCTGCACTTACATCAGGTGAATACGTTATAGATAGAGATTTAACTTCTGAGTTGTCTAGTTTTTTAGCTAAAGAAAGACAAGGCCAAAGTAGTCAAAATAATGCTATATTAACATTACTGGCTTCCATAGATGCAAAGCTTAATCAACAACAAGTAATAGTTAATGTCGGTGATAGAGAAGTTTTAAATGTAATTAATGAATCTATTCAAGCAGGGCGGGTATTGCTATGAGTTGTGTAGATTTTAGAATAATAGACTGGAACTATATATTTCAAAGCGATGTAGATCTCACGCCATCTAGTGAAGATGCAAGCTTTCCTGTTTCTAATTTAAGACATTACTTTAGATCTAAGATTTGGCGTACAAGTGGTACGTTTGTCATTGATACAACTAATAATAAGATAGACTTTAAAGAATCAGGCGTTGGTTTAGAATTAACTGCTACTGTTGCAAGTGGAACTTATACATCTACTAGTTTAGCAACGGCAATTAAAACAGCTATGGAGGCAGCAGGTGCAGAAACTTATACAATTTCTTATAACTCTGGTTATTGGACTATTGCTAGTGCTGGCAGTTATCTTGATGTTTTGTTTAGCACTGGCACGAATTCCAGTACGAGTATTAGAGATGCCATTGGCTTTGGTAATAACGACTATACATCAGCTACAAGCTACACCGGAGCAGTAATATCAATCCATACTAGTGAATGGGTAGATATCGATCTTAAATCAAGAGAGCCAATTGATTCTCTTGCTATACTATTTGATCCAACTCTCACTAATGTACTTTCAGATGCAGCTACACTAAGGATTCAGGCTTCTTCTACGCCTAACTTCTTGGTATCTACGCCTGTAGATGTAACTCTTACGATCGATAACATTACGGAGACCGTGACTTACTTTTGGGGAACTGATCAGGATTATCGATACTGGAGATTTACAGTCGTAGATACCGCTAACCCATATCTTGCAATCGATATCCCTAAAATATTTTTAGGTAAAAAAATTGGAATTACTAGATATCCAAGTGTTGGATTCTCATACAGCTTAACCGATTTAAGTACATCAGAATTTACAAGTTATGGACATAAGTATGTAGATGAATATCCAACTCGTATTAATGCACAATTTGCACTAAACTACTTTAATAATGCACAATTTGAGCTAATGTGGGAGTCATTTAAGCGCATTGGAACTAAGCGACCAATATTAATTGAGATAGACCCTACTGAAGTACTATTTGATAAAGGCAAGATGCTTATCTATGGACATTACGGACAGCAGTTTACTTTTACTCATCAATTTAGAGACATAATGTCTCAAAGTATAGAGATCCAGGAGGCATTTTAATGAAACTCTTGGTCAATGAATTAGATACAATTATTACACAACAGGATGTTACTACTAGTCGTAAGGTTTTAATGACGGCGATTAGAGCACATCTTTATAGACATAACTTTCCAACAGGTTCAGTTAAAATAGAACTAAGGGATGAGAATCAAAGATATATAACAGAGACAGAGACACTTGCGATTTCAGCGCTTGATATAGTACCAGCAAGTGGAGCTAACTTCTTTCATGGGCATGTCCGTTTTTATATTAGTCATCCACTACAGGCTAATAAGACTTACTATTTTCGATTAGTAGGCGTTGGCTATACTTTTAGTGAAGCGGCTTATGTTGGTTGGTGTAAAGATTTTGATTTACGAGTATATGAACCGGATTATACTCCTAATGTAGGTTATAACTCAGCATTGGGATTGCAAATATTTGAGATAGTGAGGCGATAATGAGAGAATTAGATTTTTCAGACGGCTTTACAAGTGCGAGTGAACCAAATCAGGGCATACTTACTGCTAGTGGCTTAAGAGTATTTGCAGACGATGCTGCATTTGTGACTTGGGCAGGCAGAGCGGCTCAAGAAGGCGATGTCTATGCTAACTCAACTTTAAATCGTATTCGTTATTACGATGGCTCACAATGGGTAACGCTTCCAGATTTAACTAATAACCAAACTGTATCAGGACAATGGACATTTGGAGATATTACTTATGTTAAAGGCGGTACAGGTGACGGTATTGATACTCCTGACGCTACAGATTTATATATTGGTGAAACTAATGCTACTAAAGTGTATGTAGGACGTTCAGGTATTACAACTGAAGTTCAAGGCGATCTTGTAGTACAAGGCAATACCACAACTGTTAATACTGCTACTCTAGATGTCGAAGATAAAAACATTACAATTAATAAAGGTGGCGATGACGCAAGCTCTGAAGGTGCTGGACTTACCGTTGAAAGAACTGGAACGGATGGATCTTTAATTTATGCGGATGCTGCAGCTACTAAATTTAAAATTGGAGCACTTGGAAGTGAAGTAGAAATAGCAGACATTTCAACTGCTCAGACTTTAACTAATAAGAGCATTAATGCCGATGCTAATACTATTACAAACATAGATAATGCAGATATTAAAGCTGCAGCTAATATTGAAAGATCAAAAATTGCAGCAGGCACAGCTGATCATGTAGTTATTAACGATGGTTCTGGCAATTTAAGTAGTGAAGCACAGCTTTCTGTATCTCGTGGCGGGATAGGAATTGGTAGCTATACAACCGGAGATATTCTTTATGCATCGGGTGCAAGTACTTTAGCTAAGCTTGCAGCTGGAACAAATGGGTTTGTTTTAAAACTAAGTGGCGGTCTGCCATCTTGGGCAAATCCAAGGCTTAAAACAATTACTACAAAAAATAGTACTGATAACGTTGCGACGACCGATGAAATTATTGAATCAGACGCTACAGGTGGAAACATCGTCTTAACATTGCCTACTGCAGCAAGTGCAAGTGGATTACAGTTTTCATTTGTTAAAACTGATTCCTCATCTAATACTGTAGAGATTGATGGCAATGGAGCTGAAACTATTTCAGGACAAACTAGTATAACATTAGAAGATCAATGGCAGACATTGACTATTTATTCAAATGGAACTGCCTGGAGGGCTATTTAAATGAAAAAGTATTTATCTTTATTCTTGTGCATACTTGTCGGGTGCGCATCTTTTGCTGCGGTTGATCCATCTAATACAATAAAATTTGGAGATGGCGGCACGACTAATAAGAAGATTCTATTTAACCGTGGTGCAAATAACCCTCAAGTAAGATGGAATGAGGCAACGAGTAAGCTTCAGTTTTCTAACGATGGCTCTGCATTTAGCGATTTTGGTACTGGTACAGGTGGCGGAGCTGTTGGTCTTAATTTATTGCAAGATGATAACTGGGATTTTGAGATTGGATCTCCACCAAGTGACTGGACTGCTTCAGGTGGCAGCTTTATAGCTCAAACAAGTGGTTCAGGACTTTTATTCGATACTCAATCAGGCGCATGGGATGCCTCAGCAGCAAGCCAAACACTTAGCTCAAGCGCTATAGCTATACCTAATGGGTTAAAGGGTGGAAATGGCGCTTTTTATTGCTACTTTCAGACAGCAGCAACAGATTACAAAATACAAATTACTGATGGGACAAATGTATTAAATGAGGTTGATATTCCAGCATTAGATAATGCTTCCAAAATAGGAAATACATTTATTTTTCCAACAAGTGGTAACGTTCAGCTAAAAATAATCTCTGCTAGTGATGCAGCAGTTGTTTATGTGGATAATTGCTATATGGGTTCACCTGAGCCATACCTTGGAACAGTAGCACAGTCATATTTAAAAGGTGCTATTACTTGGACGCAAACAACTAATTGTAGGTGGGATGGAACTGGAACAGATACAGCGCCTGCTGATTTCCCTACAGACGCTGATTGCGATGATAACACTATAACATATGAAGGAGATGCCATTGCAGACGCTTCTAATCCTGGTCAGCTACCACAGATTAGAATCCAAAATTTGCAACCTGGACATTATCAAATTGTTGCGTATGGTGCATTTACAGGCTTAAGAACTAGTGGAGATAAATCACTTGCTGTTTTTAGATTTAATGACGGAACTAATCCAAGCTCTCCAAATAACAACTACGGAGACGTAACGACAAGTGGATCTAATGCTCAGGGCTTAGGTCAAGTAATTGGAGATTTTACCTATACAACTGGATCAAATGAAAAAACATTCAAATTGCAAGGTGGCGCCGTAGACGGTGCAAGAATAGATTCAGGATTAGCAGGAAGTAAATCAGGTCTAAAAATATTGGTTTATTATTTCCCGACAACACAGCAGACTGCTGCGATACCTGATGTAACTAATTGGATTGTAGATGCTAATCTTGGGGGGGCAGATTTTGATTTAGGTACTTCTGCACAAGCTTCTTATATCGAGATGACAAATGCTTCTATGAGCATGATAAAAAATACTGGTTCTTTAGATGTTGGTGTGGCTTGTAGCTCTACTAATCCATCAGTTGTAGGAGATCTGACTTGTTCTGCAGGAAATGAATCAAATGGTATCACATTTAATTTACCTATAGCAGGTAGAGTTTTTGCTTGTGCAAGCTTTAATCATATTATTGGAGTACAAACTGCATCTGCAGTTAGATCTACGTTTGATATTGTAGAAACTCCAAATAATGCACAAACCATTCTACAAAAAACGAATGCAAATGGTCACTCCGAGATTGGGTATAATGCTGGAGCTGGAACTGATTACACTGGTTTTCCTCATACAGTTTGTGGATTTTTAAATTTTAGTTCATCAGGACAAAAAACATTGCGTTTGATGTATGAACAGACTGCTTCAGGTACAATATCTCTTAACAGAGTGTATGCATCTAGGCCTGCTTCTGAGGGTAATTATG
>Ga0180432_10005467_pt1 | contig 16885 bp, 18 predicted proteins | sample SS_ome_10_FD_132414 | JGI IMG/M metagenome (GOLD analysis project Ga0180432, IMG submission 132414) | Hypersaline lake sediment archaeal communities from the Salton Sea, California, USA - SS_1_MS_2 metaG | ecosystem: Environmental > Aquatic > Non-marine Saline and Alkaline > Hypersaline >... | reverse complement strand
TTGAGCCCTATCTTCGCTTGCTATTTCGACCGAAAAGAGCAAATATCGGTAGTGACTAAAGAGGTCGCCGCAGGGCTTCCGATACTCGAAGCCGAAGGTGACGAAGGCGAGCGCGTGAGAATGTGGAAGATTTCAGGGCAGGCACAAATCGATGCCATCCAAAATACATTCAAGAATAAAAGCCTTTACATCGCAGACGGCCATCACCGTTATGAAACTTCCCTGGCCTACAAGTGGCGTATGCTCGAACGGCACCGGGATAAAACCGAGGCGCCGTGGAACAGGGCGCTTATTTATTTATCCGACTTCAACAGCTCCGGGCTTTTAATAAGGCCATATCACCGCGCCATCAAGCATCTGAAGGGAATGAATACCGAGGAATTTCTTTTAGCTATAGACAGGCTGTTCCACAAAACGAAGCTCGAAATAAATCCGTGGCGCGACGGTGAAGAAGCCCTCGAAAAAGCAGGTGATGCTTTGACCGAAGCCTCTCATAAAGGCCCGGCCTATACGCTTATCGCAGCGGATGATGATGACGTATATCTGCTTGTTCCCCGAGCGGAATCCATGCAGTTGCTCGATGACGTCCCGGAAGCGCTTAGACCTTTGGATGTGACAGTGCTTCACCGGTTGGCTTTCGGGGAGATTTTAGAGATAAGCGAGACGGATTTAAGGGCCGGGAAAGTCATACTCTACGACCCCGATTGGCGTGTTATATGGAAGGCGGTTCGGAAGCAAGGATGGGCTGCGGCGTTCTTCTTGAGCCCGGTTCGGCCGGAGCAAGTTAGTGACGTTGCGGAGGCGGGGTTGATTATGCCGCAAAAATCTACATACTTTTATCCTAAAATACCTTCGGGACTGGTGTTTCACCGGTTTAGATGAAAAAATATTAAGGGGAGGAAAAATGACATCGGACGAAAACCTGTACAGCGATACGCTTCAAGTCGAACGAAAGTTTTACTTTTTCGACATCAAGCAAAACAATGAGGGTAGGTTTCTCAGAATAACCGAGAAAAAGAATGATCGTCGAAACTCGATCATAATACCTGCGTCCGGCCTGGCCGATTTTATAGAGAAACTGAAAGATGTGGTGGACGAAGGATTAAAGTGATGGTATGACGCAACCTGAAGGCGGTGGGGATCGGGGCGACATTGCCGGGTTAAGCGATGGGGTGACTCTCGAAAGCCCTTTTCGCGGCCGCGTGAGGATATACCAACCCAAAAAGGGTTATCGCTACAGTATTGACGCATTTCTTTTAGTTGATTTTGCCCTACGGTCAATCATCGATCTCAAGCGAAAGAAGGTAGTTGCGGCCGAGTTGGGCTCGGGATCGGGGGTGGTATCCATGGGTCTTGCGCTTTCCCCGGCAATCGAGCACGTCACAGGCATTGAGATTATACCGGAGCTTGTCTATATGAGTCGCCGCAGTGCGGACTCGAGCGGTCTGGGGAAAAAAGTCGGCTTCATCGAGGGTGATCTTAAAAATCCCACCACCGCAGGTATAAAATATGGATCATTCGACCTGGTGGTTTCCAACCCCCCATACCGACCCGTGGGGGAGGGCAGGGTCAGCCCGGATTTCACAAAAGCCGTCGCTCGACATGAAATAGCGTCTACCGTCGATGATGTGTCACGAAGCGCATCGAAATTGCTGAAGAACGAAGGCAGTTTATGCCTGATATATATTCCCGAGCGATTGCCGGAGTTACTGATGCGCCTGCAAGAGACGGGCATGGAGCCGGTAAGACTGAGGTTCGTTCACCCACGACCCGCCGGCCCCGCGAGAATGGCGTTGGTCGAAGCGCTGAAAAGCTCCTCAAAGGGTATGGAAGTTGAACCGCCGATGTTTGTGCACAATGAGGACGGTAATTACACCGCCGAGATGGAAGCGGCTTTTGAGGGACCGAAATGATCGCCTTCATAGGTATGGGTGGAAATCTCGGAGACCCTCGCGTGAATTTAAAGGAAGCGTTGGCGCAATTGGGTGACCTTTTTCGGATCGAAAGAAAATCCTCGCTTTACCGCACGGCAGCGCTCGGAGGACCGACGGGGCAGCCGGATTGCTATAACGCCGTTGTGGAAGTAGAAACGCAGAGTACGCCGCGGGAAACGTTGAAACTACTTCATGAAATCGAGCGCAGGATGGGACGCGAAAAGACGGAAAAATGGGGCCCGAGGACAATCGATCTCGACCTACTGGACCAGGGCGGACTGGTAATTACTGAAGATGATCTCATCATTCCCCATCCCATGCTGCATCTGAGGGCCTTTGTGCTTGTGCCGCTTGGTGAGATCGCCCCCGAATGGAAACATCCGGCATTCGGCTTTACACCTGGAGAAATGATCGAGAAATTGTCGCCGGAGGATAAATCGGTCATCCTGTCGGTGGAGGAGTGGCTTTGAATCGTTGGCCGTTAATCACCGGCATCGGTCATTTCATCTACAAGCTGGTAAAGGAAATTCTCCGCAAGGCCCGCGAAGGCGCTCCCGGCCCGGCGTTGGGATCGGGTACCGATATGGTGAAATGCCCCCGCTGCTACGTTTATGTTCAGGCCGAAAGCGCTATATCCACCAGGGTCGAAGGCCGCACGTTTCACTTCTGCTCGAAAGAATGCCTCGAAGCGTACCGCCGTGACCATCAAGACATAGACGCGGCGGCATTGGATGCGGGAACCAAGAATAATTACACCTAAATTGAGCGATTTTATAGTTTCAGTATGGACAAGCACGTTGTGGCGCAGGCCCTACGGATCTGTAGGACTTCCAGCCTGCGATTGAGTATATGCAGACATCCCTGCCGGCCAAAATGGTAAAAATTGACCGGATTCAAAGAACATGTTAAACTTGGATTAAGGAGAAAGAAGAATGGGTTTGACTAGCGTAGAGATTGAGGTTGGCAATCCCTCCAATCTGGACGTTACCGAGAAAGTGGAATTTATTGTGGATTCGGGTGCTTTCTATTCCGTAGTGCCTACCGCTGTGTTGGATAAACTCGATATAAAGCCGGTTGCCGAGGAAACCTTCCGGCTCGCAAATGGTGACAAAATAAAGAGAAAGAAAGGCATGGCCTTCTTCCGATATGAAGGGAAAATTGGCAGCGCCGATGTCATCTTCGGAGAAGAAGGTGATTACACCTTGCTAGGCATCATGACCCTTGAAGCCCTCGGCCTGGCCCTGGATCCCATTAAACGGGAACTGAGAACAATTCCCATGTTATTGGCGTCGCTATAGATGGTTTACCAATCCGTCCGATAAAGCAGCGGCCTGTCATCGGGCTGTCCGCACTGGGTTGAACAAGCCCGAAAGTCCGCCTGGATTCAATTCAGTCGGTAGGCATTCGTATGGTAAATCAACTTGATTAATCTTGGTAAATGGTATAATTTTCAATAAAGGAGATTGATGAAGCAATTCAAAATAATCGTTGAAAAACATACGGATGGCTATATAGCCTACCCGTTGGGGCTTAAAGGGATTGTTGTAGGAGAAGGAGACACTTACGATGAAGCCCTTGCCGATGTGAAATCAGCCATTCGATTTCATATAGAAACTTTTGGAGAAGAAATTTTCGATACGGACTCCCCGGTGCTGGAAGCTTTTATAGCTGAAGCGGGCATCTGATTCTCATGCCGAAATTTCCCGTTGATGCTCCCAAATCGAAGGTTATTAAGGCATTGCAGTCGCTTGGATTTAAGCTGGTTAGAGAGGGCAACCACGTAGCCATGCTTAGAGAAAATCCAGACGGAACCAAAACGCCTCTCACCATGCCAAACCACAATAAAATTAAAGCTTCTACATTAAGGACAATTTGTACTCAAGCCGGAATTAAAAGGGACGATTTCTTGAGGGCATATGAAGAAAACTGACAACATTGAACACCGGACTAAAAGTCGCATAGCCGGCTTGAGGCACGAAACACCGAAACCCATCTGGAGGTTTGATTCCTTAGGGAGCATTACTTGCATCCACAAATGTTATTCTTTTCGGCCGGCAAACAGCTTTTCCTCTTCTTTTCGTTTTTCCTTGATGTAGCACACAAGTGGACGTTTGAAAACGTTGTCGCCGCACCGGTTGCACGAGACACATTCGGCTTTTGAAAGATCGCCTTCCTTCCATCTTTTCACCAACCCCGGCTCCTGAATAAATGGTCTCGACATACTCACAAGGTCAGCAGCCCCTTCCTGAACCGCTTTCTCGATAACGCTCGGTGTTCTCAAGCCGCCGACAAGGATTATCGGTACCGAAACGTTTTCCTTTAACGCGGCGGCATAAGGCCGGAAATACGCCTCATCCATCTCCATGACGATGCTTTTTCTTGCGGTTTGCTTTCTGCTTTCTGCTATTCCGCCGGTCACTTCGATGCAATCGATGCCGGCTTCGGTAATTATCTTTGCGACCTTGACCGCTTCGTCGCTATCCAACCCACCCGGGACAAAATCGTCGCAATTCATTTTGATCATAATCGGGTAATCGGCCCCGACCAACTCCCTGGCCCTCTCGACGATTTCGACGATAAACCTCGCGCGGTTTTCGGTATTTCCCCCGTATTTGTCCTCGCGAACGTTTGTGTATGGCGATATGAAATTGCTTATCAGGTATCCGTGCCCGCCGTGCAATTGGACTGCGTCGAACCCCGCTTCCTTCACGCGCCTGCACGCCTGGGCGAATTGCTCGACACTCGCCTTTATCTCCTCGGTCGTCATGGCGTGTGGAGTGACGCCGGTAGCCTCGATTGGAACCGCGGATGGAGCTATCGGATCGGCGCGCCTCAACCCCGGAGTGTCGGACCTGCCCGGATGAACGATCTGCATGGCGAACTTCGAGCCGCGTTCGTGAACGCCGTCGACTATCGGTCGCCAGTGGTCGATAAACTTGTCATCGTCCATGGCGGTAGGGTAGGGCAGTCCCTCCACTTCGGGAAGATTCTTGTACCCGTCGACCTGTGTCGCGCTGGTCATAATCAAACCCACTTCGCCCTCCGCCAACTCGTAATACAGCCTGGCAAGTCTCTCGGTGGGCTGCCCGTCCACAGCGGCATATCCCTCATAAGTCGCAGAACGGACAAACCTGTTTTTCAACGTCATACCGCATACATTCACCTCATCGAACAAAACAGACATTTCTCTTATCTCCTTTTAGCGGGATACTTCGGAAAAAAATAAAGCTTGAAAATGAATTTCATGAGCAATTCCATACTAAACACCCTACGGAATTCAGGATGACAGACTTCCGACGTTTATCAATACCCCCGGAAAGATAGTTGTCAGTTACCGGTTATCGATTTTATCTCCGGTTCTGACAATTGAAAACTGATAAATTTATCACACGGTTAAGCTCGTACGGGCAAGCTTTGCACTGAGCACCCCATACGGGTCTCCGATTCGCATGTCTTCATCCGTCTGGACTGACAACCCCATACGGTGTCTTTGCTTCGTTCCGATTTACATTCGCTCAGTATAACATTAAGCCGATATAGGTTTGCGCCTCATCTTCCATGCCATGGCTATAAACAGTAACGCTGCCAGTATTATTAAACCCCACTCCGATAAAGTCGGGATAAGAGGGCCGGGGCCACCCTCAGGTTCCATCGGGGCGAATTCGCTTAGTGAAGTCACTTCGCCGCATATGATATCGTTGGTCATATCAAGTGTTGTGCTTACATTTACCCAGCCTCCGTCGTTGTGGAACAACCTTATATTCGCTTCGTTGGTGAACTCCGTCTCGTCGTATCCTATGCATACCTCTATTACGCCGGAGTATGCTGCGGTGGTGGAGATGTCGTAATATCGTGGCGGGGTTCCCAGTTTCCAGCCCCCTGGTGGTGCTGTGCCCGTGCCAAGCTCAGTGTAGGAGGAGTCTCCATAAGTTGTGGTAGTATCAAAAGTCAGCGTAACAGCACCCGCAGGTGCGCCACCATCCAACGGTACCCATACATTCGGACCTTCCACTGAATTGTATCCAAGAACAAATCTCTGATGAAGAAATCCCGTGTCGTTTTGACCGCTATTACCTGAAAGGGGAAAAGTACCAAGGTTCGAACCGCCATTTGAAAACTTAGTCACTGTAGAATCGGTTCGGTTAACAACCCATATATTCCCACTGGCATCAACTGTAACATCTTGCGGACTATTTCCGCAGGTATAAGTGTCCAATATAGCCCCATTCGATGACAACTTGACAACATTGCCAAAAAACTGTTGAGCTGTCCAGGCATTTCCATTCTGATCAATCGCAATTCCAAGTCCATAGACATTGCCCGCCCCATAATGCCCGATGAGACTACCGTTATTATCAAATTTATCTACGTAACCATAATTTGTAGCAACCCAAACATTGTTTTCACCATCAATTGCAATTCCTTCGGGAACATTGGTTGTCGGAAACGTTCCAATAAATGAACCGTCATTGGCCAGTTTTGATATGTCATTAGAGCTGCTGTTCGCCGTCCATATGTTTCCAAGGCTATCACAGGCGATAGCGCGTGATATAGAACCTCCTGTGTCATAGGTCCCCAGAAGTGATGCAGTAGGAGAGAATTTTTTAATTGTTGTTCCCCCGCTTCCAAACCATCCATTGCCGTATGGATCGATACACATGGTTGCCCCTGACATGTTGCCGCAACCAGGACAAGAATCCAATGACGTTCCGTTAGAAGAATATACTATTACGTCATTGTTGCTTGAACATCCAAGCCAGACATTCCCACTAGTGCCATCCACCGCAAGTGTTCGACAATTCTCAGTGTTCGGGCTACGAAAATTGATATCTAATGAGCCATCCAAGTTTAATTTATCTACTCGATTATTTGACACATACACATGGTCAACAGGAGCACCGAAAACCAATCCAAAATGGAAAGTTATTGTAATGGAAATAGTCGCTATAATTTTCCAATTCATTTTCTTCTCCCTTTCTTTCGTTACGGCCCTGCAAAGTTATTGTACACGTACCCCGTCATATCTCCGATGGCGAACGGCCCCGGCCTCCAACCGGGTTTGCCCTGCCATATTCCGACCGTGATGCGCTTGACAACGTTCGCAGTTGCGGTGGATATTTTCGCTACTTTATAATCCCTGAGTCCTGCAACCCAATCGATAAGCGGAGTACTTTAGATTTCATCCTGCCCCCCCTTAGGTTATTATGAACGCCTGAAAAATACCTTTTACTTCTATGTAGCACGGTTCGCAGCGAGAGTCAAACGATATTGTTCGATACTGGGAGGACTTGGCTTAACTGCTGTCGGCGCAAAACAATGCCTGCACAACAAGGACTCACGCAACCGTGATTAGCGCGGCCCACGGGCCCAGTAGCATTGCCGGGAGTACACCTCCCACTCTTCTTTCGTTGCGCCTACCAACCCACCAGGGCGGCGAATGTCAGGTGATAGTCAGGTGAATCGGGCGCCATGCCGAACCCTGCGCCGGCGCTTAATGTGAGCCAATCCGCAGGGGCGAAACACGCTCCGATTAAACCCTCGAGTGGGTCATCTCCTCCACCTTCATCGAAATCCGACTCGCCGAAAATCTCCGCCACAAGTTGCCACTTCTCTGCAACAGACCACTCTATCGCAGCGCCGTAGAGCATGGTTTCGTTATCTTCAGGAACGAAAGTAACTCCGGCATTAAGCATTATGCGTATCGGCCCGTGACCGACGGTGCCGAATAGAAAAACCGTGGGGATGATATTGTCGCCTCCGGAGAGTCCCTTGTCCGCTTCGCCGGATGGAAAGGAGGCAATGCCCTCGATGCCCATATTGAAAGGCCCGTCGCCATCGCCAAAAAAGCGGTATTTAAGAAGCATTTCGGAATCGCCCCAGCCGGAGGTGTAACCATCTCCGATATCAATCGAATAAAAGAAATTAACGGCTGCATCGAATTCAAGCCCCGGCGCCAAACCGCCTTTAAGGGCAAGATAGCCGCTAAACTCTTCCATGGAATCATCAGGCCACACCATGTCATTACCCCATTCCATCTCGAAATGGCGAAATTCCGTTGTGCCGGGGTCATCGGTGCTGAGCGGGTGAAAAGCAAACGACGGCGATGACATCACCCAGGATAAAAACAGCGCTAAAATAAAGTACCGAATATATTTGATTTTAATCATTGTAAACCTCCCTGTATGTAACACGATTATGACAATCGTAACACAATAGAATGTGGGTGTCAACACTCCATAGGAGATTTATTCTTTTTTTACCTTATTTTAACAAGGAAATCCGCTTGATTTAAGGTAACTTGTTGATTTGTAACAGCGCTCACTCATTGACAATTCAGAGAGTTATGAGCTAAACTAATACCTGATATAATGTAGGGGTTCGGACGGCCTTTTCGGCGGCGCCGGGCTTCCGAAGTTTCAAGTAGAGAGAAAACGTTTAAGGCGGACGATCAAATCCGACATTGGAGCCTGAGGGAGGCCGATGCATGCCGCGCATTTCCCAGCTAAATAAGCTTCCAGACGAAGAAAAGCGGAATTTATATCGGCTGTTGGTTCCGCCGACCGTTTGCAAACGTTTCGATATTGACCCGAAGATGTTGCAAAACCCAAACAGCGGCTGTGTTTTCATCGATTTGGTCTGTCCTGCCGATTCAATGGAAGCGAGTTTGGACATAAAACACGAAGAGAATAAGGACAGCATATTTTATATCGAGCTCAGCGATTCAAATGATTACACCCAATTACAGTGGGATTTTATAAATGTGAATGACCCTGAATGCGTTAAGTACGCTACTGATGTCGATGCGAAAGGAAAAAGCCGTTGGCTCAACTGGCACTCGAGGAACTTGCCGGAGGAGTTGCGTGCGATGGAAATCGGTCTGGCTCCCGGCCAGACTCGTTGCGGAATGAGGTTAATGAAAGAGATCAACCAGTGCCTGGACGATTTTTGTAGGGCGGTCGGGTTGAAATCCATATTGCTTGAGGCGCTGTTTTACCATACTGCAATACAGTTCGAGCGGCACGGTTACCGATATTTTCGGGGAATAAAGATGATGAGGCGCATAAATGAGCTCTTTCAGCCCGGCCGGGCGTTTCATCAAAAATTGGATGGTTCGGACTTTCGGAAACCGGAATTCGCGAATTCGATCCGTGGGAGGAGTTGGGCCATTCACGACGGTGTTATCGAAGAGGTAGACGATCATATTGCGGATATGTGGGAGCCGCCTGTAATGTACAGGATGGTCGGAGAGCGACACGAAATGAACACTTTCCCCGAAGGCGTATTTTGAGCACAAAGGGGCCTTTTCTCGACTGACCGATGGGTTTATAATAATTCTCAAACAGCGAGAGATTTTATTCGGGTTTTTTTGGGAGGTAATATGTACGAGCGCAATGTACAGCGAATCGAAGAAGTGGTTAAGAAACAAAACGAATGGCGTCTCAATACGATAAACCTTATCGCAAGCGAGAACGTGCTCAGCGACCGTGTTCGGCGTCTGGCGGGAAGCGACTTTGCACACCGCTACGCCGAAGGGCATCCCGGAGAGCGTTATTACCAGGGAACCGACATGATCGACGAGATAGAAACCTGGGCCAAGCAGCACTTAAAGACCCTCTTTAAGTGTCGCCAGGTGGACGTTAGGCCGACCAGCGGCACCGTAGCCAATGACGCTACCTTCAGCCAACACATTAACCCCGGGGACATCGTAATGGTCAATAGCACCGCCGGCGGCGGGCACATCAGCCATCACGCAGTCGGCAGCGTCGGCAAATACACGGAAAATATCGTCGACTTCCCATTTACCGACGACGGGTACCACCTGAACGTCGAGGACACCGCATACCTGATAAATAAGCTTCATCCGAAGCTGTTGGTGCTCGGCAAAAGCCTCTTTTTATTTCCCGAGCCGATAAAAGAATTGAAAGAGATTTGTCGGAAAAACGGCACGACGATCATTTATGACGCGGCTCACGTCCTAGGCCTCATAGCGGGAGGGAAATTTCAGGATCCACTATCGGAAGGCGCCGATTTTATAACCGGCAGCACTCACAAGACATTCTTCGGTTCACAGCGCGGGATAATACTCTCGAATGCAAAACAGAAAGAATGGGAGAAAATCGACAAGGGCGCATTCCCGGGATCGAGCTCGAATCACCATCTCGATACCCTCGTAAGCCTTGCGATAACGACTTACGAAATGTTGGAATACGGCGCCGAGTATGCCGATCAAGTGGTTAAAAACGCTAAAGCCTTCGGGCAGAAGCTATACAACCTCGGTTTCAGAGTTCAAGCCGAGGAGTACGGGTTTACGGAATCGCATCAGATCGCGGTGGATGTCACCGAATTCGGCAGGGGTGATGAGGTCGCCCGCATTTTGAAAGATAACAATATAATCTGCAACATGAACCTGCTGCCTTTCGAGCCGCTGGAAAACGTCAACAACCCCGCCGGGATAAGGCTGGGTGTGCAGGAAATGACAAGATTCGGAATGAAAGAAGCTGAAATAGGTACCATTGCCGATTTCTTCAAAAAATGCCTGATCGAAGGAAAGTATGTGGGAGACGAGGTTACGGAATTCAGGCAAGGATACCAAAAAGTCCTATATTCCTACGATGATTTCCCCGATAATGAAGTGAAAGAGGAAAAATAAAACGCACAAGTGAAATAAAATCAGTAGAGGAAAATTTTCATGATCGACGTTCAAAACCAGCCGGATCATCGCCGGATAAACATACAAAAGGTGGGTATTAAGGATATTAACTACCCGGTTATTGTACTTGATCGAGCGAACGAAATTCAACACACCGTAGCTCGAGTGAACATGTATGTGGATTTGCCGCACCAGTTCAAGGGCACGCATATGAGCCGGTTCATCGAGGTGCTGAACAAGTACCACGGCGAAATCAATCCGAAAACGTTTCTCGATATTCTCGACGAATTGCGCGAGTCCCTCGATGCAAAAAGCGCCCACGTAGAAATGACATTCCCATACTTCATAAATAAAAAAGCGCCCGTATCCGGTGAGGAAAGCTTGATGGAATATCGTTGTTCCTATACCGGCGTCGTCAACGAAGATAAAAGAAACTTTCTCGTCGGAATACAGGCTCCCGTAAATACTCTGTGCCCGTGCTCACGCGAAATATCTGATCGCGGCGCGCACAACCAGCGCGGTATCGTCACCGTTATGCTGGAGTCTAAAAAATTCTTCTGGCTCGAAGATGTTATAAAACTTATCGAAGGAAACGCATCCAGCGACGTCTATTCTCTACTCAAAAGAGAAGACGAAAAATTGCTCACCGAACGCGCGTACGACAATCCTATGTTCGTCGAAGACGTTGTGAGAGAAATCGCTCTACATTTGAATAGGGACGATAATTTCACATGGTTCAGTGTCGAGGCCGAAAACTTCGAGTCCATTCACAACCACAGCGCTTATGCTTACGTGGAAAAAAGAACGGAATCCGAGCAAATAACCTAAAATTTTCTCTGTACGAGCGACCGGTATATACGGACGGTATTATGACCCGTCACCATCGCTCGTATATCGGGAAAGCCCGATAGATAAGCCTCTTTTTTCACCGAAAGGTAATCTGATATCCGTTAACTTATCTCCGCCAGGTGTAGGACAGGGTGAAGACCATGATAAAAAAGCCGCCGTTGGCGTCTACATCAAAATCCTCATCTATATAGGTGATTTTGTCTATTTCTCCCGGTTCTATCCCTTCCGGGTATAATACATCCGATATATCTTCCTCCGTAGTCGTATAGCAATAATGTTTTTCGCCGCTTTTATAAGAAGCCAGATGATAATAAAGCTGTCCACCAAGCGACCAACGTTTCTTGCTGCCCAGATAGTATTCGTATCCCACACCGAGGTCGAGTCCGACTACCGGATTGGAGAAAATCTGCCAGTCGTCTTCGTGCTCGAGAGAAAACGAGGATATGCCGAATCCCAGCATAACGAACGGATTGAACGCCTTATTCGTCATAAAGGCATATCGGGCATCAAATGCAAGCTCCCCGAAGCCCCAATTTACTCCACCTTCATCGGTGGAACCGACGATTCCAATGAACTTGCTATTGATGCTGAAGGCGTCCGTGAACCCGTATCCCCAGTCTATTGCATTGAAGGCCAACCCCGACTGAGGCTGATATTCGTCTGCAACGCCCCCGCTCAAAACAGGAATGCCCGGTCCAAGACCGGCGCCGATACGGAGGCCTTTAGCCGCCCATGCCGGCGAGGAAATGAAAAATACAGCTAAAGCAATAAGAAAAATAACGGATTTTTTGCTTACCATGATTTACCTCCTTGAGTGTTGTATTCTTTGATAATGGCTATAAGTATATAAGAAATATGTGCTAATGTAAAACGGGCCGGGGTAAATTCCCCGGCCCATTAGAATTTTTATCCGGTTTATTCTTAGAACATACCTTCGACTTTTCCGGTTTTTAAGTTGATGTCGATCTTTCGATATGCCGGATCGGAAGCGGTGCCCGGCATAAGCCTGATAGCGCCGGCGACGGGGCAGAGAAATTCCGCGCCCTTGTAAGTAAGGATGTCGCGTACCTTGAGCGTCCATCCTTTGGGCGCGCCCGGCACTCCGGCGACATCGGTGAGGGAAAGATGGGTCTTAACCATCATAGTAGCGAGGTTCTTGGCCTTGGGATCCTTCTCAAGTCGATCGAGTTTGGCTTGAGCCTCCTGGGTATAGCTGACGTCTTTGGCGCCGTAGACCTCTTTGGCTATCTTGAGAATGCGCTGGGAGTGAGGCATGGTGTTCGGATAGAGGAGTTTGAATTTCGTTTTGGTTTTGCACGCATCGACGACCGCGTCCGCCAACTCAAGAGCGCCGTCTCCGCCTCGAGCCCAGTGCTCGGAATACGCCACGCGCGCGCCGGCCTTCTCGGCGATTTTGCGAACCGTGTTGATTTCTCGTTTGGTGTCGGCGGTGAAAGCATTGAGGCACACCACGGGGGTGACACCGGCCTTGCGGATGGTTTTGATGTGATGAACGAGGTTTGACTCGGCGCCCTTTGTGACAAGCTTGATGTTTTCCTTGGTGTATGCCTCGTCCAAGGGCCGCCCGGGGACGACTTTCGGTCCGCCACCGTGCATCTTGAGGGCGCGAATAGTGGACACAAGCACCGAAACGTTGGGCACCAGGCCGGAGGCGCGGCACTTGACGTTCCAGAACTTCTCGAAGCCGATGTCGGCGCCGAAACCGGACTCGGTTACGTGGTAATCGCCGAGTTTGAGGCCGATCTGATCCGCTACAATCGAACTCTGGCCCACGGCGATGTTTGCGAAGGGGCCGGCATGTACGAATACCGGTTGCCCCTCGACGGTCTGCATAAGATTGGGGTTGAGCGCCTTGAGCATGAGAGCGGTCATAGCGCCACCCACCTCGAGATCGCCGGTGGTTACCGGGTCGCCTTTCTTGTTGTAAGCCACGACTATTCGATCCATTCGCTGACGGAAATCCTTCAGGCTGGTGAACATTGCCAGACAGGCCATAATTTCCGAGCTTACAGAGATGGCAAAGCCGGTTTTCATCATGAAGCCGTCCATTTTGCCGCCGATGCCTATAATGATCTCACGAAGCGCCTGGGCACAGAAATCCACAACCCATCTCATCTCAATGTTGCGCGGATCGATGTCGAGGCGCTTGAGCCTCTTGCTCTTGAGTATTTTGTTGTCGTAATTGAATTCGTGCTGCATGCGGGAAGTGAGGGCGACCATTGCCAGGTTGTGGGCGTTGGTTACGCAGTCGATGTCGCCGGTAAGTCCGAGCGAGAAATCGGTGAGAGGCACGCATTGTGAAACGCCACCTCCGGCAGCGCTGCCCTTAATGTTGAAAGTCGGACCGCTCGATGGCTGGCGTATGGCGCCCACCACGTTTATTTTGCGTTTGCCCATACCTTCAATCAATCCCATGGCTGAAGTGGTTTTCCCCTCCCCAAGCGGTGTAGGCGTGATCGCTGTCACGTTGATGTACTTGGCGGCGGGCGCTCTTTTAAGCCGCTTGAGTACCATATCGAAGTCCACTTTGGCAACCTTACGGCCCATGGGGATAAGCTCTTCAGGCTTGAGACCCATCTCCGCAGCGAGATCCTGCGGGGTTTTCATGGTCTTTTCCGCAGCCTCGGCCACTTGCCAATCCTCCATGAAATTTTTGTTTAAGTTAAATTTCATCCTCCACATCCTCCTTTATGAATTTGATATGCCGGATATTACCAGCTTCTAACCCGGAAAAATTTCAGGGTTATCTTGCATACTTGCATAGACTGGAAGGTTAGAAAGTCTAACATGAAATTATTATCGGTGCAACCCGGTGTTTAGTGCGAGTGCGAGGTATTTCACAATATATGGTGAACTTCGCATTGAGCACTTCGCACATCTAAGTTATATCGCGCGACTCGAAACGCCGTACGGCCAGGAGCATAAAAATAACGCCGGCAAAGAAGAGTACCGCAGCGTCTTGCGGAGATATTCCACCTCGGTGCAGAATTTTGGAAGCGTCGCAATAATAAAACGGCGTCAGGCGCGCCAGGATGATCCACTTGCGCGCTATCGAAATAACCATGTTGATCATGAAAGTACCGAGCGCGACGCCCATGCCTATTCCGATGACCTTTTTCTGCTCGTCTGCGCCGGCGCTTATCAGGAATGAAAATCCCGCAAAGCAAAAAAGCAGCAGGTAGTTATTGAGGAATATCTCGGCGTATAAGGCAAACGAGGCGGGGTCGTCGATCCATAGCATGTGAGCCAGCACGATGGAAAAATAAGCCGCAGCCAGCAGAACGGCGAGGTTGATTGCGAGAGCTGTAAACTTGCCTAGCGCTACCGCCCGGCGTCGAATAGGTTGCGCCAGCAGCATTTCCATGGTGCCGGATTCCACTTCTCCGGCGAGCGCTCCGGCGGCATATATTACCACATAAGCCGAAAGAAGAACTCCCATCCAGGAAAATATCTCCATGGTAAGCCACATATCGAAGATTCTCCGGCTTTCGAGATACTCGGCCTCCTTTCCCATCATTGCCAGGATGAGCGCGCTTTCTTCCATATAAGCGTCCACAATATCGCCAAGACTGGGAAACAGGTACACAATCAGCATATACATTATGCATACACCGGCTATCCATATAGCCAGCACCGCGCCGTTGTCTCTGATGGCCCACTCCAGGATGCGCTTCACCGGTCCGACTCCTCGCTTTCGCTGTAATATTCGAGGAAAATCTCCTCGAGACTCGCGTCACCGATGCGGATGTTCACGATATCGAGTTCGGAAAGCGCACGAAGTATTGCCGGGTAGTTCCCATCGATGGTGAGCGATAGTACGCCGTTTTCGTATGTCGCGGTTTTAACGCCCGGGATCAGAAAATTTTCGGCGTCGACCGGTGAAGTCGGCTGCGCTTCAAGGTGTTTGACTCGCTTCGATTTCAGGTCGTCAATATGTTCGACCGCTATCAGCCGCCCCTCGCGGACGATTCCCACCCGGTGGCAAACCCGCTCGACTTCCACCAGAATATGGCTGGAAAGAAATATCGTTTTTCCGCTTGCGTGTTCTTCCTCGATAAGCTTATAAAACTCCTGCTGCGCCAGCGGGTCGAGGCCCTGGGTGGGCTCATCGAGTATCAACAGCGGCGCTCCGTGCATAAAAGCCGCCACGATGGCGAGCTTCTGCTTCATACCGTGCGAAAAGCCTTTTATTTTCCGGTCGAGATCGAGGTCGAAACGCGCCGCCAGCTCGAGTGCTTTATCCGTTGCTTCCGCGCGCAACGCCGCCCAGCGCTCGATAAATTCTCTCCCGGTAAGATACCCGTAAAGGCCCGGTTCGCCCGGGAGATAGCCCACTTCCTTGCGATAGGCAGGGTCGATCATATCCACCCTTTGGCCGTCCAGCCACGCTTCGCCCGCAGTAGGTTTCAACAACCCCACCAGCAGCCGGATGGTGGTGGTCTTGCCCGCGCCGTTAGGGCCTAAAAACCCGAAAACCTCGCCCCGCTCGACGGATAAATCGAGATTCTCGATACCCCTCGTCGGGCCGTAAAACTTCGTCAAACCCTTTGTCTCGATTGCTTTCATAGTTCCCATGGAACTTTGTAACATAACCGAAAGAAACGGTCAAGCGAGCGGGTTATAAAGTGCGGATACGCCGAAGCCTGCCTGTAGGGATTTATCCGTGCTCCCGATCGCGACTGGAAAATATGATTTTATCGGAAATTGCTTAAAAATGGGTACCGTGATATATTGAAAATAGAAATGGATAGAGGTAGACGTTGGATTTCAAATTTTCCAGTCATGCAAGGTTGATGATACGTGAACGGTCTATTTCTGAAGAGTGGGTACAACAAACAATCAATTTTCCTGACCGAACGGAGGTTGGAAAGGATAAAAACGTTCATTACATTAAGGTCATTCCGGAACATGGGGGGCGTTTTTTACATGTGGTGGTGAATACTAACGTAACTCCCAAAAGAATTATCACGGTTTTTTTCGACCGTCGTTTGAGGAAACAATCATGAGACTAAAAATAGATAAAGAAAGCGATGCGCTATATTTCAGGCTTGACGAATCGCCTGTTGTGGAATCCGAGGAAGTTCAACCCGGCGTCATTCTGGATTTTAACGATGAAGGTAACGTAATAGGGATTGAAATTCTCAATATCAGTACCCGCGTCGCTCCCGATATGCTGCAAGTTCTTCAATTTGAAACAGCGTGACTACTAATGAAAATACTGCTTCGAGTGTTCCACCCCGGGTCTTACCGGGAAGGTTTATGCGGACTTTTCTGAAGCACCAGTTCGCCGAGTTCCGTGCCGATGTTTCTTGCCACAGCGTCGCACTTGGCCTTCAGGATGACGAAGAGGTCGGGGCGACTGCCTTCGAGCGTTTCGTAATTCGCCTGCCCTTTAGATACCGCCACGTCTGCGGAATAGTAAAGTTTCCGG
>Ga0180432_10005466_pt1 | contig 16887 bp, 22 predicted proteins | sample SS_ome_10_FD_132414 | JGI IMG/M metagenome (GOLD analysis project Ga0180432, IMG submission 132414) | Hypersaline lake sediment archaeal communities from the Salton Sea, California, USA - SS_1_MS_2 metaG | ecosystem: Environmental > Aquatic > Non-marine Saline and Alkaline > Hypersaline >... | reverse complement strand
CGGCGCAGTTCGGCGACCCCGTCGCGCTGGCCGGCCGCCACCGCCACCACGGGCACGCCCAGAGCCCGGCTGAACGCGGCCATGTCAAGCCGGCCGTTGCGGCGGGCCAGATCATCGGCGAAGGTGACGACGACGCAGATCGGCAGCCCGGTCTGGGCGACCTGGGCCAGCAATCCCAGAGAGCGGCGCAGGGTCGTCGCATTGAGCAGAACCAGCATCGCGTCGGGCCGGTCGGCGTCGCCGGAAGCGTCGAGGATGTCGACCACGATCTGCTCGTCCGGGCTGATCGGATCCAGGCTGTAGGTGCCGGGCAGGTCCTCGACCAGCACGCTGCGCCCGCCGTCGAGGCGGGTACGGCCCTCGAACTTCGAGACGGTGACCCCGGGGTAGTTCCCGGTCTTGGCGTGCAGACCGGTCAACGCGTTGAACAGCGTCGTCTTGCCCGAGTTGGGGCTGCCGACCAGCGCGAAACGGGTCAACCCGGAATCGGCGGTGGTCGTCGGCCCCGATCCCCCGTGGCAGCCGTCAGTCAACGGATCGTTTCGACGTGGATGCCCGCCGACTGGCTACGGCGCAGCGCGATCTCGTAATCACCCACCCGGAAGATCGCCGGGTCACCCAGCGGCGCACGCCGCACCATCTGCACCTCGGTCCCGGGAACCAGGCCGAGATCGAACAACCGGCGGCTGGTGCTGGCCTCGACCTCGCTGCCGTAGCAGGTGATGGTGGCCCGCTGGCCGGGTCGTAGGTTGGCGAGGGTGTGCGCGGAAGCCGACTCTGCGGAGGCGAGCCGGCGGCGGCACAGCATCTCGGAGACCGGTGACATGGAAGTTAGGCTAGCATTACCTCGCCTTCAGGCAAGGGTCCAAAGTCCCCTCCTGTGACCGGCCCCACCGCACCCGGTAGCACCGCGGCTGGAACACTGGTCCTCATGACCGATCAGACGGCTTCCGGGGTGCGCTCCGCCCTTCCCGCAGCCGCCTCTGCTGCGCTGTTCGAGCAGGCCTGCGGCGTGATCCCGGGCGGGGTCAACTCCCCGGTCCGGGCGTTCAGCGCGGTCGGCGGCACCCCCCGGTTCATCACCTCCGCCCGCGGTTGCTGGCTGACCGACGCCGACGCCAACCGCTACGTCGACCTGGTCTGCTCGTGGGGCCCGATGATCCTCGGCCACGCCCATCCGGCCGTGGTCGAGGCGGTGGCGTCGGCCGCCGCCGACGGGCTGTCCTTCGGAGCGCCCACGCCGGCCGAGGCGGAGTTGGCGATGGAGATCGTCGACCGGGTCGCCCCGGTTCAGCGGGTGCGGCTGGTCAACTCCGGCACCGAGGCCACCATGAGTGCGGTGCGCCTGGCCCGCGGCTTCACCGGTCGGGCCAAGATCGTGAAGTTCGCCGGTTGCTACCACGGCCACGTCGACGCCCTGCTGGCCGATGCGGGCTCCGGCGTGGCGACACTGGGCCTGCCGTCCTCACCCGGTGTCACCGGAGCCACCGCCGCGGACACGATCGTTCTGCCCTACAACGACATCGCCGCCGTGGAGGACACCTTCGTCCGGTTCGGCGACACCATCGCCGCGGTCATCACCGAGGCTGCCCCCGGGAACATGGGTGCGGTCGCGCCGCTGCCCGGTTTCAACGCGGCGCTGCGCCGGGTCACCGCCGAGCACGGCGCGCTGCTCATCGTCGATGAGGTGATGACCGGCTTCCGGATCACCCGATCCGGGTGGTTCGGGCTCGACCCGGTCGCCGCCGACCTCTTCACCTTCGGAAAAGTGATGAGCGGCGGCTTGCCGGCCGCGGCCTTCGGCGGTCGCCGGGAGGTGATGGAACGTCTGGCCCCGCTGGGCCCGGTCTACCAGGCCGGGACGCTGAGCGGGAATCCGGTGGCGGTGGCGGCCGGGCTCGCCACCCTGCGTAACGCCGACAAGGCCGTCTACGCCGCGCTGGACGCCAACGCCGACCGGCTGGCCGGGCTGCTTTCTGAGGCACTGGGCGCCGAAGGCGTTGCGCACCGGGTGGCCCGGGCGGGCAGCTTCCTCTCGGTGTTCTTCACCGAAGAGCCCGTCACCGACTTCGCCTCAGCGCGATCCTCCGACACCTGGCGCTTCCCGCCGTTCTTCCACGCGCTACTCGACGGTGGGGTGTACGCCCCGCCCAGCGCATTCGAAACATGGTTCGTCTCAGCGGCTCTCGACGACGATGCCTTCGAGACCATCGCCGCCGCCCTGCCCGCCGCCGCACGGGCGGCCGCACAGGCAAGTCCCTCATGAGAACGATCGTGCACGTCATGCGCCATGGCGAGGTGCACAATCCCGAGGGCATCCTCTACGGCCGGCTGCCGGACTACCACCTCTCCGAACGCGGCCGGGCGCAGGCCGAGGCGGTGGCCGAGTGGCTGGCCGGCCGCGACATCGTGCACATCGCCGCCTCGCCGCTGGACCGGGCCCAGGAGACCGCCGCGCCGATCGCCGCCCGGCGCGGTCTGGAGATCCAGACCGACGACGCGCTCATCGAGTCGCACAACGTCTTCCAGGGCGAGCGGGTTTCGCCCGGCGACGGCGCTCTGCGCGACCCGCGCAACTGGTGGCACCTGCGCAATCCGCGGCTGCCGTCCTGGGGCGAGCCCTATCACGAGATCGCCGAGCGGATGACCGGGGCGCTGCACCGCGCGCGGGCCGGGGCCGAGGGGCACGAGGCGGTCTGCGTCAGCCACCAGCTGCCGGTGGAGACGCTGAGACGGTCGATGAACTCCCAGCCGCTGCATCACTTCCCGACCCGCAGACTGTGCAACCTGGCCTCGCTCACATCGTTCTACTTCGACGGGGACGAATACGTCGGCTGGGGCTACGCGGAGCTCGCCGGGCGGTGAGGTGGCTGGTGGCGGTGCTGTTGGCCGCAGTGCTGTCGACCGCGGCGCTCACCGGGTGCGCCACCGGCGACGATGCGGTGGCCCAGGGCGGGACGTTCGAGTTCGTCGCACCCGGCGGCAAGACCGACATCAGCTACGACCCGCCGGAGAGCCGTGGCACGCCGGGGCCGCTGTCCGGCCCGGACCTGATGGACACCGCACGCACCCTCTCGCTGGAGGACTTCGCCGGGAAGGTGGTGGTGATCAACATCTGGGGGCAGTGGTGTGCGCCGTGCCGCTCCGAGATGACCCAGCTGCAACGGGTGTACGACGAGACCCGGGACACCGGCGTGGCATTCCTCGGTATCGACGTGCGCGACAACGACATCCAAGCCCCCCGGGATTTCGTCGTCGAACGCGGCATCACCTTCCCGTCCATCTACGACCCGGCGATGCGCACCATGATCGCCTTCGGCGGCCGCTATCCCACCACAGTCATCCCGTCGACCATCGTGCTGGACCGCGAGCACCGGGTGGCCGCGGTCTTCCTGCGGGAACTCCTCGCCGAGGACCTGCTGCCGGTGGTCCGGCGGCTGGCTGCCGAACCGGTTCCGGGCCCTCCGGAGACGCCATGACGTCGCTGGCCGAAACCGCCGCGGCAGGGCCACTGCTGGTTGCGCTGGGGCTGTGCGTGCTGGCCGGGCTGGTGTCCTTCGCCTCGCCGTGCGTGGTGCCGCTGGTCCCCGGCTACCTGTCGTATCTGGCCGCGGTCGCCGGCGCCGACCGCCCTGGTGCGGCGGGGTCGCGGTGGCGGGTCGCCGGTTCGGCGGCGCTGTTCGTGGTGGGCTTCACCGTGGTGTTCGTGCTGGGCACCGTCGCGGTGCTGGGTGCGACGACGGCCCTGATCACCAATCAGATTGTGCTGCAACGGGTCGGCGGGATACTGACCATCATCATGGGGCTGGTCTTCATCGGCTTCGTCCCGGCACTGCAGCGCCAGGCCCGCTTCACCCCGCGCCAGTGGGCCGGTCTGGCCGGGGCGCCGCTGCTGGGCGCGGTGTTCGCACTGGGCTGGACCCCGTGCCTGGGTCCGACCCTGACCGGTGTGATCGCGGTGGCCTCGGCGACCGAGGGCGCCGACGTCGCCCGCGGCGTGGTCCTGGTCATCGCCTATTGCGTCGGCCTGGGGCTGCCGTTCGTGCTGCTGGCGCTGGGCTCGGGCTGGGCGGTCGGCGCGTTCGGCTGGCTGCGGGCGCACACCCGCGATATCCAGGTGTTCGGCGGCGTGCTGCTGGTTGCCGTCGGGGTGGCGCTGGTCACCGGCGTGTGGAACGACTTCATCTCCTGGGTGCGGGACGCCTTCGTCAGTGATGTGAGGCTGCCGATATGACCACCATCGCGCTGAGGGGCTGGCGGGCGCTGACCTCGATGGGCACTGCACTGGTGCTGCTGTTCCTGCTGGCGCTGGCCGCCGTGCCCGGTGCGCTGCTGCCGCAGCGCAGCCTCAACGAGTCCAAAGTCGATCAGTACCTGGCCGAGCATCCCGTCCTGGGACCGTGGCTGGACCGGCTCCAACTCTTCGACGTGTTCGCCAGCTTCTGGTTCACCGCGATCTACGTGCTGCTGTTCGTCTCACTGGTGGGCTGTCTGACCCCGCGCACCTTCGAGCACCTGCGCAGCCTGCGCGCCACCCCGGTGCCCGCGCCGCGCAACCTGTCCCGGCTGCCCCGGCACGCCGTTCTCACCGTCGCCGGTTCGGCCGACCAGGTGGCGCAGCGGATCGGCGGCCGGCTCCGGGGCTGGCGCCGGGTGACCCGCGGCAGCGAGGGGGTCGTCGAGATCTCCGCCGAGAAGGGCTATCTGCGCGAGTTCGGCAACATCGTCTTCCACTTCTCGCTGCTGGGGCTGCTGGCCGCCGTCGCCATCGGGCGGCTGTTCGGCTACGAGGGCAACGTCATCGTCATCGCCGACGGCGGGCCCGGCTTCTGCTCGGCATCCCCGGCGGCGTTCGACTCATTCCGGGCCGGCAACAGTGTCGATGGGACCGGCCTGTACCCGATCTGCATCCGGGTCAACGACTTTCAGGCCAGCTACCTGGCATCCGGGCAGGCGACGGCGTTCGCCTCCGACATCGAATATCAGGCCGGCGCCGACCTGGCCACCGGGACCTGGCGGCCCTACCGGCTGGAGGTCAACCATCCGCTGCGGGTCGGCGGTGACCGGGTCTACTTGCAAGGACACGGGTACGCACCGACGTTCACCGTCACTTTCCCCGACGGCCGTGAGCGCACCCAGACCGTGCAGTGGCTGCCCGAGGACCAGTTGACCATGTTGTCCGCGGGGGTGGTCCGGATCGACCCGCCCGCAGGCCTGTACCCCGCAGACCAGCGGCGCAAGCAGCAGATCGCGATCACCGGACTGTTCGCCCCCACCAAGGAACTCGACGGCACGCTGCTCTCGTCGAAGTTCCCGGCCGCCGACGATCCCGCGGTGGCGGTGGACATCTACCGCGGCGACGCCGGACTGGACAGCGGCCGGCCGCAGTCGCTGTTCACCCTTGACCACCGGTTGCTCGAGCAGAAACGGTTGACCAAGGTCAAGCGGGTCAACCTCGTCCTCGGCGAACAGGTCAGCCTCGGCGACGGCACCACCGTGCGTTTCGACGGTGCCACCCCGTTCGTCAACCTGCAGGTCTCCCACGATCCTGGGCAGGGATGGGTGCTGGTGTTCGCTCTGACCATGATGGCCGGGCTGGTGGTGTCGCTGGTGGTGCGCCGGCGCCGGGTGTGGGCCCGGATCACCCCGCAGGAGCGCACTGCGCCGGGCACAGCGACAGCGGGTAGCGTTATCGTCGAATTGGGTGGGCTGGCCCGCACCGACAACTCCGGTTGGGGTGAGGAATTCGACGCCATGACCCGGTGGGTGGCGGAAGAGAAAGCGCGATGAACGGCGATCAGATCGACCTCGGCCTGGCCCGGTACTCAGACTGGGCCTTCACCTCTTCGGTGCTGGTCATGCTGCTGGCGATGCTGATGCTGGCCGTGGAACTGGCCGGCAGCCGGTCACAGCGGGCCGAACAGCGTGATCTGGTCGCCGCCGGCGGCGTGGGCGGCGGGGTGGACCTCGACAGCGATCGGCCCGGAGTCGTCGCCGCGGCCCCGATCCGGGGGGCGGGTGAACGGTTCGGCCGCGCCGGGGTGGCGCTGGTCTACCTGGGAATCGCGCTGTTGGGGGCCTGCATAGTGCTGCGCGGGCTGTCGACCTCGCGGGCGCCGTGGGGCAACATGTACGAGTTCATCAACCTGACCGCCTTCTGCGGCCTGCTGGCCGCCGCGGTGGTGCTGCGCCGGCCGGGTCTGCGCACGCTGTGGGTTTTCGTGCTGCTGCCGGTGCTGGTCCTGCTGACGGTCTCGGGCAAATGGCTCTACACCCACGCCGCGCCGGTGATGCCCGCACTGCAGTCCTACTGGCTTCCCATCCACGTCTCGGTGGTCAGCCTCGGGTCCGGGGTGTTCTTGGTCGCCGGGGTCGCCAGCATCCTGTTCCTGCTCAAGACCTCCCGGCTGGGCCGCCCGGACGCCCAGGGCGCGCTGGCCCGGCTCGTCGCGCACCTGCCCGACGCGCAGACCCTGGACCGGATCGCCTACCGCACGACCGTGTTCGCCTTCCCGGTGTTCGGCTTCGGAGTGATCTTCGGGGCGATCTGGGCTGAAGAGGCCTGGGGCCGCTACTGGGGCTGGGATCCCAAGGAGACGGTGTCCTTCATCGCCTGGGTGGTCTACGCCGCCTACCTGCACGCCCGCTCGACGGCGGGCTGGCGCGACCGCAAAGCGGCCTGGCTGAACGTGCTCGGTTTCGTGGCGATGGTGTTCAACCTGTTCTTCATCAACCTGGTCACGGTCGGCCTGCACTCCTACGCCGGCGTCGGCTGACGCCGGACCGGGTGCCCCGGTCAGTCCTCAGCGGGGCTTGTTGTCGCCGCGGCCGATCCGCCAGAGGAAGTCCGGATCGTCGTCAGGTCCGATCACCCGCGTCGTGGGCCGGTGCGCCTGCGCACCGCGCAGAGCCCGCCAGCCGACGAACGCCAGTGCGGCGATCACCAGGATGAGCAGCAGGTAGAGCACTGAAGAAAACCTCCTTCATTGCGAATATACGCGCGTCGGTAGGCTCGGCGACGTGACCGACAACACCGCCGGCCCGACCAATGGCGGCACCGGGCGGATGCTCCGCGACGTGGTCGTCTACACCCTGGCCCGGCTGGCCCTGGTGGCCGCGCTGACCGCGGTGCTCTTCTTCGCCGCCCGGCTGCTGGGCATCACCGAGTTTCCGCTGGCGGTGGCCATGCTCTTCGCGATCCTGATCTCGCTGCCGCTGGGCATCTGGCTGCTGGGGCCGCTGCGCAGCAGGGCCACCGCCGGGATCGCCGCGGTCGACGAGCGTCGGCGCCGGGACCGCGAGGAGTTGCAGGCGCGGCTGCGCGGCGAACATCCCGACGACTAGCCGGATCCCGCCAGCGCCAGCGCCGCGGCCACCGCCGACGACCACACCAGCATGGTCAGTCCGGTGTCGCGCAGCACCGGGATCAGCTCCCGCCCGCCCTTCCCCCCGCGTACCGGCCCGGCCGCCCGCGCCGCCAGGGGCGCCGCGAGAAAGCCCGCCGCGGCCCACGGGGTGGCCGGCATCAGGGCCAGGGTCATCGCGGCGGCCAACGCCAGCAGGCACTGGTAGAGCACCCGGGTGCGGGCGTCGCCGAGGCGAACCGCCAGGGTCATCTTGCCGGCCACCGCGTCGGTCGGGATGTCACGCAGGTTGTTGGCCACGAGCACCGCTGCCGACAGCGCACCGGTGGCCACCGCCGCCGCCAGACCCACCCAGTCCACCCGGAGTGCCTGGGTGAACTGGGTGCCCAGCACCGCGACCAGACCGAAGAACACGAACACCGCCACTTCGCCCAGGCCGGCATAGCCGTAGGGCCGGGAACCGCCGGTGTAGAGCCACGCCCCGGCGATACAGAGCACGCCGACGACGATCAGCCACGGCGCGCTCGCCAGCGCCAACACCAGTCCGGCCACCGCCGCCACCGATAGGCTGGCCACCGCGGCAGCCAGCACCGACCGCGGGGAGGCCAGCCGGGAACCGACCAGCCGCAGCGGCCCGGACCGCACGTCGTCGGTGCCGCGGATGCCGTCGGAGTAGTCGTTGGCGTAGTTGACGCCGACGACCAGTGCCAGCGAGACCGTCAGCGCCAGAAGCGCTTTCCACCACACCGCACCGTGCAGCCAGGCTGCCGCGCCGGTGCCGGCGACCACCGGCGCGATCGCGTTGGGCAGGGTGCGGGGGCGGGCCCCCTCGATCCACTGCGCGAGGCTGGCCATCAGCGGCTGGCCAGTTCGAGCACGAGGTTGATGGTGCTGGCCAGGACGACCGCGCCCAGCAGGAAGCTGACCAGTGCGTGGGCCAGGACCGACCCGCGCATCCGCCTGCTGGCCAGATCGGTGTCGGACACCTGATAGGCCATTCCGACGGTGAAGGCGAGGTAGCCGAAGTCCTGGTAGCGGGGCCGGTAGTCGTCCTGGTGGAAGCTGACCGGTGCGGGGGACGGGTCGAGGTAGTACAGCATGGCGTAGCGCAGCATGAACGTGGTGTGCACGGCGAACCATGAGGCGACGATGCTGGCCACCCCGACCGCGGCCTCACCCAGGCCGCCGGCGCCGCTGCCCGCGGCGAGTAGATGCCCCACCCCGGCCAGACTGGCGATGCTGGCGATCAGCACGATCGCGTGCGACAGCCGCGGACTGCCGTCCTCGTGCTGGCCGCGGACGTGGTCCTCGGTGGCCGCAGCGTCCAGGGGCAGCACCGTCAGCCAGGTCCAGACCAGGTAGACCGCCGCGGCGGTGATCCAGCCGACCGCAGGCGCGAAGTGCCCCTGCGGGCTGACCACCCAGGTCGCGGTCGCCGCGCCGGCCCCCAGCAGGAGCGCCACCGCAATCCGGACCATTCCAGGCAGCGTAGTGGCTCACAATGGTCGCCGTGATCGGCGTCATCGGCGGCAGCGGTTTCTACGAGTTCTTTGGGACCGACGCACACAGCGTCGCCGTGGACACCCCCTACGGCGATCCCAGCTCGCCGGTCACCGTCGGCCGGGTCGGAGTGCACGAGGTGGCGTTTCTGCCCCGGCCCGGCCGCAGCCACGAGTTCTCCCCGCACACCGTGTCGACGGCGGCACCATGGTGGTGGTGCAGGGACCCGGTTCTCCACCCGCGCCGAGAGCCAGTGGTTCGCCCGCCAGGGCTTCACCCTGGTCAACATGACCGGATACCCCGAGGCGGTCCTGGCCCGTGAGATGGAGATGTGTTATGCGGCAATCGCTTTCGTCACCGATGTCTACGCCGGGTTGGAGCACGGCAGCGGGGTGCGTGGGGTCGACGTGTTCGCCGAGTTCAAACTCAACATCGGTCCGTTCAAGGCCCGGGCGCACGCCGCCGTCGACCGGGTCGACTCCGGGCAGGTGTGCACCCACTGCCTGGCCCACGAGGGCGTCGAGCTTCCCTTCGACCTGCCGTAGGCGGCGGCGCATACTGGGCGGGTGAAGACCCAGATCTGTCGACAGTTCGGTATCGAGTTCCCGCTTTTCGCTTTCAGCCACTGCCGTGACGTGGTCGCCGCGGTCACCAACGCCGGCGGGTTCGGCGTTCTCGGCGGGGTGGCGTTCACTCCGGAGCAGTTGGAGAAGGAACTCTGCTGGATCGACGATCACGTCAACGGGCGGCCCTACGGCGTGGACATCATCGTGCCGGCCAAGTTCGAGGGCAAGGGGGAGAACCTCAGCGTCGGCCAGCTGGCGGATCGGATACCCGCCGAGCACCGCTCGTACATCAATGAGTTGCTGGCCTCGCATGGCATCGAGGTCGAGGAGGTCCGGATCGGCTCCTCGGCTCTGGCCGGCGACACCGGCCAGAGCCTGCTGGAAGTGGCGTTGAACCATCCGATCGCGATGATGGCCAACGCGTTGGGTGTACCGCCGGACTACATGATCGAAGCGGGCAAACAGCGCGGGATTCCGGTGGCGGCCCTGGTCGGCGCGAAGGAGCACGCTATCAAGCAAGTGCATGCCGGGGTCGATCTGATCATCGCCCAGGGCACCGAGGCCGGTGGGCACTGCGGCGAAGTCACCACACTCGTTCTGATTCCCGAAGTGCTGGAGGCTATTTCGGAGCTTCCCGGCGGCAGTGACATCCCCGTTCTGGCGGCCGGCGGTATCGTCACCGGCCGCCAGATGGCCGCCGCTGTCGCCATGGGGGCGGCCGGGGCCTGGACCGGATCGGTGTGGCTGACCACCGAGGAGGCGGAGACCGCGCCGCACACCAAGCAGAAGATGCTCGCGGCCTCCTCGCGGGACACCGTGCGCTCGGCCGGGCGCACCGGCAAGCCCTCTCGCCAGCTGCGCTCGGACTGGACCGACGCCTGGGCCCCCAGTCCCGGCGGGCGGGCGCCGCTGGGGCTGCCACTGCAGGCGATGGTGGCCGAGCCGGCGCTTCGGCGGGTCGACAAGCTCGCTGCCAGCGGGCATCCCGGGGCCCGGGATCTGGCCACCTACTTCGTCGGGCAGGGCGTGGGCCTGATGAACGCGATCAGGCCGGCCCGGGAGGTGGTGCTGGAGTTCATCGAGGATTATGTCGCCGCCGCGGAGCGGTTGTGCGCCACCCTCGAGGAATGACAACGAACAGTTTCCTCATTCGCCCATGTGTGCACATCGGTACCAGCTATAACGGGTGAAGACCGAGGACTCGAGGGGGTGCGACGATGCTGAGCAAGCGGATAGCTGCCACCGCCGCGGCATTCGCGTTCGCTGGGCTGTCAGCCGGCGCCGGGGTCGCCACCGCCGGCGACGAAGTCCTGGTCGACGGCAGTTACTCGACCGTGGCAGCCTGCCAGACCGACGGTCCGGAGGTCCAGATCGCCCAGGACAACGACCGCTACTCCAACTGGGAGTGCCGCGAGGGCGACGACGGCCTGTACTACTTGTACCTGACCAACTAGCCGGCAGCCAGCGGCAGGCGCACCTCGAAGCGGGCGCCGTGGTCCAGATTTCGCGCCGACAGCGTCCCCCGGTGCGCCCTGATCAACCCCGCCGCGATCGCCAGGCCCAGCCCCGAACCGCTGGGCAGCGACGAATCGGAGCGCGGCACCCGGTCATTCGATCCCCGGTAGGCGACGTCGAAGACCCGCGGCAGATCGGCGGCGTCGATCCCGACACCGGTGTCGTCGACCCGCGCCCACGCGCCCTCGGCGTCGGCGCCCACCGACAACTCCACCGTACCGTCCGGCGGGGTGTGCGCGATCGCGTTGGCGACCAGGTTCGACAGCACCCGCACCAGCGCACGGTCACTGCCGATCACCTGAACCGGTCTGGGCGGCAGCGTCGCCCGCAACCGCACCCCGGCACGTTCGGCGGCGATGCGGTGAGTGCTCAGTACGTCGTCGACCACTTCGTCGAGATCCACCCGTTCGTAGGGGGCGTTGACCGCACCGGCGTTGATCTTGGCCATCTCGAACAGGTCGTCAACCATCTCGGAGAGCCGAACCGTCTCGTGCTCAATGGTTCTGGCCAGCGCGCGGACCTCATTCTCGCTGACCATTCCATCGGCGATCGCCTCGGACAGCGCCCGGATCCCGGCGAGCGGGGTGCGCAGGTCGTGGCTGACGAACGCCACCAGTTGGCGGCGGGACTGCTCGGCGGCTCGCTCGGCCTCCTCGATCTCCTGTTCCCACACCGTGCGACGGGCCTGGTAGCGGGCCAGCATGACCGCGGCCGGCAGCGTCACCACCGCCACGATCATCAGCACCACCGCAATGGTGGTGAAGGCCGTATCGGTCATGAATCGGCTTGCACACCCCACCCCGGCCAGGGTCGCCAGGGTAGGGATCAGCACCAGTGCGACCATGCTGACCGTCACCGACCATGATCGGGCGAGCCGGATGACAAGGGCCCCGATCAAGACCACCGGAACCGAGCATCCCAGTGCCAGCAAAGCGGTTTCGGTCAGGTCATGCGCTGGCACGGTCACCGCCGCCGGCCTCACCCCGCCACAGGTAGCCGCGGCCCCAGACCGTCTGGACCCGATGATGATCGCCCAGTTTGGACCGCAGCCGTTTGACGTGCACGGTGACGGTGGAGAGATCTCCGAAGTCCCAGTTCCACACCCGCTTGAGCAGTTCCTCGCGGGAGAACACCGTGTCGGTGTGGGTGAGGAAGAACAGCAGCAGGTCGAACTCGCGGTTGGTCAGCCCCACCCGCTCACCGGCCACGGTGACCGACCGCGCCGCGGTCGACACCGTCAGTTCCCCGACGGTGATCTCCGCCGGCAGCCCGGTGTTCGGGGCGGGGGCCCGGCGCAGCACCGATCGCACCCGCAGGGTGAGTTCGCGCGGGCTGAACGGCTTGGTGAGGTAGTCGTCGGCGCCCGCCTCCAGGCCGGCGATGCGGTCGTCCTCCTCGCTCAGGGCGGTGAGCAGGATCACCGGCACGGTGAAGTCCCCGCCCTGGCGCAGGGTCCGGCACAGCGACAGTCCGCTGGGGCCGGGCATCATCACGTCCAGGACCGCGACGTCGATGCGCTCCGAGCCGAGCACCCTCAGCGCCTCGCTGCCGTCCCCGGCCATCCGGACCTCGAGTCCGTCGCGCTCCAGATAGCGCCGGACGACGTCGCGGACCACCGCGTCGTCGTCGGCGATCAGGACCCGGGCAGGCATGAAACCAAGCCTAGTAGCGGTGCTGTTCGACCTGCGGCTACGTCATGGTTTTGTTACTGCGAAACGGCTCACCCGTACCGCTCGCGTAGCGCCCGCCGGTCCAGCTTGCCGATCCCCAACCGGGGCAGCGCATCGACGATGTGCACCTCCCGCGGTGCAGCGGTGCGGTCCAGCGCCTCGGCGACCAGGTCCTTCAATTCGGCCAGGGAGGGTGGTGTCCCGAGGGGGTCGGCGACCACCGCGGCCACCACCCGCTGGCCCAGTAGCTCGTCGGCCACCCCGAATACCGCGCACTCGGCCACCCCGGGGTGCCGGCTCAGCACCGCCTCGACCGGCCCGGGCATCACCGTCAACCCGCCGCTGCTGATCGCGTCGTCCAGGCGTCCGAGAACCGTCAGCCGGCCTGAATCGTCCACCGAGCCCGCATCGTCGGTAAGGAACCACCCCGGGCGTGCGAACGGATCGGGAACCGGCGGGTTCCGGTATCCCCTGGCCAGGGTGGCGCCGCCGACCACGATTCGGCCCACCCGGCCGTCGCTGCCATCGGGTGCATCGATACCCACCCGCACCCCGGCCAACGGCACACCGTCGTAGACGCAGCCGCCGGCGGTCTCGCTGGAGCCGTAGGTCCGTACCACCGGGATGCCCGCAGCGGCTGCAGCGTCCAAAACCGGCTTCGGGGCCGGCCCGCCGCCGAGCAGTACCGCATCCAGGTCGGCCAGCGCCGCAGCCGCGGACGGATCGGCCAGTGCCTTGGCGAGCTGGTTGGCCACCAACGCGGTGTAACGGCGCCCGGAGCCCAAAGCGGCTACCGCATTAAACAATTCGGCGGGGTTGAAGCCCTCGGAGAGATTCAGCTGGGTGGGAACCGTGCCGGCCAGCACGCTGCGCACCAGCACCTGCATACCGGCGATGTGGTGCGCCGGCAGGGCCAGCAGCCAGGTTCCCGGCCCGCCCAGCCGGTCGTGGGTGGCCGAGGCGCTGGCGATCAGTGCGGCCGGGGTCAGCATGGCGCCCTTCGGCTCGCCCGTACTGCCCGAGGTGGACAGCACCAGGGCTATGTCGTCCTCGATCGGCTCGCCGATCCGCAATGTCGCGACCAGCCGTTCACTTTGGCGGAAATCACCGGTGGGGATCGGCGCCAGCGGGGCATCGCGGCCGTCGAGGACACCCTCCAGCGCGGCAAGGATCGAGCGGGCGGACGGGCACGGCGGGATGGCCAGTGCCCGCAGGGTGGCTATTCGGTGTCCTCTCGGGGCGCACCCAGCGGCCAGCCGTTGGCGGCCAGCTTGGCGCGCACCCGTTCGACGTCGGCCGGGGCGGGCAACTGGTCCTTGATCCGCAGGATGGTCGCGCCGATGTCGATGTCGTCGGCGCCGGTGATGTGTTTGAGCTCGCGGGCGACCGACGCCACCTCATCGCTGCTCAGCCCGCCGGACAGCAGCGCCATGATGGGCAGGTAGTCATTGTCGGGGACCCCGTTGGGGTAGCCGGCGCGCAGCCACGACACGATGTTGCTGAGGAACCGGTTCACCCGTCTCACCTCCCAGCGGCGGGTGTCGGGGGCACCCGTCTTTTCCGATCGTAAGGCGTGTCCCGCTGAGACGGCGGCTGATTGGGCAGCGCCCGGCGGCGGTCAGCCGTGCAAACCGTGGGCATACCGATGGTGAACAACGCATGAACATCTCGGCACGGTCGGTGAACTCGCAGTTCAGCGGTCGACAGCCGGTGGTCAAAAACACTGCGTGGCCGCAGAATTCCCGCTGTGAGCGCAGAGATGATCATCCTGGTGCTGCTGATCGCCACGGCCCTGGCGTTCGACTTCACCAATGGCTTCCACGACACCGGGAATGCCATGGCCACCTCGATCGCCACCGGGGCGCTCAAACCGAAGGTGGCGGTGCTGCTGGCCGGGGTCCTCAACCTGATCGGCGCGTTCCTGTCGGTGGAGGTTGCGGTCACCGTCACTACCGCGGTGCTGAAGATCCAGGACACCAAGACCGGCTCTCTGCTGCCTGGTATCGACGCATCCACCGGTTTGACCATCATCTTCGCCGGCCTTATTGGTGGCATCCTGTGGAACCTGCTGACCTGGCTGTTCGGTATCCCGTCGAGTTCGTCGCACGCCTTGTTCGGCGGTCTGATCGGGGCGGCGCTGGCCGCGCTGGGCACCGGCGGGGTGAACTGGAGTGGGGTGACCGCCAAGGTCATCGTCCCGGCCTTCGCCGCCCCGGTGATCGCGGGTCTGGTCGCCGCCTGCGGCACCTGGCTGGTGTACCGGATCACCCGCAAGGTGCTGGCCCGCCGACGCGAGGAGGGCTTCCGGTGGGGTCAGATCGCCACGGCGTCGCTGGTCGCACTCGCCCACGGCACCAACGACGCGCAGAAGACCATGGGCGTGATCGCGCTGGCGCTGATCACCACCGGACATCTGACCGGTGACGTCAAGGAGGACGGGCTGCCGTTCTGGATCATCGCCAGTTGCGCCGTGGCGATCGCGCTGGGCACCTACCTGGGCGGCTGGCGGGTGATCCGGACCCTGGGCAAGGGCCTGGTCGAGATCGAGTCCCCGCAGGGCCTGGCCGCTGAGGCGTCCTCGGCCGCGATCATCTTGAGCTCGAGTGCCGCAGGCATGGCGCTGTCGACCACTCATGTGGCGACCGGGTCGATCATGGGCAGCGGCGTCGGCAAGCCGGGCGCGGAGGTGCGCTGGGCGGTGGCCGGCCGGATGGCGGTGGCGTGGCTGACGACGCTGCCGGCCGCCGCGCTGGTGGGGGCGCTGTCCTACTGGCTGTCGCACATCCTCAAAACCGTCAGCGGTTCGCAGTTGGTCGGAGACGGCGTGATCTTCGCGATCCTGGTCGGGCTGTCCTATTACATGTGGTGGCGCGCCCAGCAGCAGAAGGTCGACTCCAGCAACGTCAACGCCGACTGGGACGACTCGACCAATTCGGTGGTCCCGGCCGACGTTCGGGAAGCCGTCGAAAACTCCAGAGCCACGGCCAAGGTCGAGTCTGAGGCGGTGCTGTGATGCAGTACGGAGAGAGCATCCTGCGGGTGCTGGTGATCGGGCTCATCCTCGGGGCCGGCCTGCCGGCACTCTTCGCGGCCGGCATGCTGGCGTACTCGTTCGGGGCTGGCGGCGAGGAGGCCGACCACCTGATCCACAAGCCGAACCCGGCGCTGAAGCTGCTGGGAATCGTCCTGTTCCTGTTCGTAGCCCTGGTGATCCTCACCGGGGTCGCCTGGATCACCAAGTCGACGATCATGCATCACTTCGGGATCGACCTGTTCCCGTTCGCCAAGAAGTGAGGACCGGATGAGCGTCGCGGGCAAGTCCAGCTTTTTCGACAGTGTCCTGAACTGGGTACACCAGGGCTACCCGCACGGGGTTCCGCAGACGGACTACTTCGCCCTGCTGGCCCTGCTGGTTCGGACCCTGGAGGAGGAAGAGGTCGTGCAGGCGGCCGCCACCATCCTCAAAGACGCCGACTTCGACACCCCGGTGACCGAGGATCAGATCCGCGATGCGATCCGGCAGGTCATCGAGAAGGAACCCAACCCCGAGGAGATCCACCAGGTCGCCGCGCGGTTGGCCTCGGTGGGCTGGCCGCTGGCTGCCGACCGCGATTAGTCCCCGCGGCTGTCCCGGCGCAGCGGGTGGTCGGCCGGTATCTGCACGAAGATCAGCATGACACCGTCGGGGTCGGCCACGTGCATCTCGTGCAGGCCCCAGAACTCCTGCCGGGCCTCGCGGGCGATGTTCACTCCCCGGCCGCGTAACTCCGACTCGGTGGCGTAGACGTCACGCACCTGGAGCCAGAGCGCACCCCCGGCTGCGGGCTCGCCGTGCCCGGCGAGCTCGATCAGTGACTGCCCGGCGTAGAACACCGTCCCGCCCGGGTACTCTCGGGCGATCGCCAGACCCAGTGAGTCTCGGTAGAACTTGAGTGACCGGCGGTAGTCGCTGGGCCGCAACAACATCCGGCTCGCGAGAATCTCCATTGTTCCCCTCAGTTAGGCTGCATACGCTGACGTTTCAGGATGCTGTTGAGCATCCCCGGGGCGACGGTGTCGATCGCCCGTGCGGTGACCCCGAAGCGGGGGGCGATGCGGACCGGGCGGTGCCGGGCGGCCTCGATCATCCACTGCCCGGCCTCCGCGGGGGTCAGCGCCGGCACTCCCCGGTAGGCCTCGGTGGGTGCGATCATCGGGGTCGCGACCAGCGGGTAGTACAGCGTGGTGGAGTGCACACCCTTGCGGGACCACTCGGTCTCGATGACGCGGCTG
>Ga0180432_10005465_pt1 | contig 16891 bp, 30 predicted proteins | sample SS_ome_10_FD_132414 | JGI IMG/M metagenome (GOLD analysis project Ga0180432, IMG submission 132414) | Hypersaline lake sediment archaeal communities from the Salton Sea, California, USA - SS_1_MS_2 metaG | ecosystem: Environmental > Aquatic > Non-marine Saline and Alkaline > Hypersaline >... | reverse complement strand
TCCAGCCTTCTCTCCGACGGCCCCGCGACCGCCGACAATACATCCAGCCGCTCTTCAGGAAGCGCCGACTTCACCCGGTCGGCCCACTCAACCGCTACCACACCCTCACCGTAGAACATCTCGTCGGAACCCAACTCCTCCAGATCCGCCGAGCCGTCGAGCCTGAACGCATCCACATGGTACAGCGGCACGCGCGCTTCGTATAGATTGACCAGCGTGAAGCTCGGGCTCGTCACGGTTCTCGGATCCTCCACTCCCATCCCCGCCGCAAGCCCCTTAACGAAAACGGTCTTCCCGGAACCCAATGTCCCCGTGAGGCAGATCACATCCCCCGCCGCCACCAGTCCTCCCAGCAGCTCCCCGGTTTTCAACGTCTCTCCCGGGCTGCAACTCTCAACCACGAAACACCCGCCGTCAGACGCGATGCTCATATCCTTTCGGCTCCAAGTTGGTCACTTCGCCGCCACGCCGCTTCATCTTCAGTCCCTCGCCCGTCACCTCACCAATTCGCGACACCCGCACTCCCAGGGGCTCCCCCGTCGTCAGCTTCCCGGCATCCTCCCCACCCACCGTGAAAAGCAACTCGTAATCCTCACCATCCGAAAGAGCATGCTCCAGCGCCGAACGCCCCGTCCGCCCAGATAGTTCCACCGCAGCCTGCGAAATCGGAATCGCCTCCTCGTACAGCAGCGCTCCTACGCCGCTATCTTCGAGCACGTGGCTCAAGTCCAGCAGAAGCCCGTCGCTTACGTCGATCATGGAAGTCGGAGTGCACATGTCCATGAGAATCGCCGCTTCCCTCAGCCGCGGGCGGAATCTCAGATGCCCCCCAAGCGATGAGCCCCCCAGCTCCCCCGTCACCATTATCGCGTCCCCCACCCTTGCCCCCTCCCGCAACACCGCCCGTCGCCCCTCTGCCACGTGCCCCACGGATGCCACCGCGACGACCAAGCTCTTCGACCCCGCAGATATATCCCCACCGACTATCTCCACTGCAAACTCCCCCGCAGCCCCCTCCATCCCGCGGAAGAGACCCTCCATCATCGCCCTGTCGTTACGCTCCGACAACGACGCCGAAATCACAACGTAATCCGCCACCCCGCCCATCGCCGCAACGTCGCTCAGCGACGACGCAACGGCCTTCCACCCTACCTCTCTCCATGTCGCCTTGCCGGCCTCGAAATCAACACCCTCAACCAACGTGTCGATCGTAAGCAGCAGATCGCCTTTGGGAGCCGACACGACGGCGGCGTCATCCCCTATCCCGGTAGAAACTCTCGAAGAAGGCTTCACCTGCTTCCGAAGCCAGTTGATGAAGGAGAACTCCTCGAACCCTGAAGCCGTGGACATTCACTTCGTCCTTGAGGCCGAGATCATCAGCATCTAAACGGGAAGCGTCGAGCTCGGGGCGCTAAATTTGCGCCGCGATCGCCGCCCTCACCTCCTCAATCTCACCCTCAACATACCTCCCCGCCTTCCATCCCAACCCAAGCCCGTCTCCCGCTCGACGCGGGATGATATGCACGTGCAGATGGTCGATTTCCTGGCCGGCGCAGCGACCGTTCGCCACAAATAGGTTAAATCCCTCAGCGGACATCGCCTTTACCACCGCCGGGGATACCCGAGAACACGCCTCTGCCAGCACCTTAACCTGTTCCGCAGGCGCTTCCAGAAAATCGCGGTAATGCTCCCTTGGAATTACAAGCGTATGCCCTCGGCTCACCGGATTGATGTCCAGGAAGGCAACGCAGTGTTCGTCCTCGTAAACTCTGGCCGACGGGACCTCGCCGCTTACTATCTTGCAGAATATGCAGTCTTCCATACGGATGGTCTCCGCCGCGCCTCTCCCTAGCTCTTCTTCTCTGCCTCCCGTCGCTCCACCAGCTCCAAAACCACCTGAGACGCGCGATCCCCCAACCGTGGATCGGCCATCTTGACGATTCGCGTATATCCGCCCGCCCGCTCCGCATACCGCAGCGCAATATCGTCGAACAGCTTCTTCACCGCGGACCTGTGCGAGATTCTAGCCATCGCCAAACGCCTGTGATGTACTCCACCCTTCTTCCCCAACGTTATCAACCTCTCCGCAAGCCGCTGCACTTCTTTGGCTTTCTCCTTCGTCGTTATTATCCGCTCGTGCTCCAGCAGACTAACGGCAAGATTCCGCAGCAGCGCCTTCCGATGACTCGGAGACCGGCTCAGCTTCCTGCCTGACTTAAGGTGTCGCATTTGTGGCCCCTCCGTCCTCCTGCTCTGCCGCCGTCTGCCCCAGCGACAGCCCCAGCTCAGCCAACTTCTCCTTGACTTCCTTCAATGACGTCTTCCCAAAATTGCGCAGCTTCAGCATATCCGCCTCGGCTCTGCTGGTCAGATCGCCCAGTGTGGCAATCCCGCCCGCCTGGAGACAGTTCGATGCTCTAACGGACAAGTCCAGCTCCGCCACGCTCCTGCCTAACTGATCCTGCAACTCGTCCGCTTTGGCTCGTTTACGAAGCGCATCCTCCGCCTGCTGCTCACTCGCCTCGACCTCCTTGCCCTCGTCGAAGTACTGAACGAACGGCGTGAGATGCTTCCTCAGTATCTTGGCCGCCTCCACCAACGCCATCTCGGGGGACACGCTTCCGTCCGTCCACACCTCCATTACCAACCTGTCGTAATCCGTCAGCCGCCCCACGCGCGTATTCTCTATCGAGTAGCGTACCCGCAGCACCGGCGAAAAGATCGAGTCAACCGGTATCACGCCGATTACTTGCTCACCTTCCTCGTTCTCTTCCGCCGTCACATAGCCGCGTCCCTTGCGAGCAGTAACCTCCATGACGAAGTCCGTATTCTCGCTCAGTGTCGCTATGTGGTGGTCCCTATTCACCACCTCCACGGTGCCGTCAGTCTTCAAATCCCCCGCCGTAACCTCCCCCTTCTTGCGCGCTTCGAGCTTGAAGGACTTTACCTGCTCGCTGTCCATCCTAAGCACTATCTTCTTCACGTTCAGAATTATCTCTGCCACGTCCTCCACAACACCCGGTATCGTGGTGAACTCATGCTGGACACCTTCGATCTTTAACGACGTCACCGCCGCCCCCTCCAGCGAGGAGAGGAGCACTCTTCGCAAACTGTTACCCACAGTGGTGCCGAATCCCCGTTCAAAGGGCTCGATAACGAACTTCCCGTAGGACTCGGTTAGGGTCTCCTTCTCAGGCACGACCCTTGTTGGAAGCTCAAGGCCCCGCCACCGAATTCGCATTTCCGCCTCCCGTTAAGGCTCAACCGGTTCTCAATCTATCTGATATCGGGCCCGTTACCTCGACGCAAACTCCACAACCAGTTGCTCTTGCGCCGGCACGCCTATCTCTTCGCGCTCCGGAAGCCGCAACACGTTCACTTCGAGGGCCTCGCGATCAACCTGCAGCCAGGCCGGAACCTCGCGTTCGCGCGTGATCTCCAATATCTCCTTCACTTCCTTCTGGCTCTTCTCCCTCTTGTTCGCCCTGATCACCTCGCCGGCCGATACCCTGTACGACGGCTTGCTCACGCGCCGATGCCCGATCATTATGTGCCCGTGCGTTACAAGCTGCCTCGCCTGGGCGTGCGACGACGCCAACCCCGAAAGCACCAGCGCATGATCCAGCCTACGCTCGAGCAGTTTCACTAGGTTCTCCCCGGTATTCCCCTTCTGCCTCAGCGCACGTGCAAATATGTTTCGGAACTCTCTCTCGAGTATCCCGTAGTACCGCTTCATCTTCTGCTTCTCGCGAAGATGGATCGCGTACTCCGACACCTTTCCGCGCCGCCACAGGTGCATCCCGGGTGGATACTCTCTTCTGGTAATCGAACACTTGTGGGTGTTGCAGCGCTCCCCTTTAAGGAACAGCTTTAAGCCCTCTCGCCGGCACTGCCGACACTTGGCTCCCGTGTATCTACTCATCCGGAAGGTCTCCTCATCCGCTAAACGCGACGTTTCTTCTTCGGCCTGCAACCGTTGTGAGGCAGCGGCGTAACATCCTCTATCGACCGAACCGTCAGACCTGCCGCCTGGAGAGCCGTTATCGCCGATTCCCGCCCGGACCCCGGCCCCTTCACCCTGACCTCGATCTCTTTCATGCCCAACTTCTTCACCTTCTCCGCTATGCTCTCCGCGGCGCGCTGTGCCGCAAAAGGCGTGCTCTTCTTCGCGCCGCTAAAGCCCATGCTCCCTCCGCTCTCCTGGCACAGTCCTTCCCCGTCCATGTCCGTAACCGTTATGATCGTATTGTTGAAGGTCGCCTTTATGTGAGCGATACCCGCGCTCACGCTTCGCCTTACCTTCCGCTTCGCCATGTACCGCTATCCTCCTAGCTGCTTGACGCTCTTCTTCCTCGCTACCGTCTTTCGAGGACCCTTTCTCTGACGCGCGTTGGTCCTCGTCCGCTGTCCCCGTACCGGCAACCCCATGCGGTGCCGCAGACCCCGGTAACACCTGATGTCTCGAAGACGGCTTATATCCTGTTGAACCTGCCTGCGCAGCTCCCCCTCGATCACGTAGCCGTTCTCGATCGCATTCGCTATCCTGGAGAGTTCATCCTCCGAAAGGTCCTTCGCGCGGACGCTCTCGTCAACCCCCACCTGCCGCAATATCTCCGACGCGCGGTGCCGCCCTATGCCGTAGATGTAGGTGAGCGCCACCACGCTCCTCTTGTCACCGGGAATGTCAACGCCCAAAATCCTCGGCATTCAACACTCCTTTCCTCTATTTCCCCTGACGCTGCTTATGACGTGGATTCTTGCAGATGACCCGCACCACTCCGCCACGGCGGATTATCTTGCAGTCCTCGCACATCCTGGATACAGAACTCCGAACTTTCATCGTCGTGCTCCGTTTGACGTCGAGCTTCGTTACACTTCCAAACGCCGCCGGCTACTCTCGGTACACTATTCTCCCGCGCGAGAGGTCATAAGGCGAAAGCTCCACCACAACCTTGTCTCCGCGCAGGACCTTCAAAAACAACATCCGCATCCTGCCGGATACGTGCGCGAGCACCTCGTGCCCGTTGTCCAGCTCTACCTTGAACATAGCGTTAGGAAGCGCTTCTTTCACAACGGCTTGAACCCTGATGGGTTCTTCCTTAGCCATGCTTCGCGCCACCCCCTTGTCTGGGTTCGCTCCTCTCCTCAAGCCGTGAGTATATCCGCTCCCGACTCGCCAACCGCCACCGTATGCTCGAAATGGGCGGAAACGGAACCGTCCCGGGTCACCACCGTCCAGCCGTTTTCCGCCACTTCCACGTCTTCGCCGCCGGCGTTTATCATCGGCTCGATCGCCAGGACCATCCCAGGCTTCAATATCAACTCTCCGTTGAACGTCCCGTCAACGAAGTTCGGTATCTGAGGGTCCTCGTGCAGCTTCTGCCCGATTCCGTGCCCCACAAACTTCCTCACCACCGAAAAACCCGCCCCCTCGACCGTCCTCTGCACCGCGGCCGATACCTCCCTCAGCTTCGCCCCCGGCTTCACGTGACGGATCGCCTCCTCCAACGCTTCACGGCACGTGCTCATCAGCCGCTTCGCCTCTTCCGATACCTCCCCGACAGGCAGCGTGATCGCCGCGTCGGCGTGATAGTTCTTGTTCCTCACTCCCACGTCAATGCTCACGACGTCGCCCTCGCGCAGTTCACGTTCCCCGGGAATCCCATGCACCACCTCTTCATTCACCGATACACACACCGACGCCGGATACCCCTTGTACTTCAAGAACGAGGGATACCCCCCTCGCCGCCTTATCAGCTCCTCTGCTTTGGCGTTGATCGTCCCCGTTCGCACGCCCGGCTTCACCTCATTACGAATCATCTCCAGCACTTCGGCCAGAATGGCTCCTGACTCCCGCATCAACTCTATTTCCCGGGGCGATTTAAGACTCACCATCTGCTCACATCACCCTTCCGAGCGCTCCACCTCCGAAAGACGCTTTATCAGCTCCTTCCCAACCTCATCCACCGACTTCCCCGCCTCAAGCTCGTCCAGCAGCCGCTGCTCTTGATAATACTCGATCAGCGGCGCCGTCTCCTCCCGGTAAACCGCCAATCTCTCCCGCACCACCTCGGGCTTGTCGTCGTCGCGCTGGTAGAGATCCCCCCCGCACTTGTCGCAAACGCCCTCGGTCTTCGGGGGCATCGCTTCCACGTGGTAGTTCGCCCCGCAAGACCGACAAGTCCGGCGTCCCGACAGCCTCCTTACCACGGTATTTTCGTCCACGTCGAAATACACCACGCTGTCCAGCTTTTCCCCGGACTCGGCCAGAATCGCATCCAGCGCTTCCGCCTGCGCCACAGTCCTTGGAAAGCCGTCCAGCAGGAACCCGTCGCTGATGCTCTCCAGCTTGTCCTTCACTATACCAACCACAACGTCGTCGGGCACCAGCAAACCGCCGTCCATGTATTCTTTCGCCTTCAACCCCAAAGGAGTTCCATTCCTTAACGCTTCCCTCAGCATGTCTCCCGTCGATATGTGAGGGACGTCATATCGCGCGGCTACGGACTTCGCCTGCGTTCCTTTTCCCGCTCCCGGCGGACCCAGAAACACCAGCCTCATCTTCGCCCCCTGATCCTTCCCTTTTTCAGGAAACCGTCGTAGCTCCTCATCACCAGGTGCGATTCGATCCGTTGCACCACGTCCAACGCCACACCGACCACGATCAGTAGCGACGTGCCACCGTAAAGCCCTGCTATGATCCCCGACAGCCCCATGCTCCCCATCACCAAAAGCGGCAGGATCGCAATCACCGCCAGGAACACCGCTCCCGCCAGGGCGATGCGCGTCATTATCCGCTCGAGGTATTGAGACGTCCGCCGTCCGGGCCTTATTCCGGGAATAAAGCTCCCGTGCTGTTTCATTTCATCGGCAAAGTTCACCGGGTTAAAAGTTATCGCCGTGTAAAAGTAACAAAAGAAGATGATCAGAACCACGTATAGCAGGTTGTATATGAAACCGTTCGGGTTGAACACCTTGTTTATCAGGAACTGATTGTTCAGAGCCGTCACCACCAACCACGGTATCTGAAGCAGCGCCGACGCGAAGATTATCGGGATCACCCCCGCATGCGTCACCCTCAGCGGCAGGTAGCTTCTCATCCCCTGGGTCCGCCGTATCCCGCGCACCTGGCTCGCATGCTGGAATGGAATCCTCCTTTGTCCTTGCGTAACCACCACAACAGCCGCGACCACGCCAAAGAACAGCGCCAGCACCAACAAAAGCTTTCCCGGGTCCATCTCATCGCTCGCGCCCGTCGGCGCAAAGCTGAAGTTCGAAAACAACATCGAGAACGCCATAGGCATCGTCGAAATGATCCCCACCATGATGATCAGCGATATGCCGTTGCCTATCCCATACTCGTCGATCAATTCGCCAAGCCACATCAGAAACAACGTCCCGGCAGTCAGAATCACGCCCGCCATCATGACATAGCCGAAACCTGCGTCAGGACTGACGATGGGCGTCTCCCCGCCGGCACCCTTCAAATATTGCACCACCGTACTCGCCTGCACAAAACACAGCCCTACAGTGGCGTAGCGCTGGTACTGATGAATCTTTCTGTGCCCGGCGCGGCCTTCCTTCGCCAGCCGCTCCAGCGCCGGGATCACCGTTGTAAGTATCTGAAATATGATGCTCGCCGTAATGTACGGCATCACCCCCAGGGCAAAGACCGACGCCCTCCGCAGCGCCCCCCCGGCGAACGCATTCGCCAACCCGAACAGCCTCCCGCCGGCCGTACCCCCCGCTCCCGAGAATAACTGCCCCAGCACCTCCGTATTGACCCCCGGCAGCGAAACGTGCACGCCGAAGCGGAACACCACCAGAATCCCCAAGGTGAACAGCACCTTCTTCCGGAGTTCCGGCACCCTGAATATGTTGATGAACGAACTGATTACCGGCATACCGACCTTCTATTAACTCCGACCTATCACCTCCACCGTACCCCCAGCCTTCTCGATCTTCTCCTTCGCACTTCCGCTGAACTTGTGCGCCTTCACCGTGAGCTTCTTGCTCAGCTCGCCTTCTCCCAGCACTTTGATGCCATCCTCAACTTTCTTGATCGTCCCACGCTCCACAAGCGCCGCCGGGTCCACCGTCTCACCCTCTTGGAAGCCCCCCTCGATTTGCCACAGATTCACAACGGCGTAATTCTTCTTCCACTTATTGTTGAAACCTCGCTTCGGAACGCGCATAACCAGCGGCGTCTGCCCGCCCTCGAAGTGCGGCCTCCCCAGCTTCCCGGACCTCGACTTCTGACCCTTCATACCCCTGCCGCACGTCTTGCCGTGCCCCGAACTCCTGCCGCGGCCCACGCGCTTGGCCTTCCCTTTGCGACCCTTCGCCGCGTTATGAACTTCCGCTATGTTCATCTTCCGATCCTCACGCCCCTCAGCCGCTCCGTCTCACTTTTCGACCGGAGTCTGCCGAGAGCGTCAAACGTAGCCTTGATCAAGTTGATCGCGTTATTAGACCCCAGCGATTTCGTCAATATGTTCCGCACGCCGGCAAGTTCCACCACCGCTCGCACCGCCGCGCCCGCCACTATCCCCGTGCCCGGACCCGCCGGCTTCAACACCACTTTCGCCGCGCCGAACCTCCCTTGCACGCTGTGAGGAATCGTGTCCCCCTTCACCGGGATATCGCGCAGGTTCTTCCGTGCCCGCTTCCCCGCTTTCTCCAAAGCCGCCGGCACTTCTCTCGCCTTCCCAAAGCCGTACCCGGCCCTTCCCTTCCGATCACCCACAACCACGATGGCGCTGTAACCGAAAAGGCGCCCGCCCTTGCGCACCGTGTTGCAGCGATTGATTCCCTTCTCGACGACTATTTCCTCCAGCTCCGCCGTCTCAACGGGTTCTTCCGCGCGACTCGTCTTCGCCAAAGATCCCTACCTCCGTCGATTAGAATTTAAGTCCGCGCTCTCTCGCGCCTTCAGCAACTTCCTTCACGCGTCCGTGGTAACGGTACGGCCCGCGGTCAAACGCAACTTCGTTTACCCCGGCCCGACCCGCCTTCTCCGCGACCAGCTTCCCCACCAACCTCGCCGCCTCTTTGTTGCCCGTCCCCTTCACTCCTTCCCTGATCTCCGCAGACTGCGTCGACGCAGACACCAACGTCCGACCGGCCATATCGTCTATCACCTGCGCATATGTATGTCTCAGACTGCGGAACACGCTCAGCCGCGGCCGTTCTGCCGTCCCCACAACTCTCTGCCGGATGTGCATGTGCCGCTTCCTTCTCTTCGCTCTCTTGTCCTTGTGCCTGTCCATCTCCGCTCTTTATCCTCTATTCAATGCTACCCGATGCTGGTGAACGTCTTGCCGGCCTTCTTTCGCACTTCCTCGCCGACATAGCTTATGCCGGTACCGTGCGGATACGGCGACGGCGGACGCAGCCTCCTGATCTCCGCCGCAAACTGCCCCACCAGCCGCTTGTCCGCCCCTTTCACGACCACCTGAGTATTCGCCGGCAACTCCACCTCCAGACCCTCAGGAATCGGCATGTTCACCGGGTGTGAAAAGCCCAACTGCAAAACCAAATCCTTCCCCTGAAGCCTCGCGTTGTAGCCGATGCCCTTTATCTGCAAGCTCTTCTGGAACCCCTCCGTCACGCCCGTCACCATGTTGTTGATAAGAGACCAAAAAAGACCCACCAACCCTTCATGCTGCAAAACCTCCACCCCCTGCGTAACCCGGATCTCCCTCTTCTCCCCGTCGTAGACCACTTCCACATCCGGGTGCACTTCGAGCGTGAGATCGGCCTTCCGGCTGGACACCCTCACTCGGTGATCCTCCACCTCCACCTTTACTCCGTCCGGAACTCCGATTGGTCTCTTCGCCTTCCGCGACATCTCTTTCGCTCCTACCACACCAGGCAGAGTATCTCCCCGCCTACATTAGCGCGCCTGCACTCGCGATCGGAGAGAACCCCCTTCGACGTAGATACGATGGCCGTGCCCAAACCGTCCAGCACGCGGGGTATCTCGCCCGCTTTCCTGTACACTCTCTTGCCGGGTTTCGACGCGCGTTTCAGCGCTCGTATCACCTCTTCTCCGTCGGGGCCGTATTTGATCCCCAGCCGCAGAACCTTCTCCGCAGCCTTCTCGCCCGTTACCTCCACCTTCGTCAGGTAACCTTCCCTCAAGAGCGCTTCCGCGATGGCCTTCTTCAGACGCGAGTAGGGCACCTCCACCTCGCGCCTGCCCAGCATCACCACATTCCTGATACGCGTCAGCATGTCCCCGACGGGATCCGTCATTGCCATTTCGGATCGAACCCCCTATTTGTCTCCGTGCTACCTGGTTACCAGCTCGCCTTCTTGACGCCCGGGACCTCGCCCTTCGAAGCGAGGGACCGCAGGCAGATGCGACACAGATGGAACCTCCGCAGATAGCCTCGCGGCCTTCCGCACAACTCACACCGGTTCCGTTTACGAACCGCGAATTTGGGTTCTCGCCGTGCCCGCACGAGCTTCGATTTACTCGCCAATCTTCATCCTCATTTCCTGAACGGCATGCCCAGCCCTTCCAACAGCGCTCGGGCTTCCTCGTCGGTTCGTGCCGTCGTAACTATGCTTACGTTCATGCCCTGCATGAACTCAATTGCGTCCAGATTAACCTCCGGGAAAACCGATTGCTCCGCTATCCCGAGGCTGTAATTCCCCCGGCCGTCAAAACCCCGGGGCGACAGCCCTCGGAAGTCCCGTATCCGCGGCAGCGCAACGCTTACCAACCTGTCCACGAACTCGTACATCCTCGCCCGCCGCAGCGTCACCTTGCACCCTATCTCCATCCCCTGCCGCACCTTGAATCCGGCCACCGACCGCCTCGCCTTGGTGGTCACAGGCTTCTGCCCGGTCAGCGCCGCCAGATCCCTCACCCCATCCTGAAGCCTCTTCTTCTCTTGCACGGCCCTGCCCACGCCCATGTTCACGACCGCCTTTATCAGCCTCGGCGCAGCCATGTCGCTCGAATACCCGAACTGCTCCCGCAACCCGGGCAGGACCTCCTCCCTGTATTTCTTCAAGAGCCTTGGAACATACACTTCGTTCATCTATCGCGCCTCCGCAGCGACTAGCCGGCCGCCGCGCCTATGTGGCTGCCGCAGCCGCTGCAAAACCTTCGCTTCTCCCCTTGCTCATCGATCTTGTACTTCACCCGCGTTGCCTTCCCGCAGTTTGGACAAACAGGAAGCACGTTGGAGACGTGAATCGACGCCTCCTTCTGCACCCTCCCCCCGCGTGGATATCTCTGGCTCGGACGCACGTGCTTGTAGACGTAATTCACGCCCTCCACCACTACCCGGTCCCCCTTGGGAATAACCCGCAAGACCCTTCCTTCTTTCCCCGCGTCGTCCCCCGACATCACGCGCACCGTGTCGTTTTTGCGTATGTGTCTCATCCGCCTAACCTTTCGCGCTCACACTACTTCCGTAGCCAGCGAGATGATCTTCATAAAATTCTTCTCGCGCAACTCTCTTGCAACCGCGCCGAAAATCCGCGTCCCTCGCGGGTTCCCGTCCTTATCTATCAGCACAAGCGCATTCCTGTCGAACCTGACGTACGACCCGTCCTCCCTGCGCACACCCCGCTTGCTCCTCACGACCACCGCTCTCACCACTTCCCCCGGCCGAACCTGCGATCCCGGCACCGCCTTCTTAACACTCCCCACAATCACGTCCCCCAAGTTGCCGTATCGCCGCTTGCTTCCCCCGAGCACCCTTATGCACATCACGGTCTTCGCTCCCGTGTTGTCCGCCACGTCCAAGTACGATTCCTGCTGGATCATCTGCCTGCTCTCTTCGTCGTAACGGCGTCGCCAGACTTGATTACTTTCACCACTCGCCAGAACTTCTTGCGACTCAGCGGGCGCGTCTCCTCTATCTCCACAAAGTCTCCCACCTTCGCCGCGTTCCCTTCGTCGTGCGCCATGCGCTTCAACTTCCTGCGGATAAACTTCCCGTAGCGCGGATGCCTTACCTGCACCTCCTCCTCCACCACCACCGTCTTCTCCATCCTGTCGCTCACAACGATACCGGTAACTCGCTTCCTGTTCCCTCTCTCACTCATTCGCTTCACCCTCTCTTTCCAAGCCCAGCTCCCTCTCGCGCAGGATCGTCAATATCCTCGCCACGTCTCTTCTTATGCTTCCAAACCGAGCCTTGTTCCGGAATTCCTCCGTCTCCTTCTGAAAGCGCAAGTTCAGCATCTCCCGCCGAAGCTGCGCCAACTGCTCGCCAAGCTCTTCCCCGGACTTCGTCCGCAATTCCTTCGTCTTCACAACTTATGCCTCCGTCCGACCATTCGAACGCGAAGGGGCATCTTGTATGCTATTCGCCCCAGAATCTGTTTCGCCTGCTCTTCTGTTACCCCCCCGACCTCGTACAAGATCGTTCCCTCCCTTACAACCGCCGCCCAGTAAGACGGCTCTCCCTTGCCCCCGCCCTGCCTCGTCTCCAGCGGCTTGGACGTGATAGCATGGTGAGGGAAAATTCTTATCCACAGCTTTCCTTCCTTCCCCATGAAGTGCCGCGCCGAAATACGACCCGCCTCTATCTGCTTGGCGCTTACCAGCCCCGCCCCCAGCGCCTGCAAACCGTAGTCGCCGAATGATACGTAATTCCCCTTCGTCGCCTTATCGTTCACCTTTGGCCGATGGGGCTTGCGAAACTTCACCCGCTTAGGCATTAACGGCATCGGCCTGCTCCTTAACCGGCAATCTTATGCCCTTGAATATCCACACCTTGACGCCCACGTGCCCGCACGACGTCACCGCTTCCGTAAAACCGTATTCTATATCCGCGCGAAGCGTGTGCAGCGGCACCTTCCCCTCGTCTACCCTGTCCGTTCTCGCCATGTCGGACCCTCCAAGACGCCCCGCAACCCTGATCCGCACCCCCTCGGCACCCGCCTGCATCGTCCCCGTCGCCGCGCGCTTCATCGCGCGCCTTGCCGAGACCCGCTTCTCCAACTGCCCGGCCACGCTCTCCGCTACCAACTGCGCCGACAGTTCCGGCTTCGTTATCTCCTGCACGTTCAAGTCCACCTTCCGCCCAATCAAAACCTCCAGATCGTCACGAAGCCTGTCTATCTCCACCCCTTTCCTCCCTATCACTATCCCCGGACGACCCGTGTGGATCGCGACCTTGGTGTTGTCCCTCGTCCTTTCCACCTCGATCTTCGATATCGCCGCGAACTTGTATTTCGACTTGATGAAGTCTCTTATCTTATAGTCCTCCACCACAAACGCCGCGAAATGCTTCTTGTCCGTGTACCACTTCGAAGACCAATCTTCCGTTATGCCCAGCCTCAGGCTGGTCGGCCGCACCTTATGTCCCATTACTCTGACTCCATCTCATCAAGAACGATCGTGATGTGAGCTGTCCTCTTCCTCACAACAAACGCCATCCCTCTGGCCCTTAGGCGCAGCCGCTTCCGCGTAGGCCCTTCGTCAACGCACACCTCTTTGACATACAGCGAATCGACGTCCACCCGGCCGTCCTCGCTTGCATTCGCCATCGCCGAACGCAGCACCCCATCCATGAAGTACGCGCCCCGCAGACGGTTGTACCGAAGCACCTCCATCGCTTCGTTCACCGGAAGCCCCCTGATCAGGTCCGCAACCGGCCTCACCTTTCTCGGAGCAATCGAAGCGTATCTTCTACTCGCCTTGAATTTCATCTCCAATTCCTCTACTTCCTCGCCCCTCAGGCGGCACCACCTATCTCTGCCCTCTTCCTCCGTGGCCCCTGAACGTCCGCGTCGGCGCAAACTCCCCAAGCTTGTGCCCCACCATCTCTTCGGTCACGTACGCTCTGGTAAACTTTCGACCATTGTGAATCATGAACGTGTGCGACACGAATTCCGGCACGACCGTGCAATTCCTCGCCCACGTTCGAATGGGCTCCGTCGCTCCCGTCTCTTTCTGCTTCATAACCTTCTTGTAAAGCTTAGGGTCCACGTGTGGGCCCTTCTTCAGCGAACGCCCCATTTATTCCCTCCGGAAAACCTCCGCCGGTTACCTCTTCCTTCGTCTCACTATAAACTTGTCGCTTATCTTTCGCCTCTTACGAGTGCGCCCCCCCTTTGACAACACCCCAGTCGGCGAACAGGGCTGCCTGCCTCCGTGCGCCCTTCCCTCACCTCCTCCCATAGGGTGCGAGACCGGGTTCTGCGCCACGCCTCTCACCTTCGGCCTCCAGCCCAGGTGCCGACTTCTCCCGGCCTTCCCCAACGTAATCCCGCTGTGGCTCAAGTTGCCCACCTGCCCTATCGTCGCCCTGCACGCAAGCGGTATCAATCTCATCTCGCCCGACGGCAGCTTGACGTGAGCATACTCCCCCTCCTTCGCCGAAAGCTGCGCCGCCACGCCCGCGCCCCTTACAAGCTGCGCCCCTTTGCCGGGCCGCAGCTCGATGTTGTGTATCACCAGGCCCGGCGGAATATTCCGAAGCGGCATCGCGTTCGCCACCCTCGCATCGACCTTCTCCCCGGACGTCACCGTATCCCCGGCCTTCAGACCGTCCGGCGCCAATATGTATCGCTTCTCTCCGTCGGCGTAGTGCACCAGCGCGATCCTCGCAGAACGGTTCGGATCGTACTCTATCGCCGCGACCTTTCCCGGCACCCCGTCCTTATCCCGCTTGAAGTCGATCACCCTGTAGTTCCTCTTTGCGCCTCCGCCCCTGTGCCGCGCAGTTATCACGCCGTGCGCGTTCCTGCCGCTCTTCTTCTTCGCGGGTTTGAGCAGCGACTTCTCCGGCTTCTTCTTCGTCAACTCGCTGAAGTCCGACGATGTCATGAACCGTCGTGACGGGGTTGTCGGTTTGTAGTGACGAATCGCCATCTCACACTCTCTCTGCTAGAACAATTCGATGCTTTCGCCTTCGCGTATCTTCACCAAAGCCTTCTTCCATCCCGGCGTGTGATACTTCTTGTACCTCACCGTCCGCGGCTTGCCTTTACGGCTCATCGTCCTGACGTCTATCACGTGTACGTTAAAGAGCTCCTCCACCGCGGCCTTCACGTCCTTCTTCGTCGCCGTAACCGCCACCTCGAACGGATATATGTTGCTTCTTGTCTGGTCCCTTACCCCTTTCTCGGTCAGAATCGGCCTGATTATCACCGTGTGCGGGTCCGCCCTCATCTCGACTCCCCCCCCAGCATTCTCTGCAATGACTCCTTTGTGAATAACACCCGCTTCGCGCGCAGCACTTCGTACGCGTTCAACTGCTCCACCGGCATCACCGACACTCCCGGTATGTTCCTCGCCGCCTTCCAAACGTCCGGAGAGTATCCCGCCGTCGCTATCAGGCAACTCCCCTCCACCCCCAACTGCGCGAGCATTTGCGCCATTATCCTCGTCTTCGGCTCCGGAAGGTCGAACTCGTCCAACACCACCGCCTCCCCGTCGACGATCCTCGACAGAACCGCGGAGCGCAGCGCAAGCTGCCTGGCCTTCTTCGGCATGTCCTCCGAGAACTCTCTCGGGCGCGGCCCGTGGGCCTTGCCGCCCCCAACGCGTTGCGGGGCTCTGCGCGAACCGGCCCGTGCGCGGCCCGTTCCCTTCTGGCGGAACATCTTCGCGCCCGTGCCCGCAACCTCCGCGCGCGTCTTCGCCACCGACGACCCAACCCGGGCGTTCCTCTCGTACATCAGCACCGCCTGCCGCAGCAGCTCCGGCCGTACGCGCCCGCCCAGGAGCTGTTCATCCACACCCAGCTCCTCTACCTTCTCTCCTCGTGAATTCACTACCGGAAGACTTATCATCATTTCTTGCCCTGCCGCGTACTCTCCTTGACTATCACATACCCACCAGAGGGACCTGGAACCGCCCCCTTCACGAGGAGCAGGTTCCGCTCTTCGTCTATCCGCACGACCTCCAGATTCTTCGCCGTCCTTCGGACATTGCCCATGTGGCCGCCCATCTTGTGTCCCTTCACAACTCGTGATGGACTTGCCGAAGCCCCTATCGAACCCGGCGCGCGGTGCTTTCGCTCCGTGCCGTGGCTTCCAGGGAACCCGCTGAACCCATATCGCTTCATGACACCCTGAAAACCCTTGCCCTTGGCGACCCCTGTTACGTCCACGCGCCCGATCCCCTCAAAAACCTTCACCGTCAGCTTCTCACCTAGGGCAGGCTCCCCCTCACCCGGGGCCGGTATCTCGCGTATGAAACGCTTCGGCTCGGTGTTCGCTTTCTTCGCGACACCAAGCTCCGGCTTGTTCGCCCCGGACTTCCTGTCCTCGAACCCCACCTGCAACGCCCTGTACCCGTCCCCGCCCTCCACCTTCACCTGCAACACCGTGCACGGACCCACCTCCAGCACCGTCACCGGTCGCACCCTCCCGTCATCGGTGAAAACCTGGGTCATGCCAAGTTTCTTGCCCAGCAAGCTCACCACTTTTCCTCTTTCTCCCTTCGCTTCGGCCGGGCCGCTACGCCTTCATCCTGATCTCAACGCCGGCCGGCAGATTCAACCGCCGCAGTGCATCGACCGTCTTGGCCGTAGGCTCCACTATGTCAACCAATCTCTTATGCGTCCTGATCTCAAACTGCTCACGCGACCGCTTGTCAATGTGCGGCGAACGCAAAACCGTGTAGCGCTCGATCTTCGTCGGCAGAGGGATAGGCCCGGAGACCTTCGCGCCTGTTCTCTTCGCTGTCTCCACTATCTCTTGAGCGCTCTGGTCCAGGATCTCATGATCGTACGCCTCCATGCGTATCCTGATCCTATCGGGCACCTATCACCCCTCCTTTCTCGGCTTTCGCCCTTACTCCAACACCTTGGTTACAACGCCCGCTCCCACCGTCTTTCCGCCTTCCCTTATCGCAAATCGCAGGTTCGGCTCCATCGCTATCGCCGTTATAAGCTCCACGTCCATCTTCACGTTG
>Ga0180432_10005464_pt1 | contig 16894 bp, 14 predicted proteins | sample SS_ome_10_FD_132414 | JGI IMG/M metagenome (GOLD analysis project Ga0180432, IMG submission 132414) | Hypersaline lake sediment archaeal communities from the Salton Sea, California, USA - SS_1_MS_2 metaG | ecosystem: Environmental > Aquatic > Non-marine Saline and Alkaline > Hypersaline >... | reverse complement strand
GCATGGGCCGTCAGCGCGATGATGGGTGTTTTCAATCCTTTTCTTCTTAGTTCTCTTGTGGCTTCAAAACCGTCCATCCCGGGCATCTGAATATCCATAAAAATCAAGTCAAATTCTTCGCTCATCGCCTTTTGTACAGCTTCATGTCCATCGGCCGCAATGGTGACGTCTAATCCCATTCGGCCCAACAATGCTTTGGCAAGGATTTGATTCGTCTCCACGTCCTCCGCAATGAGAACGTGACCGGACAATTGGCATTTTTCGACGTTCTCTTCTTTCACGTTGCTTCCGGCGATCCGACTTCTGTTTTCTATTCTTGATGACACCGACTGCGGCGAATCATGCTCAGCGGGTACGAGCAGCGAAAACGTGGATCCGCTCTCTTGTTCACTTCTGACGTCAAGTTCACCGCCCAACAGTCTCGCCAGATGCCCGGTGATCGCCAATCCCAATCCGGTACCGCCGTATTTGCGACGCGTGCTTCCATCGGCCTGGGTAAACGACTCAAAAATTTGCTCGCGGTCCTCGATCTTGATGCCGATACCGCTATCTTCCACATCAAAGCGAATATACGGCGTATTGGCACTATACTCTTCTATCGACACCCTGACGTGAACATGGCCATTATCCGTGAATTTGATGGCATTGCTGACAAGATTGACCAGGCATTGGCGCAAGCGCTCCGGATCGGTGTAGAGGGTGGCGGGCAACTGACCGCTCTGCAATATCTTGAATTCCAGTCCTTTATCCTGGGCCACCGGACGCAACATTTCATCCACGTCGGCAAGGGTTTGGGAAATGGCACACTCGACCAACTCCATTTCCAGCTTCCCGGCTTCGATCTTTGAGAAATCCAGGATATCATTAATGATGCGCATCAGGTTCTTACCGCTTCTCCAAATGAGATTGACGTACTTATGCTGTTCCTCCGTCAGATCTTCCTGGGCCAGCACCTCGCTAAAACCAATCACGCTACTCATCGGCATCCGAATTTCATGGCTCATGTTGGCGAGAAACTCGCTTTTGGCCCTGTCGGCTTTTTCCGCGTCTTCCAACGCCGTCGTTAATTCCAGGTTCGCTTCTTCTATCTGTTGCGTTCGCTGTTTGACAATCCGCTCGAGTTCCATGTGCTTGAGCCTTGCCTGCTTTGTCAGATACCATTTCTCCGTCATCGCGATGGCCAACTGGTACACCTCTTCCTTCTCGAAGGGTTTTTTCAAAATCAAGAGCTTTTCCGTCTGTCCCAGCTTCTGGACGATTTCATGCCATTCATAATCGGAATAGGCCGTGCAGATCACCACCTGCAAATCCGGATACTCTTTCCAAATCCGCTGGATCGTCTCGATGCCGTCCCAGCCCGGCGGCATGCGAACATCCACAAACGCCATCGCGTAAGGCCGGTCGTCCTGCAAGGCCTGCTGAATCTTCTCCAAACCTTCCTCTCCCTGAAAAGCCGAATCGACGTCAAACAGCTCCTGATGGACCTGACCGAAGACTCCTCCCAGAATGGCGGCTTCCGCCTCGTCGAGCGTGGCGGTATCCGGCGATTGAGTCGCAAGGATCACCCGGAAGTCATCATGGATCGCTTCGTTATCATCGATAACGAGAACACGCCTGTTTTTTTCATTCGTTCCGGCATCCATTTGTCACTGCCTCCGATTTGTTGAGAGGTAACTCTAACGCAAACGTGCCCCCTATTGAAAACACGTTGCATGGTCTCGCCCTCATTCGTTCGTTATCGTTAATTCTCCCATAGCTTAGAACCGATAAATCAACTTGACGAGGAAACCTCGCTGTATCCCAAACGGAACCACACTGCCAGAGACGTCCCGGCGGTCTTTTGCCCGTAATATTCTCTCACTATTACCATCCGTTCGTCGAATATCCCCCCAAGGACGCATCGTACAACGCCATCGTACACGCGCGCTGTAATGTGACGCATCCTATGGACTTATCGCCCGTTTAAAGAACCTGCTTAACCAGGTTCTGCCTGGGTTTTTCCCGTGTATCATCCCGTGTCCGACCGGCATTGACACAACGAACATAACGCAAAACTGCGACCTCGGGAGAAGGCTCATTGATATCCTTTCGGCTTTCTTGACGAATCGACGGGTCCGGCTCCTAAAGGCTTTACTCGTTGACGTTCCTCCCGCGTCGTAAAACGAGGTTTTTGATGGCAATAACCAGGAATTGGATCGCCATTCGCCGTCCGAAAAGTACCGATTTAGGTAAAGAGACATATCTTGACATCCGATATGATAATGATGAAACGAAAGGCCCGCTCTTAAGAAGGTGGAATCAACACACTGCTTTGTCGTTTTATCCTGAGCACGACTTTTCGATCCCCAAATTTGGGAGAGAATATGATCCGCGAACCGAAAGGATTAGAAGAGGACTAAGAAGGTGAAGAGTCTGAATGCACGTCTCACATTGCTGATCGATGAGCTTTCAAGCTTATTGGACCAGGACGTTAAGGAGTTGGAGCAAATCGGACCATCCTTGGATCGATCCAATACGATTAAAAGGCAGTTGCAGGCCGGTGTGCAAGAACTGAAAATCATCAACCATCATTTGGGCTGCGAGGCGGCCGAACGCACACGGTTTGAGCGAGCTCTGGAGGCTTCAAATCAGGAACTTAAAGATTTCATCTATATGACGTCTCACGATTTTCGCGAGCCTTTGCGCAAGATTGCGTCGTTTGGGGCGATCCTCAAAGAGTCCCTCCGTGGGAAGATCGGACAGGAAGACCAGGGAAATCTGGACTTCATGATCGACGGAGCCGAGAGAATGAGTCAAATGATCGAGGATCTCCTGGCCTATTCACGAATCAATACTCGAGCAATCGTCATCGAGAAAGTGGATGTCAATGAGATTATTGAGCAGTTGAAACAGTTGGACCTCGACAAGTTATTAGAGGACTCAGGCGCCCGGGTTGAGATTCCCGAACCTTTGCCCCATCTTCTGGCCGATCCCGGATTGGTCAGACAACTTCTGCGAAATCTCATAATCCATGCGATCAAACATCTCAAGGAAGATGCTCCTCGGCCAATCGTGATAAGGTCTGAACGAGCGGACAATGGCGAGGTCAAAATGGAATGTGAAATAAACGGAATACGTACTGAAGCGAAAAATGACGAGGATTTGTTCAAAATGTCCCTTCATTCGCATTCGCGGCAAGAGTACGAGGAACCCGGGACCGGACTGGCCATATGCAAAAAGATCGTGGAACGACACGGCGGCCGGATTGGAATCACGTCCCATCCGGGCGCCCCTTCGACTCTCTGGTTTACCTTACCCGTATCGAAGCACTTGGACCCGAAACCCGACACACCACGTATCGATCCGACAATGCCCCTGGCCGTCTCATGAATACTCAACAGATAAAAATCCTGCTGGTGGACGACGATCCTCAGGATCGACGGCTCGTGAAAATGATCCTGGCCAAATCGTACGCGCCCGGACAGTGTCACGTGCAGATCGCCGGCACCATGTCCGAAACGATTAAATGCCTGAACCGTGATACCTACGACGTTGTGCTGCTCGATCTGAATCTTCCCGACAGTAAGGGAATCGACACCATAGAAAAAGTCTGTGACGTCAATTCTCACATTGCCATCGTCGTTCTGACAGGTCTGGATGACGAAGAAGTCGGCATCGCGGCGATCCAGAAAGGCGCCAGTGATTATCTGGTCAAAGGCAAGTATCTCGCGAAACTGCTGGTCCGGACCATTCGATATTCGCTCGAACGCATGCGGATGAAGGATGAATTACGCAAGCACCGTGAACACCTTGAGAACGAAGTGAATGAACGGACCGCCGATCTTCAGGCCGTGAATGAACAGTTGCGTAATGAGATCGAGGAGCGAAAACAGATCGAGCAGGAACTATTGATTGCCAAGGCGGACGCCGAAGCGGCCAACGAAGCCAAGAGCGAATTTCTGGCCAATATCTCTCACGAACTGCGAACGCCGTTACACAGCATCCTGAGTTTCGCCTCATTCGGCATCAAAAAATACGAGACCGCCGAACCGGAGAAACTCCTCGATTACTTCAGCCGAATCAAGAGTAGTGGAAAAGTGCTTCTGTCGCTCCTCAACGATTTACTCGACCTGGTCAAATGGGAATCGAGAAAGACATCCTTTACGTTCGAATCAGCCAATCTCCATCGGCTCGTTCAATCCGTGATCGATGAATTCGACACGATGTTGTCGGAACGCGGCTTACATTTTATGTATGAACAATCCGATTTTGATGAGGAGATCGTTCTCGACGTAAGAAAAATCCAACAGGTGCTCCGTAACCTTCTGAACAATGCGGTTAAGTTCTCACCGGATGGAGGAATCATTGACATCGATATCCACTGGATGGAAAATGCCGTGAGAGTGTCCGTTCGCGATCAGGGGCCCGGCATTCCTCCCGACGAGCTCGAAGCAGTCTTCGACAAGTTCGTCCAATCAAGCAAGACCAAAACCGGCGCCGGCGGCACCGGCCTGGGTCTTGCGCTCTGTCGCGAAATCATTATCGGGCACGACGGTCGCATTTGGGCGGAAAACAGGCCGGAAAGCGGTGCTGAGTTTATCATAGAGATTCCATGGTCGATGAATAAATGTAGAGAGGACAGCGATCACTCGCTGGTGCAGCCTGTGACTTTGTAATGAAGGAAAAAATGAAAATTTGTTTGTGGTCTCATGTCGTCACATGGGAGCCCGGGCGCCAAAAAGCAGGCGGGATAAAATAATGCAAGCACAAGGCAAGATTTTAGCGGTGGATGACGATCCCAATAATATCGCGATCCTGGAAGAGTTGCTGGAAAATCGTTTCGACCTTAGGGTAAGCTCGAACGGCGAGCAGGCGCTGGAGATCGCCCGGGAATTCCGGCCCGATATGATTCTGCTGGACATTATGATGCCCGGGATCGACGGCTACGAAGTGTGCCGGCGGTTGCGGGAACATGATGGACTCAAGGATACGAAAATCATCATGGTCTCGGCCAGAGCCATGAATTCCGAACAGCTTGAGGGGTATCACGCCGGAGCGGACGATTACATCACGAAACCCTTCGACGGAGATGAATTTCTGGAGAAGGTGCACGTAAATCTGAACCTGAAAAACGCCGAAGAAGTCCATCGGATAGAAAGAGTGAAATGCCCTGACGACATCAGACGGTTCATGTGAAATACGGAAAAGGACAATCTTATGCAAGAGAAGAAGAAAATGCTGGCCGTAGATGATAGTCCCGATAACAACGCTATTGTTGCAGAGTTATTTGGCGAACATTTTGATCTTCGGACGGCGACGACGGGTGAAGAAGCCCTGGAGATCGTGCAGACTTTTTTTCCTGATGTCGTTTTGCTGGATATTATGATGCCCGGCATGGACGGGTATGAAGTTTGCAAACGTCTGCGAGAGCAACCCGCGTTTGAGGACACCACAATTCTAATGGTAACGGCCAAAGGGGCCTTAGAGGATCGGATAAAAGGATACGAAGTCGGAGCGAATGATTTTATCACCAAACCGTTCGAAGAAGAAAACATCCTGGAAAGCGTGGAGTTCTTTGTCTAAGCGGGGCCGGCTCTTCTCGTTTGGAAACCAAGAACCAAGCACATTCTTGGGGCGTTGAGAGTTTTCGTGGCCTCTACTGAAGAGGGTTTGAAGTACCTGAGGACGGGAAATCCCAACGACCGGCTTACAGCTCAGGGGGAATCTCACTGAGAGTCCAATACGTGTGAACCGTACGGATCATATGGAGAAGTTGTTCATAATCCGTCGGTTTTGTAATATAGCCGGCGGCGCCGAGCCGGAAGCATTTATCGATATCCCTTTCTGCACTGGAACCGCTCAGGATGACAACGATCGTTCGCTTGAGCGTCTCATGGGCTTTGATTGCCTGGAGAAAATCTAAACCGTTCATCCTCGGTGTATTTAGATCCGAAAGAACAATCCACGGTCGCTTATTCGCCGGATTCATCAGGTAATCCAGAGCTTCCGCTCCATCCGACGAACGGACAATCGGACTGGTGATCTCCAGTCGCTTGAGCGCGCGCTCGAACAAGAGCACATCCGTACTATCATCATCCACAAGCAAGATGGGCCGTGAATTCTTCATCCTATCTATATCGTCATCATCCGGCCTTACATTAGCCATATAATTCCGCTTCATTCGGTCACTGGGCAGGCGCACCGAGCAGATCGGACCCTGGGATGGGATCGAGAGAAGAATCGTTTGGGCAGATGGCTCAATGAGGGCAACCACGGGGGGAATTGGAACATCCGGGGACCCGAACGATTTTTCTCGGTCCCTGGGATCGCATATCGAAGAATAGCGTTAAAATACGATTTTTTCCAGGATTCTCTAAAAATCACTCCCCGAAAGAGTTGACAAACGACGTGGAAAGTTATTAGATATCAAGCGCTTATGGATTGTCGCGCCCGTAGCTCAATTGGATAGAGTCGCGGACTTCGAATCCGAAGGTTGCAGGTTCGAGTCCTGCCGGGCGCGTTCGAATTATCTATATAGGCAAGTAGTTACGACTGCTTGCCTTTTCTTTTGCCGAGAATATCACTCGCTGCACTAATTTGCGCCACTTTACCACACACGTCCTGTGCATTTCAGGTTGTGTCTTCCGCACCTTTCCAACATTCTCGGACTGACTTGATGGGTGATGGCTTCTCGTGCCCGCGCGACCCAGTCCTCTGCCACAGCCAGATAGAAGCTGTGAGTCGTCGCGAAGTCCGAATGTCCGGCGAGCTCCAACCCATCATACTCACTCAGCCCCTGGCGGAACCAGTTTGCAATCGCCGTCTTTCGGATATCGTGCAAAGTACCCTTATCCGGCGTATAGACAAATGATCGTACACCATAGACCAGAGCAATGACTTCTACAAGATGTGCGAAAGATTCTTGACGCTACCCGGCTTTTTGGCAGCTCAGCGAAAAACCAGGGGTTCGGTACTGCAAAGGTATGGGCGAGGTAAGGTCTACGTTGAGGAGGAAGATGGATTGGATTTGAGATTGCGAACCTCGATTTGGGAATCCAGCAGGTCCGGGTTGGTGGGATTTTTCTTGATGGTGAATCTCTGGATGCTCGCGAAGATATCCGGTGACTGAAACTTCTCGATGAACTCACACAGCTGACGAAGTGTGACGTTCTCTATCTCTATTTCCACGATGATCTCCTGAACATCGGTCTCGGATTGTGCCGCGACCTGATTCATTGTTTTCACGTTTTGTGTCAGGCCGCATTGTTCCACGAGGGATTCCAGGAACGGTAACAGGTCAAAAGTTTTTTCCTGGGAGGCAATCTTTGTACGAAGATCGTCAAGATCCTCACGCAGAGATTCATACGCGCCAGCCTTGACACGAAGTCGGCCAAGCTCATTCTGCTTTTCAGGGATGACCCGCTTGAGTGTCTCCATACGCTCCAGTACAGGTGTGACACCCAGCGCGAAAAATGCCCAGGCAGCCGTAAGAACAGCGACGCCGGCAGCCAATCCATATTCTCTCCGTGTCAATCGCATTATGTCGGTTCCTCCGCAGCAAACGATGCCAAGACAATAAAACGAACCATTCCACTCTCAGGCTCCCTGTGAAGCTCGCCGAGGATATCCACCGTTGAAAAATGTACGGTATCGTCCAACAGGTGTTGCCAGTTGTACACCGACTCAAACGATTCGGACGTTCCAGCCAATCGAACGGATTCGGCCGTTACCTGAACATCATCGAGGCTGATTTTAAATTCTGAAGGCGTATTCGTAGCGATCGCATTCAAAACCTCAAGCGGTTCGGCACCCGATCCCGAGATAGAGCCCAAGAGCGTATGATCCTTTTGCAAGGCCTGCACCTTTTGCTCTAACTGGGCAAGGGGATTGACAATGTTCTTCTCTTCGGGCAGCGTGCGCCGAAAGATCTCCCTCATCTCATTTTTTACGCCGGTGTACTCTTTTTCCAAATGTGCCAACCGCACAAAAAGACCAACCAGCGACACAATAGCAATAGCCGCAACAAGGACGGCGCAAATTGCGAATTCCTTTTTCACGCTTAATGCCGGTTTCATATTTGCATTGTCGGCTTCGAGGAAGTTCACTCCGGCCGTTCTATCGGGCGCCAAAATCCTCAACGCAAGACCTTCAGCGACAGTAACATCTGATGGGATACGATGGAGATGCTTTAACAGAATCTTTGCATAAGGATTTACAACGATCGCCTGGCATTGGAGATTCTCTTCGATGGCGGCCTTAAGGACGACGGGATTATCATCGCTTGTTACTAAGTATATTCTCGTTTCCCGATCAAGTGGGCTGTCAAACAACTTTCGCCAGATGATATCTGCTTCGAGCGACAGCACTTCGACAATGTGCTGCAGGTCTATATCAGAATTATCATCTGAAGCGTCAAGAATCGGCAAATGTCGCACCATCACGATGCGGTTGTCTTGAACGACTGTTAGAGTAAGATAAGAATCGGCACTTTGCACAATAAGAGCGGTGCCGGTCCTGCTTTCAGGATGGTTTTGTGCCACCGTGGAATGAATCGCAAAAACGGCTGAGTCTATTACGTCGGGGCGTCTCTTAGCACCATGCATAATATCGAATGACTCTCGCAACGACTTTTTCGCTACCGCAGCGGTAAGAACAGAATACTTCTCGGCAGTTATCCGCCGGTAGGAACATATCTGCCCAACCGTCTCATTGGGATCGATTGGAAAATCGTATTCCAATGCGAACGGCCCGGAAGAACGGATTTGATCCAGTCCGGCATCGTCAGTTTCCAGCCTGCGAAAGAAAACCGTTTCATTCGGTACGGAAATCGCCACAGGGACGCGACGACTGAATCCGTATTCGCTCATCTTGGCCTTGAGAATATCCGACGGTGCATCTGTGCTTCGCCGGATTTGCGTTTTGAAGACCTTCTCGATGCAGAACGCCTTTCCGATACGCTGGATCTGCACGGCGCATAAATGGAAAGAACCAATTTCTATGCCAATAGCGCGCTTAACCTTCATTCTCATTTCACTCCATTTCCACATTGACGGCGTCTGTTCATCCTTAGAGCTCTTTATATAGACATATATCGACGTTCTTCGTCGCTGCATTTTTGGTGACGATGGCAACAAGGGTGCGGGTCAGTTCATCAACGCTTCCCTGGGATATGATGTGATAATGATCGCTCGTCGGCTTCACCGTCGCGCCTCGTCTGAGCGCATTATAAATGCTATCCCTCATCCCGGGAAGCTCCCTGAGTTCGGCAACACTCTCAAAAGGGGCCCGTTTTCGCCGGTCCACAATGAGCCGGGCCAGAGCCCAATCCATTTCTTCCGACAAGCTTTGAAGCACAAGCGGTGAAGCATAGTTGATACTAATTTTACCGTCGCCGTAAACGGTCAAATAGTCGCTCACTCGATCAAAAATCTCCGGCGTCATTCCCTTGACCAAAAGAAGTTCTTCCGTCGTCTCAAGCAATCCGTTCTTGCATGTGTAAGAGGGTTTTAATCTTTCATAGTAACTTGACTCCGCCCCTTTCGCCTCGTACCGGATAAAAGGCAGGTGTGAAACCTGGTTGTCGATATCTATCCAGTCGATGATCGAAGGCACCAAGCCATAGTTGATTTTGGGTTGAGCGTCCTTTTGTTGATTTAACAGGTCAAAAAGCCTAAGCACCTGATCTATTTTTATTCGGTTTAACTTGCCGCTTTTGTCTTTGAGAACATTGACATTCAATTTGCCGGTTTCTTCAGAGACCGTTACCGTGCATTGCCCCTCCCCCACCGTAAACGTGTTCTCGCCTGACAACAGGCTCAACCATCGCTTGTCCGTTTGACGATCCGGACGATCCTGAGAAGCCGCAATCGCGATATGGAGTCCTGCATGTGCGCAATGGAGAGCCTGCTCGGATTTGCGGAAATCATCAACCGAACGCAGGTTTGCACGAGCCTCATAATGGAAGCCGAGCAGTAAGACGCTCAGCATCATCACCATGCAAAGAACGACGACGACGATGAATCCGCCTGGTTCAGTTTTTATTCTTCTCGCTCTCATTGCTTGTTGGCAGATACGAATGTCTCGATATGCGTCTTCGTACGATTATTACGGCACGATATACGCGCTACAGTGCGATAGTCGTATCGCCGGTTATCTCCATCTCTACAACCCATTTCTATTCGTACAGCGGATGGCAGTTTCTTTTTGTCCTCAAAATCCCAACGGCGCAGCCATTCCTGTCCATCAAAAAATTCCAAATCAAGATATTCGATATTCTCTGCAATCGGCCTCCAATCCTTTTTGGGGGCCTTTTTCGTTTTACCAACGAACCGTCTCTGATTTAAAAAGAGGGTATCCTCGCGTTTGTCTAATTTATACGTCACTTCAAACAGGCCTTCCGCCGGTTTTTCTCCGGCCTCGGCGTACCCATTCGTCATTACGAAATGCAGGATTTCACCCTTCGAAGCATTCCGGTTGCCGGTGAAATAGTACATGCCGTCTTCATGCACAATTCTCTTCTGCCGTGTAGCGGATTTGCCGAAGTCCTCATCCCTGGCTGTACCGGCGTAAGCGCAGCGGATGTGTCGGGCCATCTGATCCAGCGTCGTTCGTCCCTGATGACCCATACTTATCCTGGCCTGGCATACCCGAGCCGATCTTGACGTCGCAAAATAACTGCCGTAAACCATCAACAGAATGGTCGCAATAAGCGCCAAAGCGATGAGAATCTCAACCAGGGTAAATCCATTGCTACGCCACTTATCGCTCATGGCAGTTCCTTATCGGCAACATACGTTGACATCCGCAAATGCTTGGGGTTGTTACCCTGTTTCCAACTGACATCAACAAGCACTCTCCACAATCCGGCACTATCTTCCTCATCCAATTGGAGCGATGGCAGGTTTTCAACGCGTGTTTTCCAGTTCAATTTTAAACCGTTCTTTTCCACGGCGCCCGAACGGATTCCTTCCTCCGGAACGTCGGCGGCCAGCGTCTCAGCCATCTTCTCATCGGCCAAAAAGACGGCCTGCGTCATGATCTGTGCCTTGTCGACCATGTGGGCGCTGATCAGATGCAACCTGAGCAGCGCCATCAGAGAAATAGAGACGATGGCAAGGGCGATCATTACTTCAACGAACGTGAATGCTCTGATCCGCCCTTTGCAAGCTGCCGCACAACCCTTCTTATGCCCCGGCTCGTATTTACGCTTCAAGATTCCAGCTTTCAATATCAGCATTGTCCTCGGTGCCGCCGTCTTCCCCATCCTTGCCGAAAGATTCCAGGTCGTAATCTTTGCTCGCTACTCCCGGACAAATATAGATATACCGGTTGCCCCAGGGATCGACAGGGACCTTGTCGAGATAACAATCGCGGTTATAGTTTTTGATGCCCGGATCTGAGACGAGCGCTTCGAGACCTTCCGACGTCGTGGGAAAACGACCCGTGTCGGTCTTGAACAACGCCAGAGCCGATTCGATATTGCGTATATCGATCTTGGCTTTCATCCGCCGCGCCTGTTCGGGTCTATTGAGAATCCTGGGCATGATGATCGTCGCCAGCAGACCCAGAATCACGACCACAATCATAAGCTCAATCAGGGTAAAACCCTTACCCTGAACATGTCGTTGTACTTTTATTGTCATATAATTTCAAAAGCCTCTCTAAAGCATCTGGTTAATATCAAATATGGGCAGTAGAACAGCAAGGACAATGAAGCCCACAACCGCCCCCATGCATAGAAGTATGACAGGTTCGAGTAACGAAGTGAGTGTTTTCGTCGCCAATTCCACTTCGCCGTCATACATGTCCGCCACGTCGATCAGCCCCTCTTCCAGATTTCCACTCACCTGGCTTGTGGAGATGATATGGTACACGATTGGCGGGAATAATCCGGTCTTCTTCACGGCATTGGCAATCGCCTCTCCTTTGCTGACCAGATCCTTCACGGATCCCAGGGCACCGGCGATAAAGCTGTTTTGAACGACCTGCCGGGCAATGTCCAGAGCGCTGAGTATCGGGATACCGCTGGCCAGGAGGATTCCCAGCGTCCTTGAAAGGCGCGCGACTTCCAATTTAAGAAAGAGTTTGCCGAACAAGGGCAATTTCAGTTTCGAGCGGTCGATCCAGTATCTTCCTTTTGGGGTTCTATAGGCGGCTCCGATACCCAGGAGCAATACGAAAATGAGGACGGCAAGGAACACCCAATACGTTCTCATAAAAGCACTTGTTGAGATGAGCCACTTTGTCGGCCAGGGAAGCGGTCTGTTCATCTCAATAAATATCGTTGTTATGCCGGGCACGACGACGGACATAAGGAAGACCACGACCGCTACCGCAACGACAATCATCATGAGCGGATACGCCACAGCCGCTTTGACCTTGGCCGCGAGATGCACGCGTTTCTCCAGGATGTCTGCAAGGCGCACCAGAATCTCCTCCAGCGTGCCGCTCGCCTCCCCCGCCGCCACCATGCTGACGAAAAGACCTGAAAAAATATCGGAATGCTTTCCGAGCGAGCCGGACAGTGTCTTTCCCGAATTCACCTCGTCAGCTACCTGTTCCATGATGTCTGCAAGAGGATTGTCCTTGGCTTGCCCCTCCCTCAATTGCTCGACCAACGCCGTCAGGGCCGGCACCAGGGGCATCCCGGCTCGAAGCAACGTCGCTAAATGACGTGAGACCCTGCAAACATCCGCTGTACGGATTCTTCTGAAAACGTCTCTTCCATACGCTTTCGGCTGCGTATCGGCACGAGCGGTGCGAGCGTTTATCTGATGCGTCAGCGTAGAATTCTCACCATCGAGGAAATTATTTTCAGCTATTCGCATGTCCGCCTTTTCTTACGTTGGTTTGCAAGTGATCCTGTGTGACTCTGTACACCTCTTCCAGAGTCGTCTCGCCGGCCAGGGCCTTGCGAAGTCCGTCGGCTCGCAGAGTGCTCATGCCCTTTTGGATGGCCGTTTCTTTAATGATGTGTGAGCCGCACCGTTGACCGATGAACTCCTTGATGTCCTCATCAATCACCAGCAATTCGGAGATCCCGGTTCTTCCCAGATATCCCGTATCAAGACAATTCTTACAACCGCATCCTCTGTACAGTTGACCGTCCATGATGGACGCCTTTTCCTTCTCTGGCAATTGTGATACGGTTTGGTCGTCCAGCATGTGCGGCGTCTTGCACTCCGGACAGATCACGCGCAGGAGACGCTGGGCCATAACCGCAACGACCGATGAGGAAATCAGGTACGGTTCAATGCCCATATCGATTAAGCGGGTGACCGCGGAGGCTGAATCATTCGTATGCAACGTGCTCAGAACCAGATGGCCGGTCAGGGAGGCCTGGATCGCAATCTCGGCGGTTTCGACATCTCGTATTTCGCCGATCATTATGACATCGGGATCCTGCCTGAGAATGTGACGGAGACAGTTGGCGAATGTCAGGTTGATTTTCGGCTTCATCTGCATTTGCCCGACACCCTGTATCTGATACTCTATTGGATCTTCTACGGTAAGAATGTTTCTTTCTTCACAGTTCAATTCGCTCATGGCGGCATACAGCGTGGTGGTCTTGCCGCTGCCCGTCGGCCCCGTGAGTAGAATGATGCCGTGCGCCAGTTGAATCAAATTTCTGAATCGATCAAGGACGTCCGGGCAGAAGCCTATCTCGGCCAAACCCAGTTCACCGCTGCCCTTGTCCAAAAGCCTCAGGACGACGCGCTCCCCGCCCGAAGTCGGGATAACGGAGACTCGAATATCCATCAGGTTCTCACCAATCTTGATCCGGCTCTGGCCGTCCTGGGGGAGCCTTCGCTCGGCGATATTCAGATTGGCCATGATCTTCAATCGCGATACGAGAGCCGCAACCTGGTTTTTAGGTAAATTGAGCACGTCATGCAGAACACCATCGACCCGAAAGCGTATCCGCACCTGCTCTTCGTAGGGTTCGATGTGAATGTCGCTGGCCCGGCTGTTTACCGCCTGAAAAAAGATATTATTGACCAATTTAATGATGGGCGCTTTATTGGCGATGCTCAGCAGATCCTCGGCGTGGACTCCACTATCCACCGCGTCCGCATCATCGGGATCGTCCGGCGATAAATGGACGTCGGGATTTCCACGATCGTCGTCGCTGCCGGCACTTTGATAGTAACAACGAATGATCGCTTGTTCTATTTCGGAGGCGGGACAGATAATCCGGCGGCAAAGCCGGCCCAGGACGGTCATAATGGCATCATAGGCTTCGACGTTGAGCGCATCCGACAAGGCGATAGCCACATCGCCATTTTCCAATGTAATCGGAATGGCGCATTGTTTCTTAAGAAATTCAAGCGGCAACTTTCTGACAAGCTGCGGATTCAACTGCTCCGGTAATATCCGCTCTATGTGTTTGGTTGCCGGTTGTGCGTTTGACCCAGTGCCCATCTTTCGACCTGCTCGCAGTTGAATACCCATCACCCCACCCTTTAATAAGGCAGGACATTGTCTTTCTTCAATTTCTCCAGCACCGGCAGCACTTGCGATAATTCCTGCTTCTTCCTCTCCGTGATCTGCTCTAACTGCTCCTGGCTGTTCATAACGTGCGGCGTGATGAAGATGAGCAGATTCGTTTTTTGCAGACGGTCCTTTTGGAATCGAAACAAACCACCGACCACCGGAAGATCCCCGGCCAGGGGAATTTTCTTCTCGATCGTTGTCTTATCATCTCGAATGAGACCACCGATGACGACAGTCGAGCCGCTATTCATGGATACGATCGTCTCCGCTTGCCGCTTGGCGGTTGTCGGCGTATCAGAAGAGCTGGCAACATCTTCGATCAGTTTCGAGAACTCGCTGAGAATTTCAAGTCTCACAAGGCCGCTCTGACTGATATGCGGCGTTATTTCAAGGCTGATGCCGACGTCTTTGTATTCGAACGTCTTGATGACCGTCGGTGTAATCAAATCCACCGTCTCCGTAATGCGTGACTGGGTAACGAATGCCCTGTTTTCACCGACGATAATCCTTGCCTTGCTGTGGTTCGACGTCGTGATATGCGGCGTCGAAAGGATATTCACTCCCGACTGCTTTTCCAAAGCGTGTAAAAGGGCTCCGATTCTGACATCAGACCCGCTTCCTTTCCAGGCGCCGACGGCTAACCCCTCAAGATCCCCATTGGCAAAATCCACTCGGGGACCGAAATTGGTTACCCCAAAGGCGCGAACGCTACTTTCCACCGCCTCATCAAGCGTGGCCCAATCGATACCGATTTCCTTTAAACCATCCTCGCTCACCTCCATAATAAGCATCTCGACGAGAACCTGCTCCCGCACGATGTCCAGCTTCTCGATAATCTCGGCAATCACCTCAAAATCCTGTGCCGAAGCGGCGATAATCAGGGAATTCGTTCCTCCATGGGCCGTGACCTGAATGTGCTCGGATGTTTCAAATGCACCCGTGATTCTCAGATTGGAAAGGGCTTGTGTGAGCGAATCAGAGACTTCATTGGCGTCGGCGTTCTCAAGGTGCACCACATGAACGTTGTTCGTGCCTCGAGGCCGCTGCATATCAAGCTGTTCTACGAGTCCTTCAATCATCGCCGTCTGTCGAACATCCGCGACGACAATTAGAGAATTGGTCCTCTCATCAGGCAGAATTTTCATACTCCCATTGATCGCCGGCGCGGGGCGATTCAGCCCGGAGCGCGGAGGCGTGGTTCTGCTTTTGTCTATGATGTTGGTGATTTGCTCACTCAAGACCTGTGCAGAAGCATATTCCAATCCAATGGTGCTCACCTGCTGTTCAGAACCCGGTACGTCGAGGTTTTGAATGATTTTGGCAATATGATGGATATTCGAAGAAGTATCCGTCACCAAAATCGAGTTGGTCTGAGGATAGGTGGCCATATGCAGACCGGTGGCCAAAAGAGGCTTAATGAGTTGGCTCACTTCCTTCGCATCCGCATAGCTCAACGGAATAAGCTGAGTAACAAGAGAATCATTCCTGGGAATATCCAAAGGATCACTGCCGATGCGAACCTGCAAATTATGTTTTACGGCCTCCGTTTTGGGGATGATTTTGACAAGATTCCCCGCACCGGCGGGAACCGCAGCGTATCCCTTGACATCCAGAATAGACTCTAAGACCTGGTAAATCTCCCCAATGTGAATCCGCGTAGGGGATATCAGCGTGATCGTGCCCTGAATGCGGTCATCGACGACAAAATTAATGCCCGTTATATCGCTGACGGTTCGGAGCATGACGCGAATATCGGCCTGGTCAAAGTTTACGTAGACAAGCTCGTCGGCCATGTCCGGGCGATTCAACGCAGGCAGAGTCCCCGCGGTCTCGGAGGACGAATCTTCCCCGGCCATCGTTGTTTGATCTGCAAGACTTATGCAGAATATCCCTATAAGGCAAAAAAGGCCTCTCGCGATCCACAGCCTTCTTTGCTTGTTTTTATATGACATGTCTGTTTGCATCGGTTTTCATCCCGCGTCCGGCGTTTCTTGATTTAACGACTACTTGGCCTAAATGAAACGAGAACGTCTTGATTTTGTTATCTCGCATGAGTTCAATGCTTACAACGGCCTGGGATCGTGCCTTCCTTGAAATCTGAAACGCCTTCTGTTTACTGGTCAATCGGTGCCCATTCACGGTGCGAATGACATCCCCATTTCTTAAGCCGATATCTTCCATATATCTGATTTTTTCCAAACCGGTTAGCCGAAGTCCTTCGAATTTGCCTTCGACGGCATACGGTTGGATAACCGCCTTCGGGAGCATGGTTGCCGCATATCTGAGCTTCTCCGCGGCGGTTTTGGGAGGTTCATCCTGTTGGTCCCCCTCATTGGCTGGAGTAGAGTTTCTCGCTACCATTGATTTCATCTTGTCAGCCTGATATTGTTTGGAGCCTTTGGCGCCCAAATGGACGGTCTTT
>Ga0180432_10005463_pt1 | contig 16894 bp, 17 predicted proteins | sample SS_ome_10_FD_132414 | JGI IMG/M metagenome (GOLD analysis project Ga0180432, IMG submission 132414) | Hypersaline lake sediment archaeal communities from the Salton Sea, California, USA - SS_1_MS_2 metaG | ecosystem: Environmental > Aquatic > Non-marine Saline and Alkaline > Hypersaline >... | reverse complement strand
TGGGCAATGGGTGTTTGCCTGCGCTGTGCACAACGTGATGAAGGCGGTGAGGTTCGTAGTCAAATCAAGGAGGTCGGGGGTAAGGGAGGCCGCACTTGCGGTAGCCTGAGGAAAGCGGCAGGTTCAGGCGGGCTTCTCCATGGGCCCGAAAGGGCCCAACTGCCTTGGAACTGCCGACAATGTGAACGAGTAATCGGATCCATCGACTACTCGTGACCCAGGCTCCTAGGGGAGGTGTTGATATGCCGCTGGTTCGCGCCTTTTCAAGAGTCAATGATGAGGGCAGAATACCCATTCCCCATCATGTTCGCCGTCTGGCGGGTCTAAGGCCGGGGCAACTGGTGGAAATCAGGCCCGCTGGAGGAGGCAAGGCCAGGAACCTGGTAGTACTCCAGATGGAAGGCCGGAGCAAGGAAACGAGGAAGGCACCATGGACAACAAAGTGAGCGATTCCAGGAAGAGGCCCCGTGGTGCGGACAAGATCCGCACGATGAAGACCCAGGGTGGACGCTGTGTTCCCAGGAGTCAGACCGATTCCTACCTGGACCTGTTCGTTCTTCACAAGGAGAAGGAGCGTCTCGAGCAGGAACTGGCCGAGATACTGAGGAGAAGAGACAAGACCGTTGGTCGACTTGAAGAAGTCATGGCGCGAATAGCCAAACTCGGGGAAGCCCAGGAGGCGCGGCAGCAGGAGAAGGAGCAGAGGCTGGCGGAGCAGGCATCCGGCCATAAGAACTGGAAAGTCATGAGTGTGAAGTACTGACTCCGCTGCCACGGTGGCTCTTCGTCGCCTTTGGCACATGAGGACGGCTCTCAAAGAACAGCACGGTACGGCATCTGAGATGCCTGGGGAGACGCTGATATGCAATGGAGGACCTTCGATCACAGGCAGCGAAGGGGGCAACTCTGCCTCCTGGGTGGGGGCGTGTTCCTTTGTGGCTACTGCAGGGGGAGTGGGGTGGCATCTCACACCAGGAACCTGGCATGCAGGGTGTGTGGTGGGGACGGGCTCGTGGAGGTCGATGGCCCGGCAGTGAACTGCCCCTTCTGCAAAGGCAGCGGCAGGGCCAAGCGTGGTGCGGCGTACCTGTGTCCGGTGTGCGCAGGCAAGGGCGTGCTCTCGGTTCCCATGGCATCGGACGTTTGCCCTGCCTGTGGTGGCGCAGGCAGGGAACTGGGGGGCAAGCTGGCCTGCAGGGTGTGCCGGGGTGCGGGTTATCTGGCATCGGGCCACAATGAGTCCCAACCGAAGCCCGGCCGCCATTTAGTGGATGAAGGACCGCGTGCTCTGGCGCACAAGCTGGGAGCAGTGGAGCCTGCGATGGGCTTGTCCCCCCTGTTCTCCGGGAGGACACGGCGCGGCCGCGCCCTTGGCTTCCGGTGGGGACGCGGGCGCTGGCCAAGAAAGACTGCAGAGGACCCCCTTGAACGAAGGCTCAAAGAGAGGGAGCAGATAACCCGAGAGATGAGGCGGTGGCAGAGAGAGGAAAGGCAATACGCCATTCCTCCATCCAAAATCAGCATGCCAAAGCAGGAGACTGGCCACGCAGCGGAGGGCGGCGAGGGTGATTCGCCACACTGGTGCCTGTTGGCTTTGACCGGGAACGGACTGGTGGGGTGGGATGACGATGCCCGGCACAAGGAACATGCCGCGGTGAGGAAACCCAACTCGGCGGCGCTGGCCAGGATGATGAGAAGGGTGGTTGCCAGGGAAAGGGCTGTGGCGCTAGGTAGGCGTCTCGCCGGCCCCCGTGCTTCTCTTCTCGAGCAGGCAGCAGCGGACTGGGAGCGACGCCAGGAAGAGAGACAACGTCTTCTCCAGCGAGAGGAAGCCATGCTGGAGGAGGTGGTATGGCTCATGAAGGAGAGCGGGGCTTTCGATGCCGATCCGTCGAGGGCACAGTGGTCTCGGGGCAGGCTCGCCTGCTCTGCCGAGAGGGTGGCCGAAGTTGGGTGGAGGCTGGTGGTGACGAACACGGGCGGCGTTCGTCTGCCTCTCCGTGGTGGATCGCGTGATCTGGAAGGTGTGTACGAAGCGGAACTGGACAGCAGTCTCAACATTAAGAGCCACTGTCGACTGGCTGAAGGGGCGTCCTAGCCCATGGAGGGGTTGCGACAGGGCACTGAGGCGGCTGACCTCCGGCTGCGACTGGTAGGGAGGCGAACATGAGTACCTGCGTCTATGCCGTGATCAACCATCACCAGGGAAATGGCGACGAACTGGCTGGTACCGATGCCACAGCACAGGTGTCTCTGGTGCGCTACGGTGACCTGGCGGCAGTGGTCGGCCCCGCACGGTTTCAGGACCTGTCATCCCTTGACCAGGAGGAACTTGTCAGGTCGGTTTTCGCGCATCAGTCAGTGATCGAGAGGACAATGCAGCACCACACCGTCCTTCCTGTCAAGTTCGGGACCATGGCGGCCGATGCGGAGGAGGTGGAACGCATTCTCTGCCATGGCCAGGAGAGACTAACGCATACCCTGGCCATGATGGAGGGGAAAGTGGAACTGGAGGTGACCGCGGTCTGGGACAAGAAGGAAGTGCTGAAGGACATAGCCCGGCAGGCCGACATAGTGGCCTTCAGGGAAAGCATCGGCATACGTCCGTCGGAGCGAGACAAGGTGAGACTTGGACAGATGGTCGAGTCTTGTTTGAGGAAACGTGGAGAGGAGATTGCTTCGGAGATAGTGGACCGACTGGCGGAAACCGCCGAGGACGTCTGTCTGCACGAGATTCCTGATGTGAGTGTAGTGGTCAATGTGGCTTTTCTGGTGTCGAGGGAGCGGCTGGAGGCATTCGACCGCGCGCTGGACGAGGCGGATGGGAGGTATGGGGGAAGACTGACTTTCAAGGTGGTGGGGCCTCTCCCACCGTACAGCTTCGGCACGGTGGTGGTGAAGAAAGCCGCTTTGGCAGAGCTGGACTCGGCAAGAGAGAGGCTTGGAATCGGTAGGACGGACGCCCCGACGCTGATCAAGGAGGCCTACTGGTCCCTGTGTGCGCGGCAGCATCCGGACAAGAACCGTGGGAAGGCCGGTGCGGAAGAGAAGTTCGCCGAGTTGACCAGGGCGTACGAGTTGCTCACTGAGTTCCACCAGGCAGGGGTTGACCCGAATGCCGGTGGCGGCCCCGGCGACGTGGTCAAGGTGGACGTGATCAGCATTGGCACGAGACCGGTGGCGGTGTCGCGGCGGAGCCGACAATGAGCGAGGAAAGCCAGTATGTGTACTGCATCGTCGAGAGCGACGAAGCGCGCAACTTCGGTCCGGTGGGGATCGGTGGGCGGGGTGACCCGGTCACCATCGTATCCTTTGACGGCCTGGGGGCCGTGATAAGTCCGGCCCCTCTCAGGAAGTACCCTGTGACCAGGGAGAATACACTATGTCACGAGAAGGTGATCGAAGGGGTCATGAGTCAGGACTACACGGTCCTGCCGGTACGGTTCGGCACGGTTGCCAACAGCGCTCAGGAGATAAGAGACGTCCTGCGAAAGAGAAGCCGGGAGTTCAAGGACCTGTTGCGTGACATGGACAACAGGGTGGAGTTGGGGGTGAAGGCTGTCTGGCTGAACATGGAGGCGGTGTTCAAAGAGGTGGCAGAGGAAAACGTTGAGATCAAGTCGCTCAAGGCGCGGGCAGAGAAGGGAGCGACCCGGGGCACCCTGATACGAATAGGCGAAATGGTGAAGGACGCCCTGGAGAAGAAGAAGGACAAGGAGTCCGCGCACATTCTGTCGCCGCTGAGGAGAATCGCGGCTGACTGCAAGGTGAACAAGTGTTACGGAGACAGCATGTTTCTCAACTCCGTGTTCCTGGTTGACCGGCACAGGGAGAGGGACTTCGATGAGGCGATTGAGCGGTTGAGAGCGGGCTACGACGGCAGAGCCAGGATCAGCTACGTGGGACCTGCTCCGCCCTTCAACTTCGTGAATATCGTGATTCACTGGGGGAACTAGCATGGGGCTGCTCGTGGCTTACCTTGGGGTGAAGACTGTTTACGGCCTGGCCAAGAGAATACACGACATGGCGGAACAGGAGTTGTATGGCGAGGAATCGCTTAAGGAGAGACTCCTGGAGCTGCAAATGAGGCTGGAACTGGAGGACATCACCGAGGAGGAGTATATGGCGGCGGAGGCTATGCTGATGGAGCGCCTGGATGAAGGCCGGAGGCGCAGGGGGGAGGACTGACGGGGTCGCTACTGCTGTTGGCCCCCGGGAGCATGGACGATGCCATCTGCACACTGCGAAGCGGGTGCCATCTTTGACGTGGCAGGAAACGAGGGGGAGGTAATGCCGAGAGTGTCCGGCCGATTCCTGGCCAGCCCGGACTTGAGGCTCATCATCTTCGGGGGGAAAGGGGGGAGTGGCAAGACGACCTCGGCCGCTGCCACTGCTCTGTACCTCACCGAGCGCGATCCGGGGAAGAGGACGCTGGTCGTGTCCACCGACCCAGCACACTCTCTTGGGGATTGTCTTGGCATGTCTATTGGCAAGGAGTCGACCAGGATAGCGGAGGGTCTCTGGGGCCTTGAGATCGACGCCGGGGAACTGCTCGAGGACTACAAAGAGAGGCACGGCGGGACACTGCGGACCATCGCTGAAAGGGGGACATACTTCGACGCGGAGGACATCGAGAGCTTTCTCAGCCAGTCGCTGCCCGGCATGGATGAGGTGATGGCTGTGATCCATGTGGCTGGACTGCTCCGCGCTGGGGAGTTCGACCGTGTGGTGCTGGACACCGCGCCGACGGGGCACACTCTGGTGCTCCTTGCGCTTCCCCAGGAAATGGAGAGATGGATTGACCTCTTCGACATGCTGATGGAGAAGCACCGGTACCTGATGAAGACGATGGTGGGGAGATACAGGCGGGACGAGTGTGACGAGTTCATCGACAACCAGCGCAATGACATCAGGAGGCTGGGTCGCCTGCTGACCGATCCCAAAGCCACGGAGTTCGTGCCGGTCATGTGGCCGGACCCGATGAGCATCTCCGAGACCCAAAGGGCAGTGTCAATGCTGCAGGCGCGTGGAATTGCCGTGAGGAGTATCGTGGTCAATCAGGTGGTCAGCGGCAGCAACTGCGCTCTGTGCAAGGCCAGGTGCGGCGCGCAACAGGAGTTGCTGTCGCAGATCGAGCAGATGTTCGCCTCCTACGACCTGGTCAAGGTGCCCCTGTTCCCGCATCAGATCAAGGAGCAAGCACTGGCGGATTTCGGTCGTGTGCTCTTCGGCGTGGGAGAACCGCCCGGCATCGATACGGCGACGACGGAGAGGTCTGACAACCTGCTGCGGGCTGGGAGCCTCCAGGATCTGGCCAGCGGTAACCCAAGGTTTGTCATCTTCGGCGGGAAAGGCGGTGTGGGCAAGACCACGATTGCCGCCGCCAGCGCCCTGTACCTGGCCGAGAGAAGACCTGAGGAGAGGGTACTGGTCTTCTCCACCGACCCTGCACATGCCCTGTCAGACGTCTACCGCCTGCGGATCGGTAATCGCATCACCAGGGTGGCTCCTTTGAGCAACCTGGATGCGCTTGAGGTCGATGGCGCGCAGATGCTGGAGGACCTGAAGCGCGAATACCAGGCGGACATAGACGAGGCATTCGACCGGTTTCTGGGCGGCCGTGGACTGGATATCAAGTTCGATCGCGAGGTACTGCGAGACCTCGTCAGCCTGTCACCCCCAGGGCTGGACGAGCTCATGGCCCTTCAGAGGATCATGCAGCTCATGCAGCAGGGGGAATATGGGCTCACCATTCTCGATTCTGCGGCCTCCGGTCACCTGATCCGTTTCCTGGAAACGCCGCAGCTTGTCAGGGACTGGCTGAAGGTCGTTTTCAGACTGCTGATGAAGTACCGGAATCTGGTCAAGATGGGGAGGGCCACCCAGCTTTTGCTGGACCTGTCCAGCGATACCCGGAAGGTGCTGGAGCTCTTTGCCAGCCCCGAGGATACCGAGTTCGTGGTGATCACCCTTGCGGAGGACATGGCGGTGGCGGAGACAGATGATCTGGTGCGTGCTACGGCGCGGCTGGGTATCCCATCTTCACACCTAGTGGTGAACATGGTCCTGCCGTCTACGGACTGCCCGTTCTGTGCGGCAAAAGCTGCTGAGCAGCAGCAGTTCCTGTGCCAGATACGGGAGCGGATGCCGAACCACGTCGTGGTGGAGCTTCCTTTGCTCACTGGCGATATCAGGGGTGTGGACAACCTGCTACAGGTGGCGCACATCCTGTATGGAGAGAGCGTTGATGCTTGACGGCAATATAATGACTGCCTTCCCCTGCGACGACATTGTCTCAGAACGCTTGGGCAAGAGGAGCAGCACATGGCACTGGTAGCGGAGAGGAACTCGAGTGATACCCTGGGAGACGTGATCGACCGCATTCTGGACAAGGGCCTGGTGATCAATGCTGACATAGCGGTCTCCCTGGTCGGAGTTGAGCTCCTGGGGATAAGACTGAGAGCTGCAGTGGCCTCCTTCGAGACAGCAGCGAGGTATGGGTTGGAGTTCCCCTCGGGCACCAACTACTCGACCGCCGCGTGGAAAGAGGCCATGGTGGACAAGGACCACTGTCCCCAGTGTGGCAAGCGGGTCTACTTGACTGAGCTCCTGAACGAGGGATGCCCGTGGTGTGGATGGGTGAGCGCAAGGGCCAGGAGCGCTGCCGACAACGGGGACTTGCCTGTCACGAAGACCATGTAGCCGGGGTGCTCCCACCGGTTGGTGGCGTGACGTTGCACTGTGTGCAGGCATGGCGCCGGCAAGGCGACTGCCGGGCAGTTGCGAAGGCGAAGCGGCACCGTTGGCAATGACTTGAGGAACGACATATGAGTCCGTCAGTGGAGAAGATGGTCCCGTGCATATGTGCCAACATGAGGCTGGACATACTGTCGGCCCTGTGGGATGAGTACAGGGACCGGGTCAGACTTGCTGATGACCTGGAGTGCAGTGTCGAGCTGGTCCACCGATGGCTGGTCGAGGGCGAGCCGCCGGGCGATGACGACATGGGCCGGGTGTTATCGCTGGCCCTGCAGCGCTCCTCCAAGGCGTGGGACCTGCTGCGAGCAGAGGTGCTGGAGCCGGTTGAAAGCGTTTTCGACAGTGCAGGACCAGTGTGCAGGACAAAGCCGGGACTGGGCTTTGGGGATATACTGGACCTCCTTGATGACAAGAGCCGGTGCATACTCTGGTATTTGTGGTGGAACCGCCATGCCAGCGTAAGCGAGCTGGCCAAGGTGGCCGGCTTTCGCTTCGACACGGACGTCCTGCTGCGCATGAACGGGGTGATCAACCTGACCTCCCGTGAGGTTGCAGGTAGGGATATCGTCACGTTTCAGGAGTCCAGGGTTGACCCTGTGACAGGAGAGAAGGTGCTCTTCAGTTGGTGGCTTGATGACGAGTCGGCGTCCGGTCTGAGGACGCCTCCCCCGGTGGACCTGTTCGATGAAGATGGGCATATCGTCGTAATCGTCCAGCTCCCCGCGCCGGTACACTTGGGGAAGGGGGTGGAGTTGCACAGCAATGATGGCGTGTTGCGCATCACGATTCCGAAAGCCGCCGAGGGGGGAAGCGCGTAGTCTGTATGTGGGCGAGGGGGGGTGATCGCCGGATGAGCGCCCCCTGGGAAAGGCGAAGACGATGGCAGGGAAAGAGCCGCAGGAAGACAGGCTGAGAGACCTCGAGGGCAGGCTCAGGGAGCTTGAGAAGGAGCTTGCCGGCCAGTCCGGTGGTGAGGGAGGAGCCAAGGACGCCATCCGCGGAATGTCGGACGTCCTCTCCGGGCTCTGGAAGCTGCTGGATGGCGTGGGGGGCAGCGAGGCGCTTGGAGAGAGGCTCCGCTCTGCCGGCAAGGAGATTGAGGCCAGGCTCAAGGAGGCCCAATCCGATGGCGGGGAGCGTGGTGGCCAGGAGGCGAGAGGCTACAGGGGGAGCATACCGGGGAGGACCTCTATCCCTCCAGTGCGCTGGGGTGTCTTTGTTGGCAGCTTGGGCAGGAAGGAGCCCGGTTTTGAGGTGAAGGAGGTTGCGCCCAAGCGGCGGCGAGCTGCAGGGGCGAGGAGTGGGGCCAGCAAGGACGGCGATGTGCTGGTAGACGTTTTCGAGGAAGAGGACCTCGTGACGGTGATCATGCAGATGCCCGGTGTCGAGGAGAGCGACATCAAGGTTGAACTGCAGGGGGAGAGCCTCGTGGTGACAGCAGAGAGCCCGCACCGGAGGTATCGGAAACAGGTCTCTCTGCCTCGGAGCCCGAAGGGAGACCCCGCGTACTTCTATAAGAATGGAGTCCTTGAGGTACGTCTGCAGACGGGAGGCGAGTGATCATGCCGATAGACATAGACGAGGGCGATCTGAAGGCCGGAGTGCTGGGGCTGGTTGTTGCCCTTGTGGAGATAATCCGTGACGTGCTGAGGATCGAGGCATTCAAGAGAATGGACGGGGGGAGCTTGACAAGCGACGAGTGCGAACGGCTGGGCAAAGCACTGATGGACCTGGACCTTGCCATCGAAGGCATCAAGGAGGAACAGGGCCTGGGTTCGGCGGTTGCAGCCGTGAGGTCGGGGCTGGACGACGTGGTCCGGGACCTGGTGGACAGCATGGTGAACCCGGATGCCTGGCAGCGGCAGATGTCAATACAGGGGGTGTGAGGCATGGACAGCGACTCGAAACTCAGGAAGTCTGTGGAGCAGATGGTTCGACAGGAGATGGAGGCGATGCTGTTGGAGGCAACCGATCTGGCCAGGGAGTTGGCCACGCGGGACCTCCTGCCCCGTTTGAGGGGCGCTATACGGGATTCGATAGCCCACACGATGGAGGAAGCGCTGTCTGATGGCACCATGGGTCTTTGCCCGAGTGGCGGCGAGGAGGATGCTGCGAGGGGGCTGAGCAACGGGCTGGGTTGGGAGCCGGCGGGGCCGGAAGCCGGGAGCCCCGTGCCCGCGGCCGGGGATGGCGGGTCGGCCACCTCCTGCGGCGGCGGCAGGGGCTTGTACGTCTATTGCGTGGCGCATTCTGCCGCCGGCTGCGACCTGGGGGCAACTGGGATCGACAGCACCGAAGTCCGTGGCATTCCTTTTCAGGATATCTGCGCAATAGTCCATGACTGCACTGCCGAACCCTATCAGTCCGACGACGAGGCCGTGGTGAGGCGCTGGGTTGAAGCACACCAGCGTGTGGTTGACTCCGCCATGGAGAGATTCCACACTGTTCTGCCGCTGTCCTTCGACACGGTGGTGAGAGGTGGGGAGGACGCCAGCCCTGAAGCGGCAGTCCTCGACTGGCTCAGGGACGAGTACAATGAGTTGAAGGGGAAGATAGACCGTCTTCGGGGCAAACGGGAGTACGGGGTCCAGGTGTTCTACGACCCTGTCGCGCTCGGAGAAGCCGTTGCCAGGGGGCGCGATGACATAGCGAGACTGAGACGGGAAATGGACATGCAGTCCCCAGGTACGGCCTACATGCTGAGACACAAGCTGGAGAAGGCATTGAAGACGGCGGTAGAAGAGGCGGTCCAGGAGCGCTTCAAGGACTTCTACAGGACCATCGGGGGCCACGCGGAGGATGTCAAGATCGGGAAATTGGGGCCGGGGAATGGCAGGGTCATGCTCATGAACCTGTCCTGCCTCGTCACCGAGGACAAGGTTGCGGAACTGGGCGATGAACTGGAAAAGATTGAGAGCATTGACGGATTCTCCGTCCGCTTCACCGGGCCGTGGGCACCCTACAGCTTCGTCTGAGCCGGAGCAGGGATGCGCATGGTTGGGGCGATTGATGAGCGACTAGGACAATGCAGCCGACCGTGGTGGCCGAGTGCGGCCTGACCGACCTCCTGGAGAGGATTCTGGACAAGGGGCTGGTGCTCTATGCTGACATGCTCATCACCCTGGCGGGGGTGCCGCTGGTAGGGGTCAGCCTCCGGGCGGCGCTGGCGGGGATGGAGACCATGGTGAGATACGGGATGCTGGTTGAATGGGACGAACGGACCCGTGACTTGGAGCGCATACGGGGAGAACAGTATAGGGCGGAACGGGCCGTGTTCGCGGATGGCGAGCGCGTGTTGTCGGAGGCTGCCGGTGCTTACTGGTGCAGCCAGGGCATATACCGGGCCTGGAGACCGGGCCACATATATGTCACCGATAGAAGGGTGTTTGCCTGCCGGCAGCACCCCTTCGAGGTGCTGGTCCAGATGCCATACGAGATGCTGGAGCGCGTGGTAGCAAGGGAAGAGAAGGACTCGATAAGGGACCGGGTCCACTGCCTGTACCTGGTGGCCGCAGAGGGAGAGGCAGTGCGATTGAGGGCCACCCAGGCCCCCAAACTGAGGGAGGCCATTGAAGGCCAGTTGAGGGTCCTGGGACTGGCGCAGCGCGTTGAGGCAGGCGAGCCAGTACCGCCGGAGCATCAACCACCCTTCCTGTCAGTTGGCGAGGCTGTCACCCATTGCGGCGAGACGTGGCACTTGGTGGGCCATGACCGTGCAGGGGGAAGCGGGTTCGATTGGAGGCGGGGAGTGTTGTACCTGACCAACATGAGACTGGTGTGGCTTGATGGTGCTGGTGGAAGCACCGGGTGTGATGTAGCGCTCGACTGCCTGGCCGAAGCAACTATCAACTCTGGGGAGGAGGTGGGTCCGTGCGGGGGCAGGGAAGCCCTGGCTGTGGTAGTCCGTTCAGAAGGGCGCGACCATCGACTCCTGTTCGCGGCGGAGATGGAAGCGTTGGGTGACTGGCTCAGCGCCGCGACGGCGGCCATCGAGTTGCAGCGAGCCCCTCTGCCGGATGGGTGGGAAACCTGTCCCCGCTGCCGGTACGCAGCTCCCGGAGACGAGCTGTTGAACGTCGGGTGTTCGCTGTGTGGGTGGGCAAGCCCTAGGATGGCGAGGCGTGCCTTGGCCCCGCACCGTCCCCGTGTTGCCCCACCGGGGGGTGAAGGTGGGGGACCGTTGTTCTGACAGCGCCCCGGCTCGAGGAGGTGAGAAGAGATGGCCCTGACAATGAGGGAAATCGTCGAGGAAGCCAAGCAGGGACTGGTGGCCCTGGTGGAGAAGCAACTGTCCAGCGTTACTGCTGTGTTCAAGGATGAGGAGGGATGGCACGTGTCTCTGGAGGTGGTGGAGCGCAAGGCCATCCCGGACCGAATGGACCTGCTGGCAGGCTATGACGTCCTGCTGGACGAGGATGGCAACATACTCAAGTTCGACCGGCGTGAGCTGCGGACGCGGGGAGAGCCATCGAAGGCGGAACAGGCCTGAGCCTGAAGACGCGCCGGCGGCAGAGCTGCGTGCAGGGAGCATCACCGTTGTGGTGGGCGGACCTGTTGTCGCACTTCCCTGAGGAGAGCGAGATGGCACGAGCAATAGGGATAGACCTGGGGACCACGAACTCGGTTGTGGCCTATGTCGACGGTGGGCAACCGGTTCTCATACCGGACGGCAATGGTGACCATCTGGTCCCGTCCGTGGTAGCGCTCAGGGAAGACGGTTGTTGGCTGGTAGGGAAGGCTGCCAGGGAAGAGGCCTCTTCCCACCCTGACTCTGCAGTGGCATCGGTGAAGCGGCGCATGGGTTCGGGGGCAATGGTCAGGGTTGGAGGCAGGGAAATGACGCCGCAGCAGGTCTCCGGCCTCATCCTGAAAAGGATGAAGACCAATGCTGAAAGCTACCTGGGGCATAAGGTGGACAGGGCCGTGATCACTGTCCCGGCGTACTTCAATGAGTCTCAGCGACAGGCAACCAAGGAGGCCGGGTATATTGCCGGGCTGGACGTCATGAGGATACTGAGTGAGCCGACTGCCGCCGCACTTGCCTATGGCCTGGACAGGCGGGACATTCATCACGTGGTGGTGTGGGACCTTGGCGGCGGTACATTCGATGTCTCCGTCCTGGAACTGGGCCGGGGGGTATTCGATGTCAAGGCAGTGGCTGGCAACACCCGGCTGGGTGGGGACGACTGGGACCAGAGAGTTGCCGACTACCTGGCCGAGGTGTTCTATCGAGACAACGGTGTTGATCCCCGACAGGACTCCGTGTGCAGGCAGAAGCTGAAGGATGCAGCGGAGAGGGCCAAGAAGGGACTCTCCTCCATCCCCAGCGCCCGTGTCAGCATGAGCCTTCCGGTGGGTGAGGGGGGACGAGCAGCCCCCCTTGATGTTATCCTCCGCCGGGAGGAATTCGAACGCATGACGGAGGACCTGTTGCAGGCCATGGTCGGCCCTGCAGAGCAGGCGCTGGCAGATGCCGGCCTGCGGCCTGAGGACATTGACAGGGTTATACTGGTGGGTGGGGCCACCAGGATGCCGGCGGTGCAGCGACTGTGCCGGGCCATGCTGGGCAGGGACCCGTGCCAGGGGATCGACCCTGACAGGGTGGTAGCTGTGGGCGCCGCCATCGAGGCCGCTGTGCTCGGTGGAGACATGGAACAAGTGACGCTCCTGGACGTCATACCGCTGTCTCTGGGGATTGAGACAAGGGCCGGGGTCTTCACCAGGCTGATCGACAGGAATTCCAAGATTCCCATCTCCGTCAGCCAGGTGTTCTCCACGGCTTTTGACGGCCAGACAGAAGTGGACGTCCATGTCCTGCAGGGGGAGCGGGCAATGGCTTGCGACAACGTGAGCCTGGGCGAGTTTCAGCTCGTGGGCATTGCACCCCTGCCCCGCGGCGAACCCCGGTTAGAGGTCTGCTTCCGGGTCGACTCCGACGGCATCCTTCATGTGGAGGCCACGGACCTGCATACCGGCAACCAGGCCGGCATCCGGGTCCAGTCACCCCACCTGTCGGATGAGGAGATAGCCCGGATGGTCGAGGAGGCCAGGGAGTGGACCCGGGAGGACGAGAGGAGGCAACGCGAAGCGGTGCTCGGGATCAGGGCCGGCAACCTCATCGACGCCGTGCGCAGGATGGTTGATGATGCGGGCAGCGGGCTGGTGCAGTCCCCCTGCGAGGCGATACTCCGGGGCTCACTGGAGTTGGAGGAGGCACTGAGCAACGGTGATCTGGCCCTGATTGATGAGCAGACCGTCAGACTCCAGGAGACCCTCAGGGACTACGCCGGTCGGAGCTGATCGGCCTGAAGGACGCGGGGGCTCTTTTCTCGAATGAAGCCTGGCGTGGACTCCCACGGGACTAACGAAGGGGGTGATATGGGTACTCCGGAAGGGGAAGACCGCGGGGCGGCAGGCGGTGGTTTTGGGGAGGTATTCAGAGGGCTGGGCAGTCTCTTTGAAATCGTGTCGAAGATGGTGGAGGAGGGTGGTGGCCAGTACGAACGGACGGGCGAACTGGGTGGATTGGGTGGCAACGTGAAGGGAGTATATGGTATCAGCGTGAGAGTAGGGTTGGACGGCGGTCCGGTCGTTGAGCGCTTCGGCAATATCAGGGAGACGGAGGCAGGACCGGAGGTGGCTGAATCAAGGGAGCCTATCGTGGACGTCTTCGAGGAAGATGACACGATACTGGTGATCGCTGAGCTCCCTGGTGTGGAGGAGAGCGATATCCAACTCGACGTCAGGGGGGATATCCTGGAACTGTTCGCCGAGGCAGGCGACAGGAGGTACAGGAAAGAGATGCTGCTGCCGGCCAGCGTCGATGCCGGGTCGATGGCTAGCAGCTACAGGAACGGCGTTCTTGAAGTCAGGCTTTGCAGGGTGAGCCAGTAGGGGCACCGGCGGAGGACCGTTCCGGTGCGGTTTCCGCGTTGAGGGCTTGGAGAAGTCGAGAGGCATGCGGAACCAAGAAAGGCGGGCAAGATGGTCGATGAGATCGGGAGCGGGTTGACCCTGAGAGTTTCCGAGGCATTGCCCAAGGACGTGGCTCGTGGGATAGCCAGGATCGATCCCAGGGATATGGCGAGTATCGGCGCTGGGGTGGGCGACGTGGTGCGGATAGAGGGCAAGTCCAGCACCGTCGCCAAGCTCATGCCCACATACATGGAGGACAGAGGAAAGGGGATCGTCCAGATAGACGGTATCACACGGGAGAATGCTCAGGTCGGCCTGGGGGAGAAGGCGTCGGTCCAGAAGACGGCATACGCTGTTGCCAACAGCGTGTCGCTGGTGCCCATGACGCCATCATCGGCTTTTGCCGGAGGCAAGGACGCCTCGTATATTCGAAGACTGCTTGAAGGGATGCCGGTGATATCGGGGGACAAGACAAGAGTGACCCTCTTCGGCACCAGGTACCAGGAGTTCTCCGTCATCGATACCAGTCCCAAGGGGTTCGTAGTCGTCCATCCGACGACGACCGTCAAGCTGAAGGGGGAAAGGGTGGCCGAGAGCGCTGGGGTGGGGGTCACGTATGAGGACATCGGGGGTTTGCACAGGGAGATCCAGAAGATAAGGGAGATGATCGAGCTTCCCTTGAAGTACCCCGAGGTATTCGATCGCCTGGGGGTGGAAGCGCCCAAAGGGGTGCTGCTACACGGTCCTCCCGGCTGTGGCAAGACGCTCATTGCCAGGGCGGTGGCCAGCGAGACGGATGCCCACTTTTTCCATCTCAGCGGCCCCGAGGTGATTCACAAGTTCTACGGGGAGAGCGAAGCGCATCTTCGGGCGATGTTTGAGAAGGCCAGTGAGAGGGCCCCGGCGATAATCTTCCTGGATGAGATTGACGCCATAGCCTCGAAGAGAGAGGAGACCAGGGGTGACCAGCAGGTGGAGCGCAGGGTGGTGGCACAGCTTCTGGCCCTGATGGACGGGCTAAAGTCGAGAGGACAGGTTATCGTCATCGGTGCCACCAACATACCGGGCGTGCTTGATCCGGCCTTGCGCCGCCCGGGAAGGTTTGACAGGGAGATTTCCATCAGCATACCGGACAAGACGGCACGGCTGGAGATATTGGAGATACACACCAGGGGAATGCCCCTGGCCTCGGATGTGGATGTGGAGAGGCTGGCGGAGATCACTCACGGCTTTGTAGGGGCAGACCTCGAGGCTCTGTGCAGGGAAGCGGCGATGACCGTGCTGAGGAAACTCATGCCACGGATTGAGATGGAGGCTGACTACATACCCTACGAGACGCTGCTGGAGATGGAAGTCACCATGGATGACTTCATGGAGGCACTGAAAGAGGTCGAGCCTTCTGCGATCAGGGAGGTGTTCACAGAGATACCCGACGTCAAGTGGGGCGACGTGGGTGGGCTCGACGACGTGAAGAGGGTCCTGATGGAGACCATTGAATGGCCACTGCGATACCCGGAGGTGTTCGCCAAGGCCCGGACCAGCCCTCCCAAAGGGATACTGCTGAGTGGCCCCCCCGGAACGGGGAAGACGCTGCTGGCTAAGGCCGTGGCCAATGAGAGCGGTGCCAACTTCATATCGGTCAAGGGACCGGCGCTGATGTCGAAGTGGGTGGGTGAATCTGAGAAGGGAGTACGCGAGGTTTTCAAGAAGGCGAGGCAGGCCAGCCCGTGCATCGTCTTCTTCGATGAGATAGACGCGCTGGCTCCCACCAGGGGAGCCAGCGCTGACTCGCACGTCACCGAGCGAGTTATCAGCCAGTTGCTCACGGAGCTCGATGGAATAGAAGAACTGAAAGGGGTCATGGTGCTGGCGGCCACCAACAGGCCGGACATCGTCGATCCTGCCTTGCTCAGGGCAGGAAGGTTTGACTTCCAGATGGAGCTGCCGATCCCCGATGCGGGGTCCAGGCTGGAGATATTGCGGATACATACCAGTGGCAAGCCTCTGGCTGGTGATGTGGACTTCTCCTCTCTGGTTGAGCAGACCAGGGGCATGGTTGGATCGGAAATAGAGGCTATGTGTAAGAAGGCTGCACTCCTGGCCATCAGGGAGTTCATGGAGAGCGCCGTGGCAGACATCGACGCTTTCCAGATCACCGCCCGGCATTTCGGCGAGGCGCTGCAAGAGATGCAGCCGGGTTGAGGGGCTGGTTGTGCGAGTGCTCCTCCATGTCCCCATCATCCACGTGGAAACGGACCTGGGGACTGCCGGGGCTGCCGTCAGGCAGCAGGGCGCTGCTCTCACCGGAGAGAGGAAGTGGGCCAGGCACAGACAGGTCGTGGACAGCTTCTGGCGGTCCCTGTCGGCACACTTCGACAGCGCGGAGGCGGCTGGGCTCAAGATATACCAGGACGGTCTCGTGGCAGATGGGGAGCTGGGTCTCCAGATAGTCCGGGAAGCTGCTGAGCAGGGCAGCCCGAATCACCAGATCATGTTGCACCTCACGGAACGAGGTGCCCAGCTTGTCAAGACGGAGAGCCGGTCCCTTATGATGGAGGAGTACAGCTACGTTCGCCGGTTTGCTGACGCTCAGGGGATCTCGTCAGAGCCCGGCGCGCGTTCCTTGCACAGCCGGCGGGCGTCGCTGATAAGGGAAAGGGACCAGTTCATAGCCCTCACAATAGACGAGACACTGGGGGCCGGGGAAACCGGGGTACTCTTCATCGGCAGTCTCCACGATATCGCTCGCTATATCCCGAAGGACATCTCGGTCCGGCCGCTTGTGGACCGGGACAAACTAAATGCCTACATCGCCGAGTTGGCCCAGGGGGAGGACTGGACCCGGTTCGAGCAGCTTGCCGCATATGTAGCCTCGCCGCTCTAATGGTCGGGATGGGGATCACCAGCCTTCCTCATCGGCCGTGCAGGCGAAGCCCGGGCCGACCGCCGGGTGAACACCACCGTTGCAGCAGAAGAGAGACTTCTTCGTGCCTCGCGCCCCCACTTTGTGACCACCGCCCCAGCCGGGTAGCGCGCCCGACGTCGGGCGCGCTACCCGCCCGCTCTCGGGTGCCCGTTTTCATACATCGTGGTGTGTCCGACAGGAGACATGACCGATTGCTAGGCTGAACTTCCCCCCGGCGAAAGGCTGAAAAACACGAACAAAAATGAGGGATTTACGAAGGACGCAGAATGCACCAGTTCTGGCTACATTCAGTCA
>Ga0180432_10005462_pt1 | contig 16896 bp, 16 predicted proteins | sample SS_ome_10_FD_132414 | JGI IMG/M metagenome (GOLD analysis project Ga0180432, IMG submission 132414) | Hypersaline lake sediment archaeal communities from the Salton Sea, California, USA - SS_1_MS_2 metaG | ecosystem: Environmental > Aquatic > Non-marine Saline and Alkaline > Hypersaline >... | reverse complement strand
ATTCACCACCGCAGCAAGTCGCCCACCAATTCTCAACGTTCTCAACAAAGCCGATGCCTACAAGGGATCTACGGATTCCACTTGCGTAGGGGTGAGAATCTCAGCAAAGAAAGGACGTAACATCGATGACCTTCTTCAGCGCATCTGCGTTGCTCTCGATCAGCACAAGATGAAAACCGTCTTGCTGGTTCCCTATGCCGGAGGGGACAGCCTTCATCAGCTCATCAATCAAAGGGATGGACGCATCACTGGCTACACTGAGAAAGGCATCGAAATCGAGGCCTGTATCTCAGCCCAGAAACTCGGCCAATTGAGAAAGGCCGGTGTGCAGGTTATCGTTTGCCCTTCTTCCCTGCAGGAAGAATCGTGACCGAAGCAGCATCGACCTCGATCCGCTCCTGTGCGTCGGTGAGGATAGTAACGGTCCGTCGAAAGATGTTGTGGGCGATAACCTTTCCCCTCTTGTCTTTGTGGGAGACCCACATCCCCAGCCTTGGCAGCGACTTCAGTTCGCGCTTGTAGGCTTCGTGTTCGTAGGAAAGACAGCACATCAGTCGCCCGCAGACACCCGTGATGCGCTCCGGAGAAACAAACAACTCCTGGTCGTACGCCAGCTCCATCGGAATTGGCTTCGGCTCCCGCATGAAAGCGTGACAGCAGACAAGCCGACCACAGCGACCTACTCCACCCTTAATCCGTGCCTCGTCACGTACTCCCATCTGCCGCAACTCAATGCGTACGCCAAAGCGAGCAGCCAACTCCCGCAACAGGGCTCGAAAATCGACTCGATGTGGGGCAGTGAAGTAGATACGCAACTGAGTGGAATCAAGAGTATACTCGGTCGCAATCAGGTGCATTGGAAGACCATGGGAGGCAACAATTTCCTTAGTGGAGGAGAGAACACGCTGCGCATTGGCCCGATTATGCGCGTAGGCGTCGATGTCCTTGTCCGTAGCCGACCGCACAATGCGTTCAAGCTGCTTTCCAATTTCCCCGCCAGCCGCTAGGACGCATTCCACAATCCCCAGCCGCAGCCCAGCGTGATCGACCACACACTTTTGACCAGGAGCAAAGGAAAAGGAGGAAGCATCGAAGTAGCCGGTGTCGCGCTCCAAGTTGAGGACCTGCACAAGGGCAACCTTCCCCTCAGTCATCCCCCAGCCCCCTCACACCCAGAAAAAGTGAAAGCAGGACGGGCTCCAAAGGAACATAACCCTTCACCGCCCTCTGGGCCCGCTCGATCGATGTGCAGAATTCAAGGATTTGATCTGGATTCACCCGCCCAATCAATGCAGACAGGGTCGAGTGCTGGTAGGAAATCGGCAATGAGAGACCCCCACGGACTACATCAAAGGCGATGGTGCGAAGATCTTCCAGCAATGCCACAACTTTTTCCTTTCCTGCCTGCGCCAGGATTCTCGCCCCGGCGACAGCAAATTCCGCCTCTCCGTTGATCAAACGATCGAGCAGGGTGAGCGCGCCCTCGTAACGAAGGATTGGATCATCCGTAGTGATCATTGCCACCAACGACTCCGAAGTGGCCTCGAGCGCCTTTCCCCGTGCCTGTGACCGCGCTGCGGCAAGATCTCCTTTGGTCCGAAGGAAGGGTTCCAGCTCCTCTTCTCCACGGGCAACAGCCAGCAGGTACCTCCCCTCCTCTTCGAGGTACCCCGCTGCTACAAACCGAGCAAGAAAGTCCGTTTGCAGCGGTGGAGCAATCCGCACCACGCGGCTGCGGGAGAGAATCGTCGGAAGAATATCGCCAGTGTGTGCAGCTAACAGCAGGAATACCAGATTCCGGGGTGGCTCCTCGAGGACCTTGAGAAGCGCGTTTGATGCTTCGATGGTCAACGCTTCAGCGCGTGCAATCACGCAGACCTTCCTCTTTCCCTGTGTCGGGGTGAACTGTCCCTGACGGATCACCTCGCGCACCCGGTCGATCCCGATCGTCTCCCTTCCCGGAGGAGGAGCCAGCTCGATCAGGTCAGGGTGAACTCCCTGCAGTACAAGCCGCTGCTGCCTCGGTTCATCGCTGATGAGGGGTGCCGCCATACGCCGTCCCTGATCGGTGCGTTTCGGTCCGCGCGGAACAAGGACCAGAGAAGAGGTTGCACAACAGGCCTTCGGCTCAGACAGCGCCGCTTTATTCATAGTGGAAAGAGAGTATCACAGAGCCCGAAAGGTCGCAACGACCTCACAGGAAAGCCTGTTCCAGGAAATCAGCGATGTCCTCCAGGCTGTGAGGTGAAAGAACCACCACCCCGTCAGGAAGGGCAACGCGCCTATCGGTAATGACCGCGATCACATCGATCCGGCCAGCAAGCGGCTCGGCATTCACTCCACCTGCCTGCCGGTAGACCTCCACCTTGGGGAACGGACCGTGCTTGAATCCCTCGACCAGTACTACATCAAATCCTTGAAAGGCCCGTTCGATCGTCTCTTCGAGCGGTTCCCCAGGGAGTGAATCCCAGAAAAGGGCACAACCGGTCTTTCCCACAACAAGGGTCTTCTCCGCGCCGGCTTCTCGGTGGTGGTAGGAGTCCTTCTCCGAGCGATCGAAGCTCTCCTCATGGGGGGCATGCTTCACCGTGCCCACGTGATATCCTCGCTCCAGCAAAACCGGGATCAAACGCGTCAGAAGCGTCGTCTTCCCGCTCCCCTGACGGCCAATGAACGAAACAACAGGGATCACCGGAAAATCACCTCGGAATCATCCCGATACAGTCCTCCAGGCCAAGCGAGCGCAGTCTCGCGTCGGTCGGTCCGTATCGATCAAACCCGCGCGCAGCGTAGTACGCTCCAATCGCCTCGTTCATCTCCTGCGGATCGACGGGGTGTTCCGCGCTGGCACCGCGCGGAAGCGGTTGCGCAAACCGCGCAGGAAGGCCGTCACCCTCCATTCGATGCCCAGCACGCGAACTCAGGATTCGCATCAACGCGTAGTTGCGCTCGCCGATTTGCAGCATCTCCGCTGCATCGATCAAGCGACCGGTCGCCGCTTCGAAGAGCGAGCGAATCTGCGGGTAGTTGTACCGATCCCCTACGCTGCGCGTGGTGAAACAGCAGAGAACAAGGGAATTCGTAAAGGAACGAAGGTCTTCGAACGCCTTGGCCGGCTGAGGCTTATCGACAAGTGTGAACCGGTCGTAGCTTCGCGTAACGCCGAGCTCCAGAGATGGGCTGTCGGAACCGAGCATCGTGTCGTGCATTCCTTCCATGTGATTCGCGCCCCGCGGCGTCGTGGCGTAGCTGATCCCCAACCCCTGTTTACCGCGGGGTTCGTGCATCGGGAGTTCGACACCCTTGATCGTCATCGCGAAATCAGCCCCGATCTCGGAAGCGAACTGATCGAGACCTGCACCGACACGATCGCCGATTCCGTCTCGATGAGCAATCTGATCGACAAGCGCCACAATCGCTTCTGCGTCTCCCCAATCGATGGCCTCCTCGATCAGTCCTTTCTCCGAGGCTTCCATCAGAAACGCGATGCTCGTCCCGACGGAGATCGTGTCGAGGCCATAGTCGTTGCACAGCTGGTTGGCCAGCGCGATCGAATCGAGATCGGCGTTCATGCACAGCGAGCCAAGGGCGGCAACGGTCTCATACTCAGGGCCACCGAACTCAGGAAGGACGTATCGGCCGGCAAACGACGTCTTCACCGTACGCTTGCAGCGAATGGGGCAGCCCATACAGGTATCCGGCCTAACGAGGATTGTCTTGTACATGCGGGCGCCGCTGATCGCCTCGGCCTGATCGAACACACCCTGCTGGAAGTTCTTGGTCGGGAGGATGCCCATCTCGGAGAGCACCGGCACGCCTCCGGAAGTCCCGTACTTCCAATCTTCTTGCGTGCGCTCATCGGTGAACTCTTTGACATATTCGGCACGTTCCGCGGCGAACCGGTCAGAATCAGCCAATGTCTTCTCGGCGTTCCCGCGAACGACGACCGCCTTGAGCCTCTTCGATCCCATCACTGCGCCGAGGCCCGGCCGACCGGAGGAGCGTGAGCGATCGTTAATGATGCATGCCTGCGAAACGAGATCCTCGCCGGCAATTCCGATCGAGCTGATGCGGGAGCCGGGATGCCTCTTCCTCAGTTCCTCCTCGGTCTCGCCGGTGCCCTTGCCCCACAGACCGTCAGCGGGAATCAGCTCCGCCTTCCCATCGATCAAAGCTAGAACGACCGGTGCCGCCGAGATGCCGCGAACGAGGATTCCATCGTAGCCGCTTTTCCCAAGTTCGTGGCCAAAATACCCCCCAGCGTAGGAGTCGGCGACGGCTCCCGTTTTCGGCGAGACGGCGAGGACAATATGACGTCCACCTCCCACAACGCCGGTCCCCTGGAACGGGCCGGTGGCAAAGACGAGTATGTTTTCAGCTCCGAAGGGGTTGACCTTCTTTGGCAGCTCTTCGAGCAGCATGCGGGCAGCAATCCCCTTGCCTCCACAAAAGCGGGTTTGCCAGTCTGCGGGGATCTCGTAGTCGTTGATGATGCCTGAAGAAAGATCGACGTCCAGATATCTGCCAAAGACGCTTTGCATCCCCATTCCTCCTTGTGTTCGCCGCCCAATTGTATGAGCTAACGGGAAAAACGGCCACGTTGCGCCGGATTCGCATCTGTTCGATAATTTCGCTAGAACCGCTATCTTCTGGGTCGAGGTGAATCGATGCGAACACTGTCCAAAGTCCTCTCCGGTACGGCCACGGTGTTTCCGGATCGGGACGCCATCATCACTCAAGATCACAGATTCACGTATCGAGATTTGAACCAACAGGTTGATCGCCTTGCACGCGGCCTGATGGTGCTCGGTGTAGAAAAAGGAGAGAAGGTCGGTCTGTGGATGCCGAACATTGCCGAATGGGTGATCGCGTACTTTGCCATTTCCCGCATCGGCGGTGTCGTTGTTCCGATGAACACCCGCTACAAGAGCCACGAGGTCCAGTACATCCTGGCCAACTCCGAGGCAACGACGCTATTCATGGCCGATTCGTTCGTGGGCATTGACTACCTCTCAATGATGGATCACATCCGACAAGACCTACCCAACCTCAGACACAACATCGTTGTCGGAAAGACGGGAGCCGACATGCACCGTTTTGAGGAAATCGTCGCACTGGGAGAAACTCGTCGTGATGACGAAGGGCTCGCCCAGCGTGAAGCCGTGTGTACGCCGCAGGAATGCGCGTTGATCCTCTACACCTCTGGGACGACCGGTAGCCCCAAGGGCGCGATGCTCTCCCACCACAACATGGTCGAGAACGCCAAGCAGGTCACGGAAGTGCTGCACACGACGCAGGAAGACGTGTTCCTACTTGCGGTGCCGTTCTTCCACTGTTTCGGCTGCGTGATGGGGATCCTCGGTTCGATCACCTGGGGCGCGAGCATGGTTCCGATGCCGGTGTTTCAGGCACGCCAGGCACTCAAACTCGTGGAGAAGAAACGGGTGACCGTGCTATACGGGGTTCCAACCATGTTCGTCCTGGAGTTGGAGGAATACCGAAAAGGAAAGGACGACGGATCACCGTACGACGTATCATGCCTGCGAACCGGAATCATGGCTGGCGCGCCCTGTCCTGTCGAAGTCATGCGCGGCACGATGGACGAGCTTGGCTGCAACGTGTCAATCGCCTACGGCCTGACCGAGGCCTCGCCGGTGATCACGATGACGCGGTTCGCCGACTCGCTGGAGCGGCGGGTGGAAACCGTGGGGCGGACCCTGCCCGGCATCGAGGTCAAAATCGCCAGCGATGCCCATCAGCCGCTGCCACAAGGCCAAACGGGCGAGCTCGCCTGCCGCGGGTACAACGTGATGCTCGGCTACTATGGGCTGCCGGAGATGACCGCGGAAGTCATCGATAACGATGGTTGGCTCTACTCCGGCGATCTTGCCACGATGGACGAGGAGGGCTATGTGAGGATCGTCGGCCGCAAGAAGGACATGCTGATCACCGGCGGATTCAACGTCTACCCGGCCGAGATCGAGGAATACCTGTTCACTCATCCCAAGGTTCAAAACGTGACCGTTGTCGGCATTCCCGACGACGTGATGGGCGAGGTGGCGATCGCCTACGTCATTCCTTGCGATGGTGTGACGATCGATCCAGCGGAGATCGTCGACTATTGCGTAGGAAGGATCGCCAACTTCAAGGTGCCGCGCTACGTGGAGATCGTCGATCAGTTCCCGATGACTCAATCCGGAAAGGTACAGAAGTTCCGGCTGCGCCAGGCGGCACAGGAGGCGCTGCAGGCAAGAAGGCTTGCCAAGCTCAAGCCGAAAAAGAAATGATTGCCCACCAGCAATCCCCACTCACAGAAGAGCAAGACACCGTGCTTGCACTGACGCAGGAGCTCATCCGTATCGAGAGCCACAGTGACGCGCCGGGTCGCGAAGCGCAGATTGGAAGATTTCTCGTCGATTGGTTCAACCATCGAGAAGTGGAAGCCGAATTGCAGCCGGTCGTGGACGACCGCTCCAACGTGATCGCCCGTCTTCCCGGCAGCGACGGACCGAGCCTCATGCTGTGCGGGCATCTGGACACAATGCCCGCGGGAGCGATGGAAAACGCGTTCTCGCCGCGAATCGAAGGAGAAAACGCGATCCTACACGGTCGCGGGGCGTGCGACATGAAGGGAGTCGTCGCCGCGATGGCCCACACGCTGGTGGAGATCAAGAAGAGCGGCGCCCCGCTTTCTGGAGATCTCATCTTTGCCGGAACCGTAGATGAGGAAAGCGGTGCACTCGGAGCCAAACGCCTCATCGATGAGGGGATCGTCACAACCTACGCCTTGGTTGGTGAGCCGACGTCGCTTCGACTCGCCACTGCCCACAAGGGAATCTCGGTCGTCCGGGTCACGCTCTGTGGCCGCGGTGCGCACGGCAGCTGTCCAGAGAAGGGTATCAACGCGGCCACGTACGCCGCCAGGGTCGCCGTGGCCCTGGAAGACGACCTACGCCCCCAACTGGCAAAGCGAACCCATCCTCTGTTGGGCACATCAACCATCAACGTGGGACGAATCTGTGGCGGCACCAAGCCGAACATCGTCGCCGAGGTCTGCGAGCTTGACATCGACCGTAGAATCCTGCCCGGTGAATCCGATACGGTCGAGGAGATCCGCGCATTGGTCGACAGGATCTGCGGCGGTAACGAGGGCCTGAGGGTCGCCGTCGAACTGTTGCCACAGAGCAGCGTCGTGCCCCACGGTCCGTTGGAAACCGACCCCGCGTCGCCATTGGCGAAATCCGTTGCGTCCCTCTGCCGCGAGTTAAATCTCAACCACCGGCCAATCGGTGTCAGCTACTGGACCGACGGCGGCCTACTCGCCACTGCGGGAATCGAGACCGTCATCCTCGGGCCCGGCGACATCGGCCTTGCTCACGGGCCAAACGAGGCCGTGCCGATCGTAGAACTAAAAACAGCAGCCCGGCTGTACACAAGCGTCGCCCTGCAGCTGTTGGGCTAGTCTCTGCTTTGCCCCCTCAAGCACCCACGAACCGGACCACCAGACAGGCCGAGCGAAGGTAACGCGAGAAGAGAAGCCTTCTTTGACCGCAGACTGGCACAAGTCGGCACTGAGTTGCGCAAACATGCACGCCTGCTTGAAAAGCGCACGGCATGCCGGATACTTGAAGCCAAGCGTGGTATCTTTCAAAGAGGCCAACCCGTATACGGCAAACAGCATCAGAAAGGAGACTGCATGAAGAAGGAGATAGTCTGGAGCGATCACACCGATCACCTGAGGAAAGCCCTCTCCAGTGACGGAGCATTCCTCGTTGCTATGGACAGCAACGGAAAGGCAAATCCCATGACCATTGGATGGGGTACGGTTGGAAGAGTCTGGAGCAGACCGGTATTCACTGTTCTTGTGAGACAATCGAGATACACACATGGCTGTATCCAGGGCTCAGACAGCTTCACGGTGAACGTACCCCGCCTCGGCAAACTGAAGGACGAGCTGCTCTTCTGCGGAACGAAGTCGGGCCGGGACGTAGACAAGGCTGCTGAGTGCGGACTTTCGTTGATCCCGGGGAGGGCAGTGGATACCCCAGTCATTGAGCAATGTGCGCTTCACTACGAGTGCCGCGTCGTCGTGCGAAAACAACTCCAGGCAGGCGATTTCTTCTCTCCCAATGTCCTCGAAGAGCACTACAAATCAGACGACCACCATCTAGTGGTCATCGGAGAAATTCTGGCAGCCTACGCGGAAAGCGATCTCTGAAAGAGTATTCATCTGCCACGCGACGAGGAACCCACAACGGAGCACAGCAGGCAGGGCGCCAAGCTATTGGATAGATTGGCCAAGACCGGCGATCGCCTCGTGGTCATCAAGAACGGATCGGTGCTGTTCAACAGTCGCAAGCCGGGCATCAAGCCACTGTTGGAGGCGATTCAAGGTATTCCGACCGTAGAGCTTCGCGGTGCACGGGTGGCAGACACGGTCGTGGGGAAGGCCTGCACCCTGCTGATGGCCCACGCGGACGTGGCCTTCGTGGCCAGCAGAGTGATGAGCAAGATCGGGATGGACACGCTCCGCGCGCACACGATCCCGTTCTATACAAAGACGGTAGTCCCGACGATCCTGGGACGAAATGCGAATCAGCAGTGCCCGTTTGAGCAGGCAGTGAGAGATATGACGGATCCCCGCCGCGCTTTTGACGTTCTGACTGAATTGGGTCAATCCCTCACTCGAAAAGCGCAGCACCCAATAGTCAGGACGTGAATCCCTGTAGCAGAAGAAATCTTCTGTCGCGTCATGCCGCTGAGTTCGAATCCCGTGGTCTGGAACCTGGGGAACTGAATGTATGGATTTATCGGCTTTACTCATTACCATAGTCTCCACAATCTGTTCCTAGAGGTGATTTGGTGTGATTCAGAATGCGAGCAAGATTGAGCCTCTGAAAGAGGTGCGTCGCGCTTTCTCAACACCCTACAAGTGCGGGCGGTATTTACGGAGGCTGCGTTGGACCAAATGAGTAATGTGCCTGCGGTGTGGGGCAAAGCATCCAGGGTACATCCGTCCTCGCAGGATGTGGCAATGTCGAGCGTGTAGATACCAGGTCTCGGTCACCACGAGTAAGATCTTCCATCGCTCGAAGATCGACCTCCCCCGCTGGTTCGTTGCCATCTAGCTCATGCGCAATTCTCCTAAGGGAATCTCTGCAAAGCAATTAGAGCGCAACCGCGTGGTGCATGGCGCAGCGAATTCGCAAAGCGATGAAGCACGACATCTTTGAGGACAAGCTGTGCGGCATCGTGGAGGTCGATGACGCCGCCGTGAAGTCAGACAGGGGCACCCGCTGGGAAGGCGGCTCATACATCCTGAGCATAGCGTCTCGAAACGGCGATATTAAGTTCCGGATTCTCAAGAAGCTCAAGGGCAAAGAAGTGCGGCGCGCCGCCGCCGAGAACGTGAAGTCGTTCTACACCGACGGCCACAAGCTCTACCGGAAGATACACGAACTAGGTCCGCATCAATACGTCGTTCATCAGAAGAAATGGGTAGACGGGGAGGTCCACGCCAACTATGTAGAGAAAGCCTAGAGTCTCTTCAAACGGGGGCTAGTCGGGATGTACCACCACGTGAGCACCAAGTATCTCCAGGAGTATCTCGATGAATTTGCGTTCAGGTACAGCCATCGGCATGAGAAGAGGAGACTCCTCGACCTCGTGCTTGCGAGCAGTTCATGCTGAGTGATCCCGATAAACACTGATTGTAGAACACGTTCCGTGGTTATTCCCTGGTGACAGCGTCAGGACGAAGGCTAGAGCCACGTCTCAGCGTGACAGAACCAGGCGGTTCCTTCCAGATTCCTTCGCTTGGTACAGTGCATCATCGGCGAGCTGAACGAGCACATCCTCCTTCTCGACGCTCTGGTTCGGGTACGCCGACCCTCCCAGGCTGACCGTGACGCGAATCGACTGTGAGCCGTCAGTGACTGAGCTATCCTCGATTGCACGGCGCAGCCGCTCTCCAACCAGTTTGAGATCCTCAGTCGAAGCAGCCGGAAGCACAGCGAGAAACTCCTCGCCCCCGTACCGAATCAGCACGTCCCCATCCCTGAGAACGGTCCTGGCAATCCCCGTGATCGAAACAAGGAGGCGATCACCGACAAGGTGCCCGTAGGTGTCGTTCACCTGCTTGAAATGGTCGATGTCCATCATGAGGACACCCAGCGGGGCATTCATCCGGACGGCACGGTCGAACTCCTCATGGAGTCGACTCATACCGAAGCGACGATTGTAGACCCCGGTCAGGGGGTCGAGGGCTGCAAGTCGCTGCAGTCGATCGTGCGCAATTCCGTTGTTCAGAGCCAATCCGAAGCTTTGCCGGAACAGGTCCATCCGAGTTCGAGCTTCCGAATCGAAGGTCCCGGCCGTTGCTAGTACGACCACTCCGAGCGGAATGCTCTTGTACGTTGCCGGAAGCACGAAGACCTCATTTGGGCGGAAGCTGGCAACGACGCCGTCAACTTGGACGTCCTCTGGGATCAGGATGGTTTGGGGCTCTCCAGTCTGGACGGCTCGCCGCACGTGATCGCTGTCAACGAGTGATTGCGCGTCGCCGAGTCCGTGCGAGGAGGCCATTTCGAGCTCGCCACCGGACTCGTACAGGATGGCTCCCCCTGATGCCCCCGTGTGGTCGATGAACTGATGGAGCGCGTTCCGCGCCAGCCCCTCCAACTCCAGCTGGCTCGTGAGCATCTCAGAGAAGGAGCGAACGGCAGCTTGCGTCCCCATCGAGTGAGAGAGCGCTTCGACAAGTCGGTTAAATGCCATCGCGCTCTCCCCGATCTCGTCCTCGGAGTCGACCTCAATCAGGCAGTCCTCGGGTGTGCATTGCTCCATGTTTCCGCTTGCCGCCATGCTCAGGAGATTCTCTTCTACGTGTGACATGCTTCTTGACAGGAGCCTCAGCCGTGAGCCGACAACGGCACGAGCGAGTGCGAAGTTGATCCCGCCTGCCAGTGCTCCTGCCCCCAGGCACGCCATGAAGAAGGTGATGGTGAGGGCGGTCTCGGATGGTACACCAAGCAGCATCACAAAGAACGGGAAGACGATCCCGATCCCCAACCCGAATGCGATCATCCACAGCGCGAGATCATGGAAGACTTTCCGTGTGATACGCATGTCTACCTCCGGGAGCGACTGTCCAGGTCAGACTCTACTGAGCGGGTGTGACGCAGCGAGCACCAATTGTCTTGCCGATGCGAGACAATCTCAGTTGCCCGGGAGAAGCCGAAGGCGGATATCTAGCTCCTGAGAGTAATCTGCGTTTCATGAGCCTAGGGAATTCGAACTCGAAAGCGCAAGCGCTGTCTACGGATATGCGTATGGGCGGTTTGGCCGCGGAATCCATGAGAAGCGAGAAATGCTGATACCAGCAGTCGTTGGGAGATTTCTCTGCAGCCTATACAACAGCAGGGAGAACTTTCGTTCTGACTGCTGACTGGTAGTCTGGAACCTGGGGACTAAATGTAGAACGCGTTCGTGCGTTGCCTTGTTGTGGCGAGCGATGTCCACATTCAACTGATCGCTTGCATCAGATGTCCTTTTCGGATCTTCGTTACCGCACTTCCGTGCGATCTGGATCGTCGTAACCTGCCTGGCAATTCCGACATTTTGTTCGGACCGATTCCAGGGGTGAAGGTCCCCAACGGAGACCCTAGCTCTACATCTGGACCTGTTTCAGGGGGTCAGGTCACCCAGGACCACCGGTTCCGCTAGATGATGATCAGCGGCTGGAACTTCACATGGATCGTCTCCGATCGGGATCCGACAGCTCCGTCGTCGTCGACGACGATCAGAACAACAGTGTATACCCCGAATTCGTCGTAGGCATGAGAAACCGTGCTCCCTGCCGCGTACTCGCCGTCTCCGAAGTTCCAATTGTAGGCGATGATTGAACCATCGTCGTCGTAGGAAGCCGTTCCGTCAAATGTCACCGTGACCGGCAGAAGGAATCCGGTCGTTCCGGTGTGCGTGAACGCAGCGACGGGAGGGTTGTTCCCTGGACCCGTGACAGTGATCGTCCGGTTCGTCGTGTCGGAGGCCCCTTCGTCATCGGTGACCGTCAGTAGTGCAACGTAGACGCCCGCCGTCGGGTACGTGTGGGTTACGGTGATACCGGTAGCCGTGTCTCCGTCACCAAAGTCCCACGCATACGATGCGATCGATCCATCTGAATCGGATGATACTCCCGCGTTGAACTGAACCGTCAGCGGCGCGGCGCCGGTCGCAGGCGTGGCCGTGAACGACGCCGTCGGCGGCGCGTTCAGTGACTCGGAGATTGTGATTCCAATGGAGGCTGTGTCCGAAGCACCGTAGCTGTCGGTGACGGTCACAACTGCAGTGAAAGAACCGACCAGTATGTAGGTGTGGCTCGTGGTGACCCCCGTGCCCGTGTTCCCATCGCCGAAGCTCCAGGAGTACGAGACGATCGCACCGGAGTCGGTCGAGCCGCTTGCGTCGAACGCCACTGTCAACGGGGAAGGTCCGGAAGTCGGAGACGCCGTGACCACCGCCATCGGCGGACTGTTGAACAACGCACAGCCAACGAGTGCGACCAACAGAGCGAGACCGATTCCAACCGCAAGAACGCGCTTTGCTGTCATTTGACTCACCTCTCAAGGAGGATAGCACAAAGGGAGGGAGTTGACGCAAACGGCATGCCGTTCACCCGAAATCCGGTCCAAACAAAATGTTAAAATCGACACGGACAAAACATTTTCGGGGAGGCATAGGAGTATGCGAACAACGAGGTTCTCTGAGATCGAGATCGTGTAGCATGTATGGTTGACGGCAACGTGCTAGCTGGCCATGACGTGCACGAGTACCGTAGGGAGATCTCTGTGTCGGCCCGGTTCTACTGGAGGAGGCGCTGTGGAAATACTCGACGACATCCAGGTTGAGTTAAATCTCGATGCAGTTCTCGACCAGTTGCATATCAAGCCTGGAACTGCGCGCGCCAAAGAACTTGCCAACCTTCTTGATCAGGTGCAAGCTGCTGCAAAGCCGCGGGCACTCTATGAAGTGTGCTACGTAGACGAGCGCGGTGACAAGACTGTCACAATTGATGGCGTCGTGTTCACAAGTCATGTCCTCAGGGTCAACCTGGACAAGGTCCACCGCCTTTTCGCCTACGTTGTGACATGTGGGAAAGAAGCCGACGAGATAGTGTTGCCAAAGGGAAGCTTCCTGAAGTCATTCTGGCTTGACGCGATCAAGAACAGCCTTCTGAAAGCTAGCTGCTCGTATCTGATATCCCACCTGCGTCAACAGTATGCTCTTGGCCGAACAGCGACGATGAGCCCGGGGTCTGGAGATGTCACCGTCTGGCCCATTGAGCAGCAGAGACAGCTGTTTTGCCTTCTTGGTGACGTCAATGAACTGATTGGTGTGGAACTAACCGATCATTGCCTTATGATCCCCAAGAAGAGTGTCTCCGGCATATTGTTTCCGACGGAGTTGGACTTCCACAGTTGTCAGCTTTGCCATCGCCAGGACTGCCCTTCTCGGAGAGGTTCCTTCGACCAAGAACGCTGGGAATCGATGGGATACCGCTGTGAAACAACGACGAATTAATTCCCGGCGTGCATGAGGTGCTTGGATGAGTGAAAGGATTGGTTTCGTCGGACTGGGAATCCTGGGGAGTGGCATGGCGCACGACCTTCTCAAGGCTGGACTCGGCGTTGCGGTGTGAAACCGAACACCGAGCAAGATAAAGGAACTAGTTGACGCAGGGGCGATCCCCAATAGAGACCTTGTAAAGTTGGCACAACAAACCGACGTTGTCATCCTCTGCGTCAGCGATACAGCAGCCGTTGAAGAGGTGCTTTTCGGTGAGAGGGGTCTTTCAGCAGGTTTAGGCAAAGGCACATTGGCGATTGATTGCAGCACGATTAGTCCGAGGCAAACCCGTGCTTTCGCTGCAAAGCTAATGGAACAAGGAATTCATATGCTGGATCCGCCCGTTAGCGGTGGGAGTGAGGGTGCGCAAATGGCACACTTAGCATCATGGTCGGCGGTGATGCTGATCAGGTGGAATGTGCCTTACCCTACCTAAAGGCAATGGGCGAGACAATAACGCACGTCGGTCGAAACGGCAATGGACAGATGGTGAAGCTTGTTAACCAAGTTCTTGTCGTTGGAAGCATACTGTCGAGGGGAGAGGCACTTCTATTTGCACAGGCTGGAGGGCTCGAATTGGAGCGGACTCTTGCTGCAGTCTCGGACGGGGCTGCGGAGAGCTGGACGCTCAGCAATCGCGGTCCGCAGGTAACCAAGCGGAATTGGCGCCCAGGATTCATAATCAACCTGCAACAGAAGGATCTCCGACTGATCCTGAAAGCCGCCGATGAGATGAGTATTCCTGTTTTCTCATGCAGCACGGCATTCCATCTCTACCGCACACTGCAGAACCGAGGATGCGGTCAGGAAGGGAATCACGCACTGGGTAAAGCGCTGGAGTACCTAGCCAACATCCAGGTTGGCGAGGAGAAGCCCGGGGCCGACGTGTGATGGAAGAATGGCACTCACCTCACTAGCCAAGGAGCTTATGGAGCCTGGAGGACTCGAGCCTCAAAGAATCCTGCAACACTCGGTTTCTTTCTTCCTCAAATTACACAAGCTGTACCCTTCATTGCCCCTAAGAGCGTTGAGCTCGCTTTGCACGCGAGGTCAGCCGAGCAGGCGTCTTCAGTCCAAGAGCAGGCCAGCAGGAGATGCTAGATGGAACTCAGCTTCCACGTCTGTTATCCAGCGACTACCTCAGCGATGTAGGTTCTTTGCGGCGATGAACGAGAGGCCTTTCTCGGTCAGCGCACGGGCGGTGCGATTTAAAGCGTCGTGTTTGTCAAGGTAGTTGCGTTCTAAATACGGCATGAGGCCCTTGGCCTCGATCTCCTCTTTGGGAAGGAAGTATTCGAGGATGTCCGAGGGATGCTCGCGCGCGGAGTCCACATCCGGAGGCCCGCCCTCGTGCTTGGCGGAGATGTTGGAAACGTGGTCGGCAAGATCGAGCAACTCGTCGAGACGGTCGTAAGGCTGGATCACGATCGATTTGTAGGTCTCGGTGATGTGATGTTCGAACCGCACGGCGTGCTGGAAGCCGAGTGCCTCGCGCAACCGCGAGGTTTGCTCGATCGTCCTGTTGTCCACGGAGTTCGACCAGTTGAACCCAACCAGGGGAGTTGTTCCGTCGTCGCGGGAGAAGAGCTTGGCACCGACCAGGGTCCACAGGGCGGCGAATGGATTGTCGTTTCCCATGTAGACGGAAATCTTGAACTCGATGTCGATTCCCAGTTTGTGCAGGAAGTAGCCGAGAAGCACGGTGCCGGGGTTGATGTTCAGCACCTGTTTGATTCCGTAGGTCGTGTAGTAGTGAAGGAACTCGTCGACCCACTTAAGGGCGTGTTCGTTCGGCTGGCCGACCCCACCGAAGTAACCGGTGATCGTCTCCGGGCCGCCGAGGTGGATGTTCGAGCCGTCGGTCCCCTTTGTATCCAGTGTCTCCACGTAGCTTGCGCCGATGACCTGCATCGCCGCGGCCACGGCCAGGGTGTCCCCGTTGTCCTCGACCTGTTCTTTCATGTTGCGCACGCGGATGAAGCGGCCCGGCATTACCTCGCCTTTTTCAATCGCCTGCCGGGCCTCGGCAATCAGCCACGGAAAGAACTGCAACGCGCTGATTTCAAGCGTCACCGCGGATTCGTCCTTAAAGTCCATCGCATCCGCGTTGGAGCCCAAGACCTTGCGCCGGAAGTCTTGAACACCGATGAATGCGCCGCTGTCGCGCTGATCGATCAGCCATCGCAGATCGGCCAGATAGGCAGAGCCGATCTCCTCCAAGCGGCGCAGCAGGTTGGGAAGCTCTCGCGCGTGTTGCGCCGCCCGGTTGATCTCCTCCGGCCCACCGTGCTTGTCGACGATCGCCAACAGCGCGTTGATGAGATCGTTGTCCGGGTTGAGGATGACGTTGTTGATCTGTTGCAGCGCATCCTCTTCGATCCTCAAGCGATTCCGTAAATCGTTCATGGTGCCCTCCCCTTGTTGCTCCCGCCGCCGCGCCTGTTCAGGGACGCTGCTGAGCGTACTCCTTGATGAGATCTTTGAACTTTTCGTCTTCGCCCTCGAGCATGTGGTAGCAGTGCTCGTCATTCGGGAAGCCACCGCTCTTGACTTCTTTGACGTATTCCGCCAGAGCGTTGGTGACCACGCCGGCGACGTTGGCGTATTTCTTGACGAATTTCGGTGTGAACGCCTGAAACTGACCAATCGTATCGGAGACGATCAACAATTGCCCATCGCAGTCCGGTCCCGCACCGATGCTCAGTACGGGAATCGATAGCCTGTTGGCGATGAAGCCTGCGACCTCGGGCGGAACGGCTTCAAGGAGCAGCAATTGCGCCCCTGCCTCCTCGATCGCCAGTGCATCCTCGATCAGAAGCCTCGCCGAGCCGACCGTGCGGCCCTGCGCCTTGTGTCCGCCGAGCTGGCCCGAGCTTTGCGGAGTGAGCCCGATGTGCCCACAGACAACAATCCCCGCATCGAGGATCGCCTTGATGCGGCTGATCACTCGAATGCCGCCCTCCAGCTTCACTGCATCCACCCCGGCCTCTTTCAAGAAACGCCCGGCGTTGCGTACGGCCTCTTCGTCGCTCGCTTGGTAGCTCATGAACGGCATGTCGCCCACAACAAAGACATTCGGAGCCCCCCGCCGCACGGCCTCACAGTGCACAATACACTGATCCATCGTCACCGGCACGGTGCTGGTATAGCCATAAACGCACATCCCCAGAGAATCGCCAACCAGGAGCATCTCCATCCCCGCGGCCTCGGCGAACTGAGCAGTCGGATAGTCGTACGCCGTGATCCAAGCGATCTTCTCTTCTTTCTCCT
>Ga0180432_10005460_pt1 | contig 16899 bp, 11 predicted proteins | sample SS_ome_10_FD_132414 | JGI IMG/M metagenome (GOLD analysis project Ga0180432, IMG submission 132414) | Hypersaline lake sediment archaeal communities from the Salton Sea, California, USA - SS_1_MS_2 metaG | ecosystem: Environmental > Aquatic > Non-marine Saline and Alkaline > Hypersaline >... | reverse complement strand
TTGAGATATTTCCTTCGTTCATCTACCGTCATCCTGTCTTCAATCGGCATGGTCCTCCTCAGTAACATTTCTAGCTGAGTGAACCGTGCCCGTCCAGTAACATTTTAACCGAGTGAATACGGCCTATTGACAGGAAGGGGGTAGCGTGATATAAATTCGTAGCACCTTACTTCTGGCCACAAGGTGAGCGTAGTGACACAGAGTATCACGATGGCATCGTTCCCCTGCCTGTATGGCCGGGACAGAAGCGGCCCGCATGAGTTCAGATGAGTGTCAGCATATGTCTTGTCACCTGTCGTCTGTAGGCAGCGAACGGCGATCGTGGCCACGCCAACGAGGCTCTCGGCAGACGTACGCTAGACAGGGTTTCTCTGGGTGAGATGTGATATTTTCGCCCTCGTGGCGCTGCTATTCTAATCAAGGTTTGGGAAGGGAGGTAAGATGAGAAGCAAGGAGTTGAGCCTACGTGGTCTTGCTGGGGTTGTAGTAGCCATTGCGCTGGTTGTCGCTGTGGCCTTGGTGCCGTTGAACTGCACTGGTAGCCCCGCCGCTGATGACCTGAGCCCGGAGGACGGAGGGGAGGCACCGCAGCTCAGTGGGACCGTGGCAGACTACGAGGAATTGGCGCTGGACTACGTGGCGCAAACACATGGTTTGCAGAGAGACCGGCTCAAGCTGGTGCATCACAGCGTTGCCACCACCCAATCTCACGGCGATATCTGGTGTGGCAGGGTGCTCGATCTGGACTCGTATAACATATATGATATCTGCTTCAGCGACTCGGACGTTCCCGTTGATTTGGATACTATCGTTCAACAGGAGAAGCAGGGACACAAGGACGAACGTGGAAAGATTGCTGATGATTACTCGTGGCAGAGGTTCCAGCAACTGGAGCCTGACGAAGTGGTCAGAGTGGGAATCTGGCTTGTGTGCCTTGATCGGGAGTGGCTCGATATTGTCACCGAGATCCTCTCCACGTATCCTCCAGAAATAAGGGAGAAGCTGAAGTATGGCTCCGCGACCACCGATGATCTAAGGGAGGACCCGAGCCTGCACGAGTGGGAAATCAAGCTGGAAAGGGACAAGGAAGAGGCGTTGAAACAGAAGTATGCGGTGAGCGAGGATCCCGTAGTCGGTTTCCTTGAGGATCGGGGGTGTCCAATAGTGTACGTATCCGAATACGCACCCCTCATCTTCGCCGAGGTGACGAAGGAGGTAATAGTACAACTCGGTGAGAGAGAAGACGTAACAGGCATTTACATGGATGACATCGAATACGAACTTGCACAGAACACCGCTGTCCTTACCGAAAGGGCTGACGTTGTGTGGGGACGAGGGATCACTGGGGCAGATTATGGTCATAGGGTAGCGGTGGTGGAGCAAGATGGCATCGAGTTTAGCAATCCCAATCTGGCTAACGGCCAGTATTGCCACCCGACCTATCCGAACATCGGCGCTCATGCCACGGCTGTTGCCGGCATCATAGCCAGCACAGATGCCACTTACAGGGGCGTCGCTCCTGGCGTTCCTGCGCTCCTTTCAGCCAATTCACTATCTGGCCATTCTAGTGACCTCATAGATGCCTCAGAGTGGGCAATGAACAACGATGCTTGGATCCTGAATTACAGCGTAGGCGCCGATACTTCGCAGCAAATGCGGCTACTGGATCGCTATTTGGATCATGTCGTCTATTGGCACTCGAGAAGCATCACTGTAGCGGCAGGTAACGATGCAGGGGCCTGGGGAAGTAGAACGGGCAATGTGAACTCTCCAGGTCTTGGTTGGAACGTTATGACTGTTGGGTCGATCAACGATGATGACACGTCATCGTCGTGGGGTGATGACGAGATGAGCGATTTCTCAAGCTACGTTGACCCGATTTCTCCCCATAATGATAAGGAGAAGCCGGAGGTTGTGGCGGTGGGGGATGGTCCTGGTTACAACATGTCGGGCCTAACAACAGCCGATCCATGGATTGGGTCGATTGGAGCTGGAACCAGTTTTGCTGCGCCCGCCGTGGCAGGGGAGGCAGCTCTCCTAATGGACAGGAATGACAGTCTGTTCAACAAGCCGGAAGCCGTCAAAGCCATAATAATGGTATCTGCGGTACACAACATAGAGGGCGATCTTCCGCTGAGTGATAGGGATGGGGCTGGGGCAATAGCCTGTTCCAAGGCTGACGATATTGTGACGGGCAACAAATGGTCCTAATTCGCGGTGGAAGATTGGGAACCCAACCCCAAGGAGACGATCTGGTTTGATGCATACGCTGGCGAAAGGGTTAGGGCGGCCATCTCCTGGAACTCGCACATGGATCAGAATGACCCGTGGCAAGCGGACGAACTGAAGTCCGACCTTAATCTGACAGTGCGTGACGCGTCGAGCAATGTGGTGGACTATTCATGCAGTTGGGACAACAGTTATGAGATAGTGGATTTCATCGTGCCCACGTCGGGCTGGTACTACTTCGAGATCTCGGCTTCGAGAATGGATGTCTCTTTTGAGTTTGTTGGCTTTGCGTACCTGCGTGTGCCTACTTTTGTGACAGCATTCGAATCCACGGCCAGCGATGGGTCACTGGCCTACGGCGGTTTTGGTATCCCCTACTCGACCATCCACGATGCACCGGAGGCGTTGTATGTGTTCGGAAGCGAGGACAGGCTGTGGATAGGACAGATCGCGTTCTGGGGCACTGTCTGCCTATACCGTACTGGTCTGTTCTTTGATACTACGTCTCTCCCTGACGGCGCGGTGCCAGTGCAGGGCACGCTCTCTCTATTCGGCCGGTACGATGATTCGGCTACCGATTTCGCAATCCATGTGGTAAGAGGGGCACCGCTAGACGATCCGTTAGTGGCGGCTGACTACGGTGACCTGCTATACGAAGTCGAGACCCGGGGGTGGTTGAACACGGCCTATTGGGTTGTCGGTGCCTACAACGACATTTCCCTTCTGGGAAGAGGGGTAGCCGAGATATCGACGATAGGCTTGACGAAGTTTGGGCTGAGGAGCCACAGAGACATAGACTACATTTCGCCCTCTGGGATGGAGTGCGTGATAGCCGATTCCTACGAAGGCAGCGGCAGGCCCAGGCTTACGGTCAGATACATGTACGGGTGAACACTCGATACCCGTCGATTGCTTCCTGCAAGCGTATGTGCGGGGTGCCACGCTGACGGAGAGGCCAGATATTGACGGGGCGGTATGCCACAACCTGCAGACCATGAGGTCACATCATCATGAGCAGTCTCCAAGAGTCCGGGCGAAAAGTCCCACGAGCCAGTGGGAGTCCAACTGAATGCCATCCGCCAGGCATGACTTGGAGAGTTGGCGTGGGAGGTCTCCCTCTTCTGTAGTCCAACCTGGACAGCAGACATCGCTTGCATCGAGCCTGGAAGTCCGGCCGAGAAGTCCCACGAGCCACCCGGACTGCAACCAGGTGCCCTCCGCCAAGTGTCGCGTACCCCCCATTCCCCCTATCGAGCCTGGAAAGGCCCTCCCACAGTTAGCCTACTATAGGAGAGCCTTTCCAGGCTCAATCAGCCTTTGCATATGACGCAGGTCAGCCATAACCTTGATGACCCCCTGTGGTTTTCTCCCGACTCTTCGCGGAGGTTCCCAGAACCGCCAGAGGCCTGTAGACTTCCCCAGGTCTCGTCTGCTTCTCAAGCTTCGTCAGCTTCTTCTCCCCCTGCCTCTGCCAGGGGTTCCTGTGCGCCTCCCGAAGGGACAACGGCAGCACGAACCTGTTATACTCTCTATAGCACATGGTTTTTGACGAGGTTCGCCAGCAGGCGATCGCCGAGTGGGAAGACCTCCAGCAGAAGACTCGCATTCTCATTGGCACGGCTACGTGCGGCAGAGCGGCTGGGGCCATGGAGGTGGTCGAGGCCTTCGAGAAGGCCCTGGCCAAGAACGGCTCTGATGCCGTCCTGAGCCTGGTCGGCTGTCTTGGACTCTGCTACGCTGAACCCCTCGTGGTTATCATGAAGCCCGAGGAGTTCAGCGTCTGCTATGGCAACGTCCCCTCTGACGTGGTACCGCGGCTCGTAGACGGATATGTGCTCGGCGACGACCCTTGCTTTGATATCGCCCTCGGCAGTCTGGATTTCGATGAAGACGGGGTCCCGTATGTGCCCGAGCTGGAGGGCTTCGAGCCGCAGAAGCGGGTGGTGCTTCGGCACTGCGGCTACATTGACCCGGAAGATATCAACCAGTACATAGCCCTCGGCGGCTACAGCAGCCTGGAAAAGGCTCTTGGCATGTCCTCTGAAGAGGTGATTGCCAAGATCAGCGAGTCGGGGTTGCGGGGCCGGGGTGGTGCCGGCTTCCCCACCGGCGAGAAGTGGGACCTGTGCCACCGGGCCCAGGGACAGCCGAAGTACGTCATCTGCAACGCCGACGAGGGCGACCCCGGCGCCTTCATGGACCGCGACGTCCTGGAGAGCGATCCCCACGCTGTGATAGAGGGCATGATCATCGCGGCCCATGCCATGAAAAGCCGCCGTGGCTATATCTACGTCCGCGATGAGTACCCCCTGGCGGTCAAGAGGGTCAAGATAGCCCTGGAACAGGCCAGGGGAGTCGGACTCTTGGGTAGCCGCATTCTGGGGAGGGACTTTGGGTTCGACATCGAGGTAGTCCAGGGCGCGGGGGCTTTCGTCTGCGGGGAGTCCAGCGCCCTGATGTACTCCATCGAGGGCAGAAGGGGCATGCCCAGAGTCAGGCCGCCGCAGTCGGTGGTGTCGGGCTTATGGCGGAGGCCAACGCTGCTGAACAACGTCAAGACCTTCGCCATAGTTCCCCAGATAATCGAGAGGGGGGCGGCATGGTTCGCCGAAATCGGCACCGAGGGCAGCAAGGGGACAGCAGTGTTCGCTCTGGCGGGGAAGATCAATCACACCGGCCTGGTCGAGGTCCCCATGGGCACAACGCTGCACCAGCTTGTGGAGGACGTCGGCGGTGGCGTGCCCGGCGGGAAGGCATTCAAGGCTGTCCAAATAGGAGGGCCTTCCGGTGGCTGTCTGCCAGAGAGCCTGATGGATACGCCGGTGGACTTCGACTCTCTGAAGGAAGCCGGGTCCATGATGGGCTCCGGCGGCATGATCGTTCTGGACGAGGACAACTGCATGGTGGACGCCGCTCGCTACTTCCTCGACTTCGTCCAGAAAGAGTCCTGCGGCAAGTGCACCATGTGCCGGCTGGGGACCAAGCAGGTGCTGGATATTCTTACCGACATAACCGCTGGCCAGGGCAAGCTGGAGGATTTGGACCTGTTAACAGAGCTGTGCGAGGACATCAAGGTGGGGTCTCTCTGCGGTCTGGGCAGGACGGCACCCAATCCGGTGCTCACCACCCTGCGGTACTTCCGCGACGAGTATGAAGCCCACATCCTGGAAAAGCGCTGCCCGGCGCTGGTGTGCAAGGAGTTGACAGCCTACTACATCGTCCCTGCCAAGTGTGGGACCGGCTGTGAGCATTGTGTCCTTACCTGTCCCACTGAAGCCATATACGCCGATGATGAGCGAGATACCAAGGTTATCGACCAGACCAAGTGCGTCAAGTGCGGCAACTGCATGGAGACCTGCCCGCCGGAGTACAACGCGGTGATCAAGGTTTCGCCCGTGAGTGAGCTTCCCAAGTGACACCGGCGCCAGCCGTAAGCAAGGAGTCGACCTGTTGATGCCATCTCTGGACTCGCTGTTCCGCCCCGAGTCCGTGGCCATAGTGGGTGCCTCTCCTGGCAAATCGGGGCAGATGTTCCTAGACAGTGTCCTCTCTTCCGACTTCAAGGGGAAGGTCCACGCTGTCAACTCCGCTGCGCAGGAAGTATCGGGGCTCGCGGGCTATAGAAGCCTGCTGGATATCCCTGGCAAGGTGGACTACGTTGTCTGCTGCGCACCGGCACCGGCGGTCCCCCAGTTGGTCAGGGACTGTGCCGAGAAGAACGTGACTGCCATGGCGGTCTTCACTGCGGGATTTGCGGAAAGCGGGACCGACCGGGGGAAGGAGCTTGAAGCCGAAGTATCACGTTTGGCCAGGGCGAGCGGGGTGCGCGTGATTGGTCCCAACTGCCTGGGCATCTACTCACCGGGTATTGGGTTGGCCTTCGCATCCGATTTCCCCCTGGAGAGGGGGCGGGTGGGGCTGATGTGCCAGAGTGGTGGCAACTTCGTCTATCTTGTCCGTGCTGCGGCCTACAGGGGTGTCCGCTTCAGCAAAGCCATTTCCTACGGGAATGCCTGCGATGTCAATGAGTGCGACTTGCTGGAGTATTTTCTTGAGGATGAGGAGACCGATGCAGTCGCAGTCTACATGGAGGGAACGAAGGGCGGGCAGCGTCTTTCTCAGGTGCTGCGCTCGCTGGCCGCGGAGAAGCTGGTGGTGGTGCTGAAAGGCGGGCACAGCCCCGCCGGTGCCCGGACGGCTGCCTCCCACACGGGTTCGCTGGCAGGGTCCGACCAGGTCTGGGACGAGCTGCTTCACCAATCGGGGGCCATCCGCGTCTACAGCCTGGAAGAGACGGTGGACATGCTCGTCACACTATCGTTTCTGCCTGGTGTACAGGGACGCAAGGTGTGTGTCCTGGGTGGGGGTGGCGGCGCCAGCGTGCTGGCAACCGACGATTGGGCGGACTACGGCTTCGGCCTGCCGCCGCTGGCGGAGGTGCTGAGGAATGAGCTCAGGAGCACTGTCCCAACCGAAGCTGGCCTGATCCTGGGCAATCCGCTCGACCTTTCCGGTCTGGCCTACAGCGACGGCTTCTACAATCTGTCAAGAAAACTGGTCGCCATGGAAGGGTTTGTCGATCTGTCAGTGGTCCACATCTCCCTGGGCATGGCTTTCTGGTCCTCGGCATCGAGCTTCGGAGAGCAGATCGACGCCTTCCGCGATGCCATGATCAAGATAGCCGGCTACTCGGGCAGGCCGCTGGCCGTGGTAATGCAGTACTCCGTCACGGGCTGGGACTGGCAGAAGGGCGTTGAGGACATCCAGAGGGGTTGCGCCGCAGCCGGTCTGCCCGTATACCATTCCATGTCCGGCGCGGCGAAGGCCGTCGACCGCTTCCTCCGATATCGGGAGGCAGAGGCGCGGGGATAGGGCCACACCCTGCTCTTCCACACGCGACCGGGCTCCGGTTTCGACCAGCGGGATATGATGGTATGCACATCGGAGGTGACCCAGTGAATTCGGCAGAAGCTATGGACCGTATATTCAACCCGGCATCGGTGGCAGTGGTCGGGGCTTCTCCGGGCAAGTCGGGGCAGGAGTTCCTGGAGGGGCTGATAGGCTATGGCTTCGAGGGCAGGATATATCCCATCAACTCGAGGGGCGAGGAGGTCTGCGGCCAGCCCGCCTACTCGGACATCAAGGACGTGCCCGGGCCGATCGATTACGTAGTCTGCTGCGCGCCGGCCCCTGCGGTCCCCGGGTTGATACGGGACTGCGCTGCCAAGGGCGTGAGGGCGATCGGGCTTTTCACCGCCGGTTTTTCGGAGAGCGGGAGCGAGGAGGGCAGCCGCCTGGAGGCTGAGATAGCGCATCTGGCCAGGTCTGTCGGTGTCCGCCTCATCGGCCCCAACTGCCTGGGTATCTACAATCCCAAGCTGCGTCTGACTTTTGGTTACCCGCACCCACAGGGTGTCGGCCGGGTGGCCTTCATGTGCCAAAGTGGAGGCAACACCAGCTACATCATCCGGGCGGTGGGGCAGCGGGGTGTGAGGTTCAGCAAAGCGATCTCCTTCGGCAACGCGTGTGATATCAATGACGGCGAGCTGATGGAGTACTTCGCCCAGGACCCGGAGACGGATGTGATCGCCGCGTACATTGAGGGCGTCAGAGACGGGCCGCGGTTCCGGCGGGCAGTTATGCGGGCTGCTGCAGCGAAGCCGGTCATTGTCCACAAGGGGGGCTATACCCCCGCCGGGGCCGGGGCGGCGGCATCTCACACCGGCTCGCTGGCGGGCTCAGATAGGGTATGGGACGAACTCCTGGAGGCTGCAGGAGCCATACGCGTACATAGCCTGGAGGATCTTGTGGACATGATCGTGACCTTCTCCCTGCTCAGGCCTCCGCAGGGGAGGCGGGTGGCCCTCTTTGGAGGCGGGGGCGGTGCCACCGTTGTGGCCACAGATGACTGGGACAGGTCGGGGTTCACCCTGCCGCCAATTCCCCACGCGGTGAGGAAGGATATCAGCGGAATGGTGACCAGCGAGGCCGGCCTGATACTGACTAACCCACTGGACCTGTCCTCTTTCGCTTACTCTGACGATTTCTATGGTCTGGTCAGGAGACTGTGTCAAGACACTGCCTTCGCTGACCTATCGGTGATACACATAGGCTTCGCCCAGATGGCGTGGTTCTCTGAGACCAACTACTCGTTGGTGGTAGATGGTCTGCGTGAGGCTGCCATGAGAATGTACCCAGAGATGGACAGGCCTCTGGCGCTGGCAGTGCAGTACCTGGTCACCACCTGGGACTGGCAGAAGGCGCTGCAGGACTTGCAGGAGCCCTGTTCCGAGGTGGGCATCCCTGTCTACTACTCGATGGCCAGCGCGGCCAGGGCGATCGACCGCTTCATGCGCTACCGGGAGTGGCGCGGGGTGGCGGGGGGTGAGTCCTGAGCACCGGATCTCAGGCTCCATACAAGTTCTTATGAGTGACTTCCGAAGTCTCGATCGAATACTGAACCCCAGGTCGGTAGCTATCGCAGGCGTGGCTCCGGCTGAGGCCGGCGAGTTTAATACCGGCTTGTTGTTCCTGGAGACGATACTGGAGTATGGTTTCAAGGGTAACTTGTATCCTCTGAACCCCAGGGGCGGCGAGTCCCTCGGTCTCAAGGTATACGCAAACATCAAGGACGTGCCTGAGACTGTCGACTACGTTATCTCGTGCATTCCGGCCCGCCATGTTCTCCAGTTGGTTCGCGACTGCGCCGAGGCCGCAGTAAGGGCCATCTGCCTGTTCACCGCGGGTTTCTCTGAGACGGGGCGCCAGGAAGCAGAGGCGCTGGAGAGAGACGTCGCCCGGCTGGCCAAGGAACTGGGGGTCCGCGTCATCGGGCCCAACTGCATGGGCGTGTATTCTCCATCGGTGAGGCTCTCCTTCTCAGTCGATTTCCCCAAAGAGAGTGGGCCGGTGGGCCTGATCTGCCAGAGCGGCGGCAACACCCTGTACCTGGTCAGAGCTGCAGCACAGCGCGGCGTACGTTTCAGCAAGGTCGTCTCCTACGGCAACGCCTGCGATATGGACGAATGCGAGTTGCTGGAGTACTTTGCCCAGGACCCCCAGACCGAGATCGTGGCCGCCTATATGGAAGGCGTGCACAACGGTGTTCGGTTCAAACGTGTGCTGTCCGAGCTGGCGGCACGGAAACCGGTGGTGGTGCTCAAAGGCGGCTCGACGGAGGGCGGCCTGCAGGCAGCGGCTTCACATACAGGCTCTCTCGCCGGGTCTGATGAGGTGTGGGATGCACTTCTGGATCAGACAGGGGCTGTAAGGGCGCACACTCTGGACGAGCTCGTTGACATGATGGTCACTTTCCGGTTCATGCCCGTTCCCGCTGGCAGAAAGGTGTGCGTGTTCGGCGTGGGGGGTGGCGCCACTGTCATAACCACCGACGACTGCGCGAGTTCCGGCTTCGTCCTGCCATCCCTTCCCGGGCCTATGAGAGACGAGCTCCGCAGCGCGGTCGGCGGCGATGCAGGGGCGATCCTGGGCAACCCGGTGGACTTCCCTTTCTGGCTAGCCCGCGAGGACAGGTACCGTCATGTCCTCTCCAGGTTGCTGGATTGGGAGGGAACCGACCTGATGTTCTTTCAGATACCCTTGAGGAGTGCCATGGAGGAGCTCGATGGGGCGAGAGTGACAATCAACAGCCTGCTGGACGACACCATCGAGGCCAGGGGCGGTTCGCCGAAGCCAATGGCTGTCATAGTGCACTGTCTGGCCACCGCGGAGGCCTGGCATGCGGCGTCGGAGTTCGCCACGAAGTGCTATGAGGCGGGACTGCCGTTCTACTACTCGACGTCCAGCGCGGCGCTGGCCGTCGACCGGCTGATGCGCTCGCAGTCGAGGAAGGTTGGAGTTGACGGCCGTGGGTAGTTTTGAGGAACTCGACCGCGCCATGACCCCGGCATCTCTGGCCATTGCAGGCGTTGGCCAGACGGGTATGGGCCGCCTGTTTTTGAGCCGCGTGGTGCAGTATGGTTTCAAAGGCCCGGTCTATCCACTGCACCCGGCGGGTGGGGAAGCGCTCGGCCTGAAAGTCTATCCCAACGTGAATGATGTCCCCGGGCCCGTCGACTATGTTGTTTCCTGCGTGTCCGCTCCCCGTGTACCGCAGTTGATCGTTGACTGCGCCACCAAGGGAGTCAGGGCGGTATGTGTTTTCACTGCCGGGTATTCCGAGACGGGGACCGCAGAGGGGAGACAGTTGGAGGAGGACCTCGTTCGACTGGCCCGGGCAACCGGCGTGCGGGTCATCGGCCCGAACTGCATGGGGGTCTTCTGCCCCAAGGCCGGCCTCTCGGTGGCCAGTGACGCCCCCAGGGAGCAGGGCCGGGTGGGGCTGATATGCCAGAGCGGGGGCAATGCCATGTACTTGATTCGGGCCGCGGGCGACAGAGGCATCCGCTTCAGCAAGGCGGTGTCCTATGGCAACGCCTGCGACCTTGACGAGACGGAGCTGCTGGAGTACTTCACGCAGGACGGTGAGACGGACATGGTAGCTGCCTATGTTGAGGGCGTCAAGGACGGCCGCCGCTTCCTCGGCGCGGTCAAAAGGCTTGCCGCCGAGAAGCCGTTCGTCGTCCTCAAGGGCGGACACACGGCGGCGGGGACCGGCGCGGCTGCCTCTCACACCGGCGCTCTGGCCGGTTCGGACAGCGTTTGGGACAGCCTTCTGGAGCAAATAGGGGCCATCCGCGTGCACACCCTGGACGAGATGGTTGACATGATGGTCACCTTCCAGTTCATGCCCGTTCCGGGGGGCAGGAGGCTGGTGGTCTTCGGGGTCGGCGGCGGGGCCACGGTGCTGACCACCGACGACTGCTCGGCTCTGGGCTTCACTTTCCCGCCGCTGCCGGCGGATGTGCGACAAGAACTGCACGAGGCTGTAGGCGGCGACGCCGGCAACATACTGGGCAATCCCGTGGACATTCCCCCGATGGTGGGGACAAACGAAGGGTACCAGCGGCTTCTGCGCAGGATGTTGGGCTGGGATGGTGTGGACCTCCTACTATACCAGTTGCCCTTCCGCGGGATCATGCTCAAAGTGCCCCTGGCGCATATGATCTTTGGCTCGCAGATGGCGAACGTGGTGCGGGTGGCAGGTGAGGGAATCAAGCCGGTGGCGGTAGTCATACACTACCTGGCCACCGGTGAGGGCTGGCGCGAGGCGTCGACCTACGTGCGCCAGGCCTGGGAGTCCGGGCTGCCGGCATATTACTCTGCTGCCAGCGCTGCCAGGGCCATCGACCGGCTGCTGCGGTATCACGAACGCATGAGAACCGGCCCACCCTCCCCTGATGGGTAGAAGGGCTTGGCTGGGAGTAGAGAAGCTGTACTCGGGGTCGTCCCCGACCCCGAGAAGCGGGGCGTCCGGATCGAGTTCAGGGACGAGCCCGGTTACGGTTTCACGAGGGAGCCTGCTCCCGACCGCTGAGGGAGCAGGCTGGGCAGAGGCAAGCCGCCTAGCCCGGCACAACTGCAGACCGTGTGAAGGAGGTGACATGGAGGAACTCAGCGACTACAGCGGGGAACTGAAACGGGACATCAAGCTGCAGGACTTCTCCAAAGATGCCCTGGTGAGGCTTTGGGTCGCTGCGTCGAAGCTATACATCGGCATTGACGGCGTCTGGACCACGGTGGTCAGGGAGAAATACGGCGAGCAGGCAGCGTTGGATTTGGATACCGAGGTCTGGAGGCGAAACACTCCCCTGGAAGTGCAAAGGGTGAGGAAGGCGATGAACATCTGGGGAGAGGACGTGGCCGCCGTCTTCAAGTGTTACCAGTGTGACCCGGGGGTAACCGGCGTGGCTGAGATCGACTGCGAGCTCAAGAACAATAACCACGGGATACTGACGTTCAAGCGCTGCCTGTCCCTGGAGTACTTCGAGAGGCATGGAGACACGGCCATGCAGAAGTTTGCCTGCGAGGTCATAGACATGAACGAGATCCCCAAGTACGCTCACCTTTTCAACCCCAAGATCAAGGTGAAGCCGCTCAAGCTGCCGCCGCGGCAGAGTCCGGATGAGATCGCCTGCCAGTGGGAGTTCCGGCTCGAGAGGTAGGGCTTGAGGTTGCCGTCAAGCCTGACACGGGCTATCTGACGCGCGCCCACAGCCGTCTGAGGGCGTTGATCACAGAGGCCATTACTCTGCCTGCCACAGGACGCGTTGGCCTTATGGCATGGTAGCGGCACACCTCGTGGCAACACATACAGCCGATGCAGAGGTGATGGTCAATGTACGCCGCGTCGCCCCTTTGGGTAGCAGCCCCGGTGGGGCAGACGTTGACGCATTCCAGACACAGCGTACACTGCTTCCTGATGACCACCGGCCTGACGGCGAGTTGTCTATCCAAAGGTCGCCTGATGAACCCCGGCACGCGCCTGGTCAGCGCAGCAGCGGCGCTGGCGGGGAACTTGAAGTCCGAGACCGCCACCTCGTCCAGCTTGTCGACGGCGATATCGATCCGGTCCAGGTCGCCCGTCCCCAGCCCTCTTTCGTGAGCGAAGCGCGTTGTCAGGATCTCGAAGGGCTCTCCGCCGACGATCCTGGTGGCCACGGCGTCCAGCGCCACAGCATCTCTGCTGGCCAGGACCAGCCCCATTGTCCTCAGCTTGCCGTCGGACGGTCCCTCCCCCTGCATGGCCACGATAGCGTCCATGATGTTCAACCGGGGGACCGCCATGGAGAAGACGTCCGTCAGTACCTGGCTGAAGTCGTCGACCTTCATGTATTGGTAGTGGTAGCTCTGCCGAAGGCCCTGGGGGATGATGCCGTACATGTTCTTGACCGCGCCGGTCAGAGTCGTGAGGGAGTGCGTCTTCAGCTTGGGCAGGTTGACTATGACGTCGGCGTCCAGGACGGCGGATGAAACGTACACCCTTTCCAGAACGCGGCCGTGGCACGGGGTCTCCACGAACCCCTGCTCGCGTAGGTTGATCAGCCTGACCTCTGCCCTCTGGCACATCTGACGGATTCCCGAGACCTGGAAGCCGTCTTCGACCTCCACCCCGATGTCGTCGCCAACGGTGATATCTGCCCCGGTGTTCTTCAGCAGCTCCAGCACGGCCTCAACGAAGACAGGATGGGTGACTATGCCCCTTTCAGCCTCGGAGGCGGGAGAAAGGTGGTTGATCTTCACCAGTACCCTGCTCCCCGGCCTGACGATAGACCCGAGGCCGCCGATCATGTCCAGGCCACGCTCTATAGCGGGGCGGAGGAGCGCCAGGTCGTAGTCGGCGGCCCGGACGATGGATACCCTGGGGTTGCCTGCATCTGCCGAGCTCATCGCTTCATCCTGAGAAGGTGGTCACGTCGTTACGGGCTGTACTATAAGCGTGGACCGTCGAGTCTGCAAGCGCGGGTTGTGGGGTCGGGAGCCGCGGCTCCGTACCGCGTTTTGGGCGCTCCATGCCTGCGCGTGGTACAATACCGCAGGATCATAGTACGTCAGGAACGGGGGTGCAATTGATGAGCAATACCAGGGTTCCCGAGAGATGGGATCTGGAGGTGGACCTGGCGGCGGTGGGGTCGAGCACCGGCGGCCTGGCTGCCGTCATCCTGGGGCACGACCTGGGTTTGAAGACCGTCCTGCTGGAGAAATCAGAGTACCTGGGTGGAGGCACGGCCCTTTCAGGGGGGGTGCTGTGGATACCCTTCAACCACATCATGCTGCGGGAGGGGTTCTCCGATTCCCGGGAGGAGGCCCTGATGCACATCAGGCGTGTCAGCCTGGGCAGGCATGACGAGGAGCAACTGGCTACCTACCTGGACACAGGCCCCGAGGTCATCCGCTACATGGAGGAGCACACGCCACTGCGGCTGACAATCGAGACCAGCCCGGACTACTACGCCGATCTGCCGGGGGGCAAGCCGCGTGGGCGGCAGCTCTACCCGGACCCGGAGCGCATGATACCTGTGCTCAAGGAAGCGGAGCAGTCGAATCCTCTTGTGGCCAAGGTACGCCCCGACCCGGTGCCCTACTTCCTCGGCCTGAGGGACCCGTGGTCGGAAGGCCGCGGGCTTATCGGCGGCCTGGTACTGGGTTGTGCCCAAAGGGGCGTCAACGTGATTACCGGCATCCGGGCCAGGCAGTTGATTGTGCAGGATGGCAGGGTTGTGGGCCTTCGAGCGGAACGCGACGGCAGGGACTTCTTCGTCCGGGCCAGCAAAGGCGTCCTTCTGGCATCGGGTGGGTTCGAGTGGAACAACGAGATGAACAAGAGGTTCATGAACGCCCCTGTGCTTCGCGGTCTCACACCCAACTCCAACGAAGGCGACGGCCATATCATGGGCATGGAGGCGGGAGCGGCCGTGGCGCTCATGGACCACTCCATATACCAGCCCACCTACCGCTGCGAGGGCGAAGAGGTCCAGGGCAAGCCTTTCTACCGGCCCATCTCCTACGGGTACCCGGGCAACATCCTGGTCAACCGCCATGGCAGGCGCTGCTGCAACGAGTCCTTCTACCCCGACATAGGCCGGGCCTTCGTGGCCTACGAGAAGAACACCTCGGAGCTGGCCAATGTGCCCATTTTCTGGGTGTCCGACCAGGCTGAGCTCGACCGGTCGGGCATGGGCATAATCGCCCAGTACATGACGCCCAGTGCCGACTGGCTGATCAAGGCCGACACTCTGCCCGAGCTGGCGGAGAAGCTGGGCATCCCTGGGGACAACCTGGTGGAGACGGTGGAGCGCTTCAATCGATTCGCTACCGAGGGCCGGGACCCGGACTTCCACAGGGGCGAGGGCACGTACAACGCCTACTGGGGCAACAGGCGCTCAGTGGACGGCCAGCCCAGCCCCGTGCTCGGCCCTTTGGAGGCGGGCCCGTATTACGGGGTGAAGCTGGAGATCGGCAGCGTTGGCAACCTGGGAGGGCTGGTGGTGAACACCAATGCCCAGGTGGTCAACACCCAGGGGGAGGTCATTCCAGGGCTGTACGGGACCAGCAACACCACGGCCCTGCTCTCGCACGGCTTCACCTATACCAGCGGGTCATGCCAGGGCAAGAGCCTGATCTTCGGCTACATCGCCGCCCGGCATATGGCCAGGAGCCGGTAGGGCGCAGGGGCCTTTCGGGGCAGAAGTCCGACAGTCGCCGGCCTCAAAGTCCAGCCGAAAACCCGGGCCAGAACGCGCCGCGCGATCGACGTCGTGGCTCACCAGGGACATAGGCAAAGGCTGATCGAGCCTGGAAAGAGGCTCTCCTACAATGAGCTGACTGTACGAGAGCCTTTTCAGGCTCGACAGGGGGAACATGGGGAGTACCGCCCCACCCGGCCAAGGGCATTTGCCTGCAGTCCGAGTGCGTCATGAGTCTTTCCAGCCAAGCTTCTAGCCGTGGTAGCCTGCTCTCGGAGTAGCCGCGCCTTCACTATTTCTTCACCATTGCAGCTTGCAACAAGCACAGGTCACGAAAGAGGGCCTACGCCGTCGAATCTACAGGAGCCTTGAGAGTCACCCAACACTACAGTGCCAGCCAGGTTGACAAAGACGTCGAATGAGCATGACAATGACAATGGATCTTACGCGACGAAGGAGGTATAGTATATACGTGAGTGTACTGTAAAGGTGGCTAACCCTATTGGCTCAATCTAATGAATCTATGGAGGAACGAATTATGAGAACAACACCGTTGAGACTCTCCAAGATTCTGTATCTCGCGGCGATCCTATTGATGGGTATGGGGCTTTTGCTTGGCTGTGGCACCCCCGACGCGTCAACCGTACGCCAGCCACAGGGAGATGTTGACGCGTTCTGGGACCAGTTCAACTGGACTGATCTCACCGCAGCCGAGCAATCTCTGTGGCAAACCCTCGGCTGGGATGAGTCCAGTTGGCAAGGCGAGGCTGACGAACCAGCGTCCGAGAGCAAACTCTGGAATGAATTGACCACGGAGCAACGCACTGCCGCCGAGCAACTGGGCTACGACCAGCAATCCTGGGATGTCTCACCCTCCAATAGTGGCTGAGTAGCTACTAATCCTCTCATAATAATCTGGACTCATTGAGCAGCGGCATAGACTGCTTCCGGCATACGGAAGAAAGAGCGTAGCACGGAAGGCTATCTCTGTATCCTTCGGAGATGGGAGAGAATGAGCCGCTTCGATTGGTCGGGGCCGGTTACAGGCTGTCTCCCCACGCCGTGGTTCTTCAGATGATTCCAGACCTGTTCGTCAGGATTGAGCTCCGGCGAATGTGATGGAAGGTAGAATATCTCTAGCCGTCCTTTGGTAGAAGCGACATGCTCTGAGACTGCTGTTGACCGGTGAACAGAATGGCCGTCGGCTATCAGGAATATAGGACGAGGCCACTTGTCTATAAGCCATTTCAACAAGGCAATTGGTCATGGCCCGGTGGGCCACCAGCGAACGATGAAAATGATTTGACCAGGCTGTCTTGGTGGCTGTCGGGTCCTCGAAGAAGTCTCCTGCGGCGATCATTGAGTCGCCAATGGAGACCTCAAGATGGCCTCTGGCAGCTCTTGTCAAATGTTGTGGAAATTCCCTTCCAGCATTGGCGTGCTTCAGGTGGCCACGTCAACGAGTTGACGTATCTGCTGCCTTTGGATGAGTCCATCTTTGAACGAGCATCCTGACATAACCAAGGCCATAAGATTGGCACCCCCGTTGAGGGTTCGCCAGTTTTCGCTCAGCCGCTCCACGATC
>Ga0180432_10005456_pt1 | contig 16909 bp, 16 predicted proteins | sample SS_ome_10_FD_132414 | JGI IMG/M metagenome (GOLD analysis project Ga0180432, IMG submission 132414) | Hypersaline lake sediment archaeal communities from the Salton Sea, California, USA - SS_1_MS_2 metaG | ecosystem: Environmental > Aquatic > Non-marine Saline and Alkaline > Hypersaline >... | reverse complement strand
CGGCGTCGGCTAGATTCTGATGGATGTGTTCTTGGACGGCCTCCCCGATGCGACGCGACGTCGTGTGCTCGAGCGCTTCTATTTCGGCGTCGGTCAGGGTGATCGGCAGACCCCGCTGGCGAAGGTAGTGGACGTACCAGTGCGTGTTGAGCAGCGAGAGGTTGACGATCGACACATCCCGGCGCCGCCCGGTCAGGTGTTGGTACGCCAGCGGCGGATAGGTGTCGTTGTCCCCGTTGGTGAAGAGAATGGCGTCCTCGGGCGCCCCCTCGACCATGTTCCCACCCCAATCGAGAAGCACCCGGGGCATGTCCCCCAGCTCGACCATCCGGTCCAGACACGCCCCCGCCAGCGCCTCGTCGCCATGCCGGAGCGAGGTGATCCAGAGCGAGTAGTAGATCGCTGGTTCCTCGGGGTCGGCCCGCGCCGCGCGCAGCAGGCGTTCGTGCGCCAGGCGCCAGGCGCCGGAATGCCGCTCGTGGATCGTTGAGGCCGCGTGCGCTTCAATCACCCGCGCCGAGGCCGAGTCGATGGCAAACGCCTCGGCGTATTTCGCGATCCCTTCCTTGTAGCGCCCGCTGTATCGGAGCGCATCCCCCCACTCGATCAACGCCAGCGGATCGTTTGGGTGGGCGGCGATATAGCCCTCCCAGCGGGTCGCCAGCCGTTCGTAGGCCTCCTCGTCCAGCAGTCGATGCCGTTTGGAGATGATGTCGGGCGGGCGGCCGGGCTCGGCCTGAGGGTCCTTCTGGGATGTGAAGTCGCTCCCCTGGGGCAGGGGAGGAAGAACGTCATCGCCGGCGGTGTGGCCGGCGGGAACCGCGGCCAGGGCAAGCAGACCCACCCAGAAGGTCACTCGCATCGTCCTCCACTCCAATAGGTTGGGGGCTTCCATGGGATCCTCATCCAGATAGTACGCCGTAGTGACAGGGCCTCATGACTGAAACGCGTACCGGGGCCGACCCGTTCATTTTTGAACTCCCTCCCCCAGGAGGCGTTATCCTAGGTGGAAACTCCGCGGAGATGAGCCAGGACAGGGGCGAGATCGATGGGCAATGCCTTGGCCATGCTGCTGGTGTCTGACTTCCACACCGGCTTGCTTCCGTTGACCATGCTCTTCATGGTGGGAACGATCGTCATCGTGGGGGGCGTCCATCTGGCGATGCAGTGGGCGCGCCGTCAAGGCCCGCACGGGGTCCGGCTTCTCTGGACGCGGATCGTGCTCATGCTGCTTGTGCTGGTGGCAGCGGGCGCTTTCGCCGGCCCCCGCCTCTTCCCCCGGGAGCCCAAGGTCGTGCGGGCCGGCGATCTGATCAAACTGGTCTCGGTGGACATGTGGGTCGACTCGATCAGCATGTTCGAGGACAAGGTGCGCATCCGCTTCAAGTACCGGAACCTTTCCGATGACCCCGTGGATGCCTTCAACGTCCACTTCGTCCTGAAGGATCGGAAGGGGGCAGAGATCATCGACCAAGACCTTTGCCTCGACTCCCACATGGAGGGAGGCGAAACCCAATCCTGGACCGAGGTGTACTGGGCCACGTGCCCGCAGGACTTCACCGCCGCGGAATGGCGTGCACTCACGCATCGAGACATCGATGACTTCGAGGTCACCTGGGTCCCCCACGGGCTGGCCTTCGCTGATGGTCGTGTCGTGTTGTAGGAGACTGACGATAGCATGGACCACCATGCTGGACCAAGTGACCTGGATCTGATTCAGGGTGTAGCCGCCGGATCGGAAGCGTCGTTCCGCATGCTCTTCCGGCGCTGGTCGCCTCGACTTGGATCCTACCTGCGTCAGGCTACGGGATCCCGCGAGGTAGCGGAGGATCTGCTGCAAGAGGCCTTCCTTCGCATCCTGCGCGCGGCGCCCGGCTTCGAGCCGCGGGGAAAGGTCAGCTCGTGGATGTACCGCATCTGTACGAATCTGGTCTACAGCTATTGGCGGCGCCGACAACGCTCCCCGATCCGGGCGTTCGAACCGAGAGGCCGGGAGCCGCAGATCACGGTGCCCGCAACCGATCGCCCCGACGGTCGCCACCTGCGGGGGGCGTTTTCGGGAGAGCTGCGAAGCGCGCTGGAGCATCTGACGCCCAATCACCGAACGGTCTTCCTGCTCAAGGTGGAGCGGGGGCTGACCTACCAGGAGATCGCAGGGATCCTGCGCTGTCCGGAGGGAACCGCCAAATCGAGATTCCACCATGCGGTCCGTCAGTTGCGCGCTGAGCTCCGAGAGTGGGCCGACGGCTTGATCACCGAGGTCGAGGCGCGCGGTGGCGACGACATGGTGACGCGATATCGGCGCCGCGCCCAGCGGCGCATGGCAGGGGGTGCGTGATGGATTGCAGCCATTGGAAAGAAATGATCATCGACCGCCTGGCCGATGAGCTGAACGAAGAGGACTCGATCCTCCTGGAACAACACCTGGCCGAGTGCGAGGCGTGTCGTCGGGAAGAGCAGATGGTCGCCTGCCTCTTCGAGTCGGCCTGTCCGACCGAGGAGTGGCACATCGATGTCCGCATGGAGGATGCACTCATCGGGGAGATGGGCAGGCCTCGAGATGGCGAACCTTCCGCACCAGGTTTGTGGAATGCGTTGGTCGCGGCCGTCCGGCGGCCGCTCCCCTCCTATGCGGTCATGGTGACCCTGTTCGTGAGCAGTCTCGGGGGATTCTGGCTGGGACGCACTGGTCCGGTCGCCGCCGATCGCTTGGAGTGGGGATCATCCGCTCATCCGGTGCAACCCGCCTCGCGCCCGCTGGCACGCTTGGAGGGGAAAGCAACCTTCGCGGTCGCCGACACCGAGCACTGGGCCGGAGAGCTCGGCTTCGTGCCCGTGACCTCGGATGTGATTTCCCTCTACGGAGCGATCCCGCCCGACAGTCTCTAGGGCACGAGGCGGTAGTAGCGCCGCTTGCCGAGCCGGATGAGCACGCCCTCGGGGGGAACCGCGGCGGAAGTGTCGGTGTCTTTCACCGGCTCCTGTTCGACGTAGAAGCCGCCCTGTTTCATCAGCCGGCGCACCTCCCCCTTCGACTTGACCAGACTCAGGCCCGCGCACACGTCAACCCAGGAGGCCGCGGCCAGCTCGGGCGGCACCTTGACCTCGGGCACCTCGTCGGGCGCCTCTTTCTGTTGGACGACTTGGCGGAACTTCTCTTCCGCTTCACCCGCGGCATCGGTGCCGTGGTACTGCTCCACCAGGTTCCGGGCCAGGCGCTTCTTGACGTCCATCGGATTGCTGCCCGATTTGAGCTGGCCGACCAACGCATCGATTTCGCCGCCGGGGAGAGAGCTGGTCAACTCCAGGTATTCGGGCACGTGCTCGTCGGAGACGCGCATCGCTTTGCCATACATGTCAAAGGGCTCGTCGTTGATGCTGATGGTGTTGCCGTAGCTCTTCGACATCTTGCGGCCGTCGGTGCCGATGATGAGGGGGTTGGTGATCATGACGTGGCGCGGCTTGCCGAAATGCTCCTGGATGGCCCGTCCAGCCAGCATGTTGAAGTGCTGATCATAGGCGCCGACCTGCACGTCGCAGTCGAGCGCATAGGCGTCGTAGCCCTGCATGAGCGCGTAGAGGGCTTCGTGAAAGCGGAGCGATTCGCCCCGCTCCATACGCGTCTGAAAATCGCGGCGGGCGATAATCTGCTTCATGGGAAAGATGCTGGCCAGCTCGATGATGTCCGCGAAGGACAGCTTGGCGAGCCAATCGCCGTTGTGGCGCACCTCGGTCTTGTCGGGATCGAGGACGCGGAAGGCCTGTGCGGCATAGGTTTCCGCCAGCTCCAGAACCTCCTCGTGCTTGAAGCGCCGGCGTTCGCTCGACTGCCCGCTGGGATCGCCGATCGTCGCCGTGTAGTCACCGATCAAGAAGACGACCTGATGCCCAAGCTCCTGGAACTTGCGGAGCTTCTGGAGCGGCACGAAGTGCCCGACGTGGAGGTCCGTGCTGGTAGGATCTACGCCCAGGTAGACCCGGAGCGGCCGACCAAGTTTCAGCTTCTCGCGCAGCTCGTCACGCATCTGCGTCCGCAGGCCGGCTCCCGTCTCATCGAGCGTGCCCCAATCTTCGGCTTCATCCGCGAAGCGCGTGCCGCGCATAAGGATGTCCAGCTGCTCATCCACCGGTCGTCGTTTATCGATCACGCCCTCTCATCCTCCTCTGCGCGCGAATCCCCTACCCTTTGATGACACCCAAGGGGCGGAGCCGAGCCACCTTGAGGCTGATCCCCGCCTGGTGCATCACATCGACCACCTGCCCGACGTCTTTGTAGGCATCACTCATCTCTTCGGCCACCGTGCGCCGGTCTTTCGCCATGATCTCGACCCCGCGCTCCCGGAGCTGGCCGATCAGGTCCTGGCCCCGGAAACGCCGGGTCGCCTGACGGCGGGACATCACACGCCCCGCCCCATGGCAGCTCGATCCCCAGGTCGATCGCCGCGACTTCTCCTGCCCCACACAAACGTAGGACTCGGTCCCCATGTCTCCCGGAACCAGAACCGGCTGCCCGGTGCGCCAGGGATGCATGGTGCCGGGGGGTGGATAGGCGCGCGTGGCGCCCTTGCGGTGCACGCAGAGCCGGCGATTCTCGCCCTCCACCTCGTGGGTCTCCATCTTGGCGATGTTGTGGCAGACATCATACAGCAAGCGCAGGCCGAGATCTCGGGGCGAGATCCCCAGGGCCTCGACCAGCGCGCGCTCCGCCAGACTCATGATGGTCTGGCGGTTGGCCCACGCGAAGTTGGCGGCGCAGGCCATGGCCGCCAAGTACTCGCGGCCCTCCTCCGACTCGACCGGCGCACAAGCCAGCTGGCGATCCGGAAGATCAAGGCCGTACTTGCGCACGGCGCGCCCCATGACGCGCAGGTAGTCATCACACACCTGGTGACCAAACCCCCGTGAACCGGTGTGGATTTGAAGCGCGATGCCCCCCTGGCGCAGGCCGAATTCCGCGGCGGCCTCCTCGTGGTAGATCTCCTCCACCACGTCGATCTCGGTGAAATGATTCCCCGAACCGAGGGTGCCCAGTTGCGCCCGCCCCCGTTCGCGGGCCCGCTGGCTGACGTGGGCGGGATCGGCGTCGTCCAGACAGCCGTTCTCCTCGGTGTGTTCCAGATCGGTCTCGCCGCCATAGCCACGTTCGACCGCCCACCGGGCCCCCCGCACCAGCACGCGGTCAAGCTCCTGATGGGAGATGCGCTCGATGGCCCCCGAGGATCCGACCCCCGTGGGGATGTGCCGGAAGAGTGCGGTGACGATCGACTCGATCCGCCTGCGCACCTCCGCAGCCTCGAGATCGGTGGTGGCGACCCGCACGCCGCAGTTGATGTCGTAGCCGACGCCGCCGGGAGAGATGACCCCGCCGCGGGTCGGATCGGTGGCGGCGACACCGCCGATCGGGAATCCGTAGCCCCAGTGGATATCCGGCATCGCCAGCGAATAGCCGACGATTCCCGGAAGGTGGGCAACGTTGGCGACCTGGGCCAGGCCGCCTTCCCCTCGGGCGGCATCGATCATCGACTCACTGACGTAAACGCGCCCGGGCACCCGCATGCCGCGTTGCGGCTCGATCTCCCACAGATAGGGCTCGACTCGCCGAACGGTGATGCTCTGGTCCGGTTGGGTGGAGGATTTCATCTTCGGCAACCTCCTCGCTTCACATGCCGGGATTCGGCCTCAGGTGTCCAAGACGATCGTGAGCTCATAGGTCCCCCGCGCGTCGGGCTCGAGGTCCAGATTGTGATAGGTCGCGGCCTTCACCGCGGCGGGCCGACCGTGGCGCTCCGGATCGCGCTTCTCCCCGGTGATCGACGCTTCCAATCGGTATTCGGCTCCCTCATGGTGGAGGATGAGGGTATCGATCCGGCTCAGCAAGATGCCCTCGCTCTCGAAGAAGTAGAGAATCTCGTTGAGCCAGGCGACCAGGAGCTCCTCGCGATCGATCCCTCGGACCTCGACGGCCCGCTCCAGAGACGGGCGCACTTCGGTGCCATCGGCCAGAAGATCGCCCAGCCCGAGGGCCGCCTGCCGGTAGACCCCCTCCAGATCGGCAGCCCAAATGCGAAGGGCCAGGTCGGCGGTGTGATCGGCGGAGACGAATCCCTCATGCTTACACATGTACACATCCGCTAGCTTCTGGTTGTGGATCGAAGATCTGTGATTCCTCTTCGTAACTCCTTGCTTACCAGCTTGTTACCCTCCTTTCAAGAACCAATGGGATCTTGGGGGGCAACGCGGGCCTATTCCCGTATCCGATAAGCCGATAACGGCTCTTCGCGCCAAAGATCCGTTCCACGATCCGGGGATTAGGGGACAGGTTGGTTCACCCCCTCGCCGATGATTCTTTGGGAGAACCGGACCCACACGATGGAGCACGCCATGGCTCGCTTACCAGAAGCCCGTGCCCTTGCGAATCGCCTCCTGGCGGTTCTGGCCATCACGTTCCTCTTGGTCGCCGCCGGGGTGATCCTGCTCGTTCACCATCACCTTCGCGAACGAGCACTAGCCGAGGCCGAATCGAAAGCCCACATGCTGTTGAATCAGAACCTGGCGATCCACACCTACTTCAACCGCGACCTGAAACCCGGCCTGTTTGCCGCCGACTCCGTACGGACCGCGTCGGATCACTTCGATCCCCACTGGATGTCGTCCACCTTCGCCGTTCGCAAGATCAGGGAGTACGCCGAGGACATCTCCGAGACCCCCTACTCCTATCGTGAATGCGCAATCAACGCCCGCAGTCCGTTGAACGAAGCGGATGCTTACGAAAGGGAATTCATCCAGGAGCTGAATCGGGACCCCCATCTGGTCTCGCGCAGCGAGATGCGCAAGATCGACGGCCAACGCTACCTCGTCACCATAAGCCGCGGCGAGCAAATGATCGACGCCTGTCTCCGATGTCACTCCGGGCCGGGGCAGGCGCCGGCGGATCTGGTGGCCCTCTACGGAGAGCAAAGGAGCTTCAACCGCGAAATCGGGGAGTGGGTTTCGGCCATCTCGATCCGCATACCGCTCGAAGAAGCCTACGCCGCGGTCAACCGCATCTCCCTTCAGTTGTCTCTGGCACTGCTGGCGGTGCTGCTGGGCGTGTTCGTTCTCCACTTTTGGTTGGGTCAGCGGCTTCTGGCGCGCCCGTTGGAGCAGCTCGTCTGGCACCGAACCGCGGCGTTGGAGGAGAGTCAACAGGAGATGGAAACATTCGGGTACGCCGTCTCCCACTCCCTCCGCAGTCCGCTGCGCCACATCGACGGTTACTGCCACATGGCGCTCACCGAATACGGCGACCAGTTGGGCGAGGAAGGCCGCGGCCTCCTGGATCAGACACGCTCCGCGGCCCAACGGATGGGGCTCCTCATCGATCATGCACAGACCCTGATTCGGATCGGCCGTGGGCCGTTGGTGGTGGAGGAGGTCGATCTCGGAGGGATCGCGCGGGCCGGATTCGACGCGCTGGCGGAGCGAGAGCCGGATCGGCAGGTCCGGTTCGTGGTGGGCGCGCACTTGATGGCTCACGGGAATCCCCGTCTCTTGACCCTGGCTCTCGACGCCCTCGTGGGCAACGCCTGGAAGTCGAACGCCACCCGGATCGAGATCGGCTGCGCCCGGCAGGTGGAGGAGCGGGTCTTCTACATCCGGGATAACGGCATGGGGTTCGACATGGCCTATGCGGCGCAGCTTTTCCGCCCCTTGGGGCGGCTCCATGGGGACGAGGACTTCCCGGGGGCCGGGTTCGGTCTGGCCACCGTGGAACGGGTTGTCCGCCGGCATCACGGCCGGATCTGGGCCGAGGGCGAGCCGGGTCGGGGGGCAACCTTCTACTTCACGCTGAACGTCGGAACTCCTTCCAGCAAGGGGAAGTATCACTCATCGGAGGTCGCAGCCTAGGAACCTCGGGCTGGGCCTGTCCCCGAGGGGTTCGGCGGCGGCTTTGATTCACCTTGTCATCCCGGTCGCCCAATGCTAGCAAGAAGGCAACCATCGGTCTGTCTTGGGGGGTCTCATGAAAGAGAAGCTTGGGCGGCAGGGTCATCCCTGGTTGACGCTCCTACTAGCGGGCGGGCTGGCGTTCGGAATCGCGAGCCTCTTGGGGCTCGGTGGATGTGATGACGACGACAGCGGCACGGTTTGTCCGGGCAGCCCCGTGATCATCGAGCAGATCGAGCTCTATCCGGATTCGACGACCACTATCGGTGACAGCCTGTACGTCCTGGTCGACGCTCGCGGATCGAACCTCAAGTACGAGTACAGCACGACCCACGGGCGCTTCGTCGTGGTCGACGGGGACTACGCGCGTTGGAAAGCTCCCAGTGTGCCGGTCATCGCCGAGGTGTCCGTCGTTGCGTACAATGACGAAGGGAGCGATGCCGCCTCGATCTCGATTCCGGTCTCCGTCTACGTACCGCGTCACGAGCCCGCGTATGTCGGCGCCGCCACCTGTGGTCTGGAGTGCCATGAGGTGAGCGGTCACGGCGAGCACTACGACACGTGGATCAATACCTCTCACGCCGACACCTACGATCGGCTCACCGAGACCTCCGGGGGGGAGATCGATGATTGCGCCGCCTGCCATACGGTCGGGTTCAGCGATGTCGACAGCGTGGGAGCTCTGCGGCACAACGGCGGCTTCGATGAGGTCCCGATCGAGTCGCTCGAGGGCGTGCAGTGCGAGAACTGCCACGGCCCGTTGTCGACCGCGCTCGGCGACACCCTTCCCGATCACGGCGCGATGGGGATCGGCAACTTCCTTTACGAGGTCGGCACACCGAGTGATCCCACCGGCTGTGGGACGTGCCACGAGACGATCGAGCATGACCGTCTCCTCGTTACCGAGTGGTCTCAGAGCCAACATGCACTGAGCCACGAGGCCGAGGGCGCCGGTGTTTCCTCCTGCACCTATTGCCACACCGCCCAGGGCTTCGTCGAGTATGTGGAAACCGGCAGCCGACCCCCATCGGCTCCCAGCATCCGATTGCCCATCACCTGCGTGGCTTGCCACGATCCACACGACGGCTCGCAGGGGGCCGGCCTGCGGGCGGGTTTCGACGATGACGTGTGCAGTCGCTGTCACAGCGATGCCGGGCTCACCTACCCCGATCCCCCCCACGCGCCGCAGAAGCAGGTGCTGGCCGGCGAAGGCGGCTACGAGTACGCGTTGGCGATGCCCTCCTCACCGCACGGGAACGTGAGTCAGCGGGGCTGCGCAACCTGTCACTACCCGACCGGCGCCGGAAGCGTGAGCCACACGTTCGTTCCCGATGACCAGAGCTGCTTGGCCTGTCACCCCGCGGCCACGGGTCAGGGATTCGGCTGGAGCGATGAGATGGCCGAGGTGGCTGACTCGCTGCAGGCGCTCGAGGAGGAGCTAGCGAGGGCCACGGAGGCGGACAAGGCAACCGATGCCTACCAGCAGGCGAGGTTCAACGCCGACTTCCTGAAGGCCGATGGCAGCTCGGGCGCACACAACTACAAGTACGCGATCCAGTTGCTCAAGGAATCGCTCGCCCGGTTCGAACCCTCCGAGGGCCGCTAGCGCTCGGAGGCCCGTAGAAGGACGATCGTCGCGCCGTAGTGACCCCGATCGGCCGGGGCACCGTGGTAGGAAGCCACGGCCGGGTGGGCTTCGAGCACCCGCGCCACGACCCTCCGCTGGAATCCGATCCCCTTGCCGTGAATCACGCGCACCTCGCGGAGTCCCGCCTTGGCTGCCTCCCAGAGGTATTCCTCGACGACCACGGGCACATCGCGCGGGGCAATCGCGTGCAGATCGAGGGCATCGGTGATGGGGATGCGAAAGGCACCGTCCTGTTCGGTCGGGTCACCCATGGGGAGAGCTATACTCCGTGGGCGGCGATGGGCGCAAGAAACAGAGGCCCGCCGGTTGCGCGGACCTCCATTTGAGCCACCTCTGGCTCGACCCCTTCGGCAACTCCTCCAGCCCGACGTCCACCTGTGGCGGCGGGCGCGGCCCGTCCGAGGAGCATCCTCGAGCCAGCCCTGAGATGGTCACGCTGTGGTCTCCCCCGCGGCCGCCGGGGGGAGAACACCCCTCCCTTTGGCATACCCACCAGCCAAGCGCGAGTTCCACAACACAATATGAACTTTACACTTCCACGGATTGTGCGAGAATCACATCCTCGCGCTGGTTCTGTCTGTCTCGTGCGTATGGTGGGGCAAGAACGCACCTGCACGATGATGGGAAACAGAGCCCCGCGGGGGCATCAACAAGGAGGATTCGAGATGAAGGCACTTCAGATTCACATCGCAGCTCTCGTGGGGCTGGCCATTCTGGCGGCCCCTCTGACCGCCTATGCCGGCGGTCATGGCCGAACCGGCGGTCGTCAGGGTGGCATGATGGGCCCGCTGGCGGGTCTCGACCTGACCGACGCGCAAGAGGAGGCGGTCGAGCAGCTCCAGGAATCCACCCGTGAGCAAGGAACCGATCTGCGCATCGAAATGCGGCGTTTGCAGCACGATCTCGAAGGCGAGATGCTGGAGGAGAAGCCGGATGCCGGCAAGGTTCGAGAGCTCGCCGAGCAGATCGGGGGAATCCGGACCCAGTTGGAGATCCAGCACCTCGAGATGCGGTTGGCGATCCGCGAGCTTCTGACCGAAGAGCAGCTCGACCAGCTCCTCAGCCGCCCCCGCATGGGCTTGGGACGGCGCGGGGATCGCGGACCTCAGGGCGGACATCAGCGTCACCACGGATGCCCGCGAGGATCTTCGAACCAGGGTTGATCGGTCCAATGAAGGGGTGGCGATCACACCGTGCGTCACGAGCCCGAGCAAAGCGATGATGACCTCATGCGGCTCACCGCGAACGGCGACCAGGGGGCGTTTCGCCTCCTGGTCGAGCGGTGGGAGAACCCGGTGCAGAACTTCATGGCCCGGATGCTGGGAGATGCGGACGATGCACTCGATCTCAGTCAGGAGAGCTTCCTGCGGCTCTGGTCGACGGCCGGACGATACCGCCCGTCGGGCCGGTTTCGAAGCTGGCTCTTCCGCATCGCGGGCAATCTCGCGCGCAGCCGGCTGCGGCGTCGGCGGATCCTGCGCTGGGTACGGCTCGATCTGGCCCAGCACGATCTGCCCGCCCCCGACCTCGATTCGGAGCGGGCTTTGGAGCGCGAGGAAACGCAAGCCATCATGCGACGGGCCATCTCCCGCCTGCCGGACCGCCAGAGACAGGCGATCCTGCTGCGCCGGTACCAGGGCATGAGCTATCGGGAAGTCGCCGGCGCCCTCGGGTGCAGCGTGCCCGCGGTCGAGTCGCTGCTCCAACGGGCCATGGTCGCATTGCGACGCGACCTGGAAGGAAAGGTAGGCCGGCCATGAGCCAAGGTAACGACCATGTGGAGGAAAAGATCCTCCCCTGTCTCGACGGTGAGCTCTCTCCGGCAGAGGCGGAGGCGGTTCGCGCCCATTGCCGAACCTGCGAGGCGTGCGGCCAAGCCTACGCGGACATGGAAGCGCTGGTGGGTCGACTCGACGCCGATCGCGACACCGCCGCCTGCACCCCCCTGTGGCCGCTCATCAGTGAGCGCTTGGCATCACGCCGGGAGCCGATCTTCCGCTTGCGATTCAGTCTGGCGGCCGGGGCGGCGGCATTGGCCGGCTTGTTTGCCGGGATTCTGCTCGATACCAGTCCCAGTCCGTCTCCAACCTGGCAGCAGGAGACCTGGACAGAGGTCGGCACGCTTCTCACCGAGCAACCGAACACCACGCTCGACAGCATCTACCTCTCGGCGATCGAGAACGGGGAGAACGGGTCATGAGACGTGGATGGTTCCTTCTGCTGGCTCTCTCCCTCGGGTTGAACGCGGGGCTTCTCTTTACCGCGATCTCCCACCACGCCGCCGCGCCCTCCGGCTCGACTTCAGAGGATCCCCCCCGCCCGCTCGGCTTGCATCGACTGGAGCAGATGAGCCGGCGGCTCGGATTACACGCTGACCAACGAGAACAAATGAGGGCGATCGTAGAGGAGATGATGCCCAAAATCTTGGAGCAGCGAGCCGCGGTGCGAGGCGCTCGGCATGAACTGCACGAGACCCTGCGCCCGCCCGACCCCCATTCCGACTTCGAGGCGGCCATGGAGCCGAGCTCGATGAGGGACTTGGTTCGTCGGATCAGCCGGGAACAAGCGATCCTCGACTCGCTGGTTGCCGAGGTCATGCTGCGGGAAGCGCAGGTGCTGACCCCCGAGCAACGGCAGCGGTACTTCGAAGCGATGCCCTGGGGCCCACACCCCGACTTCCACGGCCATCGGCGCCGGGGATCTCGCGGCAGACAGACGACCCCTTGACCCCCGCATCGGGGGGTGGGCGCTAATCCACGAACTCCAGGGTGAAAAAGAACGCGGCTCCCACATCCACGTCGGCCTCGGCCCAGACGTGCCCACCGTGACGCTTGATGATTCTCTGAACCGTCGCCAGGCCGATGCCGGTACCCGGATACTCGTCGTCTGCATGGAGCCGTTGAAACGCGCCGAACAGCTTCGTGACATATTCCATGTTGAACCCGATCCCGTCGTCGCGCACGCAGCAGGTGCGTCGCCGCGGAGTGGCGACGACGCCGAACTCGATGTGGGCCCGGGGGCGATGGGCGGTGAACTTCCAGGCGTTGTCCAGGAGGTTCTGCATGACAACCCGCAGCAGACCCTGGTCTCCCCAAACCCGGATGCCGGGCTCCACGCGGAACTCCACTTCCCGTTCCGGATCCTGCTCTTGAAGCTGCAACAGGCGCTGGGCGGCGGCCCGGATCCGGACCAGGGTCTCTTCCCCTCGCGGGGCAGGTGCTCGCTGCAGTCTTCCATCAGCCCAAAGCTGAACCCATCGATACCGCGAAGCGGCGTTCCCAGATCGTGCGATACCGAGTACGCAAAGGCCTCGAGTTCCTCGTTGGAGACGGTCAGCTGCGCGGTTCGCTCCGCCACCCGCTCCTCCAGCTCGTCGTTCAGCCGTCGGAGATCCTCCCGGGCCCGGACCGTTTCCTCGAACAACTCGGCATTCTCAATCTGCCGTAGCTGGTACGGAAGGGGCCCGTACGAATCGTACAGCTCCTTGACCGACTCGAGCGGATCGCCCGCCAACAGGGCCCTCATGCAGTAGTGATTGATGCAGTAGGAAGCCCATTGGATGTTTCCGATGTCCACCGCATCTTGATAGGCCTCAATGAGCATCTATCGATCCGCGCGGAGGGGCCGTTTCCAGTAGTTGAGGTGATTGTAGAACAGGAAATCAACTACGGGACTCAATGCCTTTGTCTTTATCCTCCGCTGCAGCTCCAGGCCTTGCTTTCCGAGCTCCCAAGCCACTTCGGAATCGGACCACAAAGCACGCAGCACCGACGCCGCCACGACAAGACCCGGCGCGGAGATGGGAGATACGCCCCGCTCGATCGAGATATTGATGAGTTCGAGCTGGGTGTAGGCCGCCGCCGTCTTGTTCGTCGCCCAAGTGGGCACGGCGATCGTGAACAAGATGTCCAGGGCGAACATCTGCTCGACCGTCTCGTAGTCTCGCGCCACGTGGGCCACCTCGGCCCACTCCGTCTGGAGGGCGAGCTGGAAGTCGTAGTCCGATTGCCAGGCGGTCTCGGGCATCAGCGCCGACGCCTTCGCGAAGGGCATGAGCGCGGCGTCGTAGGCACAGGCTTCCTTCGCTCGCCGGGCGGCTGCGTAGTCGAGCACCGCCAGCTCCCGGCGCTCGGCTTCGCCGGCCAGCAGCTCCGAGGCCGAATTGAGCTGGTGGGTTGCACATTGGAACCACTCGCCCTGAAGATGGGGTTCGGAATCCAACTCGATGGTGGTCACGCCCAGGCGATCTCTGACGCCTTGCAGCAGGCGGCGTCCGATAGCGAGGTGGGTTTTCGCTCTGTTCACCGGATCGGTGAGGGCATAGGCCGCTTCCTGGATGCGGTCGTGGCAGAAGCGGACCGTGCCACTCTCGCGCTGGAGCATGCCGGCTTCCACCGGTGCTTCGAGGGTGCGGCGGCAGACCTCGGGCGTCTCGGACCGGGCGGTCGCAAGGGTATCGAGGCTGAAGGCGTTCCCCAAGCACGCGGCGGTGTCGATCGCGGATCGGGCAGACGGCGGCAGTCGCTGCATCCGCCCGGTCATGAACTCCACCACGAGATGACCACCTGGCGCTGGTAGGCCGGGGCATCGATCGCCAGGGTGGCCGTTGACAGTCGACGGAGGCCGGCACTACAATTCGATGGACCTCAGATCCGTCCATTTCACACGACAGTGAACCAAGGAGGCTGCGATGACCTCTTCACGCTGTGTCCCGTGGGCTCTGCTGGGTCTCTTGCTCTTGGCTCCGCTGGCGCGCGGAAATCCCATTCCCTTGGTCGAGTACGGATTCACGAACGGTGCGGAAGAATGGATGGTCGAGTACGTCGATTCCGGGACCTGGTCGATGGCCGACTTCCGGCACGAGCCCGAGTGGTGCCCGAGCGACGGCAATCCCGGGGGACACATCCGCGTTTGGGACAGCCGCGAGTGGACCGCCTACTTCAGCGCGCCCCCCGAGCTCCTCGACTTCGGCGACAACCTGATGCACAGCGTCCTCACCGTGGACCGGCTCCACTTCGGATCCGGCCCGACCATCGACCGGGATGGGGACATCCTGCTCGTGAGCCCCGGGATGACCCTCGGCCTCGACCTTCCCATCCCCGGAACGGAATGGTCGTTCGACATGGTGAGATTCAACGATGAAGAAGCCTGGCACACCATCGATGGCCACTCACCGACCAACAACGAGCTGCTCGCCGTACTTGGATCGCTGGAGTACTTCCTGATCCTGGGCGATCACCGGGAAGGTCACAACGATGTCGGCTCATTGGACAATGTGATCGGTGCCGGACACGGATCGGTCTCCGGGCTGGGCCGCGACGCGTTGGTCTCGGGCCGCATCCACCCGAGCGTGACCGCCGGGCCTTTCACCTGGTCGATCCGGGTGGCGCAGCGGGGCCCGCTGCGGATCGACCTCTATCGCCCCGACGGCCGGTGGGTGCAGACGCTCCTCTCATCGATGCTCCCGGCGGGCTTGCATGAGATCGACCTCGACGTGCGGCGCGCCGATCTTCCGGCAGGGATGTACTACCTCAACCTGCAGACGCCGCGCGCCTCCGCGCAGCGCCGCTTGGTCCTTCTCAAGTAGGCCGGAAGCGGCGGGCGGCCAGGGCCAGCGCGATCAGCGCCGCGACCAAGGAGAGCGTGAGCGGGAGACGGCGTTCGATCCATGATCGCCGTTCGAGGGCGAGGTGCACATCGCCGTCCCCCATCAAGACGAACCCGGCCCAGAAGTAGGGCGGATGCGTGGATGGATCGGCGCGCAGTCCCGCCTGGGCGGCCTGCAGCGCGGCCGCCGCCGACCGCCCATCGGCCAGGCGATCGTAGAACTCCTCCATCAGGAGCGTGGTCGCCCGATCGCCGACATCCCACAGTGTGGCGATGACCGCCGGCACCCCTGCGCTCAGGAAAGCGGCCGAAAGCCCCTGGACGCCTTCCCCGGAGAGGATGCGGCCGCGCGCGGTTCCGCAGCACGACAAGGTCACCATCCGAGCGGAGAGTGGCAGGCCGGCAACCTGGTCGGCGCGCAGGTTGCGCGGGTCGCCCGGAGGATAAAGGAGAATCGAGGATCGCCACGGTCGCTGATCATCAAGCCGTGAATGAGCGGCGAAGTGGACGACCTGATATCGGGGAAGCAGCTCCACGATCGGGCGGCTATCGGCCCCGATCAGCCGCGCGTCGACGCCTCGGAAGCGGCGATCGAGCCCCCGCACTTCCGCCCGCGCCCCGGGCAGATCCTCTCCCTCGGGCCCTCTCGTGGCCGCCACCGCCAGCATGCGCGCATCTCGAGTACCCTGTGCGCTCGCATCCCTCGACCGCTGCCAGGCCAGATAGGTTGCGGAAGGAACGCGCACGATCTCCCGGTCGCCCCCAAGCGGGGCATCCGCCTCCGGCGGCCAGGGCAAGGTGGCGAAGGGGACCAGATTCAGGGCGCCATCGGGACAGACGAGCAAGCGGGTAGAGCCGTCGACGAGATGGGAGACTTCCCCCAACAGCTCCCGGCTGATCGCGGATGCAATCTCCGGGGCCAGATCTCGATCGGGTGTGACACCGGGGCGAGGCGGTGAGGAAACCAGTCCGGCGTAGCGGGTCAGCTTCAGCTCCAGATCCTCCAGCGACGACAAGGACACCGCGCGGCAGGAGTCGGGCGTGATCGCAAAGAGAAACCCCTCGTCGGGGCCCAGGAATGCATCGAGCAGGAGTTCCCCCGGTTGCAGCACATCGCGCTGGAGTGCGTCCAGCTTGGCCAGGGGAGGCAACACGCCCGGCTCTGTGCCGGGGACCACCATGCGTTCCATCAGCGTGCGCGCCTTGAACAGCTGAATCCGATCGTAGGCCGCGGCCGGTTGTCCGGGTTCGAACTGCAACCACACCGCGGCCAGGTCGGTGTAGATCATGCGCCCGGCGGTTCCGCGCTCTTCGCGCCACTCGGGATCGAGCGGTATGGTGCGGAGAGATTCCCAGAGCGAGGTGGCGCGCTCGAGGAGCGAGAGCGAGCTGTCGGCCAATCCCAAGCCGCGTGCCGCTCTCGCCGCCTCGGTGAGCACACGTAGCTCCAGCAGGTTCTGTCCCAGGACTTCCGCCTTTCTCTGGGCCTCGATCAACCGATCGAGCGCTTCCTGGTGACGATCGAGCGAGCGAAGCATCGTGCCCAGGTGAAGCTCAATCCGGATCTCATCGGCCGTCTCCTTGACTCCCTGCAGAGAACGAAACCCATCCTGCAGGATCCGGATCGCCTGTTCCGTGCTGTCGAGTCGGGCGAGGCTGTAGGCAAGGAAGATGCGCGCCTCGACCCGATCGTGGAGCTGCAACCAGGGCTCGTAGGTGAGGGCTTCT
>Ga0180432_10005455_pt1 | contig 16915 bp, 14 predicted proteins | sample SS_ome_10_FD_132414 | JGI IMG/M metagenome (GOLD analysis project Ga0180432, IMG submission 132414) | Hypersaline lake sediment archaeal communities from the Salton Sea, California, USA - SS_1_MS_2 metaG | ecosystem: Environmental > Aquatic > Non-marine Saline and Alkaline > Hypersaline >... | reverse complement strand
CTTCGTCTATGATATAAACAACAGTTGTAGAATCAAAATTTATATCATTTACATATAATTTCTGAGATCTTCCCCACCATGCATCATCGTAAGGATATGAATTTACAATAGAATTTCCAAGAGTCCCGAAGAAAATCTGAGTGGCAGGAGCAAATACAACTCCATTTATTGTGAGAGTTGCCGCAGCGTCAACAGTCAACCTTGCTCCCGCATCGACCAGAAGGGTCACATTTGTTGGAACCGTTATATTTGAATCAATATCCCAAAGACCTCTTGTGATATGAAGAGTCCTTCTTGATGAACCAATATCATTTAGAGCCGCTTGAATTGTCGTGTCATCGAGAGATGCCCCATAAGTACTTGCGACAATTGGATAATATCCCTGAGAAACACTATCGTTAGTCACAAGATTTAGATTTTCTCTTCCATATAAATCTTTGGCTATTTGATTGATATTAGATGCATTAGATTCTGACGTATCGTATGAATTAGAAGTAACTCTAAATCTCAAAATGTCATCTTCCGCAATGGTTCCAGATTCAAATTGAATTTCATAATTTGAAGTTTCGACAAACTGCCCACAAGCGGTTCCATCAATATAATCAACTGCCCTATAAATTTCATCACTATTTCTTGTGACCTCTAATTCATGTGAACCAGGGGTAAAGAAAAATCCAACATTTACAACACCAGAAGTCTCTTCGCTTGAGGTCACTTTGTGAATTTCATCCCTTGGGTGTGGGCTTGATCTTCTTTGATCTGCCCCTGTCGGAATTTTTCTTATCTGATTTTCATTTGTCTTTTTGATAAATGACATTCTTGTATGTCTCCCTTTGAAATGTAAAAAGAGAAGTTTATCTCCTTATCTGTCATTACCTCTTGGATCGTCTTCCTTGGGCAACAAGTCTTTCCTCAGCCAATTTTAATCTCGCTTTTAGTTTTTCAACTTTTCTTTCAAGTTCAAGAATCGATTCAACCAAAAGAGGAATATGAGCAGAATCCCTCGAAGTTTTTATATTTTTTAATCTTTTGAATATATCGCTATTACCCATTTGTTTCCCTTTCTTACGCATTTACGGATCTACATTTTTCTAACCAAGTATTTCCTTGATATATTAGGGTTAATGTATCATCTGTTGTTCCTGAAAAATCTGCCCCACCTGATAATTTAATATCTGTATTAGACTGAATTGTGGTTGTGTTATGTCTGAAAACTATGGTGAGTTCTTGACCTATATATCCATTTGTTATGTTCACAATTGTTAGAGCAGTTGAATCTGAGGACTCTGTGAGAAACATTGTCGCATATTGAGCACTTGGGGCCTCTTCATTAGAACTGATTTCTTTTACCTTTGGACCCAACATCGTCCAATCAGAATCATTTCTTCCCCTAAATGCCCCATTGTTATATTCTATTGTTCCAGAAACCGTTCCTGATGCAGATCCAATTTCAATTGCACCATCAATTTTCAATTCCTCTGTTCCTACAGTTCCATTATTTATTACAGTTTTTCCTTTTAGGACGTTTGAGGCATTTGAATCATTTTGATAAATTCCAAATGCATTTGTCACATTGGTCATGGCCTGAATCATAAGACCATATCCATTTGTGATAACGCTTCCAGATCCAGCAGATCCGACTTGGATATTCATACCATATGCGTTATTTAATGTAGAATTTATTGGTGATACGTTATATGAATTTGGAATCATTCCAGCCGACACATTTATTCCAACGGCATTGGTCAGAAGTGCTGAAGTACTGTCTCCAAATAATCCTGCATGCACATAATTACCATAAACGACACCATTTTGTCCAGTATTATCCCCTCGAATATAGGCTTTTGAAATAGATCCATATAAACCCCCCACACCAGCACCCACTGCGGATATATTACATTGATTTCGAGTATATGTTCCGTTTATTTGTGAAGACGCAAGTATAGAGGTAACATCATTCTCCACATGGAAAAAAGCGGCAGAATCATAAACTGTCGATGCACCAAGATTAGTTCCTGATAATTTTGCATATAATTTCGAATCATATCCACTCACTAAATGATGAGCTGGATGAGGGTTGGGAATAGAAGTAGATCCAATTAGGAAATTCTCGTTTGTAAATCTAGCAACTTCTGAATCATTTTGTTCAAAAATCAGAGGTGAATGTGATGAAAATGCATCAGCGTAAACTTTCCCATCTTCAGCCAAAATATTTCCAACAACATGTAAATTGGCTGTTGAGTCGGGAGCCGTTCCTACACCCACATTACCCTCGAAAGTGATATCCCCATTTTTTACAACGAGGCCACCACTCCCTGTTTCTTGGGTGTCAATGATGAGATCAGATCCATCATAATAGATCGATGCGTCATCAGAAGCACCCAAGAAGATTTTAGCAGAATCACCTTGAAAAATGATATGTGACATTTAATTATATCTCCGTCCTTTAGATGATATGATAATTCGAGCCGTCAGATTGGATGGTGATTGATTCGTAGAGACTTGTGAATGTATAATCTGAAGCCCCATCGATTGTTCCACCCGCTGTGGAAACTTTTGCTGTATTATCGATATTTACAGCCTTAAGAACATAAACTTGTCCTTTATTATCAGCCGTAGATGGATCAGGAACCGTTGCGGTCACATTTCCACCAGAAGCATTTAGGATAATTGTGTAATCTTCCTCAAGAACAGTGTAATCAGTTGTGATTGTCTTCAGTTCGAATCTGACACCACCACCAACTTCCAGATTTCCTGTGGATTTGATGTTCCCACTCACATATAGTTGAGATGTTGAATCTGGAGCTGCTCCGATTCCGAGACTACCAGAATCATAATGAATATCACCATTTCCAACTTCGGCCCAATCAATATGTTTAGATGTGTCTTCGATATGTGTATCAATCTGTGCATGAGTATTTGATCCAGCATGAGCTGCAATATCAGTAGCAATCCTTGTAACAACTGCGGCTTCTGTAGGAACAGCGTCATCAGAATTATCAGCCATTGTTCCATCAGTTGAAAATTCATTAATTCCGTTAGACCCACCACCACCATGAAGAATCAATTTCTGATCCTGATCAATGGTTATCGCTTTGGTATTTGTAACTGAATCATTTGGTGTCGTGTAAAATATTAATTTTGTGGCAGAAGAAGTTGAATCTATCCAGTCTTCGGTAGCTTTTGCGTATATCTGAGCTGCATTGACAGGGGTTGTTCCATTGTGGCCGGCAAAATTTACAGTTCCGATTGTATCACCTGATTCAACACCAGAGGGAGATCCAATGTTTCCTCTTCCTCTACCAAGTGAAATGCTTCCACCACCCCAAGAATTGTTATTATATCCAAATATAAGCCCACTACCCGGTGCACCATCGATAACAACTTGTAAAGCGGCTGCTGGAGTTTGATCTCCATTATTGCACAATCTTAAACCATTTGCGTCTAGAGTTACATAATTCGTGCCATTAATATTCATACCGATACTTCCAGAACCTGTATCGGTAACAGTCACATCACTATCACCCTGCCAAATCTGATTTAACACATGAAGAGAAGTACTGTCAATATGTGCATCTAGCTCATCGTGTGAATAAGTTCCAATGTTTTGAATAGCCGTGTGATCGATATTACCTTCGGTAAAATGTTTCGTTGCATCCCCAATATGTGTGTCAATTTGAGTATGTGTGTTTGATCCAACATTCATGATGGCATTATGATCAATCTCTGATTCGAGATAATGTGTAGATGTTGAATCATGAGAATAAATTTCGCTATTTACATAATTCTCCGATGCAATCGCATGAAGAGCACCCTCTAGACCCATTTTCAGATTATCATCTGTCTCATCAAAGATTAATAGATAATCTGTGGATGATCCTCTATCAACTCGAAGACCCGCAGTTCCTTCTGTGACTCCTGCTCCGACTTCACCATAATTCAGAACCATCACATTATCTTCAATCTGAACCGTTTCTGTTAGGGTAGTGAAACTTGTACCATCAACGACAAGATCACCTTGAATTGTTACATTTCCTGGGAAATTAGCCGCACTTGTTCCGGCATCCCATGTAATTCCAGTCCCACCCCAAGATCCATTATTGTTATATGGAATCTGAGTATTTGCCCCACCAATTGCCAAGTGGACAGAGTCATTTCCAATATGTGTATCAATATCAGAGTGAGAGTTTGTACCGATGTTCTGAATTGCGGTATGATCGATCTCAGCCTCAGTAAAGTGTATTGTTAAATCTGCGATATGTGACCCAGCAGAAACTCCTGACGTTCCCATCTCTATCCAACTCGTTCCATCATATCCGGTGAACGATCCAGAAGAATATTGAATCGATCCTTCGACCAACCCTAGAGCTGATCCAATTGTAATAGCTCCATCAACTGCAAATTTTTCAGATGCGGTGACACCAACACCTATTTTCCCACTGGCATATGTAATATCACCACCACCTTCTTCAGTCCAATCAATATGTTTGCTCGTATCAGCGATATGTGTATCAATCTGAGTATGTGTGTTTGATCCAACATTCATGATGGCATTATGATCGATTTCTGATTCAAGATAATGAGTTGAAGTCGAATCGTGTGAAGCAATTTCACTATTCACATAATCTTCGGTTGAAACTGCATGAAGAGCATCTTCAAGACCAATCTGGACTTTATCAATTGATTCATTAAATATCATCAGATAATCTGTAGAGGATCCTCTGTCTATTCTTATTCCAGCGGTTCCGGCAGTCACTCCTGCTCCAGCTTCCCCGTAATTCAAGAGCATCACATTATCTTCAACCTGTACGGTTTCGGTAATAGATGTTAATGTAGTTCCATCAATTAAGAGATTTCCAGAAATAGTTAAATCATTTTCAATTGTGACATTTCCACCCTTAAATGTGAACCCACCAGATCCAACCTCCTGACTATCAAGAATGAAATCACTTCCATCATAATACAAAGATGCATCATTTGAACCACCCAAATAAATCTTGGAGTTATCACCCCGATAAATAACATATGACATTTTAATTTTCCTCGATTAGTTTTAAATTATATAATAGTTGATTCCATTTGACTGAACCATTAAAGATACATTAATTGACGTAAATATATATGATGCTTCCCCATCAATTGTTCCACCGTTTGTATCGATATCGACCTGATTATCAATATTTATCGCTTTAATTATATAAATATGTCCTTCATTTGTGGTTGCATCCGGAAGTGTGGCAGTTACCGTTTGACTTGTTCCATTCGCAAGAATTGTATAATCTTCAGTACTCACATTATAATCAGATGTAATTGTTCTGATGGGTTTTATCAGACCCAGACTTGTTGAATCGCTTCCTCCGTGAATCGATGTATTCGCAATATGTGCATCGATATCCGAATGGGTATTTGTTCCTCGATTCTGAATTAGGGTATGATCAATATCCTCTGATCTGACAATAACTGGGGATGTTCCATCTGAAGTTAAATTTCCAGAGATTGAAACACTCCCATTCATAACGATCTGACCATTATCAGACCGGAAAATTTCAACTCCATTTTCTCGAAGAACTAGAGGAGAGTTTGAATCATATGCGTTCGCATAAACAACCCCATCAGTTTTGAGATCTCCGTTCACATGAAGAATGGCTGTTGAATCTGGAGCGATTCCAATTCCAACATTTCCAGAATCATAATGAATATCACCATTTCCAACTTCAGTCCAATCGATATGAATGCTTGAGTCATTTGTATGAGCATATACTGCTGCTCCGGTCGGGACCACATCATCTGAATCTGTGATAGATGTGACAAAATCATTAATTCCGGTTGTCTCTCCATTCAGATAAAGTTTTCCATCTCCACCGATATACATTCTTCTTCCGAAAGTGGTCGCTCCGGTAAGAATTGTGAAAAATTCCATTGTGGAACCGCGTCCAGTAGCTTCATTTGGTGCTTCTGTAGCGGTTGCCGTGATATAAGATAAATCTTTCATATTTCCTTGGACTGTATATCCACCAAATGTATAATACCCAAGTTTATCATTTGTAGCGGTTTGAGAAGGACTATCTTCTGTTCCTCTGGCATGATTAACTCTATATTGACCACCAAAGTTCTGATTGGTTCCATAATATTCTGCTTCTACAAGAACGCTATACGCATCATTAACAAACCTGACTTGTCTTTCACCAGTACTTCCAGATTTGAAAAGTCGTAAATTATTATCGGAATCAAATGAGAAATTAGAAGATGCACCTAAATTCCCACCATCATTAAATTGAACTTCACGATCTGATCCAGCAACCTCTATCTGTTGGACTCCTGTTGAATCTAGATATACCCATTCAGTTCCGTTATATCCTCTAAAGTTTGTACCATCAAATTCGATGATTCCTGGATCCTCAATACCAGATGATCCAATTTCAACAGATCCGGTAATTGTAGCACTTCCTATTACATATAATTGTGATGTGGAATCTGAAACTGAATTTGGGCCAATAACTGTTTGGGCTTGTAAAAGATTGGGTGCTGATCCTGCCTGATAAATACTCAACCTAGAATTGGGAGCCGTCAGAGGACCAACAGGAGATTCTACCCATAAGCCCATTAGACCAGAAATACCCTGTCCCCCAGAAACATCAACTTCAACTTTATGTCCAACCCCATAGATAACATTTGCACCATCAACAGCTTGAACTTTCGAATGTCCTCCGATAGCCAAATATTGTGTTCCAGGACCAGAGATATCTGTTTCAAATTTTCCACCTGTTGATATAAGTTTCACTATTCCAGATTCAATATAATCTGATACGTAGAGATTTCCACCTATAAGATCAGATGAATTATTTGTAATTGTTGAAGTTGTGTCTAATCCAATTAGACATCCATTTTCTGTCCCAAGATCATCTTCTGAATATTGAACTCGTAATTTGGCCGGAACCGATCCATCAGATGTTGCTCCAATAAGAAACCTATTATTTTCAATTCTCGCAACTTCATACCCATCCTCTTCGAGAATTAGAGGAGAATTTCCAGAAAATGCGTCTGCATAAACTGTTCCACCATCGGCCTTAATATTACCAAGTACATGAAGATTAGCGGTTGAATCAGGAGATATTGAGGAGAAATCTCCAATTCCAACATTTCCATTATGATCTATAATCATCCTCACAGGGGGAAATGCTGGGGCAGTTCCATTTTCTGTTGTTCCAAAAACTATTTTAGAACCATGACTTCCGACTGCCATATTTTCGGTACAAAATGTTTGAATATATGATGGGATCGAATAAGCTACTCCATCATATATCATTGATGCGATCAATGACACTGAATTTCCGCTTGTTAGAGCTGAAGGAGCTGCCAATGTACCTTTACTTCTTCCCAATATTAATGTGGTATGATCATAATTTCCAGAAGATGCACCTACCGAACTTATGATAACCTGATCATCATCTTTAATATCAACTTTAGCTTGCGGATCATCTTCACCAATTCCTATATATCCAGCAGAATCAATTGTCATTCTCTCTATTAAAGTTCCAGAAACAGAATCGGCTGTCCAAAATCTTAAAGCTCCTGTATTCTGTGAACCCCAACTCGATTCTGATGTAGAAGTGATTGCTGCTCCATCGGCTGGACTGGCTTCAGTTGCTCCGTGTGTTCCAACAAATTTAATTCTACCCAATTCGTCACTAGTGGAAATCGACCCATCTATTCTTTTCAATGTCAAAATTACAGATTTATTTGTATCACCGATATCGACTAATGATGATAGATCGAGAGTTCCCATTCCAATATTACCAGAATTATAACCTATATCACCTCCACCAAGTGAAGACCAAATAGTGGACCCACCCCCACCTCCACCAGAAATAAATGAAACCCAACCAGTTCCATCCCAACCTTGATAATCATATCCAGTGGATCTCATCATTCCTGGTCTTACTCTGGCTGTAAATCCCATTCTCAGACCACCCGATGTTTCAACACTATCGTCGTCAATAACAACCATTTCCGTACCACCGGTTGTCATTCTTATTTTATTTTCATTCGATAAAGCCTCAACATCGATCGATGTATCACCATCTTGATCCTCTAGATTTGATAAATATCCAATTCCATTTCCTAATTCATAAAGAACTGCATAATCTTCTATACTCGCTGTTCCTGTGAAATCTGCTCTTACTCTGAGATCAGTACAATTGGTTCTTTCAATCTGAGAGGATGAAACAGTGGTTGATGCGGATGATTCCGATCCTTCAATTGTTTCACCGTTTGTATATACACTTCCACCAGAAAGTTCCCCAAGAAGGAGATATGTTGGATATACCGCTTTAATTACACTTGTAACACCAGAACTCTGTCCTGTTAAAAGTTCCCCAACAGAAAATCCCGTATCGGCTGTAATCGGAAGTTGAATTGTACTAAATCTATGAACAACATTTAAATCGGTAGGTTCCCAATGAATTGTTGATGTTCCATCATTTGTCACGTACCAATCCACATTTGCATCAACATCAATATCAGCCGTAATTTGACATGCTCCAATAGATGTTCCGGAATATCCTACATCGGTAAGATTTGTGGAGTAGAATTTTTGACCAACAGTTCCATCCATCTCTCGATTAACGACATCGATATTAGAGGTTGTATTTGATGTGTCAACGTAATCAAGATTTCCAAATGTATCATATGTTATTCTCAAGAAAATTGAGGCTTGAAGAAGATCCTGATATTTATCATATTTTGTTTCAAAACCACTCGTGTCATCAGAACCACCCTCGCTCCACGGAACGAACCACATAGATACCTTTCCACCAGATGAAGCAGAAATGGCTCGACCTAGATATTGGGAATAAGATGCTGGAGCTAGATTTGTGATTTTTCCTGCTTCTGATGCAGAAAGATACAATCTATGACCAATCTCAATATTTATACCAGTTTCAACAAGAACGTCATCAACTTTTCCTGCCAATCTTACCTGGCCTGTTCCATTACTCGCTGATCCAGACTCTAAAACAATACAATCTCCGAGGGTCATATTCGATGTTGCAATAGCGGGCTGAACCTCTGACGTTGAATCCAGATATCCCACCATTCCAGCCGAACAAGATGTTGTATTTGCTCTGTCTCGAATAGCTTGGAACTCTTCCCATCGACCATGCATTCCCCAAAATAGAGCTCCTGTATCTCTTACATATACGATTTTACCTTCATGGAGATTTTGATCAAATGTGGGAAGTGTATTTTCTGCGCCAGCAAATAGGGGAGAATAAATTCTTGTATTATCTGTATTTTCTGGGTCATAATCGTGAACTGATTCTATCGTATAATTTGGTCCAACTCCAGTTAATTTGACTGCTTTTAAGAATAAATGTCGGGATGTATAGTGGGTTAATCTTTTACTTGGAGGAATGATCTTCAAGGATGCCTGTGGAGGATTTTGAGCCTTGACATATTCATAATCCAAGACCACATAATAATATCCGGCCTCATTGAAAAACCCACCAACAGTATCGACGTAAAAGTCTGCATCTGTAAAATCCACGGTATGGTTGGAAGTGAATTCGATGAGCGTGTCATCTTTGAAACATTGCCCTGTGGAAACAATAACTGCACATGTTGCGGTAGTATCAATGGTGGCCTCAATCGCATGTGTACTAAACAAACAATCCGTATCATTGGAAATCATACGTGTGAGTCTGTTTACAACATTGGAATTATATGAGGCATATGGATCGACGGTTCGTGTTTGGGAAGGATAAATATTAGCCATCCTATCTTTATCTCCTTACTTTTAAACGGTATATTCTAAACCACTATCATATATGAAATGACCCACTTAATTTCTTTTTTGTTCTAAAAAGAAAAAGAGGTCAGTCTTTTTTTTTCTTTATTTAAAGGAGTGATGAATCTATATATATTAATAAATGATGGGATTTTCGGAGATTTTGGATGACAAAAAAATGGTGGGGTGATGAGATTATCATCACCCCGGTAACTGAAAAAAGTAACTGAGAAAACAACTCTGGGGTATTTATCTTTTGTTCTGAATACCGAGTGAATTGAGTTTCTCTAGAACTTTTTCATAAGTTGGGCTAAGACCATCAAGTCTGATGACTTTCCAACCATCTTCTTCGAGTTTCTGATCTCTGGCTGGATCTAGAGGATCAACATTATGCCAATAGGTCTTAGGAAATTCAAAATCAATTTTCCGAACGGGATCAGCCATGTCCGTGATAAAAGAAAATTCCTGAACTCCGTTCGGGAGATTTCTGAAAATTATATAGTTCAATTTAAGATTGGGAAAATCATCACAGAGTTTCTGATAGAGCTTGAATTTATTAGATGGAATATCACCTATCTTTTTATCAAGTTTAAACAGAATATCTGTTTCCATGTTCATATCAATTGGTTCGACTTCTGGTTGTACTTCCTTATCGAATTGAAATGCACCAGGAAGAGCATCAATTTCATCAACAATAGGATCATTATCACCAATTGATTCATCTAGATCATCCTGAATAGAAACTGGAGGAGTAGAATTGTCAACTTTGTCTTGAAATACAGACACACGATCTTTTCTATTTCGTTGTGCCGCTTTGTATTGATCTCCGGAAACAGGAGCTTCAGGGAACATTATTTTGTATTGGGCAACAGTGATGTCTCTGCATTTCTTTGTGTGCTTTGCGGTCAGGACTTTCAATTCTTTTCCACAGAGCTGACAAATGATGAGGCCGTTGTCTGTTGTGAGGGGATAGTCGTAGGGAGAGATTGGTTGGGATTGTTCATCATTCATGGACTTTTCCTTTCGTATTCATGTTATTTTTCTAATTTGTTCTAAAAGAAAGGATGGAAGAATGGGTAAAATCAAGTTGGTCATAATCAGCTTCAAGGTCAATCCATTCGAGATGATCCCGGCAGGAAAGCTGAATCAGACGATGGATGCGATCATCGAAACGCTTCCAGTCAAAATACCATTAACAGCTGGGGATCGGGGGGCCGTCATTAAGAGGGCATCGGAAAACTTCTTCAAGTTGATGTCAGTGGGTGCTCCAATTTGGAAACCTTCTGATCGGTATATGAATGCCGATATGCCGTTCATCCTCATCGACACGTTCTTCGAGGAACAGTTGATGGTGAAGAAAACACTTGAATGGGAGAAAGCGTATGATATCATTATAGCTGTTTAGGAAGTCTCCTCAGAACAAAGAGGAGATGTGAATCTTGATGACCTGTAACTCAGTCTGGTTAGAGTATCTCCCTTTTAAGGAGAGAGTCGGGGGTTCAAATCCCCCCAGGTCAACCACTACGTCTCTTCCGAGGTCATAATTTTTTTCAAATAGGAATAAACTCCAAAAAGGAGATCCTATTTATGAAATGCGATTATGGCTACGGAAGAGACTCTATCCACCAATTCAAAAACGGAAAATGGTGTTGTTCACAATATTATACATCGTTCCCAAAAATGCGGATTAACGTTCCCGAAAGTTGGTCTAAAAGGTTATTATCGCAATCAAAATCAGATTGGTACCCAAGAGGGTTAATTAGTGGGGTTTTTCTTGCATTCCCCCCCACCTCCTTGTCCCCCCCTTGGGTACCATTTTTTTCCTGTTATATCCAGATTGATGTTCGGGAGGATTAAAAGTATATGGGGGGTTCTTTCCAGGTTCTTTCTCACCTTTTATTATCCTCTCGAACATCACTTTTTTATTAATTTATTAAGGGGGGAGGAAATAGGAAGATGGGATTCATAAAAAGATTTCTGATTAACTTGACTTGGCCAATTGGGCACTTTGTCTTGTTGAAAAATGATTGGGTTGTATGTACTGTATTGAAAAGGAGAAGATGGTGGTCAATTCCCCTATATGAAAAAGGATTTGTTCTTTCATATGATGAGGCCATCATAGATCGGAAATACAATTATCGATGTCATGGAAATGAGAAGGGAGGAGAATGAGTATATACGAAATGAAGGCAGAAAAAGAAGAATTGAAAAAGTACGTTGAACTTGAAGGGTCGGAGATCGGAGAATTTTCCAATTGTCTTTTGTATACAGCCTGTTATCCAGATTATATGAGCGATGAATTTGCAGTCGCTCTGGAACAAGAAATTCGGGAGCAGCTTCAAATGTTTCGGGATAAGACTCAAATAGTGAAAAGAGAGGTGACTAAAACATATACGATTACCGAACTTGTTTGGAACGATGATCTCTAAATTTAAAAGAGGGGAAATGAACGACATAATGAGAAAGGACCTAAGAGGGCATCAGAAATTTTAAGCTCCGTGTTTGTTGGTAATTAATTTATTTAAGCCCGGGTAGGCCAACGGCAGAGTCAGCGGTTTCAAAAGCCGTGTGTTGTGGGTTCAAATCCCACCCCGGGTACCATTATGGGGGGATAGACGAACTGGTCTAGTCATCGCACTTAAAATGCGAGCCTTTGTGCGTCCGGGTTCGAGTCCCGGTCCCCCTACCAAATTCTAATCAATGATCATATATGTTCCAAGAAGAAAGGAGGTTGAATATGATTCAAAAACTGCGGGAAATGTTCAATTTGAACGTTTCGATGAGGAGGGAGTTTGGTCATGTTGTGGAACCCATAAAACTCCCTCCAATCAAAAAAAAAGGAACAATGAACTATAAGTGTGAAGTTGAAGAAATCGGATATCACACATTAATAAATGTATTTGGAGATTTTGTATATGAAAATTCCAAGTACAAATGGAGATTTGTAATTAATGGAATAGCTGGAAAAATTACTTCGAAAAAAATGGAGAGAGATGATGTCTCCATCCTGTTGAATAAGAACTGGGTGATGAATCTCTGGCCAGACAATTATAAAGAGGGAGAGATAAACTGTCAGCGAATTCTTGATCATCTCCGAATAATTGAATCTTCGACAGATATAGGTGCGTAGCTCAAGGGAGGTCTGACCAATTCCGTAACTAGAAATAAAAAGGTGGGGGAATAATAATGGGCATAGTGGTTATCTCTGTCAAGCAGTATATAGGATTATCACAAGATTTTCCAATAAGGACTGAATTTTCTATTCTTGGGATATCCTATCACACACTGGTAAATGAATTTGGGGAAGGGGTCCATTGGCATTGGAATGTATTGGGCCCAACAACGCATTGGTTTCTCCGATTGGATCGTCGAGGCCCATATGCGAAAAATCCCCTTAATGTGATTAAAATATCCAGCAACATTCAAAGGGGGTCTTCTCTCCTTTTGATGAAGTCGTGGAAGTGTGAAGTTAAGGGAAAGAATAATCGATCAATCCGTAAGGGATATGGGAAATTCATGAGATATCTCAAGGCTTTAGAGAAGAGAAGAGCGGTATATGAGAATGTGGATGGTTAACCCAAAGGGGATGTGCCGACGACATCTCTTAGGTGAACATTTGGAGACCCATATGTTTATGGGTTGTCTCAATAAAGGAAAAAAATTAGATGGCTATCTTTCAAACAATTTGTTTGAGCCCAGATCTCTGGTAAGCAGGCATGATGAATTAGCCTCTGAAATGATTCGGAGAGGATATAATCATAAAAGCCCAATTTCTCTGGATGATGGGATTGTTCTGTCAGAGCAAAAAATCAATCCCATTATATCACAGATGGATCTATTATCAAGATGTGCTGCCTGCAAAAAAAGATGGGAGGAGAAATGTGGGTAAAGAGGCTCTCCTACGAAGAACATTTTAGTCTTTATAAAAAGGTCTTTTTTGAGTACTTCAATTTGGAGGACTTCAAAATCTTCATCCATTATCATGATTTAATTACGACATTTGGTGATGATTTTGAGATTATTCCCATATGGGGAATTGATCGGGTGGTATGGTGTTTTCAATTGGACCCTCTGAAACATTTCAACAAAGAACAATCGACCATTGTTTCTATCTGTAATATGTTTACTGGACCTGGATGTTCTGTCTTGTTGGAAAATTGGTGGGCCATGAGAGTTTACGGAAGAAACAATAAAGTTATCCGTAAGACCTACGGATGTTTTATGAGGCATATTAAATATAAACATATGGAGGTGGTAAATGGAACGCAGAGAATTTATGAAGATGCTGATGGTTATACTCGTTTATTATCTGGTGACCCCAATCAATGAAGTCCTGGCATATTTCAAACCAAAGGAGGAGAAGAAACCGAAGATTGATTTGGATCGGGTTCTTCCTTCGGGGAAAAAGGTTAGAGATATTCCTACAATTCCGATCGAGGAATACCGGTCCCTTCCTTCAAGGGGTAAATCCTTCGATTACACATATAGGGGATATTACCGGTTGGACGACAAGGAAGTCGAAGAGGATGATATTGTCGTCCTGATGTACCACACGGTTACGTTGGAAAAGAGGAGAATGTCATCAGAGATTTCCTCTCCTCTCGGGCTGGTGTTAGAAACATATCCTTCGATTGCAATAAACATCGATATGTTTCGGGTGATTTAAGCGGCTGTAACTCAGATGGATAGAGCGTCGTCCTTCGAAGTCGAATGTCGGGGGTTCGAGTCCCTCCAGCCGCTCCATTTTATAAAGGAGGAGAAAATGTTCAAACGATTCTGGAATTGGATGATGCGAACTCTGAAGCGGATTGAAATGTTCATCTGGCCCCGGGCCTCGGATAGAGTTATCCTGTTCGACTTGGACGGAACTCTCTGTGATTTCGATGGGGAGTTGCGGAAATATATGGACTCCATCTCATCTCCCGGTGAGGTTATCCCTGAAGATTTGTGGGACGAGTCTCGGGATTGGCTTTATCAGAGGAGAAGATTGATCACCTCACAACCTGGGTGGTGGAGAGGTCTTCCCAGATTTAATCTGGGGTTTGATGTTTTGAATTATGTCCTAAATCGGGACGAGTTTGATGAGGTGGACATCCATGTCCTGACTAAAGGCCCTCAGAGCAAACCCTTCGCTTGGAAGGAGAAGGTGGAGTGGTGTAAGAAAAACCTTCCCGACCGAGTGAAGATTACAGTCTCGGAGGATAAGGGTCTGGTCTACGGAAGAGTCTTGGTCGACGATTGGCCAGGATATATTACCCGTTGGCTTGAGAATCGTCCGAGGGGGCTTGTGATTATGCCTGCACATGATCACAACAAAACCTTTGTGCATCCCCAGGTTATCCGATATGATGGATCGGATGAGGCAAAGGAAAAAGTTTTTGCTGCTGTGAGGAAACGACTTCTTGAGTAATTTTAAAACAGTCATTTGATTTAAGTCCTTAGAACAAAAAGAAAAATGAGCGCGTGTATCTCAACCGGATAGAGAATGTGGCTTCTAACCACAAGGTTGGGGGTTCGAGTCCCTCCACGCGCTCCAGATCCACAAAACAATCATTCGGTATTTGTGGTACATCTGGTGGGAAGGGTTTACGGACAACCTGAGATTCATATGGGTGATATTCATCTGGGTCTTGGCTTGCCATTTAATCATCGGTCCGATCCTGGATGCCATCCTCGGAACACCATCATCAAATGCGATCAGCTTTGTAATTCAAGGTGGTCTCGGAATTGTGGCCGGATATGTGTTGATTATATTCATTCGCAAAGATGAATACAAAAAAGCCTTCAATGACAGAAAGGAGAAAAATGATTGATTACCAAGCCTTTATAGATTACTCAAATTCCAACCCTGTCGTTAGCGGGCTGGTGGGACTCTGGGGGTTAACGGTTTTGACCTTTTGCATCAAAGTCGTTCCCTCAAGAGTCCTAGCGTTCATTACGAAGCATATGACAACGACCATGGCCCTATACAATTATACGAGGGCTTATCATGATTTCATGGGTTGGTTGGATGTTAAAACAATCGGCCAATTCAGAAGTGTCAACATTCTTAACGGGAGATACGGAGACAACTTCGATATGACGAAAGGAATCGGGGTTGGTAAACATCTGATTTTCCTGAGAAGAAGGTTGATATATGTGACTCTGGAAGAGGAAACCAGCGACGCTAGAGAACATAAACATAAATTGTTGGTCACCAAATTCGGGAGAAGTCATAAATTCTTCGATGATATTCTGGTTGATATTAAAGACAATGAAGATAAATCATCTATCAAAATCTATCGAAGTGAACGGGATTATTGGTCTTACTGTAAAAATCAGAGGAAAACTAACCTCGACCAAATCTGTTTGGAAGATGAGAAAATATATCTTCTGGTCAACTCTCTTCAAAAATTCATAGGAAGAAGGGAGTGGTATAATAAGAACAATATTCCTCATAGATTTGGAGTCCTTCTTTATGGACCTCCAGGCACAGGAAAGACCAGCCTGATAAAAGGGATCGCATCATATTTTGATAAGAATATATACAACCTGGTTGATCTCGATCCCAAACTTTTGAACGATGTCCCGAATGATTCTCTGGTTATGATCGAGGATATCGATTCAATCTCTCCGGCTCTAAATGATAATGATGATGACGATGTTGAGGAGTCAAATGGGACGTATATACCCGTTAGTGCAATTGGTAAGAAAAAGAAGAAAAGACTCAGTCCGGAAATGGAATTCATGAAAGATATTATGTTACCTGGTCTGAGTTTGATTCTGAATTCGATGGATGGAATTATTGATACAAATGGTAGAATTTTGATCATCACAACAAACAACCTCGACAAAATTGATGAGAGGATTTTCAGACCAGGACGAATTGATTTGAAAATCGAGGTCGGTTATGTCAACGACGAAACTCTCAGGCAATTATTTAAGAAATTCTTTCCTGAGTTCAAATTACCCGAACACGAATTGAGTGTGGAAGATAATCGAACTCCCGCTGAATTTCAAAATATGGTATTATTAGAGAAGTCTCCTTATGAAATCTTCAATCACTTTGTAAATAATGCGTAGAAAGGAGGAACATGGATGTAGATGTAAAATCGATGTCGCAATATAGAAGACTCAAGCGCAGGGAGCCAT
>Ga0180432_10005452_pt1 | contig 16923 bp, 9 predicted proteins | sample SS_ome_10_FD_132414 | JGI IMG/M metagenome (GOLD analysis project Ga0180432, IMG submission 132414) | Hypersaline lake sediment archaeal communities from the Salton Sea, California, USA - SS_1_MS_2 metaG | ecosystem: Environmental > Aquatic > Non-marine Saline and Alkaline > Hypersaline >... | reverse complement strand
CGCAGCTCTTTCTCGAAAATCGGGCCGGTCAGCCATGAGAGGCTGCAAAGTCGCACTAAAAAATATGGCAATCTTGAAGTCATGACTGTTTATGGCACCTACTGAAAAACATCGCGTCTGAATCGACACTTGGCTCGCCAAGCAAAAAATAGCCCGACAATGATGTAGCTCAACAGATAGAGCAGCGCCCTGCCGGAAGTGTTATATCTGCGCGACCATATAGTTTCCATTGCAGGAATGAAGGGAATAGTCTCCACGAAACAATCTACTAACGGTCGCCTGTAAAAAGAAAAGGACTCGAAGGACCGCTTAAAAAGGGCCATCACAAAGTGCAAAATGCCCCACACCGAGGCTGCCACTATGAAGTTTGCCGCGACGGCGGTGTTGATTCTCTTGGCCCGTGAACTCACGTATAGACCTGTGCCGCAGAGGAACACTGTCGTTCCGACCACCAGTGCGGCCACTTCGAGCACACCAAAGGCGATAATTCCCCAGAACGGTATAAGATAGACAACGAGAATCAGCCAGAACGGCAGACTTCGCCTAAGCACGCCCACGAATTTGCCGAGTATTATCTCCCAGTCGCTCACAGTAGTGGTCATTAGAAGCGGCCATGATCGCACCTCTTTTTCGGAGGCGATGCAGGTTGCAGGAAAAACGGTGACCGACAATGCTCCGAGCCCCATGAATATTGCAACGTAGGCCGCGTGCGCTTCCTCCATGCCGACTGTTCGCGCTACATACGGGAAAAGATAAATCGCTGCAATCATTATGAGTTCTGTGCCGATGATCGTCATGACAAAGATCTTTTCCCGGTCGGACCTGCGGGTTATCAGCTCCTTCCACATGACCGGAGGCCCTGAAACGCGTCTTATCCGCCCGGCGGATTTCATCGCGACGGCATTCTTGAGGGCTTTTCTCGGTCTCATTCCCCACAAACGACTGAAGACACCGGCGCCTCCTGCGGCCTGCGCCAGGGCAACTTTGCGAACCAGGCGAACGGATGCGTACAAAACGCCCGCTGAGGCTAATAACATTATGCTGCAATGAGCCAACAACGAGACACTCGCCCTGCCGGCCATCCTCGGGCTGATCATTATGTCTGTGTTGAAGGCCAGCAACATGTACGGATTCAGGTACAACATGACTGGAACGCCTCCACGTCTGCCCCATGGGTGACCAAATATTTCCACCGCGAGAGAAGAGAACAATCCAAACAATGCGCCAAGGGCCAAGCATGTCAGGATAATTACCACGTAAGCTCTGCGGCTGAATATCGAGAAGAACAAGCTCACCGATCCGGCGAAAATGACGGCGGTCAGTGTTATGCAGAGACTGGAAACGACGTAATCCCAGGGCACGCCGCCGAAGATGCGGACTATCGCCAGGAGCGGCAGGCTTATCGCCAGCAGAAGGATTATCTGAAACAGCCTGCTGAGCAGCTTTCCCATAACAATCTGGAAGCTCGTAATCGGCGTGGTCATCAGAGTACCCAGCGTTCGCCTGTAGACCTCTTCGTTAATCGCCGTGCTGAGCATGAATACCGTAAGAATTTGTGTGGCGTAGAACTGAAACCATACGATAGTCATCACTATCCTCTTGCCGGCTTCTGCCATTCGCGAGGCCGAATACAAACCCGACGATCTAATCCACTGGGCTGAGCCGAGCCAGACCATAACCACAAAGACGGCCAGAACAGCCACGTAGGCCGAACGGAGCACGTAGTTCCTGCGATGTCTGCTGGAGATGCGAAGCTCCTTGTCGAAAATCGGGCCCGTCAGCCAGGAGGGCCTCAATAGCGGCAGGAATGATTCGGATATGGCCGAAGTTATCGTCATTCTATTCCGTCATAACAAAGAATGCGAGCATGTCATTGCGAGGAGCAAGGCGACGAAGCAATCTCAACCGTTCGGTTGTGTAAAGGTTTTGGATTGCTTCGCTTGACTCGCAATGACAGGTCACTAAATTGATCTTTGACATCCTGTTAATCTACTCAAAAGATATTGCGCCGGAACCGGCACTTGGCGCGCCACGCGAAGAAAACACCCGCGGACGCATAAGTAACCATATAAGTCAGCAATACGAGCGTTGTGTCGCCTACTTTTGACCAGCCGCGACGTGTTGGCCAATCGTAATTCAACTTTGACACCTTCATTCGCGCTTCGTGCTCGCCGCTTGCCGCGCCGGTCACTGTAACGCACTGGACGACGGGATTCCCTGATGCGTATAATTCAAAAGCTGCTCTGAAGTCTTCATTGCGTGTAAATCCAAAAATTAATCCGCCCACTGCCGGCAGGACCGCCCAGAGAGCTATTGCCAGGGCGAAGTTGGCGACAACGGCCGACGTGGTCCGCTTGAAGCGTGTGCTGAAATAGAGACCGACGCCCGTCAGGAAAGTCACCAGACCGACGACGAATATTATTAAATGCACTATAGCAATCGGATGTATATATCTGATGCTCATAAAGAGCAGGACGTGGCCGGCCAGGAGAAGCCAGATCGGAAGGCACCGTCGAAATACGCCGCCGGCTTTGCCGAGCAGGATGTGCCAGTCGTCCATCGAGGTCGCCAGCATGATCGGCCATGCGCTCGACTCCTTCTCGGACGTGATGGTGGTTGCCGAGAGCACCATAGTGAAAATCGTGCCGATGATTAAGAACATCAGCACGTACACAACGTGAACGAAGCCTTCCTGCAGAAAATTCTCCTTTTTACAGACGCCGTAAGTTATGAACAGGGCAATTATGGTTACCACAAGACCGATGATGCTGTTTCTGCCGTTCACGCCCCGGATCATCGGCGCGCGTATCTCCTTCCAGAGAACGGGCGAGCCCTTCACCGGCCTTACTATGCCGAATCGCTCCTGTGAATTGCGGCTCCGCCGGGCCGATTTCTTCTTCTGTTTCTTGCTGACGCGCAGTTTCGGCAGAAGGTCGAGCTGACCGGTAGCCTGTCGCAGCGCCACTTTTCGCACGATCTTGACCGAAAGCGCTATCAGTATCGCCGAGCCTCCCAGCATGAGAGCGCAGTGTGCGGACCAGTAGAATACGGGAATCGCCACCGGCATCACCGGCGACATCATCATTGCGGTATTTACGGACATGGCGCCGAATGGATTGACGTGCAGGAACAGGACGATCGGCCAGGATGAAGTGTTGGGCGCTGTTCGGCCGCCGATAAGATCGGCACTGAAAAACGCGCCTGTTATGATGGGAATAAATGCATACAGAACTCCCAGCGTGACGACCGCCTTGATGATGACGACGTAAGACCGCCGGTTGTTAATCGAAAAGAACAGACTGACCGAGCCGGCGAAGATGACGGCCGTCAGCGTTATGCACAAACTTGAGATGAGGTAGCCGGGCGGCACGCCGCCGAAGACGCGGACGACGGCCAGCAGAGGCAGACTGATGGCAAGCAGCAGGATTAACTGCAGGAGCTTGCTGAAGAGCTTGCCCATGACAATTTGAAGGCTGCCCATAGGCGTGGTCATCAGCAGGCCGAGAGTGCGATGGTGGACTTCATCGCTTATCGACGTGCTAAGCATTATCACGGCCAGCAACTGGGTCGTGATGAACTGGAACCACACGATTGTTGTGATGATTCTCTTGCCGGCCAGCGCCATTCGCGATTTCTGGTAGACCGGCGAATACTCGGACTCGACCACGCCGAGCCAGACTATCGCGACGAAAAACGTCAGCAGGATCACATAAACGAACCTCAGAGCATAATTCCGTCGCCGCCGGCTCGATACTCGCAGCTCCTTATCGAACAGCGGCCCCGTGAGACTCAGAGGGCTCATGAAATACGAAAGAGAATTTTCCAGCATTTCCTTCATACCAACCCATAAAAACAATCAAAATATGTCGCGTCTTAATCGGCGTCTCGCGCAGCGCGCAAGAGACAAGCCAATCGCCGCAATAGTCAGACAGCGTATTATTGTCACGCCAAAGTACAACCACTGCCCGCCCCCGCGAGACGCCAGTCTAATTATGAAGAGACGATTCAACGGATTAAAGATGCCGCAAAAAAGGTACGTTACAACAAGATGTAGGCCAATCGTAGCCGCAACCGCTCCGGTGGTCGTTCTGAAACGCGTTCCGAAATACAAGCCGCTGCCAATGACGAAAAGAACCGAAGATGCCAGAGGCACCAGGCTCAGAAATATGAAAAGGATGCTTTTTGCGCCTGCAAACCTGAAATAGAAGACACAGAACAAAACAAAATACATCAGCAGCAGAGGAACATTCCGCCGAAATGCAGCAATCGCTTTACCTCTGACAATTTCTTTGTCTTCGAGCGGTGTCGCCATCAGCACGGGCCACGTGCGTGCCTCCTTTTCAGTGGTAATGCCGCCGGCGGAAAATATCGCCATCCGAACAAGAGTAATCAGACAAAAAGCAGACATAAAGTAGTGCGGCAACAATGGATTTCTCATGCCGCCGCTGAGCAATAGCAGGACGATGGCAATAAGGAATGCACCGGTAAGCAGAACGAACACAGCGAATTCTCCCCTGCTGCGACCGACAAAACCTTTACGCATCTCCTTCCAGACTACCGGCGAGCCCGTTACCGTCGTTGCCGCGCCGTGCCGGGAGCCTTCTCTATAAAAGACTCGCGTTAAAAATCGCTCTAACACATTTATTGGCCGGGATTTGGTCGTCGTGCCGAAAGTGCTGACCGGAGCAGCCCTTCGGATTCGCCAGACCGCCACGGCGATCAAAACTGCCGTTACGGCTAACATCAGCAGACAATGCAGGGGCCAGTAGAAGTTAGGGCCTCCGCTTTGAAGGAATTTCGCATTCACGGCTCCCAACGCAACGAAAGGATTTGTCAGCGCAAGCAGCGATTGAGTTGCCTGCCCGTCGAGTATGAATAAGTCCTTGACTGCTAACACATTCAGCAATCCGGATATCGCGCCGAACAGCAGCAGGTAAATCCCTACAGCCACGAGGATAACCGTATAGCCGTGACGATAGGTTATTGACAAGAACAGACTCAGCGCCCCCGCCAGCAGGGTAGCAGTCAATGTTATACATACGCTCGAGGCCACGAAATCCCACGGCACGCCCCCAAAGACGCGGATAATCGCCAGAAAGGGCAGGCTTATCGCTAACAGGAGCATCACCTGCAAGAGTTTGCTCAGTAGCTTGCTGGTTACTATCTGAAAGCTGTTAATCGGCGTGGTCATTAGCACGCTCAACGTGCCGCTTCGGATTTCATCGCTGATGGACGAGCCGAGCATGACAATGGCGACAAGCTGGGCCGTGACGAATTGAAACCAGACAATTGTGCTGATCGAGCGCCTTGCGGCTGTGGACAGTCTTGACATGCTGTAAACCAATCCGGCGGAACCGCTGCCGCCAGTGTAGGAGTACCACGCCGAAAGAACAAAAACACTCAGTGCAATAATGTATGCGGAGCGAAGAAGGTAGTTTCTTCGCCGCCGGGCCGAGACGCGCAGCTCCTTGTCGAAGATCGGGCCAACCAAGCTGATCGGATCGAACAAATTTGAAAAATTACTTATCGCTCCGGCGGTCATAAGGCTCTCGCGTATTGTTTCGAAGCAGCAGCATTCTTGCCAGAATTTCGTGCTTAGTGGACGATGCCCTTGGTCAATTGCAGGAACGCATCGTCGAGCTTGAGTTGCTCCGGCTCGATAGAGATGACGTTCATATCGGCTTTCACCAGCGTCCGGGCGATGACGCCATTGCCGTCCTTGCCCTCGTGAAAAGTCACTGCCAGCTTGTCTCCCAGAGCCTGAACCTGACTTACGTCGGGCAGAGCCGACAGCAGTTCGATCGCTTTGTCCTGATTTTCGGCCACTTTTACCCTGACTTTACCGTGAATTCCCAGACGCGGGCGAATTTCCTCCATCGTGCCGCTGAAGACCAGCTTGCCGTGCTCGATTATTCCTATGTGGTCGCAAATCTCCTCCAGCTCGCTCAGGATGTGGCTGGAGATCATGATTGTTTTGCCCATGCGCTTCAATTCTCGCAGAAGCTCTCGTATCTCGATTCTGGCGCGCGGATCGAGCCCGCTGGCCGGCTCGTCGAGTATGAGCACCTTGGGATCGTGAATCAGAACTCGCGCCAGGCCGAGCCGCTGCTGCATGCCGCGAGACAGGCTGTCGACGGCGGTGCTTTGCTTGGATTGCAGGTCGGTCAGCTCAAGGACCCCTTCGACGATTGACTTGCGTTTCTTGCGTTCTATGCCGAACGCCGCGGCAAAAAACTCCAGGTACTCGAACACCTTCAAATCGTCGTAGACGCCCATGAAATCGGGCATGTACCCGACGAGCCTGCGGACTTTCTTGCCGTTCTTCGTGACGTCGAGTTTGTCAATAAATGCCTTACCGGAGGTGGGTTCGAGCAGCGTCACCAGTATACGCATGGTTGTGGTCTTTCCGGCGCCGTTGGGTCCTATGAATCCGAATATATCACCTTCTTGTATGGTCAGACTGAGATCGTCCACGGCGGCCAGGTTGCCGTAATATTTGGCGAGATTCTTGATCAAAATCATTTACTGTTTCCTCTCTGCTATTTTGGAAAAACGACAAGCCGAGCCACTTTTACGTGATTCGGCGTGCCTGAATGGCCCTCTACTGTAAACAGCACCGGAGCCTGATCGTACTCGGCACATACCAGCGCCGCCCCGCGGGCAAGATAATCGCTCATAGCCTTAGTACGCTGCAAACTACCCTGAGCAAAGAACGCGTCATTGTTCCTGAAGCTTCCTGTCTGGCGGTGACCTCCATGATAATACTGCTGATAGCGCCCCTGATCGTAGCTGTCCCAAAGCCTCATCGGCCTCGACTTCTTGTCGAACTGTCGGGTTTCGCCTGGTGGAACAGGCCCGAGATTGACGCCTCGATTATTTTGGAGATATACATAAGCGTTCAGGATCGGAGAATCTGAGTTGTTTGAGATTTCGACTGCGATCTGTTCTCCGTCCTGTCCGACCTCGGCGGTAAACGGCAGCTTCTCCACGGGCGCCTCGTTGAGCAGGCACTGAACCGTCCATATATTGATCGGCAGAGAATACGGAACGTTTCCGCCGTCATGCTGGAAGCAGTAGATTTTCCTCCCGGCGACCTCCCGGTTGTACTGCCAGACTGTCTGCTGCGTGGGGGAGATGCCCGACCACCATTGGTTCGGCTGCAGGCCTGACAGGCGATAATCGTCGCTGTACGGCGCAAACAGCCCGCAGTAGTTTGTCGACCAGGCGTGATCGTCACCTTCAATTCCGTCAACGACAGAGACCACTCTCAAATCCATGTCTCCACCTCTAATGGCCTGAACTCCGTAGTAGGCCCCTACCGTAAACAACGCGATCCAGAAGGTGCAGGTCACCCATGTCAGAGGCAATCGGCCTTTTCGTTTGAGCAGCTTATAGTCCAGCGGACCTAACAAAACCGCTAACAGTGTCAGAAGAAGTATCACCCACCAGATGCTCAAAGGCTTGATCCCCTGATAAAGAAACTCCATGACCGCGTTATTCGCACCATGTGCCTGGCCGACTTCGAATCGGCCTTGGCTGCGGCGCTGGCTGCTTATTACTTTGTCCGGATCGCCGGAATATTCAATCATGCGGGACATCCGATTCGAGGGGTAGCGACTACCTCTGTTTACACGAGACATCGTCGACTCCTCTTCCAGAACTGTCTCGATTCGAGAGACCCAAAACTGTGCCGACTTTGCCGACTGTCTGTCCGACATTGTGGACGGGTCGAAGGCGAGGACGCTGACGCGCCCGAATCCGACGTACGCGGTTGCAAACAGACACTCATCCATGTCATAGGTCGGCGCCTCATAGTATCGAGCACCGGCCTTGGGAACCAAAGGCCAGGCCGACACGGTTTCAGGCTCGTCATGCGCAAGCAACCACTGTTGCAGAATTCCCTGTGAGATGGTAACCTGTTTGACATCCTGCAATTCAAAAGGCAGAAATTGGGCTATCGGGTTGTTCCCCGAAAGTGGGTGACTTCCCAGGACAAGCAACAATTTACCGCCGTTGGAGACCCATTGTATAATCGCCTTCAATTGCTGCTCGCGAAACTGGCTCCAGTCGGGATCGTAGAGGACGAGCAGATCCAGCGGGACAAAGCCCGTCCAGTCCCACGGCACCATTCGCGGCAGCTTGTGTCCGACAAACACCTTTCCCTTAGCCCCGGAGGACTGACAGACAGACTCCTTCGGAAGCCGCAGCAGTCCGAATTTGCCGCGGCCGACAAGCCCGATCAAAAGATCAGTCTCGGCGACCGAAGTGAGCAACCGACTGCTTGACGAATAATCCCAGAGGCTGTACTCCCGCCCCCATTGTCTTCGTCCCCTGTCGTTCCTGATCGTCACGATGCATTTGTCGGCGGCGTACGCCAGTTTCGTTACCAAAGGCAGATGAAGCGGCATGTCGGGAGTAAGAGCAAACTTATGGGTGACGTTCATTGTATTGAGCCCGTCCTGCTGAGCCGCTAATGTTACAGCACCTCCAAAAGGCTCGGTCAGGACGCTGCTGATACCGACTTCCACCGGCGTCCATTCCATGGGGCGATAGTAACCGCCCCAGCCGTAGAATACGTCAACGTTGAAAATCTCATCGTCATCGGCGGCCTGCGTAACCGCCGCCAGAGCCGACACGGCCATCAGGATCAATAAAACGCGCTGCATTTGCAAACCTCGCTTTATGAAAAAACCATCAATCATATCCGAGCTTTTCGAGTATACACGAACCATTCCAGACAAACCAGAATCAGTGCCAATCCCACGAGAAAAGGCCACAGCGGCAGATTCGACCGGGTCAGGGCCCGCGCTTCGGCCTGTACCGCCTGGCCTGAGAATTCAATCTCACGCCGGGGCCCGACGTTGCTCTCCTGCGGATCGAGCAGATTTATCGCGAAGGCTCTGAGCTGCTGATCCGGGATGCTGAGGCTGTACGGCCCGACTCGATCGGTTGCCGGAAAACGCACCGAACCGGCGGCAGTGGCTTTTACTTCGCGATTCGATATGCCGGGGCCGTCTATGCGGGCAACAGTCTCCGGCGCGAGCCCGTCGACAACGATTGGCCGGCCGACCTTTAGATTGTTCTCCTGATCGAGACCGACCTGTGTGCCGAGAAAACTCGCCGCGTTGTAACAGAACAGCACAAAACCCGGCTCGAACGGCCAGTTGCTCTGGAGCACGTCGAATCCCACAAGCAGAAAAACGCTGCCGTTTCGCCGCACGACGGCAATTGCCGGTGTCTCATTGAACTCGGCGAGAACGTCGGCATCGCGCGGCAACGCCAGCTCATAGCTCTTGGCGGCAAAAAGGTTCATCATGTTGACGTATTTGAGGGCGGGGTGCTTGGCCCGCCAGTCGACGAGAACCTGATTCTCGACCTGCTGCGGCACGGACACATCGATTCCGTCCGGAGGCCGGCCGAAGACAAGATACCTGCACTTGGGCAAAGTCTGCGGCACGTAGTTGTCCAGGACGATGAAATCATAAGGCTGTTCGATCTCGAAAGTCGCGCGATCCAGAGCCTCGAACTCAGGCGGCGCGTTCACATCGAGCTTCGCGAGCGAACAGGCACGCATCGCCGACTCGAGCACCGGATTGCCGTTCGTAACCAGCAGGACCGACAATCTCTTCGGAGGAGGCAGAATCGACCAGGCAGCGTTGTCACAAATCAGATGATCCTCGTCGCCACTCGATCCGCCGGAAGCGGGTAACTGCCTTACTTCGAGCACTCCCGCCTCTGCGAACGTCAATGAAAAATCAACCGCAACCCTGCCGGGCTGATTTGCGTCCGTTGCGCCGGCCGGTTTTCTGCGAGCCGGGATAGTCACTTGCCGCACCGAACGCACGTTTCCGTCGATACTCAACTGGACGTCGCGCTCGACCGGCGAATCGCCGTAGTTGGCAACTGTTGCGAAGACGCTCACCTCGTCCGGATTCTCGTATGATCGCCTCGCCTGCATCGCGGTAATAGCCACGTTTTGCTCCGATTGGCCAATACAGTGAAAAACCAGCTCGTCTTCGCCAACCACGATCTGGTCCAGATCGCGGATCTTGCCGTCGCTGAATAATACGAGTTGTGCCGGATCCTCAGCGGTGAGAATTTCGGCCTCGACGCCGGGCGACTGGGCAAACGCTCGGGCAACGACAATCGGCTCGGCCAGAGATGAAGTATTGTCGCCGGGGGTTATTGAATTTATCGCACCAATCAATTGTTGTTTGTCCGCCGTGAAGTTGCACATCACCTTGGCATGACTGTCGAAGGAAATGACCATCGTCTGGTCGGACTTGTCGGTCAGCGATAAGAAGGAGCCGGCGCGCAACGACTCGACGAAAATCTTTGCCTGCTCTTTGGCAACTTCCAGCCGGCTCGGCTCAACGTCCGTGGCGCTCATGCTTGCCGAGCGGTCAATCAATAATACATATCGGCTGCCCGAGCTGGCGAGCAGCGAAAGGATCGGACCGGCAATAGCCAGCAGAAGGGCCAGCAACGCCAGCATTTGCAGCAGCAGCAGAATGTTGTGCCGCAGCCTCTGGAATGGAGCATTGACCTGCAAATCCTGAACGGCACGCTTCCACAGCAGCGTGCTCGATACGATCTGCTCACGCCGCTTGAGCTTGAGGAAATACAGCAGCAAAAGCAGCGGCACAGCGACCAGGCCTGTATAAAGAGCTGTCAAAGGCGTTAGCCATTCCATACGTGTATATCCTCATTGAAACAATCAAACATCAAAAGTTCGAGCCACTTAGCTTTGTAGGATGGGCAACTTTGTTGCCCATGCGGAGAGGCGCAAATTAACAGCATGGGCAACAAGTGCCTAAGGTACAAGTTGCCCATCCTACGGTCTGTTTGTACACATTCCAATGCGTTCGTCGACAACTACTAAGATAGACGACGTATCTACTCCACAATTTCTTCAATATGATATTTGATCTTTGCATTTTTTTACTTCAGTAGTCGAATCCGGCGTAAATAGTTCAGCACGAGCGATTCGACCGAATCGGACGACTTTGCCAGCACGTAAACGGCCCCGCGGCGCGTGCAAAAAGCCCTAAGCTCGTTGCAGTATGCGGTGACGTTCTTCTTATAATATTTGGTCAGCGCGGCGCCGACGGTAATCTCGGCGACGTCCGTGTCCTCGACGTCTATCAGCTTGAGATCGCCCGATAGATCGGGCGACAGCTCCTGGTCGCTCAGCACCTGGATAGCATACAGATCATAATTCCTGCCGATCAGCCGCCGCAGGCCGGAATCGTAGCCCTCCTTGAAGAGAAAATCACTCAAAACGATCATCACGCCCGAGCCGATGCGCCCGGCGGCTAATTGCCGGCCTACATTGTCAAAATCCGAAAAGCCGTCGCACTCGGTGGTCAGCAGGAACTCGGCCATCTGGTGCAGGTAGTTCCGCCCGCGCATGTTGGCGAGCTGGCCCTTGACGCCGTCGTCGAAAAAGCTGATGGTCACACGATTGTTGTTGACCAGGCTGACGTAACCCAGAGCGGCGGCGAGCTTCTTGATGAAAAGCTCCTTCGACGGTTTGCCAACGCTCATCGAAGCGCTGCCGTCGGCAACGATGTGCACGGTCAGGTCCTGCTCTTCGAGATAGAGCTTGAGAAACAATTGTTCCAGCCTCCCGTAGACGTTCCAATCGACGAACCGCAGGTCGTCTCCGGCGACGTAAGGACGATAATCGGCGAACTCCACGCTCTGGCCGCGGCGCTTTGATCGCCGTTCGCCGTGAAGCTTGCCCTGCAAAATCTTGCGGCTCAGCACGTCAAGCGAGTCCAGCCGGTTCATGAAAGCCGGATCGAGCAGATCGGTTAGTCGTCTTGCGTTAGGGGACATCAAGCTGCTGCTCCAGATTCTTGGGGGTTCCCTGTAGTATATCTGCAACTACTTCGTCGGTTGTGATTCCTTCGGCCTGGCCCTCGAAGTTCAGCAGGATACGATGACGCAATGCAGGCAGCGCCGAGCTCTCGATATCGGCAAAACTCACGTGATAGCGCTCGTCGAGCATCGCTCTGACCTTACCGGCCAGGACCAGGGCCTGAACGCCTCGGGGCGAGGAACCGAAACGAATGAAGCGGTTCGTCACTTCGGCAGCGAATTCTCCCTGCGGATGCGTGGCCAATACCAGGCGGATGGCGTAATCCTGCACATGCTCGGCGATTACCACGTGTTTTACCAGTTCCTGAGCCTCCATTATCCCCTCGGCGCCGACGACCAAACCGGCTTTGGGATCACGGCCCGCCGTAGTACGATCGACGATAGATCGCAGTTCCTGCCGATTAGTGTAAGGCACTATCAGCTTGAAGAAGAATCTATCCAATTGCGCTTCCGGCAGCGGATATGTGCCTTCCTGCTCGATGGGATTCTGAGTCGCCAGCACCATGAACGGCTCGGGCAGCCTGCGGATTTCGCCGCCGCTGGTTACCGAGTGCTCCTGCATGGCTTCGAGCATCGCCGACTGCGTCTTGGGAGTGGCGCGGTTGATCTCATCGGCCAGGATAATCTGCCCGAAGATGGGGCCGGTCTGGAACTGGAACTGGCGCTTTCCCGTTTTCGCGTCCTCCATTACGATGTTTGTGCCGATGATGTCGGCCGGCATCAAATCGGGCGTAAATTGAATGCGCCTGAACTCGAGCGAAAAAACGTCGCTCAGCGTGCGCACCAACAACGTCTTGCCAAGGCCGGGAACGCCTTCGAGCAGGACGTGTCCGCCGCAGAACAGGGATATCAGCACGTTATCGACGATCCGTTCATAGCCGACGATGACCTTGCCGATCTCTCGGCGCAGCGAATCGAACATCTGACGAAAATCCCGGCACTGCTGTTCAACATCATTTGTATCTTTTGCCATTTGTATGGTCTCCCGAATATATTAATTTTCAGTCTCGTCGTTTGCGTCCGGATCGGCCGCTTTTCTTTTTGCTCTCAGCAGCCTTTGAATGTGCTCGCTGCCCTCACCGGGTGCAGGCTTTGCCGGCGCCTGTTCGGCCGGCTTCTTCTCGGGCTGCGGCCTGGCGGGGCGTTTCGTGTCCGCAACGGGCAGCTCTCCTTCGAATTGCTCGCTCGCCTTGTAACGTTTGGAGGCGACCGATGCGGCTTTGCGCGCCTCAAGCTGGTCGCGAAGTTTATGCCGTCTTGCCCGCAGACGTTCGAGGGTCTTGTCCGCCTTGAGTTCGGTCTTGCCGTACCTAAAGGCAAAGGCAACTTTGCGGGCTATTGCGCGAAAATCGAGCACCACTCTGCGCATCGCCACGTCCAGCAGGAACAACGCAAGCCAGACGAACATCAAGGGGCGCAGCAGCGGCATTTGACTTTCCGGAAATTTCAGACCGGTCGAGTCGAATATGTTGGCCTCGTTGGGATCGGGATCCAAAATGCGGCCGCCCGTGATGTCACTGACCTCCGCAAGCAAGGCTGCATTGTCGGTCAGATCGCGAAACTCCGGAGCAAACGGAATCGTAACAGTCGTGTGAGTAAAATGGGTCTTGTCGCCCGCACCGGGCTTTCTGTAGCGCAGATTAACTATATAGCTGCCCGACGAGGTCGCCTGAAACTGGCCGTTGTACTGCCCCGGCCCGACCTGCGTAAGCTCCATGGCATCGCTCTCAACGTCCGGCGATATGACCTGACCTTCGATATTGGCGAGCTGCATGAATTTGCCTTCGGCGTCTATCGCCTCGACATTGACCGTTACCTGCCGGCCCTGAATGTCGGCCGAGACCTCGCAATCGGTGGATTGAGCCGGCTTGCCCGCCCAGCGGATTGCCTGCTCCCAGAATCCCTCGAATCCGGGCCACTGAAGCCAGCTCGACGCCCAGCGGGTATCGATCGAGCTGGTGAACGCCACACACCGGCCCATTCCCGCCTGGCAGGTGGCAAGAACCGGATCGGCCTGGTGACTTTCGAGAACGATCTGATTGAGCCCTCCTTTGGCGCCGGTTACCACGTAGCCGTCAAGATTGGGCAGCGATGACGGCAAACCCTGTATAATCTCGCTCAGCGAGTACCTGATTCGGGGCGAGAACGTCTCTTCCAGTATCAGAGCGCGCCTGACCACCTGCGCCTCTTTTATGAATATCTGGGGCAACTGTTGAGGATCCTTGACGTTGTAGAAGCGCCCGCCGGTGATCTGGGCTACCCGCTGGAGGCTCTGAACATCTTTGGGTGAATGCGGAAAAATGCCCACGCCCGTGCATGTGATTCCGTCCTGTTTGCATTGATTCAGCAATTGAGTGCTGGGATCCTGAGGATCGCCGTCGCTGATTACTATTACATGCTTTTGCCCGGCGTCGCAGTTGCTAAGTGCCTTATATGCCATCTGCAGGTGAGTGTGCAAGCTGGGCATGTCGCCCATCGTCATCCGCTTGATGGCTGATATTACCGCCTTTTTGTCCCCGGCCGGAGCAAGGGGAACTACCCAGTCTCCCAGGCCCCCCTGCCAGCCGTAGGCCAGGACGCCGACCAGGTCCAGCCTGCTCAGGGTATTCACCGCGGCGACCGCGACCCTCTGGCCCCAGAAATTGCCCTGCGGCATCTCGCAGGCGTGCATGATCAGGACCAGAGCGCCTTTGGGCATCTGCTTTTTCTGAGGCGGGTCCAGGTCCAGCGGAAGGATTTCCGCCACGGGCGAGCCGATCCACCCGCCGGCGCCGAACGATTCAGGCCCCCCTACCATTATCAGGCCCCCTCCAAGGTCGGTGACGTAACGGCAAAGCATCTCCTGCTGCTGGTAAGTGAAGCTGCCGCACCCGGTATTGACCAGGATAATGGCGTCGGTGTCCATCAGCAGGGACAAGTTGTCCGGAAAATCGGCTACCGTGTTGTATCGCACGTCGATCTCGGAATTCTCTAATGCTTTGCTGAGGGTCTGCGAAGACGAGCCGTCGGAGTCCACGACCAGAACGTGCCCCGGCCCGGCAACGTACGTCACGGCGCTGGCGCGATTGTTCTGGACGATCTGGTCCTGGCCCGGCCCATCGGGCATGTACACTACCTCGAATTCATGTATGCCGCGAGTGCCGACGGGCATGGAGATAGTCTTGACGTTTGTGCCCGGGTCGAGTTCGACCGGTACGGCTATTTCCGATGAATCCGGGACCAGATCGACGGGCTCGCCGTTGAGGTTTAGCATCAGCTTGCCGTTGGTTTGAGCCGTGCTGTTGAGAATAAATCGCAGCGAGACGGTCTGGCCGCTTCTGGCCTGGGCCGGTGCAGCCAGACGCTTGAATATCACCTCGTTGGAATACTGGTACTGAATTGGCAGCACGTCGATAGGAATCTTATTGGCCGCGGCGATTCGGGCCGCTTCCTTCAGGTCGCCGGCTGTTTCGTTGCCCTCGCTGACGAGCAGGATCCTAACGGCAGTATCGGGCGGCGCAATCGCCATTGCCATCTGGATGCCGTCGGCGAGCTTGGTCTGCCCTCCGGTTAGCGTCGTGTTTCTGCGACGAATTTCCTCGTCACCTGAGGGCAGTTTGGAGATGCTCGCGGCCTCGGCAACGTCAACGACGGCTAATTGATCGCGCGGCGCCTTGCCGGCCACCGCCTTTTCGAGATAATCAAGGCTCGCCTCCTGACGATCCGCCGGGATGGACAGACTGCGGTCTATTACCGGAATCAAAGTAACGCGCTGACTTGTTCTGCTGAGCATCGGGCGCGCCAGCAGTGCGATTAGCAACAGCGTGACCAGACAGCGCAGAATTATCGCCAGTTTCCTTCGCACGGGCCCCAGAGCGGTCAGATACTTCCTGCCGAGCCAGACTATCGGCACCAGCAACAGGCACGCGAAAAGCCACAAGGGCTGAGCAAAATAAAATCCGTAAGAATAATTCATAACTGCCACACCTGAATTCGCATATTGTCGCGGTCGGCAATAAAGGCCCGTCGTTTCGCGTCGACCGCCACGCCCCAGGGGCACGCTAACTCGCCCAATTGACGGCCCGGCCGGCCGTAAACGGCGAGACTTTGGCCCTCGGCATCGAATAGTTGTACTCTATTATTTCCGTATTCGCAAACAACAACTGTCCCGTCGGCCATCAGTGTCAGGTCGTAAGGATAGCGGAGCCGGCCCCTGTCCCGCCCGGCCGAGCCGATGTATTCGACAAGCTCGCCGTCGAGAGTGTATATTGCGATGCGGTGATTGCAGGCATCGGCAATATAAAGACGCTTGCGCGATTTATCAACGCAGAGCGCCGACGGCCGGCTGAATTGACCGCGCCCGCCGCCGAGAGAGCCAAAGCAGAACAGGAAATCGCCCCGGCCGGTGAAAACACTAATGCGATCGTTGCCGCCGTACTCGCTTACAAAGATTCTGCCGTCACCGGCAAAAGCAACATCAGTGGGATAAATGAAACATCCCTCGTCCTCGCCGAAACTGCCGAATTCGCCGGCAACTTCACCTTCCGGCGAGAAGATCAGAACTCGATGGTAGTGCGTATCGGCCACATACACGTTGCCGTTCGGAGCGATGCTCAGCCCGGTGGGTTTACCCCTTTCGATCAGCGGCATTTCTATGGTAGCGAGATAATTCCCTTTCGGGCCGAATTTTTGAATCCTTCCCGTCTTGTCGACTATGAATAGTGTGCCGTCCTCTGCTATGTCGATGGCGCGGGGTTTGATGAACTGGCCCTGCCCTCGTCCGGTTTCGCCGAAAGAGGAAAGGATTTTCGTTTTCTCGGGAGGACTGGACTTGCCGTCACATCCGTTGAGAGGTATCAAACAGACGGCAAATATTATCGACAGCGTCAGCCAGCGCGCCCGCATGGCGCGCAGCAACAGCACAACGCACGCCGCCAAAACGAGAAACATACAAATCAGCACAAGGCAGGAGGCGATAACCTGCTGGTCCCGGGCGTAGTGCATTTGATTGAGCAATCGCTGAGCGAAATTCGGCAGGCCCGCGGGCAGCAGCACCATCGT
>Ga0180432_10005451_pt1 | contig 16934 bp, 13 predicted proteins | sample SS_ome_10_FD_132414 | JGI IMG/M metagenome (GOLD analysis project Ga0180432, IMG submission 132414) | Hypersaline lake sediment archaeal communities from the Salton Sea, California, USA - SS_1_MS_2 metaG | ecosystem: Environmental > Aquatic > Non-marine Saline and Alkaline > Hypersaline >... | reverse complement strand
GATGCGGAGCTGGCCTATCAGGATGCGGCCATGAAGACGGTCTGGGACGGGACGATCGAGCTGCCCGTCGAGTTCGAGATCAGGGAGGCGGCCGAGTAACGCTACGCTGGGCCGGGGACCGCGCGGCATGACGCGTTTGGCTCGGCTGCCGATGAGAGGCGAGGCAAAATGAGACGATACGCGATCGTAATTCTCGTGCTGCTAGTCGTGGTTGGGCCGGTTCTTGTAGCTGGCCTGGTGATTGGGCCAGCGCTGCACACGGGACAGGTGAATAGCCTCATCGAGCAGTACTCGACCAGCCCGCACCAGGAGACCGCGGATCGGCTGGTCAAGCTGCTCCGCAGGGGTCGGCTGCCGCGCAAACAAGGTGATCGTGTGTTCGAGGTTTTGATGACCCCGCGGGTCGCAGTGCGCACAACGTATAGCAGCGAAGGGCCTATCTACATTGCCATCGGTCGTGACAGCAATTTGGCCTTTGGCGACCTCTGTGTCCGCATGGACGAGTGCGTCTACTCAGGCGAGGAGCGTTTGAAGAGGGAAAGGATGATTTCAAACGCGCTCGAAAAGGAGCCGCGTTTTGAGCTGATAGGCAGCCGGGAGACTGCCGATGGGGCAGTCGTGCGGCTCGACCGGCCCGGGGACTACGAGATCCGGCTGGTCTACAAGTATGATCTGGTCGAGTTGCCTCTTCGGACGGGCACGGTGCTCCACGAGTGCTTCTTTGAAATGCCGATCACTCTGCGCGTTGTCGAGCCCGAGCAGGCGGAGAAAGTTGTCTTGAAGTCGGACCCCGGACTGGACAACCAGATTAAGACGGCGTTCAAGCTCGTGCGGCGTTCTGTCGGTTGGGCGTCTTACAGCGTCGGTGATGACACATATCAGTACAGGCCTATGCTGGGTCTCGAGGCCCCGACGTTTCCGGAGAACGTGGCGTTCAAGGTGTCGTACCGTGACGAGGCCGGCTCGACTATCGCCTTCGAGAACTTCTTCGTTAGCCAACGGGCGGGAACGAGCCTGGGTCTTGACCCATCATCATCCGTGATACCCATCGTTCCATTAAACAACCTCGGCCTCGAGCCGGGCCATTACCGGGGGGTCATCGTGCTGGAAACGGATGCGGAGCTGGCCTATCAGGATGCGGCCATGAAGACGGTCTGGGACGGGACGATCGAGCTGCCCGTCGAGTTCGAGATCAGGGAGGCGGCCGAGTAACGCTACGCCAAGCCTGACCGTCTGCGCATGCTCCACTCGATGAAGAGGAGCAGCAGCAGGACGGCGAGGAGGGGGAGGCGGTCCCAGATCGAGCGGGTGATGGTGGCCCTTCGACTCCGCTCAGGGCGGGCGGCCAAGCGGTCGGGCAACTGATTGAGGGTGTCGGGATCGAGGCGGTGGCCGTTGGTGAAGGCGGCGAGCTTGCCGAGGAGCTCGTCGTTGCGGCGGTACTCGCGGAACTCGATGTTGGGCTTGGTGACGCGGAACTTCAGGGAATCCTCGTCGAGCTTGAGGCCGTCGAGCTTTGCCGTGGCAGCGACCGTGTAGTCGCCTTCGGCGGGCGGCGAGTAGAGCACGGTGTACCGGCCGGCTTCGGCCGGGTCGGATGCGAGGCGGAGCGAAACCTTCTCGCCGTCGGGGGACGTTACCTGGGCGGTGACCTGGGCGTTCGCGGTCGGCTCGTAGTCGTCGTCGAGAACGGTGGCGATGAGGGGGACGTGCTCGTCGGCGCCGAACGAGGCCCGAGGGGTTTGGACGACGAGGTTCTTGACGGGCAGCGAGAGGCGGCGCTCGGCGAGCCAGCGCACGGCGTTGATCCAGAATTTTTCGTAGTAGCGGTTGTCGTTGGGGCCCCAGTCGGCCTCGAAGAGCTCGCCCCAGCCGGCGGTGGTGTCGGGCACGAAGGCCATGGTGCGGCCCTTGCCGAAGGTTTGAACGGCGAGCAGGGGGAGCGCGCCGAACTCGCTGCGGTAGTACGGGTGCTCGGCGAGGGTCGTGGCGGCGGGCTTGGCGCGCACGACGCGGTTGCAGCCCTTGAAGTACGGCACCATGTCGAGGGCGGCGTTGTTGTTTTTCTCGTCGAGCTGGAGGACGGGGTGGCCGCGTCCCTCGGGCGTATAGGTCCACTTGAAGAATGAGCCTTCGTAGTAGCCGTCCATCCGGCCGCGCATGTCGACCGGCAGCATCTCGTCAATGATGGATTCGTCGTAGCCGCCGCTGCCGAAGCTGGTCCAGCCGCCGACCATGACGTAGCCGCCGCCGTGTCTGGCGACGAAGTCCACGAGCCACTCAAGCTGCTCCTCGCTGAAATAGACGATGTCAATGTCGCTCGAGATGATGACGTCGTACTGGAAGAGATCACGTTTTGTCGTTGGGAAGCCGGCGACGGGGTCGCGCACCCACGAGACGCCGGCGCGGAAGGCGTCTATGTTCTTGTCGCGGAACAGCGGCTTGACGTCAATGTCGGGGTCGCTCTCGAGCGCGTTGACGAGGTACTGGTACTCCCAGAGCTCGCGCGCCTGCTGCTTGTACATCGTGCCTTCCATGTAGAGGACGCGGATGGTCTTTTTCGCCGCGTTGACGGTGAACGACATGCGGTTGTTGCCCAGAAAAACTTCGCCGTCCTGCTCGGTGACGCGTACGTCGTAGGTGAGCAGCCCCTCCTCGTCGGGGATGAAGCGGGCAGTGACTTTTTCGCGCGCGGCGTTGAAGGTGACGCCGGAGGTGGCGACAATGCGGGCGCCGGGCGCAGCGGGATCGTCGGTCGGACCGCGGCCGCCGCGCGTACCGCCGTCCCGGCGCGTAATGGTGATCGGCACGGTGCGGCCGTCGCAGAGGTGCTGGCTGAGGAACAGGTCGAGCTCGACCTCGGTCTTGGCGATGACGTTCTTCTTGACCGCGATGTTTTCGAGCGCGATGTCGCGCTGGAGGTCGGGGCTGCCGAGGCCGAGGGTGAAGACAGGCACGGCGTAGCGGTTGAGGAGCCAGACGGTTTTCTCGACGCCCTCTCGCGACGTGTCAATGCCGTCGCTGAAGACGAGGATGGCCTCGGTTTTGATCTGTGGCGTGCGCCGGATCGTCTGGGTGATGGCGTTGAGCAGGTGCGTCGAGGGCTCGGTGGCAGCGAGGCCGTCGAGCGTGGCAACGGGTTTCGCCTCGCGACCGACGGCGACGAGCTGGACGTCGGTGTTCTTGGCCAGGCGCTCGACGAGCTGGGTGTTGCGGATGAGGTCGAGGGCGCGCTCGAATCGGGAGCCTGTGCGCGCGGCGTCGGGCAGGGTCATGCTCTCGGAGACGTCGACCAGGAGGACGACGCGGCGCTCGGTCTGCGCCGGCTTCGGCATCACGGCCGAGGGATTGAGCAGGCAGAGCATGACGAGGGCGACGACGACGAAGCGCAGGCCGAGGAGCAAGGCGCGCAGCGCTCTGCGCTTGCGGAGCACCGGGTGGCGGTATACGAGCAGGGCGACGACGAGATACGCCGCGGCCACGGCGATGACCGACCAGAGCGGGTAAAGCATGTTGAAGAACAGGCGCATCGGTCACGCCTCCGTGCTCGCGGCCGGTCGGGTGGTGCGGCATTTTTCCACGAAGGCGTCGAAGAGGCGCTGGAACATCGGCTCGCGCGCGGCGAGCCGCTCCGGGTGGAACTGCACGGCGAGGACGAAGGGCTCGCCCGGGCGCTCGACGGCCTCGACGATGCCGTCCGGTGCGTGGGCCGTGGCGACCAGGCCGTCGCCGAGCGCAGCGATGGCCTGGTGGTGGGTGCTGTTGACGCGGATGCGGTCCTCGCCAATGATTTCGTGGAGGCGGCTGCCGGGGACGATGGTGATGGTGTGGCAGGGCCGGGACTCGGTCTGCACGACTCTGTGCTGTATCGTCGAGCCGGTGCAGGCGGCGATGTCCTGGTGCAGGGTGCCGCTGCATGCGACGTTGAGGAGCTGTATGCCGCCGCAGATCCCGAAAAGGGGTACGCGCGCGTCGAGCGCGACGCGGGCGAGCGCGCCGCGCGCGAGGGCCGCCTCGAAGCGGCCCTTGAGGTCGTCCGTGACGCCGAGCTTCGGGTGGGGCTCGGCGCCGTAGAGGGCGGGGTCGGCGTCGTCGCCGCCGGGCAGAAGGACGCCGTCGAGCGTGTGGAGCACGTCGCGGACGTACTGCTCGCTCTCGACCGACGGCAGCAGGACGGGCGTGCCGCCCGCGCGCGTGATGCAGTCAACGTAGGGCTTCTCGCCGAGAAAATCGGTCGAGGAGTTCAGGCCTTCGGCCTTCGGCGCGCTGATGCGCGTCCGGCACGTGATCCCGATGACGGGCCTGGGTCGAGGCACGGAATGTGCAGGTCCCATTGAGTTCTCCTCTGGCGCTCATGATGAAGCCGGGCGCGGCGCGGGTCAACGGAAAACGCCGTTGCCACGCGGCGCCGGGGACGGCTATCATTGTGTGTCACCAGGAGCACGGGTATCCGGCGCATGGCAATCAGGATCCTTCATATTGCGGACTGTCACCTCGGGTACGTCCCGGGGTGGCTCGGGCCGCTGGCGGAGCAACGCGCCCGGGACTTTTTTGGGACGTTCGCGCGCATCGTTGACATGGCGTGCGACGCGGCGAGTGGGATAGACCTCGTCGTGATCGCGGGCGACCTCTTCGAGCGTCACGATCCCGACGATCGGACGGTGGCTGAAGCGCGTGGCCAGTTCCAGCGGCTCGCCGAGCGCCATCTGCCCGTGGTGCTGGTGCCGGGCAATCACGACAGCATCGCCTACGCGGGGTCAGTCTATAGGCGCGAGACCTTCCCCGGCGTGACGTTGGTCGACTGCCCGCAGGTCGAGAAGGTGGTCCAGCTCAGCGTGCGGGACGAGGTCGTGCACGTCTACGGCGTCGCCCACGACATGTCACGCAGCGCCGACCCGCTCGAGACGCTGCGGCGCACCGACGAGCCGGGCATCCACGTCGCCGTGCTGCATGCCTCCGTTCGCGCCAACCCGGAGTGGGACCTGAAGGAGAAAGACCTGCCGATCGAGCCGGAGGCGATCGCCTGCAGCGGCATGCACTACGTGGCGCTGGGCCACTATCATGCGTTTGCCGAGCACAAAGAGGGCGGGGTGCTCGCGGTCTATCCCGGCTCGACGGAAGGGCGGGATTTCGGCGAGTGCGGGCCGCGGTTCGTTGTCATCGCCGAGGTGAGCGAGAGCGGCGCCGCAGTAGAACGGCGCGAGTGCCACACGCGTGAGCTGCGCGAGGTGGCGGTCGATCTCGGCGAGCGCGCCGCCGGCTCGGATGCCGAGATTGCGCAGGGCTTGCTCGACGAGCGGGATGAAAGACTCCTGGTTCGCGTGCGGCTCGCGGGACCCGCCGAGTTCGTGCCGGACGTCGAGGCGGTGCGGGCGCGGCTTGAAGGGGCGTTTTTCTACGTCGAGGTCGCTGACGAGACGCGGCTGATTGACGGGGCGCTCGTGAAGCGACTTCTGGATGAGAAAACGATCCAGGGCCTTTTTGTGACGAAGATGGTCGGGCTGATCGAGTCCGGCGAGGGACGCGAGCGCGAGACGGCCGAGCGCGCGCTGAAGTACGGCCTGAATGAGTTTCTCCGGGGCGAGGCCGGGTAACATGCGGATTCGGGCGATCCATATCGAAGGCTTTGGCTGCTTCACCGAGCGGTCGTTCGAGTTCGACGAGGGGTTGACGCTGATCGTCGGGCCAAACGAGGCGGGGAAGACGACGCTGGTGCGCGCGATTGCGGCCGTCCTTTTCGGCCAGCAGCCCGAGGGCCGCGAGGCGAACAAACCGTGGGCCGGCGGCGCGTATGCGGCGGCGCTCGAGCTCGCGGAGGACAACCGCACGGCGCGGATCCGGCGGGAGTTCGAGACCGAGCAGGTCGAGGTGACGGAGGCCGGCGACGGCGGCTCGAAAACGTGGAGCGGCGTGGCGAAGCCGCGCGGGCGCGGGCCCGAGATCGAGACGTACCACGAGCACCTGAAGCGCCTCGTCGGGTTCGAGGACGAGGGGTTGTTCAAGTCAACGCTGTGCGTCGAGCAGCTTGCCGTCGAGGCGGAGATCGGCGCGGACGTGCGCGCGCGGCTCACGGGCCCCGGCCGGCAGAGCGCGGAGGCGGTGCTCGGGCGGATCGAGGCAACGTATGAAGAGGTTTCGAACGACCGGATGCGCAAGGGGGCCAAGCCGCGGTTGTTGGAGCAGTGCGAACAGGAGATTGCGGAGCGGAAGGCTTTGCTCGAGGCGACGCGCGGCTATTTCGACGAGGTCCGGCGCTTGCAGGAAAGCAAGGCAGAGCTGGCGACGCGGCTCCAGGGGCTCGAGGAGAACCAAGCAGTTGCCGGGCAGCTTTTTGGGGAGATTGACGAGCTGGCCGAGTCGCGACAGGAGAAGGAACGTCTCGCGCGCGAGGTCTCGAAGCTGGCGGGCGAGCGGGAGCGGCTGACGGCGAACCTGGACGAGCGCAGGCGCCTAGCCGAGCAGATCGAGCGCGACTACAAGGGCTGGGAGACGGTGCCCGAGGATTATGGCTCGATGCTCCTCGACGTGTCGCGACGCCGGGAGGAGGCGGCGCGCTCGCGGGACGAGGTCGAGCGGCTCGAACGCGAGGTCGCCGCGGCCACACGACGCACGAGCCTGCTCCGGGCGCTCGTGCCCCTGGCCGTTCTTGCAGCGGCGTATGGCGCGGGCACGTATCTGAAGCTGTTGACGTACTTTCTCATCGGCGGCGCGGTCGTTGCCGCGGCAATCGTGGTCGCGGTTCTGATCGGGCACGCGACACGCGGCCGGCGCCGGAGACGCAAGGAGCAAGAGCTGGCCGTGGCGGCCGAGCGTTACGGTGTGAACCAGGCGTCGCTCAAGACCCTCGACGCACGGCTGGCCCCCTTCATCGCGAGCGACGATCCCGACGCCGAGCAGAAGCGCTACGACGTCTACGTCAACCTTCGCGCGAAGCTCCGCGGCGTTGACCGCGCGCTCGAGGGCGCGGGCGACCTGGAGGCCGTCACGGGCGAATACCGGGACAAGAACGCTGCGCTCGACCGGACCGAGCAGCGCCTCAGGGCGCTGACCGAGGCAAACCCGACGCTGAAGCGCTACCTTGACGGCGATGACCCCGCGCGGGAGCGCGAGCGGCTCCGCGCCGAGATCGAACGGCGGGCGGCAACGCTCAAAGACCTTGGGGCACAGCGCGACCGGGCAGAGGTTGAGCTCAAGGTGCTCACGCGCAAGCAGGTCGCCAATGAGTCGGCCTTGCTCGAGGAGATCGCGCGTCTCGAACAACGCCGGGAGGAGCTCGAGCGCCGCCGCGACGGGCTCGGTCTGGCGATCGACGTGCTGCGCGACGCGATCAAGGAGTATCACGCCGTGCACCGCGAGGCGCTGGCCGGGACGATCGGGGAGCTGTACCGGCGGCTCACCGGCGGGCGGTACGAGCGCGTGCGCCTCGACGAGCGGTTCGCGCCGTCGCTCGACGGGCTCGGCCGGGAGGGGCTGCCGGTCGAGCGGGTCAGCCAGGGGGCGCGGGACCAGCTCTACTTCGCCATGCGGGTGGCGGTGGCCGAGGAGCTGAGCGGCCAGGTCCGCCTGCCGTTCCTGCTCGACGATCCGTTCGTGAATTTCGACGACGCGCGGGTCGCCGCGGTGTACGAGGTGCTCCACGAGCTGGCGGCGCGGCACCAGTTTATCGTGCTGACGCACAACCCGCGCGAGACGCAGCACGTCGAGGGGTGCCTCGAACTCAGTTGAGGCCGGTCGCGCAGCGGGAATGGCTTGCCACCGGCCGGGCGCGTGGGGTAACATATGTAGGAATTGACATCAGGCAACGGACCATGTCGAACGAAACACCAACAGAACCGACCCGCGAGCAGGGCCGGTCGTTTGCCGAGGGGCTCGAGGAGGTCCTTCGCGAGGATCGCCGGTACGCGCGCGATGCCTACTACCTCGTGATGGAGGCGCTCTCGTTTACGTGCCGGGACCTCGACCGCGAGGGCCACGTGAGCGGCCGGGAGCTGCTCGACGGGCTGCGCAAGTACGTGCTCAATGAGTACGGCCCGATGGCACGCACCGTGTTGAGCGAGTGGGGGATCGAGTGCTGTGAGGACGTGGGCCACATCGTTTTCAACCTCGTGAACCACAGCCTGCTCAGGAAGACGGAAGAGGATTCGGTCGAGGACTTTGCCGGCGGCTACGATTTCGGCGAGGCGTTCGAGGCGCCGTTCGAGCCGTAGGCCGGCGCGCCCGGAGGAGCAATCATGGTCGAGGACATGAGCGAAGCGGAAATCTACAAACGCCAGTTCATCGGGTTCGTCTCGCTGCTGGCCAACTCGGCGATGCAGCAGCTCGGCAAGCTGATCAATCCGGTCACGGGCAAGGCGGAGCGGAACCTCGACGGGGCCAAGGCGACGATAGACATGATCCGGATGCTCCAGGCCAAGACGAAGGGCAACCTCTCCGCCGACGAGCAGCAGGTGCTCGAGTCGAGCCTGGCGAATCTGCAGCTCAACTACGTGGATGAGCTGAGCCGGAAGGAGGAGCCGGCCGAGGAGCCAGGTGCCGGGGCGGCCGCGGAGGGAACCGAGGGGAGCGAGAAGGAGTCGGAAGACAAGGGAAACGAGCCGTCCAGTTGACGCGTCGAGGGCGCGTCGTGCAGCACAGAGTCTTCGATCGGAGACGGCGCTGGCCCACCACAATGGGGGAAGGGAGCCATGCGCCGAGCCAGCGCTTTCGCATTTCCTGTCCGGGCCCGGGTTGAACCGCGGCTGCTGATTTGTGTCGTACTGTGCATCGTTGGAGCGTTTCTTCCGGCCATTGTTTTTCTGAGCGGCTTGCCTGATGCGGGCAACCTTGCGCCGGTCTCCGAAGCCGCCCAGCCCACCGAGCGGACCGACGTCACCGAGAGCCTGGAGCTGGTCCGACAGCATCGCGAGCTCGTTACGAGTGGCAAGAAGCCAAGTGCCAAGCAATGCGAGCTCTTCGGGGAGGCCTACTACGACGTCGGCCGCGACCTGTACCGAAAGGGCAAGAGGAAAGAGGCCGGGCGGTACTACTGCGCGGCGCTTGCCCTGTGCCCGAACCACGGGCGAGCCGCGATCCGCCTGGGTGACGTGTACGCTGCCGAGCGGCGGTACAAGGACGCCGTTGAGGCGTTTACGCGTGCCGAGACGCTTGATTCGAGACTGGAAGGGGCAGTCAAAGAACGGCGTGAGAAGCTGCTAGAGGCCGTTCTGCAGGTGGCCGATCAGAGGCTGAAGGACTGTCAAGTCGCCGGCGCCAAGCAGGCGCTCGATTTCGTCGAGCGCCACCTTGCGGATGCCTGCGGGGATCAACTGGGCGAGCGCCTCAAGAAGATCGAGCCGTTGTTGAAGGCCGAGGCGCTTCTGAACGCCGCGAAGGACGACTTCGTCTGGCACCGACAGGCCGATGGATACACAAAGCTCCGGAAGGTTGCCACCGAGTACCCGCGCACCTACTTTGCCCAGGAAGCGAACCGCCTCCTTGAGGAGCACGGGCAGAAGGTGGTCCTGCAGGGAACGGCGACCGGCTATGCGCTGCGGCCGCATTGGCGTCGCAAGACGACCGAGCACTTTGTCATCTACTTCGAAAAGTCAGGTGTGATGGCCAGGACGGCGCGCAACGCCGAGAAAGCCTACGCCAGAATCGTGGAAACGTTCGGCATGGCCGATGCCGGCTGGCAGACGCGTGTGACGATGTACGTGTTCAGTGACGAGGAGGCCTGGGAGGAGTTCCTGCTTGAGAACGGCAAGCGGCCGGAGTGGGCCGCGGGGTTCGCGATGCCGCATCTCGACGAGATTTACCTGCACGTGACCGACAAGACGAAGGATCTCTACGTGGATCTGCTGCCGCACGAACTCGCGCACGTGCTCCATTACCGCTACGTTGGCAAGATTTACCAGCCGCGTTGGCTCAAAGAAGGGATCGCGCAGATGATGGAGAAGGACGCCGTTGACGAGGCTCGGGACGTGCTGAAAGAGTACGCCCGGATGGACAAGGTGTACTCGCTTCGAGAACTTGTCAGCGTTCGGGAGGCCTATGTGTATTTGTACTACGCGGAGTCAATCTTGCTTATCGACTTCATCATCAAGGAGTACGGTCTCGAGAAGCTCAAGGAATTGATGTTTGCGTTCGAGGACACGAAGAGCGGGGAAGAGGCGATCACGAAGGTCTTCGGCATTTCGCTTGACGCATTTGAGAAGAAGTGGAAGAAGTACCTCTTTTAGCAGTCTAGGGGCCAGGTCACACGCATCGGGGGCCTTATGGGCTGGGAGATGCATTGGCGGTTGAGGCCGTCTTCGGGGTGCAATGTCCCGCGCACCCGGGATCTTCGCGGCGCCTGTGTCGAGGGCCAGCGCCGGCGTGGTCGTTCCGCACTCTTGTTGACCCTCTCACCGATGGCGTGATTCATGGCTGGGTGGTTCATTAGATGTCTCGCGGTGTTTCTCCTTATCGCCGTGCTCGCGGCCGGGTGCACCGGTTCGTGCAAGTCGGGCACGCCTCCCGAGGAGCCCGAGTCGGCGCGCGGCGTTGATCTTGACGAGCAGCAGAGGCTGATCCGGCAGCACCGGGAGCTCGTGAAGGGGGGCGAGCGGCTGAGCGACGAGCAGCGCGAGCTGTTTGCCGACGCCTACTACACGGTGGGCCACGACCTGTTCCGCCAACGCAAACGGGCGGAGTCCGAGCCGTACTTCCGCGAGGCGCTGCGCCTCTGGCCCCAGCACTCGCGCACCATCGTGCGCCTGGGCGATCTTCACGCGCTGCGGCGCGAGTTCAAGGCGGCGGCCCAGGCCTACGAGCGGGCGGGCAAGCTGGACCCGGCGTTGCGGGCGACCGTGGAGAGGCGCCGGGCGCGGCTGCTCGACCTCATTCTTGTCATCGCCGACCAGCGTATCGCCGACTACCAGATCGCGAGCGCGCGACAGGTGCTCGAGTTCGTCCAGCAGTACCTTGGGGACGTGGGGGCGGAGGAGGCGCAGCGGCGGCTCGAGCAGCTCGAGGCGTTGGTGGAGGCAGAGCGGCTCCTGGCCGAGGCGAGCCGGGACATCGCCGGGCGCCGCAAGGTGCAGGGCTACAAGAAGCTGCGCGAGGTGGCGATGACGTACCCGGGCAGCTACTTCGAGCAGGAAGCGAACAGGCTGCTCGAAGAGAACGGCCAGAAATTCATCGTTCGGGACACAGCCACCGGGTACAAGATTCCGCTGCACTGGGGACGAGTGGTGAGCGAGCATTTCGAGATCTACTACGAGAAGCGCCGGTGGCTGTCCCCGACGACGCGCGCCATGGAGAAGGCCTTTGACCACATCACAGGTACGTTCGGCATGGGCGATGTGCAATGGCAGACGCGGATAACGGCGTACATGTTTGAAGACCGTGAGGCGTGGGACGAGTTTCTCGAAGCGAATGAGGACAAGAGGATCGAGGAGTGGGCGACCGCGTTCGCTGCGCCGTGGGGAAACGAGATCTATCTCCACGTTGAGAAAGAAAAGGACGAGCTCTACAAGCACACGTTGCCGCACGAGCTGGCCCACGTGATGCATCACCGGTATGTGGGGGGTATCTACCAGCCGATCTTTTTGCAGGAGGGGATTGCCGTCTCGATGGAGGACGATGGCGCCAGCGACGCGCGCAGAGAAATCAAGCGGCGGGTCCGGCGAGGCACCGCGTTCCCGCTGGCCAGGCTCATGGGTCTGGATGGGTACCCGGAGAAGGACGTGCGGCTGTTCTACATGCAGTCGGCGACGGTCGTCGGGTTCATCGTTGACGAGTACGGCCTCGATGCGCTCAAGGAGTTCATGTTCGCGTTCAAGAACACGCGCGACGCGGCGGAGGCGATTGACGAGGTTTTCGGCATCTCCCTTGACACCTTCGAGCAGAAGTGGGAGAAATACGTCCGGTAGCGACACCGGCCCGGGAGCAAAGCGGTAGGGGCGTGATGGACTGGCAGATACAGGCACGGTCGAAGGCGTGCGCGCAATGCCACAAGCCGTTCAGCGAAGGGGACACGTACGCGTGCGTTCTTGCCGACGGCGACGAGGGGCTTGAGCGAACGGATATCTGCGCGTCGTGCTGGGAGCAGGCCTCGGCGACGCTGCTCGCGGCGCCGGGGGTGGTCTCGACGTGGCGCGGCACGGTGCCGCCGAAGCTGGTGCCGCCGGCCGAGCCGATCAAGCGCACGACGGCCGAGACGCTCCTGCGCAAGTACCTGCATTCGACGGGGGTGTCGGAGAAGAACTTCTGCTTCATCCTGGGTTTGATTCTCGAGCGCAAGAAGCTGCTGCGGCCGCGCCAGGTGATGCGGGACGAGCACCGCGGCGCCAAGCTGGTCGTGTACGAGCACGCGCGCTCGGGCGAGAGCATCGTGATCGAGGACCCCGGCCTGAGTCTGGCCGAGCTCGAGGAGGTCCACGGGCAGGTGGCCGCGATCCTCGAGCAGGAGAAGGTCTCCGCCGCCTGAGGCGGGGCGGAAGGAACGGACAACCCACCGGCCGCGTCAATACTACGAGGACACCAGCGGCCCCCGCGTGAGTTTGCCATGAGCACGATCTCGGATGCACTCAAGAAGAGGCGCGACGAGGAGGCCGAACCCTCGACGGAGACGAGGGGGCCCCGGGTGGTCGAGGTGCACGTGCCGAAGGACCACTCGGCGCGCAACATCCTGCTCGTGACCGTGCTGGCCGTGGTGCTGCTGACCGGCGCGGTCGTCGGCGGCTATGCGCTGCTGGGCAAGATGGGCGCGTTCGACCGCCGGCCGGCGCCGCCGCCGGTGGGGCCGCCTCGGGGTGCAGACGTCCCGGCCGTCTCGGAGACGCCGTCGCTGGGGCCAACGGAGCCGACCACGGAACGTGGGCCTGCTGAGGAGGAGACGGACCCGCTGGCGGGGCTGAAGCTGCAGGGCATTTTCGCCGACCCGCTGGATCCGCGCGCGGTCATCAATGACCGGCGGCTCAAGATCGGCGGGACGGTCAAGGGGTTCAAGCTCGTGGCGGTGGAGGCGGACCGTGTGGTGCTCGAGCGCGGGGGCAAGCGGTACGAACTCGTTCTTGAATAATCGCGCTGCGCTGAGGCAGGCCGTGAGTGCTCGAGCTCTCATCATCGTCTTTCTGGGGACCCTGGCGTGTGGGTGCGCCACGATACCGGAGCCGTCCGAGTACGTGCGCGGCCCGTCGGAGACCGTCGAGTACTACCTGTCGAACTTCTATCGCTCCCGGATGGCGAGGGAGTTGTACCTGAGCCTTGCGCCGGCGGTCCGTGAGACGCTGACCTACGACGAGTTCGCCCTGCTGCGCCAGCGCGAGATCGCGGTGCCGGCGCTTGGGGGAGAGGACGCCGTGGCGCGGGTGCAGGCCGGTGTGCTCAAGGGCTACCGCGTCAACGAGCGGCACCAGGTGCTCTACGCGCTGCAGCAGGTGCGCTACCCCTACACCCGCGGGCGGCACAACCATTACCGGCTGGTCCGGCTGCACGTGGTGAACGACCAGAGCCACTGGTACGTTGAGCCGTTCGTTGACGAGCGGACTTCGACCGTGCGGCTGCTGCCCGCGCTCAAGCGCGATTCGTTGCGCACGCTCTACGACGACCGCGAGGCGATCGCCAAGATCGTGGCCGACGACATCCAGGCGATGGGGGCGGACGCGGCCCGGCCCGTCGAGGAGGTGGCCACCGACACGGAGCCGCTCGAGATTCCCGACCTGGCCCGCGAGCTCGAGCCGATCCCCGGCGCCGAGGACGAGGGGGACCAGCAGGAGACGCTGCGTGCCCGGCTCAATGTGGGCAAGCTCTACTACCGCGCCGGCCAGCTCGATCAGGCCGAGGACGCCTTCAAACGAGCGCTTGAGCTGGACCCCCTCAACGCCGCCGCGAAGGCGTACCTCGAGCGCATCCGCACAACGCGGCAGCTTCGGGAAGAGAAGCGCGAGATGATCGAGCTGATCGAGCGGATGCTCGAGGCCGAGAAGGAGTCAGAGCCCGAGTGAGGGCGGGGCGCCGTCGAGAAAGGTTGGTTGTGCCTTGCTCGCGGTCCGTAGGCTTACGCCTCCGGCTACTCACGTGGTGCCCCTACGGGGCGTGGAGGGCACAGGTTGTTCGGCAAGCCCGCCAGCCCGCCGACGGCGGGCAAGCTCATGGTTGGCGCTGGGCGGAAAGAATCCGAGCTCCGTCAGGGGCGATTGAGCGCGATTGGCAAGGCCTCAATCGCCCCTGATGGGGCTCTGTTCTCGTCGGGGCGCCGGGCCCCACGGGCTGGCGCCCGTGGCTACTCCCAGTCACCGCAGGGCGGTTTCGAGCATGGGCAGGCGTGGGCGCTGGCGCTGGCGCTGGCGTGAGAAATGCGGGTTAGTCCTTTTCCGCCATGAAGAGGATGTGGTGCCTCGAGACGGCGATGAACGGCTTGCTCAGGATGGGCGTGTCCGAGTCGAGCGCGTAGACCGTGGCGTCCTTGAGGGCGATGAAGTTCGTGGCCTGGTTGATGGCGTCGCTGACGCGCATGTGCGGCACGCGGAACATGCTGCCCTCGATCCGGACGTTCTCCATGTACATGACGACGGATACGGGTACTTGTTTTGTGCCCCACTTCTTCTCGTATTCAACCATGGCGCGCTCTCCCTTCGGCGTGCGGGACCCATGAATAGCACAGGGCCGGCTCGTGGCGCCAAGAGAAAACGCGCCGCCGCGGGTCCGCGGCAGCGCGCTCTCTTCCGTCGCCTCCAGGCAGGGGAAACGGCTATTCCTCTTGGGCCGCGCCGGCTTCTTCGGGCTTTGCGGCGAGAAACGTCTCGAATGCTTCCTTGGTGAGCGTTTCTTCGCCTTCGTCGCCGATGAGAATCAGGTGCCCCTCGACGACCAGGGCGAGCTTCTCGCCGATGGCGAGGAATTTTTTGAGATCCGGCCGCCACTCGAGCAGCGAGAAGTACGCCGTCGAGCCGTACTTGACCCTGAGGACCGGCATGTGCGGCTGGACGGTGGCGTCGACCCAGTAGTCGCCCAGGCGGTAGAAGTTGCGCTTGCCGACGTTGCGGATCGCGGAGGCGTAGCGATCCTCCGGCCCGGTCGAGTTGCGCCGTTTGAGTGCCTCGATCCCGCGCGCGGCCCGGACGGCCACCTCGCCTTCTTCGAGTTCGAGGGCCTCTTTTGCGAAGCCGCCTGCCGGGCCGTTGCCGCCGCGATATGCAATGCTCTCCCGACTCCTCGGGATTTCTATCTTGTTGACGTCCGGCATGAGAGCGGGCTCCTCATCGTTGCCCTCGGCCGAGGTCCCGGCGTCGTCCGGTTTCATCTCGCGGTTTAACGATGGCCCGCTCGTGCTCGAGCCTCCCTTCGGCTTGCGGCTCCAGGCGTCCATGACGTCTACGGCGAGCTCTGTCCCTGTTGATTCTCGAGGCGAGCGGTCGCGGTCGCCGCGTCCGTGGTGCCACCTGCCTGCCGTGCGTTCTCCCCCGGTGGGGCGGAGGGGCTGGTCCTCGACGATGAGGTAGGAGGTGTAGGGGGTGACGATGCCGTACTCTTTGGCGAGGGTGGTGACGGAGTCCACGAGTTCGTCATTCTCGCCGTGGAGGCGGATTTCGTCGAGCAGGTAGCCGACGCGGCGGGTGGCCCAGAGCCGGGCGATGAACTCGTTCTCGTCGTGCTTCTCCGGGAAGGTCGTCTCGTAGGTGAACGAGCGCTTCTCGCCGTTGACCTCGCCGGAGAGCGTGACGGCGACGTCGCCCGAGCCGCTCCAGCGGCCGAAGACCTGCAGCGGCACGCCCTTGAAGAGGTCGGGCATCTCGCGCGGGTAGAGGTCGTAGGCGCGGATGGTCTCGCCGAAGGCGAGCTTGACGTTGGCGAGCACGGGGTGCGAGGCCTTGGCGAAGAAGTTCGAGACCTTCACCTCGATGTCCTCGGTCGGCTCGACGTATTCGGTCACGCCCCGGCTCGTCTGGGCGAGGCGGTCGAGCAGGTGGGTGTTGACGTGGTGGCCGACGCCGAAGATGAAAATGCGTACCGCGTCAGTGTTGGCGGCGGCCACGTTCTTGATGATGTTCTCGTGGATGGTCTCGCCGAGCGTGGGCTTGCCGTCGGTGAGGAAGATGATCATGAACGGGCGGGTGCCGTCCCTGGGCCTCATGGCGAGCGCGGTGGTCAGGGCGGCGTTGATGTCGGTGCCGCCGGTGGCGTCGAGCCCGGCGATGAACTCGCGCGCGGCCTGGATGGACTCGTCTGCGACGGCGACCATCGCGGGCTTGTAGGTGTTCACCGTCGTGGCGAACTGCACGATGTTGAAGGCGTCGCCCTCGTTGAGGCTGTTGACGCAGAAGGTGAGCGCGCGCCGGGCCTGCTCGATCTTCTCGCCCGACATGCTGCCGGAGGTGTCGAAGACGAACACGACGTCTTTCTTGACGATCTGCGCGTCCTCGACGGCGGTGCTGGGCGAGATCATGAGCATGAAGAACCCGTCCTCGCCGGCGGGCTTGTTGGCGAGCATGTTGAGGCCGAAATTCTTCTCGCTGACGCCGTAGTAGAGGACGAAGTCCTTGTTGAGCGGGGCGCGCTCCTGCTCGAAGCCGACGACGGCCTCGTGCTCGCCCTGGCGGTCAATGCCGATCGTGTGGCTCGGCGAATAGACGGTGGTGATGGGGACTTTCGAGCGGACGGTGGCGCTCAGCGCGAGGTCCTCGAGCGTCGAGGCGTAGCGTTCGCCGATCTTCAGTGGATAGACGTACTTGTAGAGGCCGGCGTCGTACTCGAGCGTCTGGGAGTACTCGAGCTCGACGCGCTGCTCGCCTTTGGCCGGGATGGGGAAGACGCGCATGCGGAAGAGCTGGTTGCCCATGAACTCGAGGAGCGCCGGGTCGCGGGCGCGGCGGACGATGTCCTCGTAGATCTTGCGCGCCTTCGGGGCCTCGACCAGCTCGGCCGTCGTGCGCTTGCCGTTGATGTACATGGCGAACTCCTTGACCGCCGCG
>Ga0180432_10005450_pt1 | contig 16934 bp, 17 predicted proteins | sample SS_ome_10_FD_132414 | JGI IMG/M metagenome (GOLD analysis project Ga0180432, IMG submission 132414) | Hypersaline lake sediment archaeal communities from the Salton Sea, California, USA - SS_1_MS_2 metaG | ecosystem: Environmental > Aquatic > Non-marine Saline and Alkaline > Hypersaline >... | reverse complement strand
TATATGACTTCGATATGGTGGATAAAATAATGACATGGCATACACTTCATAGATCTCCGAGGTCAGAGCCGGGGTGGTTTGTCCGTTGCGATGGATTGATGGGTAGGAAGTCACACGACCGTCAATGTGCGATAACATCCGGCGGAGAAGAAATAATGCATCGTTTCCTGAGATAAATGATAACGCCTAGGTGGATAGTTGGTTTGTTAACGCGAGATATGCGGACGAGAGCGGATTCTACTGGACACATAAAGTGTCCGATATGCCACAAAGGGGTATTATATTACCACTTTTCGCATGGAGGCGCCGCTGGCGATATTGTGCACGTGAGTTGCTGTAAGGCAGATTGTTTGCCGCTATCTGTGTTGCGACTAGGAGGAAAAAATGTCGGGCAATCGAGCAGCGAAGAAAAAGACGGTGAAAAAAGTAGCGGTGCAGAGGAAGGCAAGAGATCTTAGCGTCGCTGACGGGATCCCGGTGCACTGTGCCTGTGATGACATCCTGGATGTTGACAAGGTCAAGCCGTACCCATGGAACGCGAACATGCACCCCGAGGATCAGGTGCTCCTCCTTGCGAAGCTGATACACGGGCACGGGTGGCGCGGCCCAATTACCATCTCGAATCAAACCGGCCTCGTGGTGCGGGGGCACGGCCGGCTGGCAGCCGCGCGCAAGCTTGGCTCCTCAGAGGTCCCGGTTGACTACCAGGATTATGCCAGCCCCGAGTTGGAGCGCGCCGATCGGGTGGCCGACAACCGGATACAGGAGCTCTCGGAGTGGGATCGCTCCCTTTTGCGAGACGAGTTGAACGACCTTGACAGCGGCGTTCTTCAGAACATGGACTTGACCGGCTGGGAGGGGCCATCCCTTGCCGATCTGATGACGGCCGCGCCACCTCCGGGCGGTGAAACAGGTGGCGAGTTAAATACGGGACCGACAGAAGGGAAGAACAACGGAGAAGAGGGAAGGAAGCGATTGCTCGTTGGCGATCTTGAGCTCAGTATCGATAATGATCTTTATGACAGCTTGTTGAAATATCTCCGCCAGCGACGCGAAGATACGGGAAACGATTTTCAATGGTTAATTGAAGAACTGCTTCAAAGGGCTATAAAGTAAAGGGGCAAAGCATGAAAAATTTGAAGTTGGAAAGAGATTTGGTGTTCTTCGACCTGGAGACCACCGGGGTAGACGTCGAGGCGACCATGGATGTCCTCGAAGGGCAGCTAGAGCGATACGGAGACATGCCACGGACGTCAAGCGGCATCTGGGAAGAAGTCCGGGATCCTGACGCGGTCGACCTGGCAGGAAAGCTTCGCTGGGAGAAGGGCGAGATCGTCGTCACTTTTGGCAAGCACAAGGGCACGCCGCTGCGCCGAGTCGATCATTCTTACCTCGCATGGATGGTGAAAAATCACGTCATCGGCCCCGACGCCGAAAACGTGATCCGCGATACCGTGCGCGGTCAGTTCAGCACAAGGGAGTAGATGGGAGAGGCCGCAGAGAAGCTGAACATCGAGCCCGTCCCGCGCTACCCCGCAGATCGCTATGATGATTTCGGCGAGATACACCCGGATTTCAGGCCACCACTGCGCCATCTGGCGACGGTCAAGGAGCTCAAAGAACAACCAAGCGAAGACAACGTCGTCGAGCTCCACGCGGCGGTAGCGCGTCTAAGGAGCATATGGATCCAGCAGGCGCGCGAAGACTTTCTGTGTTTCCTTGAGTATTGCTTCAAGGACCCGGTCCTACGGACCATGTTTGAACCTCAGTGGTTCCACGAGGATTGGGTTCGGGCCTTCGAGGCTGGGGACGATGCGATAATCATTGCCCCCCGTGGCCACGGCAAAACGTCGGTGGTCCTCCCCTACATCATATGGAGGCTTGGGCGGAACCCTGACTTAAGGGTCAAGATAGTCTGCGCCGACGACCCAACGGCGATAAAGCGGCTGAAGGCGATCAAGAAGACAATCGAACATAACCCCCGCGTGCGGGACGTGTTCCCGGAGCTGGAGCCGGACAAGGCCACCGGATGGACCGACCACTCGATATTTGTTCAGCGCTCAATCATCGACATCGAGCCGTCTGTCGAGGCCAAGGGGATTGGATCTTCCATCACCGGAGCCCGCGTCGATCTTCTCATCGCCGATGACATCGTCAGCCTTCAAAACGCCATCTTGAAGCCCGCCGGTCGAAAGAAGGTCATCGATAGCTGGGACAACGACTGGATGAACCTCGTCCACGATGATTCCCAGATTATTTATATTTGCACGCTCTACCACCGCGACGACAACAGCCACAAGGTGATGAAGAGTGGGGCGTACAAGAAATTATTCTACGCCATCAGCGATGATTTCGGCGCGATGTGGCCGGACAAGATCTCCGAAGAATCACTCAGGAAAAAGCGGGCGAAGATGTCGCCTAGCGCATGGGCGCGCGGTTACAAAAACGAGCCCATGGCCGACGAAGATCGCATTATCCACGAGGTCTGGTTCAAGTACTGTGACATCGACATCCAGGCGATGCGCGAAGCCGGCTGGGTATTCTTCACTTCTTATGACGTGGCGACAAGGGAGAAGGAGCGAAACGACTTCTTCGCGTCCGTGACGGGGGCCGTGAACCCGGCGACGAAAGAAATCATCATTGTCGATGCCTGGCACGACAAGCTGACGAAGGCTCAGCAAGCGCTGATGGTGTATCGAGAATACATGAGGTACAAGCCATTCAGGGTGCTCGTCGAGATCGTCGGAAACGAGTCCCTGGATCAACGAGTTTTGGAGGATTACCCAGAGCTTGCCGGAATACTCGAACCGGTTAATCCACAAAACTCGAAGTTCGAGAGACTGAATGCGATCACTCCATTCATGGAAAATGGACATGTGAGCTTTGCGTCGCACCTCGATCCGGACGGGGAAAATTTCAAGGCGCGTAGAGGCAACCTCTATTTTGAGCTGGTCGAGTTCCCGGCCGATCATGACGACCTTGCGGACGCTTTCAGCCAGCTTCTGGACGGCATCCGCAAGTATCATCTTGACCAGTATGAGTGGTTGAAAGACAATCAGGATGTCGAAGTTCTCGTGTTTTAACGATGAAAGGTCAACTGATGACGACGAATAAAAACGACAGCAACGCCGACGAGGTTTCGGTCATAGGCGCCCAGGCCGACAACTTCACAGTCAAGCAGGCTTTGGTGAAGGCGCTGGTGATTACGGGACGCGCCGACGATGAGCAGGCGGCGTTCCGGGCCATCAACGAGCAAGATGACGAGTGGCAAAACGTTGGTGCTGTCGACCCAATTCTCGATCCCGAGGCGCTAATGGGGCTTTATGAGATTAGCGACATTCTGCGCCAGAACATCGATGCCTATGCGACGAATATCGAGATGAACGGCCACGTACTGAAGCCGAAGATCGATCTCGAAAAAGACGATGCTGCGTCACAGATCAGAAACGCCATGGACGCAGCGAAATGGGCCGACGCCGTGGAGGCGGCCATGGCCGATCTTGATGCCCGGGCGGCCGAAAACAATGAAGTTGTGACCGACGAACAACGCCAGGATGTGATCCAGGCTCTTGTAGTACAAGAGCCAACCGATAGTGAGGTTCGAGCCAAAACGGAAGAGCTTAGAATTCAGATGCGGCGTGAAATGCATCAAGCAACGGCATGGTTTCGGAACGTCAATCCGGAGATGTCATTCATCGATCTTAGGGAGCGTAAACGAATCGACGAGGAAACCATCGGGCACGCGTGCTGGGAAGTGATACGTGACAAAAATGGCAAGCTCAGACGCTTGGAGCCCATGGCTGGATATACCGTTTTGCCAACGAAGGAAAAGGGTGAAGAATTCGAGGTCCGCTGCGAGGAGTGGGTGTCTGAAATCGAAACGCGGCCGGTTGTCGAGCCGGTCAAATTCCGGCGCTACATTCAGCGCATCGACGGGAAAACGATATATTACAAAGATCTCAACGATCCGCGTCTCATATCAGCCAACACCGGCAAGGTGTACATGAAAAAAGTCGGAGCCAATGACGTGGCTGCACTGCAACCGGATCTCGCAAAAATGAAGCGAGACGAGCCGGACGCAAAGCCGGCAACCGAACTCATCTACTTCGCGATCTATTCGCCCAAGACGACGGCGGGGATGGTCCGCTGGGCTGGGCACCTCACAGCGGTAATCGGGTCGCGGGCGGCGGCCGAGGCAAACCTGGCCTACTTCGAGAACCACGCGGTGCCCGATGCCGCGTTACTCATCTCCGGCGGCCAGCTCAATAATGAGTCTGTCCAACGGATTCAGGAGATGCTGAGATCGAAAGTCAAAGGGCCCGGCAATCATCACAGGACTTTGGTCGTGCAGGCAACGGCCAAGTCAACCCAGCCAAACCAAGTTACCAATAACCCAGATATGGAGTGGGTGAACCTATCCGATTTCCAGCAAGGTGATTCCCTGTTCCAGGGCTACACGGAGAACAACAAGACGTCCGTTTCCTCGGCCTTCCGTCAAGCGCTACTACTTCTCGGTCACATTCCGTCGGACCTGAACCGCGCGACGGCCTACGCAATTCTGTCGCTTATCGAGAAGCAGGTCTATGGGCCGCTGCGAAACAAATTCGATTGGTGGGTAAACAACATCCTCTTGCCGACCATCGGGATCAAGCTGATAAGATTCGAGAGCCTGAGCCCTGAAGCAACGAATATCGAGGAGATGTCGAAGTCAATTGAGCAGGGGGTGAAGGGGGGCGCGTTCACCCCGAACCATCTCCTCGAAATGTACGGCGACTGGCTGAACCGAGCGTTCCATCCGATCGAGGCATCATGGGGGGACGTCCCGTTTGCAGCGACGCTTGCCCAGATAAATCTAGATGCCGAACCGCCCGTGGAAGAGCCGGAGATCGAGGAGGGGCCTGGCGGTGCCGAATCCGAGATCATCGAAGATCCAGAGGCGGGTGACGACAAGTCGAAACGAAGCCTCATGAATCGGCTTAATGCGCTTGAGGGACAGGTTGCAAAGTTGAACGCCGACAAGACACGGGAGGCTGTGATCATGGCTGGTTTTGGCCACGGTGGAAGGGAATGAAAACCACAGATCTTCGATTCACGGTCATCGGCCCGGGGCGAGCTCGAAACATCAAGCAGGGGCCGGGAGAAATTGTGATCCACACGTTCATGAGCGGCGCCCCTTCCGGCGCGTTGCTTCTGCGGTGCCCGGCGTGCAACGGACGTCAGCACATTGTGGCGAAGATCGAGGGGCCCGACAACGCTCCGACGATTACCACCCCCATTCGCTGCGGGTGCGCGAAGTGCCTGAAAACATTTAGGATTCGCGGCGGCGTACCTCATATGATACAAGAAGAGGGGAAGGTGCGGAGCCCCAAACTTGCAGATGATCTCAAGGAGGCCGGGGCGTTTTATCCGTCGGAACAAAAACGCGGGTGGAGAAAACAATGAAGTTTGAATTATCGGGTAGTGCAACGAAGACCAAAAGGGGGCCCAAGACAGACCAGCCGGCGTCGGTGTTTGCGATGGGCTTTGAGCGCGCGGCGCAGACGATACCGGAGAGCAACATCAAGGCGGGCCCTCAATACGTCCTACTGTGGCGTCAGACGAAGACCGGTTGCGTCATTCCGATCCAGTCGCTCGAAGTCGATCCCTCGGCGCCGCTACCTCCGCAGGCGGAGGAGTGGGCGGCTGAAAATGGTTGGGACGTAGTGAGGCATATGGAGTTCCTCGACAGCCCATGGCCAGCCGTCACGACGCTGAGGAAAAAAACCGCAATTATCCAGATGACGATCCACGATTGAGACGAGAATATTGATAGTTGCCATATGCCGCGATTATTCGCTGTCGTCGTCTGGTGTTGGAGTATTCAAAAGCCCCTCCAGCGCTTCTTCAAGAGTGAGGGGATGAAGGGAGAGCAGCCCATCGTCGTCGGATTTGGTGTCCTCGTCGTCATTCTTCTCCGGTGGTTTCTTCGGCTTCTCTTCGTCGCCTTGCTTCTTCTTTGGCACGGGCAACCTCCTCGTATTTCATCTTACTGCCAAGGGCTTCCCGTTGGAAGGGTGTCGTAGGTCAGCCGTCGTCCCTCGATGCCCTTGATGGCGGCGACCATACGCTCCGTGTCGGTATCCTTGCGGCGGTTCCACCGGAAGTCAAATTCGGCCATGTAGCGGTGGATATGCTGAGTACCCCACTTGTGGAAGGCTCCTATGTGGCCGCGCTTGACGAGGCTGAAGAACGACTCGGCGGTGTTGTTGTGGGCGACCACTGTGCCGCCATCCTTAGCGGGATCAACGCGGCTGAACTCGTCGAGCGAGTGCTTGACGCTGTGGTGGCCACCCTCAAACTCGCGGCCGACCTTGGTGTACAGGTTGCTCTCGTCGGTCATCAGCGTGCCAGACAGGTCCGCGTTCTCGCGCACGAAGTCGGCGGGGACGCCCCCTTTGGTTTCCGGCACAGGTTTGGAGATCGCTTTACCGCCGCGCTCGACCAACACGAGAATCGGCGTCTTGGTGGTCACGCCCTGGCGCCTCGGACGGTCGCTGTGTTTGTCTCCACGGCGCGGTTTGCCGCCGATGTAGGTTTCGTCAGCCTCAACCACCTTGCTTTGGGAGCCCAGCTTCTTGGCTAGAGGGCCCTCGGTCATGGCCAGCCTCACCCTGTGACACAGGTGCCAGGCCGTTTGGTAGGAGGCGATGTTGAGTTGTCGCTGAAGCTGCAAAGCCGAGATCCCTTTCTTCGAACTGACCATGAGGAATATCGCCAGTATCCACTTCTTGAGAGACAGCTTGGAACGATGCATCACAGTACCGACAGTCACTGTGAACTGCGCCGACATCCACGGCACTTGTGCAGTCCCGGACGAGCAGTGCGGCCCTGTATCTTCGTGCTCTCGTTGACCGCGCCGCAGTGAGGGCAGACAATGCCATCAGGCCATCGGATGCGCTCCAACATCGCACGGGCATCGTCCTCGGTCATCTGCGCCAGTTCAACAATTCCCATCTTCGTAGTCATTGTGTCTGTCCTTCCCATGTCTACGATGTATATCTTTAATGCGCTCCTGTCAACATATTTCAAGTGCTTTTGTTTAGAATATCTTGACGTTACGACGTTTCGTATATACATTACTCGCATGCCTGCCAAGGGATACAGGAAGCCCAAGGATCTACGCCGCGACGATCAACTTCTCATCCGGCTGTCCGCCGCCGAGCGCAAAGCGTTGACCATAGGTGCCAAGCGTGCCGGACGTCCGCTGGCCGCATGGATCCGCGAGACAGCCTTGACTGAGGCAGAACGACTTGGGGTTGCGGTAAGACCAAAGCAGGCTAACACCAACAAGCCGCCGAAGCGGTAGGAGCTGGGCGCCAAGGCCGGGTTTACTGGTGGCCATCGGTTGCTCAAGGCCCAGCTCCTACCGCCGTGGTGGTGCTCTACTCAACGGAAGCAAAGCTATGATTTTCTGCTCGCGTGACCGTGGTTTTCTCTTACGGAACATACACGCCTCCTGTCGCGACGTCTGCCAGTACGCCGCTGTTATGCCCATCCTGTGAGCTGTTGATGTGGTTGGAGGCGCAGCATAAGCGCTTGCATGGCGCTCAGCTTTGTGTTAGATTCCCCAATCACAGTGTGTGTTGTGGGAACCTAACACGCCTCCGCAACCACGGCCCCGAGTGCCAGCTCGGGGCCTTTTTTATGCCCACTACGTCACGCTACTCAAAAAGTACTTGAAGACGTCAAAACGTTGCCGCCTCATCGTGGATCGTCATCTGGATAATTGCGAAAAAAACCGAGACGTGGTCGGCATGCGCCGCGCTACGCAGTTGAAACCTCCGATAACCCTAGCCTGAAACCTCAATAAGTCCTATAACATAAAAACGATGTGTGAAATTTGCAGAGGTTTTCATACAAGACCCGCAGAGGGGTTCTTTTGCCTTTCTCCAGGCCAGCCGCTCGGGACGCATCGGGATAAGGCATTCGGCAAACTGGACACCGTCCCGGGGGATGTCACACCGGCGAGCGGCTACGCGGTGATCGTCAACAACAAAATGCATCACCTCGGGAAGGTGCCGCTGGCAAAAGCGCGGCGCGTGGCCATGTCCATGGGGAACGATACGACGATCGCGGAAGCCGTCGGTTTTGCCGACGTCGATCAGCTTGTATGGCGCAAGGTGGAAAACATCGATCGCGCGCCGGGCGGCCGGTTCCTCGGAGATGACGGGGAACTCATGGTCAAGCTGTCCGCCGAGACCGAGATCGAGGACATGTCCGACGCCTACGCAGACGCGCTGATGACAGAATATTCATCGTGGGCGAAAGGACAACTCGATGAGTACTTCGAAATCATAGATGTGAATTGGTACGAGGTGGATGACGTTGAGGCCGTATTTGATGCGGCGGGGACGGCGGCCATCACCGACGAGTCGGATATTGAAAAACTGTCTGCGGCCTGGGCGGCGTCCTCTCTTTTGTATATGAACCGCTCGGCGGCGCAGGCTCGGGAGTTTGCGAAGACAGCCTATTTACCAAAGATCGGATCCGGCATTTCCACCGGCGACAAAGAGGCGATGAGGATGCTTTCCCAGCAGCCGGGTTTCTTCCTGCGCGATCAATTGGGCCGCGTGAGCTCCGGGCTGACGAAACACGGGATCGACATCGTCCAGCGCGGCATTCGAGACGGTATCGGATACAGGGAGATCGGCAAGGAGCTGCGCGAGCAGATCCCAGGGCTTTGGGGGAAGTACGGCACCAACTACACCAACGTCGTCGCAAACGTCGGCGTCCAGCGGTCGCGGGCATTCGCCGAGATTTCGGCTTACGTCGAGGGCGGCATCGAGTTTGCCGAGCTCATCGCCGTACTTGACCAGAGGACTACGGACACATGTTTTTCTGGCAGCACAATGGTCGCTACACCATGGGGCGAAAAACGGATAGACAGAATAAATGCTGGTGATTACGTATTCACAGGGGGAAATTCAGCAGAAAGAGTAAAGGGGGTGCTTCGCCACAGAGTAAATAAAATTCTCAGGTTGCGACTATCGTCCGGTCGTCATATAATGACAACAGAGGGTCATCCGTTTTTGACACCGTCCGGCTGGGTTCCAGCGGGCGAACTGGAGAAAGGGACGCAGCTTGCCAGCCAAGGGATACAGGGATCCCAAAGCGTGGGTTGCTCGAACCTGCGCGCAATGCGGAAAAGAATTCGAAGCGAGGGCTATCTACGTTCGACGGGGACAGATGCGGTTTTGTTCGGTGGCGTGCCGGAGAGAGAATCAACGAGAGGGGTACAGCAAGGAACAACTGATCAAGAAGTGTGCTACTTGCGGAGTGGAGTTCAAGGTCAGGCCATCGTCGGAGATGTCAGGGAAATTGCGTTTTCATTGCTCCATGAAATGCAGGCGTCGGCGAGACACGAACACGTGCATCTCGTGCGGGAAGGAATTCGAATTCAAGCCGTCGGTGAGGAAGAATGCAAAATTTTGCAGCGTGGCTTGCAGGGAGAGATCCAGGGCGATGACGAAGTTGGAGCGATGCGTTTTCGACGCCATCGTAGAAAACGGGCTGACAGTAGAACGCGAAAAGCAAATAGAGAGTTTCTCTGTGGATCTTTTCATTCCGTCGATGAGCGTAGCGATCGAGGTGGATGGGGAGTACTGGCATTCGGACAGATTCAAGACCGAGGACAGGGAGAGTTCGAGGAGAAAAAAAGAAAAGAGCATATCGGAACGCGGATGGATACTCGTGAGGATTTCGGAAGAGGACGCCAAGGAACACACCCCGGCGAAGCGAAAGAAATGGATCATGCGGAGTATCTTCGCCGCTCTGGAGAACCACTCTTTGTCAAAGCAGTAGAGGCGATAATAGGGGACTTCGAGGTTTACAATCTTGAGGTCGACAACGATCCGACCTACATCGCAGAAGGTGCCGTCGTTCACAATTGCCGCTTCCTTGACGGTCAGGTCATCGCCGTAGACAATATCGTCAGCACGCTGAACCAGACACTCGAAATCACAAATCCAGAGGAGATAAAGAAGGTTGCGCCGTGGATTTCGACGCGCAAGGATCCGAAGACGGGAACGCCTCAGCTTGTGACACGTAACGGCGACGTTTTGGCTGACATCCTACGCAGCGGATATGGAAAACTAGACGACAAGGGCGAGTATGCGGCGCGCAAAATGGGCGACCAGCTCGCTGTCGATGCGAACATCGGGCCTCCTCCGTACCACGGGTTTTGCAGAACGACCATGAATCCAGTGGTCAAGACGTTCACCGCGCCGGCTGGCACGTGGCGCCAGGCGATCCCCACCCCTCCCATGAATCCCAAATCTGCAACGAGTGTCAAAACTCCAACGTTTTTTCAGGGACTCACGGGCGCGGCACTTGTCGGCTCGATCGGTGCCAGCGATCGTCCTTTCTTGAGAGGCCGCAATCCTACGGAAACAACGGCCACGAGGATCGGTTCGCCGATCGATCCCGAGGGTGGGGTTTGGGCGGAAGAGGGTTGGATCGACGCGCAGACGGCGTTTTCTCAAGTGAAGCGCCGAATATCGAACGCGGCGAAAAGGCTGACCGACGCGATGAGCGAGCTCTACCGGGCGAAGGGGCGCAAGGATCTTTCGTACAAGCAGAAGGGCGCTCTTCTCCGGTCCATTTTTGACAGCCGTCTGAAGGAGATCCGCTCCGGTGCGGTGACCATGGAGAAAGCCGAATACGCGTTCACCCCGCATGACAGGGTTCGCGGGGACATGCCGAGGACCCAGGCCTCTGCCGTCCGCCGGTACGCGCTGAGCTTCCTTTCCGACCGGATGCTGAGGGTTGTCTCCAGGCGCAAGCTTCCCCGGATCGTTCAGAACACATCGCCGAAGGGGCGCCCGACCGGATACTGGGACCGTAGCGAGAACGTGTTCTACCTGCCGAAGATGGAGACGGCGAAGGCGCGCGCGGTTGTTCTGCGGGTGTTCGCGGAGTACTTTGACACGTTCAGGCACAATGGAGAGGCGGCGGTCACGGCCAGAAACCAAAGTCTCGCCAGCGATACGATTTACAACGTGAACGGGGTTCTCTATTTGGACGTGGCGACGGCGTCATTTTTCGACGGTGTGATCTACGGGGAGATCGGCGAGAATAGTGTCAACGCGGCGGCGGGGACCGTGTCGGGGTCGAGCGAGACGGAAAGCAACTGGACACGGTCTGCCTTTGAGTGTCTTGCCGATGGTTTTGAAACGAATCTTGGTTTTTTATGGGACACGGCGCCCGAACACGTGGCGTTTTTGTTGGCCTACATCGAAGGGCAATTTGTATGAGGATACCGATCCGGCAGCGGGCAGGAGGGGGGACGGTGGCCGAGGTGACGTTTACCGGCGGCGGCGCGCTCACGGCGACGGGCCAGGTAAAAAAGATAAAGCAAGGTACGAACGATGACGCCAAGATCATCCGTGACGCCATCCTGAAATATAAAACATTCTCAGGCGAAATGGTTTATACCCCGTCGGGCCATGTGGCGATGTGGCGCGGGTTTTGGGGATGGATCGGGGGTCTACGATTAGTTCTGCCGACGATTGGATATGAGATGATCGCGGCTAAAATTGAGTGGCCGTAACAGAAAGGGGCAAAGCATGGAGGTCATTATCCGGAAGTCTCCACAGGAGATGCTGATGGGGATTGGACTTGACACCAAACAGATTCAAAGGGTTACACTGGCGATATACAGGGCCGTTGATGAGAGCTTCAAGGAGCGGCACGAACCGATGAAAGAATCAGAGGCAACAAGGCGAGTGGATTTTTGCTTTAAGGAGGCGCTGAGGTTCATCGGCGATTATGACTTCGCCGTCCGCGAGGTGGAAAGGTACTTGCCAACGACATTGCGATGCCATTTAATCGGCGTCGAGTACAAGCCGAACGCTCGGCTGCTCGCAAACCGCGAACCGATCTGAGGGAGAAAAAGATGAAATTTGTGCAACGATTGGTGAAGTTTTCCGAGGCCAAGGGGGTGATAGAGGCCCAGGCGGCACAAGTGAAGGACGGGTCGAAAGAGATGACTTCCCCGCTGAAGAAAAATCTTGACGCTGTCGAGATGTACAAGGAAGTCAGCGAGAATGGTGTCATTCATGACGACACCATGGTGATGATCGAGGTCGAGGAGCCAGCAGCCCCCACGGATCCACAGGATGCGATCATGTCCGAGCTCGCCGGGATCAAGAAGTCCATCGATGGCATGGCGAAGGCTGGCCCCGAAGAGACCACGTGGATGCTGGAACGAGTCGTGCGACGTCTTCGTGAGCGGATGTCCATGGCCGAAGTTGCCCTCGACAGTATCGCATTTGCGCAGGCGTCTGAAGCCGCAGCGCAGAACGGCCAAGCCATGGAAGATAGTGGGATGTCGAAAGAGGACTTCAAGAAGCTCCTCAATTTCGATTCCATCATTGGCGAGGTCGGCCAGGAGGCAGCCGATGTCGTGAAGAAGATGCTCAAGGGCGATGGCGCCGAAGGGGAAGGCGATCCCGCGCCAGAGGGTGATCCCGAGCCGGAAGGTGCCCCGGCTTCGGATGGCGATCCAGCTTCCGAGGGTGACCCGGCTCCGGAAAGTGATCCGGCCCCGGAAGGTGACCAGGCGCCCGAAGGCGATTCTCCCGAGCCTACCGAGAAGGACGGCGAAGAAGACGCCGACGATGACGACGGCATGGATCCAAGCATCGATCTATCCCCGCCCCTCCCCGCGCCCGGCGAAGAAGACACCGGCGGCGGGGATGTTGACATCGAGGTGTGATTTTGGCTGCTGGCGTCAGAATATATCGAGGGATTGACGGCGACGGTGATACTGTCGCCGTCGTTGCTGGCGATGTTGACGGCTTGATAACAGACATCGCCGAGGCGTATACCGGCGTCACCATCGGTCAACCGGCCCTTGGTACGGTGATCACCCCGGTGGCCAAGATCGCGGGCATTGCGCTTGACCCGGTCGATGACGATGGGCGCGTCATGAAATACGACGAGGCCGTTGTCCTGGATGAAGAGGCGGAGCGGATCAATGATATGATCTGCAAGCTTGGACTTCCTATCATCCACGAATCGGCCGAGGAATACACCTACAAGGCCGACGACGACGAAGAGGAAATCGAAGAGCGCACAGTATTCGCGCCGGTCCTAGAGCCCAACGACGGCGAAGACGGCGCCCCGCTTGATCCTGACAAACAGGACGAGATCTATTCCGCCGAGGCCATCCGTAAGACCGCACATTACTGGATGGAAAACGGCGGTGTCATAGGTCTGATGCATCGTTTCGATGTCTCAAAACATGTATCGGTTCTGGAAAGTTATCTCGCGCCAGTAGATTTCACCTTCAAATGTGACGACGGCCGAAAATACAAAGTGCGGAAAGGCACGTGGTTGCTGCGCGTCCGCATTAACAATGACGAAATGTGGAAGGCGATCAAGAAGGGCGAGCTCGGCGCGTTTAGTGTCGGTGGAACCGCGATAAAGCGCACGGAGGAGATTTCAGAAGATGGCTGAACCAAACGTAAAAAAGGTCAAACGCTGCGTGGAAATGTTCACGGACGAGGTTTCGGTCGTCAACCGGGGCGCAAACGGCCACAAGAAGTTTTTGATGGTCAAGGCGGACGAGGGGGGGGACGTCGGCACCATCGCCGAAGAAGACGTAGAGAAGGCGGTTCCATCGAAGGACGCGACGCGGGAGGCGAAGGAAAAGGCGCAGGCGGCGCGTTCCAAAAAATACGGAATCGAGATCCTCTCAAAGGGGAGCGCTCTGAGCTACCCAGCCAAGGCTCCGACGACGGAAAGCCTTTACGGCGATCCCGTCAACTTGAAGTACCCGCTCGCCTACGAAGGTGCAACGAAGCCGGATCCAGCCAGAACTCGCAACGCGGTCGCTCGGTTCAAGCAGAATTACACGACATATTCTGAAAAATCGAGCCAGGCACGCATTTACGAGCGCATCGTCAGGGCCGCGTTGCGCGTCGGGATTGATGTTTCATACGACCCGGCCGACCCGGTCGATCAGCTTTTACCATCAGACCTTAAAACGAGGTTGCAAAAAGACGACGCTGAAGGAGACCAAGCGGACCCCAGCAGCACGGAATCCGATTCGGCGGAAGAGCACGGAGACTCCAGTGTTTCTGAATGGCTTGACGGAGTTAGGAAATCTGTCGAAGGTTCAGACGACAAAGACTGGTTTGCCGACGCTCTGGCCGCCTTGGAATCCGTAGACGGGAGCCAGGAGCCGGAAGGTGTCAAAAAGGAAGATGGCGGCGCGCCCGAGGATGAACCACAAGCGGCACCAGAGCCGGAGCCCGAGCCGGAGCCACCGGCGCCGGAGCCAGTGGCCAAAAAGGGCGACGCCGAAACCACACAAGCCTTGGAGGAACTGAAGAAGGAGTCCGAGGCGAAAGACTCCGAGATCGCCGATCTGAAAAAGTCGGTCACGGCCTTGAAGGCGCAGCTTTCTCGGCTGAACAATACCATCGGATCATCGAATTCAATAAGGCCAGGCGCCAACGTCACCTACAACGGCGATGACGAAGATCCGTATGCAGACCGCAACGCGTCGATCGATCTCGGCCCTGCTCTCAGCTAAGAGGAGAAGACAAATGTTGGGAAATGAAGAAATAATGAAGAAGGTCGAAATGCTCTCCAGTGAGCTGGAGAACGGCGGGCTCTTGCCGCCAAAGGTCGCCAAGAAGTTCATCGTCTCCGCCGTGGAGAGCGCCCCATTGCTGCGCCTGATGCGGACGGTCATGATGTCCGAGCCGGAGCAGAAGTTCCCGAAGCTCACCATCTCCGGCCGAGTGGCGCATGCGGCGGTCGAGTCCGAGGCGCCCCCGAGCGCGGACTTTGTCGCGCCGACCACCGACGAGGTGGTCATCACCACCAAAGAGCTCGTTTCGGTGGTGCCCTTATCCGACTCCGTAATGGAGGACAACGTCGAAGGCAAGGCCCTCTGGAACACCGTCGAGGCGTACATGCGCAAGAAGATCGCCGCCGATGTCCAGGAGAACTTCACTCTTGGCGACACCACCTCTGCCGACCCGGATCTCGCCCTGTTCGACGGCTTGCTCCGGCTCATCACAAGCAACACCGTCGACGGGCTCGGCGGAAACTGGTCCGTGGACCTGGCCACCGACGGGATGAACGCCATTCCGGAAGCCTACTACGAGGATCAGGAGTCGAATCTGCGGTGGCTCGGGTCGTCGAGAACCGAGCGTCTCTATCGCAAGGATTTGACCGATCGCGAGACGGGACTGGGCGACATTCTTCTGGAGAAGAAGGCCGGATCGAGTCCGATGGGCATTGCGATGGTCAATATTCCCAGGTGGCCGATCACGCAAGCGCCCGGGAATTACACCACGGAGGCACTGCTCAACCCGAAGCAATTCATCGGTGGATGGCACCGGGCGATCAGGGTCGAGTTCGAGCGCAAGGCGACCGCGAGAAAGACCTACATGGTCATTTCGTTCCGCGTGGGTTGCGCGCTGGAAGAGGAGATCGCGGCGAGCACCGTGTACAACGTGAAGGTGGGCGCCTAATCCCAATTCGTGGTAATCTCTCGGCATAGCCGGGGGGCCAAGGAAGAAAAGGATTCGTCCAGGAGGAAAGAAAGATGACGATTACAAACATAGTTTCGAAAGCAGAAATGGGCGCCAGCGGAGCCGAGGCCACCTTCGTGACCCACATCAGCTTCACCGGCGACGCGACATATCCGGACGGTGGGACGGACGCGGCGGCGGCGATCACAACTGCGCTGGGGAAAAACGTGACGGCGATCGGCGTTATCCCGGTGAAGACCAATGCCGGAACGACCAAGACCTACGAGCCGAGGATCGTGCAAACACCGGCGAGCGTCACGAGTGACGCCACGTTCCCGACGGCCGACCAGGACACCAAGACGATCACGTACAAGGTGGACGGTGGAACCGAGCAGACGCTGACCTTGTCGGGGGCTCACACGACCGCCGCCCACCTCGCGGCGTCGTTCACGGCGGAGACAGGTGTCCACGCCTACGTCGACGGCGCCGGGCAGGTCATCGTGAAGAGCGAGCTACGCGGCGAGGCGTCAGGCATCGAGATCACGGGCGGCACGGCGAACACGGTCTACGATTTCCCGACGACCGAAAACGTGGGGAGCACCGCTCCCAAGCTGATGATTATCGACTCGGCCACCGGCTTGGACGTCGGTCTCGATTCGCCGTCGACGGATCTGTCGTCCTACACGTGGGACTGCGTCCTTCTGTCAGAGTAATCACGGATTCCCTTGCGGGGTGCGTGTACTCCTTGGGGGGTTGGACGGTGAAGTCTTTGCCCCAAAGCGACCGTCTGACCCCCCATTTTTTTAGTCTTTGGGGCAAGGAGTGAATCATGGGCAAAATCTACGCAGTGAGAATGCGGGAATACAACAAGAGCGCGGGTTGCTTGCGGAGGAACTGGGCAGCCGGTAAGTGGGGGATCACATTTCATGCGGGGGACGCTACCCCGCGTCGACCGTTCCGACCATCGCCGGTTGTTGAGGTGACGAAAGAGCAATATGCGTACATCATGGGACGCCGGGGTGATGGCACTCCCAACGTCGGGCAGCCGCACAACACGTCAATACCGGTATTCCAGGGTTGGGTCTTCGAATCGCGCCAGGCTCTTGCGGATATGGTGCAGAATGAGGCGGACAAGCGCGCGGCACATGGGAACACGAGCGCGCGGGCGATGTTGCGTCTCAGGGAGCCCGTGGAGCCCCTTCTACCGCCGGCTGAGGTAGACGTGGTCGTGGCCAAGGCTACCGAGGAGAAACCGAGTCCTGAGCCGTCCACCGCTCCGGAGGAGTCTTTTACGCCGATGGACGTGGCGAAAGAATTGGCCGATGCTCGAAAGCCCGAACCCGAGCCCGAGCCCGAACCCGAGCCCGAGCCCGAACCCGAGCCCGAGCCCGAGCCCGAACCCGAACC